>Ga0306922_10002965_pt1 | contig 15825 bp, 16 predicted proteins | sample sta12Cox44000082_FD_203758 | JGI IMG/M metagenome (GOLD analysis project Ga0306922, IMG submission 203758) | Lab enrichment of tropical soil microbial communities from Luquillo Experimental Forest, Puerto Rico - statoxic.12C.oxic.44.000.082 (v2)... | ecosystem: Environmental > Terrestrial >... | reverse complement strand
CCCGGCGGGTGATCGACATAGAAATTGAGGTTGGTAGACGGTTGGCGGATCGTCGGCCATTTTGAAGTTCGCCGCTCACCTGAGGTGCGTTGATTAATATCGCTCGCTATTTTCCCCTGGGCCTCCTATGGGGATTCCGCATCACGTCGCCGGCCTTCATTGCTTCACCACCTCCCAGCCAGTTCGCCACCACAGTGAGCGACGGCTCTTCACGGTATTCGTGACAGCCCGCGCCAAGGTCACCGGCCGGATTACTTCACCTGTACTAAACCGGACCAGACCGTGCGGAAATGGGACCCAAGCGAGAGCATGAAGACGAACGCCCGGAAATGATTCGATCTTCGATATTCGAAAATCAGTTAAGATGGCGTTCATGACGGCCAGCCGTGTTCTCGTTCGCTGTGCTGCGACTTGCCTGTTCATGGCGAGTCTTCCGGCCCAAAATCAGCCTTCGCCGACAGTTCAGAATCTCTTGCCGCCGGATGCAACGATGATCGAGACGGCGGATTTGAGCGCAGGCGTAGGGAAACCACGAGAATTGGTCTTGTGGATGCAAAAGCCCAAAAAAATCTTGCGAGAAATCGATCATCCTGGGGAGTCGTACTGTGGGGACTCGGTCTATGGAGACCATTGGTACGGGCCAACTCGTCTTTCGCTTATTGACGCAGAGAAGCATGAAATGCTTAACACTATTGAAGTCCCAGATTTTTTTGAGCATCCGGGAGATGGACACAGCTTTCCGATTCCATTCTTTGTGCCGAATGATTTTTACGACGTTCCGAACCCTAATTCCAAGAACGAAGGTACACCCAAGATTCTCAATCTTAGAGATCTAACCGGAGAGGGATACCCAGGACAGTTCGTGCTCTTTGAATACGAGTTCTGTGGAACTCCTCTTACATCGGTGCTCGGCTATAGCCGAGTGTCCGACAGAGCGGTTCAGTATCAGGTCGAAGTCTTAGGGAGCAACACGCCAAGTCTCGATACTTGGGTTGCAACCATTTTCGGGAGACAACCGGTAAGTCCAGGACATTGGGACTTCACTTGGGAACCGGGACACGGTGCCAACCGGAAGATCCATGAGAAGGTATCGTTCGACCCATTAGGTCAGTTATTTGTGGATCAGCAGGAAATCACGCAGCTAGGTTTTCGGTAACGGTGGCAAGATAGCCAATTTCTCACAACCATATAGCCTGGTTGACGTTGGCTCCAGAAGGCACCCACGCAGTCGCGGTGCCGCCGGAGTCAAGCGAGAAAAGGTTGCCGACTACGCATTTGCCTCAGCTGCAAAAACGCTTAGAATCCCGGCGGATGCTCGATCATCACGTTAAAACTTCGCTCCAGGGCCAACCCAACCCGCGCCACCGTCCCTTCGTCGAACAGCCGTCCGATCAGCGTGACTCCGTGCGGGACTCGTCGCGGCGGCGAGAACTTTGGCAGCGGATGCGCCGGATCGGGTGCCCAATCGCTGCGCGCCTCCGAGACTTCCACGAAACCCGCACGCATCGTCAGCGACGGATGCCCGGTAAAGTTGCTGATCGTCAGCATCTCATCCCGCAGTGACGGCACCAGCAGTAGATCGACTTCGCTGAAGAGGCGCGCCATCTCCTGCGCCACCCTCCGCCGCATGCGGTCGCACTGCACGAAATCCACCGCCGAGAGGAACCGCGCCTGCCGGAACAGGTTCGGCCATGCGTCCGATACCTGCGCTCTCATCTGCCGCAACCCGCCCGAAAGCGTCAGTTCCTCGAACGCGGCCCCTGCCTCCGCGAACAAGATGAGCTGCATGGAGTCGTACGACCAATCCGGCATGGACACCTCGTGGGTCGACATCCGGAGTTTGCGAACTGTCTCCAGCGCTGCACGGTCTACATCGGTTGCCGGCGCCTCCTTCATCCATCCGGGAAAATAACCTACTCGCAAGCCGTTCACCGGCGCCATGGCATCAAAATCCAGCCGCGAAGGGACGCTAGCCAAATCGCCTGGGTCTGCACCGGAGATAGCTTGGAGAATCAACATCCCGTCTTCCACGCCCCGCGTCATCGGCCCCAGTTTGTCCAGCGACCAGCACAGCGTCATGGCGCCCGTACGCGGCACGCGCCCGAAGGTCGGACGTAATCCGGTTACGCCGCATCGCATCGACGGGCTGACGATGCTGCCGCCGGTTTCGCTGCCGATCGAAAATCCCACAAGCCCCGCCGCCGTCGCCGCTCCCGGTCCGGCGCTCGATCCCGACGCGCCCTCCTCCAGCAGCCATGGATTCATCGTCTGCCCTCCGAACCAGATGTCGTTCAGCGCCAGCGCGCCAAGGCTGAGCTTGGCGATCAATACTGCTCCCGCGTCATAGAGCCGCTTGACCACCGCGGAATCCTGCTGCGGCACGCGATTACGATATGGCTCGGCGCCCCAGGTCGTAGCGATACCGGCCGTATCCAGCAGATCTTTCACGCCGAATGGCACCCCGTGCAATGGACCCCGGTATCTCCGAGCGGCTATCTCCGCATCCGCTTTCTTGGCCTGCTCCAGTGCCTGGTCTCGCGTCAAGGTGATGATGCATCGCAGTTTCGAGTCGAATCGGTCGATACGGTCCAGATAAATGTGCGTCAGCCGCTCGCTCGTCAGCGTGCGCGATTCGATCCACCGTGACAGTTGCGCCAGCGACGCATAAGCGATCTGCGTGTCGTTCGCCGGCATGGGCGCGCCGTCGGTCATGCTGCGCACGAAACGGTCCCGGACCGGCATGCTATGCAACCCCGGCAGCATTGGATTCCAGAGCGTAGCAGGTGCGATCGGTGCATCCGGCGCGAACTTGCGCGGGCCCGCTCGCCGTTCGTAGAGCGCCGCCATGGTCTTCCGCCAACTGCTGGCGGCCTGCTGCCGTTCGTCCGGCTTCAGTTCGAATTGGACCAGTTTCTCAGCTTCCGTGAAAGTAGCCGTCGAGACCGGCGGTCCCGCTTCCGGCGACGTGCCAAAAGCCGGCGGTGCTCCTGCAGGGGGTGCCTCCGCGCGGGGCTTCTGTTCCGTCTTACAACCGGCTGCCGCCGCCATCAGGACTGATACGCCACTCAGAAAGTCCCTTCGCGATTTCTCCATCGCATCATTGTAAGCCGCACGATAACGCCTTAGGTCCGCCTGCTGTCCGGTTTGTCGGCTTAACTGGTCAATCCTTCGAAGAAGTTGATTTTTAAGCTGCTGCTTTTCAGTAAGATACTCGTTTGCTCTCTGGGTAACGAGGACGAAGCCGGCGCCCTTCTTCCTCCCGGCGCTTGCGGCAGGGCGAAGGACTTGCCGTGCATGATTGATGATGCCCGCGCGGCTCTAACTTCGTCAGTACGCGAACTTTAAGGCCGCGTGCACAGATTGGACCAGTTAAGTCGAAAATAACCGGCCAAACTGTTTGATTCAAGAGCGCTTACGCTGAAATTAAGGTCAAACAGATTTGGACCGGTTATTTTTAGCCACACGGACTTGGACGCGCAGAGCGCCAAGGACACAGTTGTGATATCCCATTTGCGCTCCTAACGCGCGGGCGCCGGGAACTTAACTAGTGGGCGCACTCGCAGGATCATTGTCTCGGAGCCGGGCGCACGTGGTCGGGAACATTTTCTCAAGCGTGTTTGCTCCGTTCAATGCCGAGCAGGTGAACCAGGCTTGCCGTTTGGCCAGCACATACGCCAACGCGCCTGGGACCACGGAACTCGTAGCAGCAGCTTCAATTCCCGGCACGGTAGGTATCGGGCGCGGCGGAGCGAGCATTGGGTGTAGACAATTTCGTGGATCTTTGCGTAGCAAATTCGCATCTACCTTCACTGGTTTGGTATCCCATGTGATGTTTGGCCGAGCGATCGGACTGAAACAGTCGCTGCCCAAACATCGAACTCGGATGTCTCTGCTTGGCCCAAACCTGATTCAGGAGAAAATCACATGAGCACTATTCAAGTCAAGGATGGTACTACGATTTACTACAAAGACTGGGGCAAAGGTCCGGTCGTAACCTTCTCGCACGGTTGGCCTCTGAACTCCGACGCGTGGGACGGTCAAATGCTGTTCCTCGTCCAAAACGGCTATCGCTGTGTTGCAGTTGACCGGCGCGGGCATGGGCGATCCAGTCAACCGTCCACAGGAAATGACATGGACGGATACGCGGATGACCTCGCAGCGGTGATCGAGGCCCTGGATCTAAAGAATGCGACCCTCATTGGACATTCGACCGGGGGTGGCGAGGTTGCGCGCTACGTTGCCCGTCACGGTGGTAAGCGCGTCGTGGCGGCAGTTCTGATTGCCGCTGTTCCCCCAATCATGCTGAACACGGCGGCCAACCCGGAAGGTTTGCCGATGGAAGTCTTCGACGCGATTCGCGCACGCGTGGCCAACGATCGCTCGCAGTTCTACAAAGATCTTGCGGTGCAGTTTTATGGAGCCAACAGGCCAGGTGCGAAAGTGTCGCAGGGCATCCTCGATCAGTTCTGGCTCTGGAGCATGCAGGCCGGCGCGTTGAACTCATACGAATGCGTCAAGGCATTTTCCGAAACGGATTTTACTGAGGATTTGAAGAAGTTTGACTTCCCGACGCTTGTTCTCCACGGTGAGGACGACCAGATCGTTCCGGTCAAGGACTCAGCGAGGAAATCCGCCAAACTCGTCAAAGGTGCGCAGGAAATATACTATCCCGGAGCGCCGCACGGACTCACTGCCACGCATCAGGATCGAGTCAACGCCGACCTGCTCGCATTTCTAAAGAAGGTTCAGAAAGGCTCTAAGGCGGCCTAACCCGGCGACTTAAGACAAAGAATCTATGAACACCAGCAGTCTTGCAGAAGAGAGCGGCATTGTCCCAACGATGATCCGTGCAGCAGCGCAGGCGAAAATCGAAGTTCATCCTCTGCGCCGCAATATCAGCGTTTTGGAAGGTTCCGGTGGCAAAATTGCGGTCCTCACCGGCAAAGATGGTAAGCTTCTCATCGACGCCGGCTTCACGGTCTCAAAACCGCGAGTTGCGCCGGCCCTCGATAGCCTGAGTACGGACCCGATCACCCGGCTAATCAATACCCATTGGCATGTCGATCACACCGACGGGAATGCCTGGCTTCATGCCGTAGGGGCAGCCATCACGGCGCATGAAAATACCAAGAAGCACCTGTCCACTTCGACCCGCGTCGAGGGGTGGAGCTATACCTTTGCGCCTGCGCCGGCAGAAGCTCTCCCTACGACGACCTTCCGTGACGCACACCGCCTCCGCCAGAACGACACCAGCCTGACTTTGAAGTATTACGGTCCCGCCCACACAGACAGCGACATCTCCGTGGTCTTTGAAGAAGCGGACGTGATTCAAGTCGGAGATGCGTGGTGGAACGGCTTCTACCCCTTCATCGACTATTCGACCGGAGGCAGCATCGACGGGATGATCAATGCAACCAAGTGGAACCTCTCCGTTGTGACGGAGAAGACAATCATCATTCCTGGCCACGGCCCTGTGGCAGACAAGGCTCGCTTAACCGAGTATTACAACATGCTGGTCGCCATCCGGGAGAATGTCGCAGAACTCAAGAGGCAAGGCAGATCGCTGGCAGAAACGATCGCGGCAAAGCCGACAGCTGCCTACGACGCCAAGTGGGGTCAGTTTCTGATGACGCCGGCGATATTCACCCAGCTTGTCTACTCGGGAGTTTAGTTCGGTATTGAGGAGAAACGCGAATGTCTGCTTCAGAGAAGCCTCATCACATCGATATTTCAGTGACGCTACCCTTGATGTATAGCCACCGACTGATGGCGCAAATAGCCGATCCGCACGCGGAGCGGAACCGTGCGCATCGTCGATTCCTCGAACTGCCCAGCTGCAAAGATGATCGCCGGCGCGTTGCTCGAGATCGAACCTGACGGAATGCGCGAACTACACTGGCAGACCAATTCGGATGAGTTGCAGTACTACATCGAGGCGTAAAGCTCGAATGACAGTGTACGCTTCGGGTAGCGACGAACAAAACTTTCATTACCAGAGCCATGCTGCACTATATTGAGAAACTGGGGTCATCCGATTGAAGTACCTCGAATTGTGGCAGTCCGATCGTTTCGCCGACGGGTCGCTGGCCCAGTGGTTGGCATTTACAGTGTACGAATTGGTCAAGGTGCATCTGAAGATCGACAGATCGGTGTTGGCTGGTGTCTGGACGGTGGTGGGAGGCTGAGGCCGGACAATGGCAATGGACATACTCATTCGGATAACGCCTGCGGCAGGGTGGAAGCGCTCAGCAGTCGGCTTAAGGAGAGAGGGTTATGAGCAGGGAAACACTCAACGAAATCGAAGCGCAGAAGTTTCGGACGGAGGCCGATAGCCTCGGCGAGGTTCGAGTTCCCGGCGACAAATTGTGGGGCGCTCAGACACAGCGCTCGCTTGAGCACTTCAGCATCGGCCGGGACCTGATGCCGCGGGAGATGATCGCGGCCTACGCGATATTGAAAAAAGCTGCTGCAAATGCGAATTACACCGGCAAGCGGCTTAACGATCAGCAGCACAGGTTGATCGTACAGGTTTGTGACGAGATCCTGGCCGGCAAGCATGAAGACATGTTCCCCCTGCACGTATGGATGACGGGAAGCGGCACCCAGTTCAACATGAACGTGAACGAGGTGATTTCGAATCGTTGTTGCCAGCTCGCCGGTACGCCGCTGGGCAGCAAGACACCGGTTCATCCCAATGACCACGTCAATATGTCGCAATCGTCGAACGATAGTTTCCCCTCGGCGATGAACATAGCGACAGCCGTCGGTGTGAAGGAACGACTGATTCCTGCAGTCAAGGCCCTGCACGATGCGGTCGCAGCCAAAGCAGACGAGTGGAAGGATATCGTCAAAATCGGTCGCACCCACATGCAAGATGCGACGCCGCTCACCTTGGGCGAAGAATGGTCCGGCTACACGGGCATGCTCGGGGACAATCTCCGGCGGATCGAGAATACGTTGCAGGGCGTTTATCGCCTGGCGCTGGGCGGCACGGCCGTGGGCACGGGCATCAACGCGGCTCCCGGGTTCGGAGAAGCGGCGGCCGCGGAAATCGCCAGGCTGACGAGTCTGCCGTTTGTCACCGCGCCCAATAAGTTCGCGGTGCAGGGAGCACATGACGACCTGGTCGCGCTTTCAGGGACTCTGCGCACCCTGGCAGTATCGCTCTACAAAATCGCGAACGACATCCGACTGATGTCCTGCGGCCCGCGAGCCGGGTTTGGAGAGCTTGTGATACCGGAAAACGAGCCGGGCTCGTCGATCATGCCGGGTAAAGTAAATCCGACGCAGGCCGAAGCATTGACCATGATCGCGGTGCAAGCGATGGCCAACGACCTGGCGGTGGGCTTCGGCGGAGCGGGAGGGTATTTGGAGATGAACGTGTACAAGCCTTTGATCATCTTCAACGTCAATCACTCGATCACTATCTTGGCGGACGGCTGCACCAACTTCCGCAAGTTTCTGATCGAAGGCACGAAACCGAATCACAAGAAGATTGAGGAATACGTGCAGCGTTCGCTGATGCTGGTGACAGCGCTCTCGCCGGTTATTGGCTATGACAGGGCGTCCAAAATTGCGCACTACGCGCTGGATAACGACCTTACGCTGAAGCAGGCGGCGCTCAAGCTGGGCTTTGTAACGGAAGAAGAGTTTGATCGAGTCGTCGATCCGATCAAAATGGTTCATCCATACGTCGCTAGCACGAATTAGAAGATCACCGATTATTGAAAGAGAGGAAGTGGCAGAGATGATTAACACGTCAAAGCGTGGAATCGAAGTGCTTCGAGATCCAACCCTGAACAAGTCAACCGCATACACGGAGGCCGAAAAACAAGAACTCGGGTTGATCGGCCTGGTACCAGATGTAACCGAAACCGAAGACCTCCAGTTGCAACGTGTCTTGGCTCAACTCGCCCAGAAGAATACGGATCTTGAACGGTACATCTATCTAATCAACCTACTAGACCACAATGAAACCTTGTTTTACCGGACCGTCATGTCGGACCCCGCACAATTTCTGCCTATCGTTTACGACCCGACGATCGGCGAGGCTTGCCTGAAATTCGGGCATATCTATCGGGGCCCACGCGGCATGTATCTCTCGATGACACGCCGGGGCAAGGTAAAAGACGTGTTGGAGAACTGGCCCCAGAAAGATGTACGGTTCATCTGTGTTACCGACGCCGGGCGGATTCTCGGCCTTGGCGACCTTGGAGCGAACGGGATGGGAATCCCGATCGGGAAGCTGCAGTTGTACACCGCTTGCGCGGGAGTGCCTCCCCAATATTTGTTGCCCATGTATCTCGACGCGGGGACTAACAACGAGCAATATCTTCACGATCCTTTGTACCTGGGTATGAGGAGGGCTCGCCCGTCGACTGAGGAGCTCTATTCGTTTGTCGACGAGTTCGTGGAAGCGGTTCAGGCCGTCTTCCCGAAGTGCTGCATTCACTTCGAGGATTGGACCGGCGCGGACGCAGTCCATCTGCTGCAACGTTACCGCAACAATTACTGCGTGTACAACGACGACGTGCAAGGCACCGCCGGGATAGTCCTTACGGGTATGATCAATGCCGCCAAAGTCAAAGGAACCAAGGTCAGCGACGAGAGGTATCTGTTCCTCGGAGCGGGCTCGGCGGGTATTGGCCTGGCCGACCTGCTCTGCTCGGCCATGGTCAAGGAAGGGCTGCCGGCGAAAGACGCACAGGCCCGCGTTTACATGTTCGATATCAATGGCCTGCTCGAGGACACCCGAACCGATCTGCTGGATTTCCAAAAGCCATATGCTCACAAGCATGCGCCTACTCGGGATTTCGTGGCAGCCATCGAGAGCATCAAGCCGACTACGATCATCGGTGTAAGCACGGTTGGCGGCGCGTTCAACCAGAGGGTGGTTGAAAGCATGTCGCGAATCAATGAGCAACCCGTGATTTTCGCCCTTTCGAACCCGACCGATCATGCCGAGTGCACGCCGGACCAAGCCTACACCTGGTCGCATGGAAAGGCGATCTATGCGGCCGGTGTGCAGTTTCCGCCGGTTCACTTCAACGGACGAACATTCCTGCCGGGGCAGGCGAACAACTTCTATATTTTCCCCGCGATCGGGATGGCCGTGTTCGCAACAGTAGCATCCCGAGTAACTGACGAGATGTTCATCGAAGCTGCGCGCGCGGTCGCCGACCAGGTACCTTCGGAGTTGCTGAAGCAGGGGCTACTTTTCCCGCAGCAATCGAACATTCTGGAAGCTGAAATTCAAACCGCGGCTCGGGTCGCGAAGGTGATCTTCGACTCTGGCCTTGCCCGCGTCGACCGGCCTCCGGATATAATTCGGTTCATTCGCCAGCATGTTTACAAGCCGGAGTACGGCTTCGAAGCAGCGCCGAAAACCAAAGTGGCCTGAAACTCGCCGGATTGTCACCAACCGCCGCGGCTACTGACATGATCACTCCGGGAATCGGAAACGGGGTGTTGCTGATCCTCGCCGCATCAACCGGCAGCGCCGGCCAAGGCGAACAGTTCCTTAGAGATGACGAAAAGCTCCACATCCTGGTCAACAACGCAGGGATCATGGCCCCTCCGCTTGAATGCGATGCGCGCGGTACGAATCTCAATTCGCCGCCAATCATCTAGGACACTTCCAGCTCACCTGCCGGCTTTGGCCGGCGCTAGTCGCCGCTGAAAGCGCCCGCGTCGTCGCGCTTAGCTCAAATGGACACCGGCGGGCTGGGGTCTATTTTCACGATCCCAATTTCGAGCGCCGTGAGTACGACCCGCGGGTCGCTTATGGGCAGTCGAAAACGGCCAATGCCCTGTTCGCCGTGGCACTGGACTCGATGGTCAACGTAAAGGGTACACGCTTTCTCCGTGCATCCCGAGGCATCGTGACGGATTTGATCTGGCACACGTCGCAGGCCCAGATCGATGCGAGTGAGATTATCGACAAAACCGGCAAGGCGATCATCGATCCGGGGAACAACAAGAAGACGCCTCAACGAGGGCCGCAACCAGCGCGTGGTGTGCTACGAGTCCTCAACTGAACGGTATGGGCGGCGTTTATTGCGAGGAATGTGACATCGCCCGCGCGCTTCCTGGTGACGACAGCAAGGAATTGCATGGCGTGCGACCGCGTGCAACCGATCCCGTTGTCGCGGGGCGACTGTGGCAACTGAGCGAGCAGTTGACCGGCGTTGCCAATGTCGCCTAAGAGACGATCATGGGTATCTTGCTGCCTACCACCAGCCGCCGCCGTGAAAGTCCACTACAACCGGAAGTGGGCCTCTCGGTTCTTGAGGACGATAATGCGCACAGGACTTCTTCAGTGGGACCAACCGACAGGACTCTCTCCTCTCCACCCGCAGGCAACTTTGCGACTGGCCTTGCCTGTAAATCTTCGAGCACTTTGCGAACGGCGCCGTAGGAAAGCTTGAAGAGCGGCTGTCCGCGCTGGGCTGCGAGCGCATCGATGAAGGCTTATGTATGCGGTTCAAGGATGGGCCATTTCGATTGGGGTATGGTGACCTTCCTTTCTATGTTTTATCTGCGAATTGGATGGTTGCCTTCCCGTGTAATAAATCCCAAGAACACCGAGGTGCCTACACGGCGCTCCACAGTCTACTTTCATCGAACGGCGTAGGGCCACGAGAACGGGTATGATGCCGCAAGTTTCAGCAGGGATTCACTAAAACCGCACCCTGAAATCAACAGCGTTGAGACCTTATCGATTTGAGCACAAACGTCGCTTCTGTTAAGCAACTCAGACGAGATCGGCCCCAGTCGTCCAGACCATGTAAGAGCCGTGCGTGAGCTCTTCTCCTACTTTACAGGTGCGGCCAGCGAGATCGGCTGCCTCGGTCGTGAGCATCGGGAAGGTGAAACGATTCCCGCCGGTACAGGGCGACGGTGTCGGGCAGTCGATTTTGAATTCCCTCCCGCCAGCTGCGCCGTCACTGTCGACGTCACTAGCGAACGTTTGCTAAGCTGTTTTCCGCTGAGTACTCTCTGGGCAGGGAACTTCTCGAAAGCCAGTTTCCTCCCGGCGACCCAGGAGCTAATATTCCAATGGCGTCCAATCCCATCAGCGCCCAAGCATCGGCAGCCGCCGTAGCTGTTTCGCAGCCCGTTTCCGCTCCGCTCACGAGCGCCGCGATTTTTCTCGTCGTCAAGATCAATCCCGGTGACGGAAATCGCGCCCGGGTTCTTTCGCTCTGCGCCGATCTCTCCTCGCTTCTTCGGGCCGTCGGTTTTCGCGTCCCCGAAGGCGCTCTCTCCTGCATCCTGGGCTTCGGTTCCGACGCCTGGGACCGCCTCTTTGGCTCGCCACGTCCGGCCGAACTTCACCCCTTCCATGAAATTCGCTCCGGTCCGCGTTACGCTGTTTCCACCCCCGGCGACCTGATCTTTCATATCCGCGCCAAGCGCATGGACCTCTGTTTCGAGCTCGCCACGCAAATCGTGGCTCGCCTGGAAGGCGCCGTCGCCACCGCCGACGAAGTCCACGGCTTCCGCTACTTCGACGAACGCGATCTCCTCGGCTTCGTGGACGGCACCGAAAACCCCACCGGCAGTGCTGCCGCCGACGCCGTCTTCATTCGGGACGAAGATCCCGCATTCGCCGGCGGAAGCTACGTTATCGTCCAAAAGTACCTTCACAATCTCGACGCGTGGAACAAGATCCCCACAGAAGCTCAGGAAAAGATCATAGGCCGCACAAAAGTCTCCGATATCGAACTCGACGACTCCGTCAAGCCCAGCTACGCCCACAACGCCCTCACCGTAATCGAAGAAAACGCCAGGGAAATCAAAATCCTCCGGGACAATATGCCTTTCGGCCGGCCGAGCCACGGCGAGTTCGGCACCTATTTCATCGGCTACAGCCGGTCTCCACGCACTATCGAACAAATGCTCGAAAACATGTTCATCGGCCGCCCGCCCGGCAATTATGATCGCATTCTCGACTTCAGCACTGCGGTCACTGGAAATCTGTTCTTCATCCCAACCTCCACATTCCTCGACAATATCGCACCTGACCGGCCCGCGCCCGATGAATCTTCCGGCGCACAGAAGCCCGCGACGGCCTCGCCATCGGTCGGGACTTCCGCCTCAACCGTGCCAACCAAAGATGGTTCGCTCAGCATAGGTTCCCTGAAAGGAGAAAATTCTCATGAACAACCTGCATCGCGAGCTGGCGCCGATCTCTGATGCCGCATGGGTTCAAATCGAAGAAGAAACTTCGCGTACCATCAAGCGCTATCTGGCAGGTCGCCGCGTTGTGGACGTTCACGGCCCGACGGGAACTGCTCTCTCGGCCGTGGGCACAGGCCACCTATCCATGATCGCCGCGCCCGGAGACTACATCACAGCCCAACAGCGGGAAGCAAAAGCCCTCGTCGAGCTGCGCGTTCCCTTCGAGCTCGACCGCCAGATGATTGACGACGTCGAACGCGGCGCCACGGATTCCGATTGGCAGCCGGCAAAGGACGCCGCGCGCAAGCTCGCCTTCGCCGAAGACCGCGCTATTTTCGAAGGTTACGCCGCGGCCGGAATCGTCGGCGTCCGCCAGGGCAGTAGCAATCCCCAGAAATCTCTCCCAGCCGACGTGCGCCAGTACCCGGAGGCTTTCGCCCAAGCCTTAAGCCAGTTGCGTCTTGTCGGTGTCAATGGCCCCTATTCCATTCTGCTCGGCTCCGACGCGTATACGGAGCTCGCCGAAACCCGCGATTACGGCTATCCAGTCCTCGAACACGTCAAACACCTGGTCGAAGGTAAAATCATCTGGGCACCCGCCATTGACGGCGCTTTCGTCGTCACGACCCGTGGCGGCGACCTCGATCTTCATCTTGGTCAGGACGCCTCCATCGGCTACTTGAATCACACTGACACTCACGTTCGCCTCTATTTGCAGGAAACGTTTACCTTCCTCTACGTCACCTCTGAATCCGCCGTCGTCCTCGCCCCGCCCTCCAAGCCCCGCTCATCTTGACGCGCCATCTCTCATCGGCGAGATATTCGGATTTGCCCCAGCAGGTGGTTGGCTTTCCCTTCTCTGTAATCTCGCCCAAATTCCGCCATCTCAAGCGCCGAACAGGGTTTCGGCCTTGTGACGCGCTACCCTTACCGGTAGTCATCGGCAGCACCGGCAAAACCCGACGCCGATGGCCAAGACGGAGAGGGATTGGTTCCTGGATGATGGCCAAACAGGAAGTCAGATTACTGTCTGTCGGGACTCGGCACTGCTGTAAGCGAATTCCTGCAGAACCGACAGCCATATCGCCAAGCCGCTTACGATTTCCAGGATGTCACGATCTCACCCTGCCGATTCGCGCGTGGCGAAGCATGTCGCCACTGCCTTGAAACCCAAGCGCGGAGACGGCACATTTCGCCCTGACGGTGATCAACACGAGCAACGCTCCCAGTAGCAACCGTTCTGGCCGCGCGTCGTGGCGGACGATTTCGACCGTGGCGATCAGCCCAGCCAAGACATAAAGGGTCAGTGAAATCCCGTAGTGGAAACGGGCAATTTCGGAGCGCACCCATCCATCTGGTTGGGAAGCGATTTCACGCCCCTGATCCGAGTCGGTACAGGCAATTTTCAAAGCGCAGGTGTTGCAGACTCGTGCGGGCGCGCGGTAAATGACCGTATGCCAGCGGTCATCGATCTCAGCGCGTGTGAGAAATTGGCCGGCAGGACACTCCCACGCGTCGATCTCATGCCGGTAGTTGAAACCTGCCGTGTGGATGAGCTCTCCGCGACGGTGGCAATGCCGTGCCAGGCGTTCCAACACGAATGCCGCCACGAGCAGGAACAGCGCATACCCGGCCGCGAGCCACACCTCCACACAGATGCCGCCAATCACCCGCCCGCCTCCGGTGTTACAACTTCCGTAAACAGCCCAGCCTGCTCAGGGATCGGTCTGGCAGGCAAAATCCGATAGCGGATCGCCAGCCAGCACAAGTACAGCACCGGCAAAACACCCCCTATAATGAAAAGCACGTCACCGGGGAAGCGTAACCACTGCAACAGGCGGTTGGTGTCATTGGTCAGGAACTTCAGCGTCCTGGCGTCGAAATAGCTCTGGTTCACGCTGGCGTAAAGTTGGAGAAGCCCGAGCGGGAACAGAGTGGCGAACACCATCCATGCCAGCCCGATGTTGAGGGACCAGAAACTGATCTTCGCCGCCCGGTCGGACCAGCGTTCCGGCGGTGCCATGTAGCGCACGCAGAACAGCGCCAGCCCCACGGCCAGCATGCCGTAAACGCCCATCATCGCCGCGTGCCCATGATTGGCAGTGAGGGCAGTGCCGATCTCGTAGTACGAAACTATGGGTAAGTTGATAAGGAAGCCAAAAATTCCAGCGCCCAGGAAGTTCCAGAAACCGACCGAGGCCAGAAACATGACCGCCCAGAGGTGCGGGAAGGGCTTGCGGGCTCGACTCTCCTGTGCTGTTCCAAGTTGGAGGAAACTCCACGCTTCCAGCGTGAGGAACGTCAGTGGGATGACCTCGGCCGCCGAGAAGAACGCTCCTAGCGCCATGTGGACGGCCGGCGTACCCGAAAAATACAAGTGGTGCATGCTGCCGATGACGCCGCCGGCCGAGTAGAGCAAAATGTCGAGGTAGATCATGGTGAGCGCTACGCGTTCTTGCACCACACCAAGCAGGACGAACATGTACGCGACCACCACGGTTGTGAACAGCTCCAGAAAATCCTCCACCCAAAGATGCACCACCCAAAAGCGCCAGAAATCCGAAGTGGTGAAATGCGTGGCCGGGTGCGCCAGCAGCCCGACCGCGTAAAAGGCCGGGATGGAAAGTGCCGAATAGAAGAACAGCCATGGCATGTTGCCGATGTGCTCGGTGCGAAGGCGCCCGCGCAGACCGCGAAACAGGATGACCACCCACCCAACCAACCCGACCGTCAGAAGAATCTGCCAGAAGCGTCCCAGATCCAGGTACTCGAAACCCTGGTTGCCGAACCATGCCCAGGCCTGCTGTAACCAGCCGTGAATTCCGAGGTATTCTCCGATGAGGCTGCCGAACACTACAATGGCGAGTGCCCCCAGCAGTCCGTACGCAAGCCAGTGCTGGCGGGCGGGTTCATGACCGGCGATCATGGGAACCAAGAATATGCCTGCCGCCAAATAAGAAGTCGCGACCCAGAAGATGGCCAACTGGAGATGCCAGGTCCGGGCGAGGTTGAAGGGCAAGAATCGCGCCAAGTCGATTCCGAAAAAGCCGGAGAGTTCCGCGCGGTAGTGCTGGGTGGCGCCTCCCAGAAGCGTTTGCAACAGAAATAGGACAGCCATCACGAAAAAGAACCAGGCGCACGCGCGCTGTGACGGCGTTAGCAAGACCTCGCCGGGCGGACGGAAAGATATAGCCTGGCGTTCGCGGCCATGCCAGCCCAGGTAGTTCCAGCGGCCAAATGCAGCCAAAAGAAGGCCGATGCCGCCCAGGAGCGCAATCAGGGAGAGGACGCTCCAGAGGACAGTGTCCCCCGTGGCCCTGTTGTCCACCAGCGACTCGGGCGGCCAGTTGTTGGTATAGGAATAGTTGAGGCCCGGCCTTGATGCCGCGGCTGCCCAGGCTGACCAGCCGAAGAAGGCCGTGAGCTGGTGAATCGTGCCTGGATCTGCGATCGGTTTTGGACGCAGCCCATATTTCGTGCTTGGCTCGGTGAAGAAGCCGCGGTAATACGCCTCAACTTCGGCGAAGGCAGAGGCTTGGGCTGGAGTGAACGTGAGCGTGTCCGCGCCCGGATCGTACCGATTAGTTTTGAAATCCGCGATCGTCTCGGTGCGGGCGCGGTCGGAGTCGAGGCCGCGATACC
>Ga0306922_10002963_pt1 | contig 15829 bp, 9 predicted proteins | sample sta12Cox44000082_FD_203758 | JGI IMG/M metagenome (GOLD analysis project Ga0306922, IMG submission 203758) | Lab enrichment of tropical soil microbial communities from Luquillo Experimental Forest, Puerto Rico - statoxic.12C.oxic.44.000.082 (v2)... | ecosystem: Environmental > Terrestrial > Soil... | reverse complement strand
ACATACTAGGAGTCCTGGCCGCTTGTGATCACGGAGCGAATTGTGAATACGGAGTGTTTCGAAGCGGTCGTCGTGGGGGCCGGCTTTGGGGGTATCGGCGCCGCGATCCAGCTCAAACGCCTCGGGTATGACAACTTGGTCATTCTCGACCGGGAGGCCGACCTGGGTGGCACCTGGCATGTGAACCGCTATCCTGGCGTGGCCGTTGATATCCCGTCCACCACGTATTCGTACTGGTTCGAGCCCAACCCGTACTGGTCACGGTTATTCGCGCCGGGTGCTGAGCTCAAACGATATGCCGAACACGTCGCCGACAAGTACGACGTACGCCGCCACATGCGGTTCAATCAGATCGTCGAAGGTGCCCGATGGGATGAGGACGCCCGCATGTGGCAGGTGGCGCTCGCCGGCGGCCAAGCGTTGACGACCCGCCTTCTCATCACCGCGACCGGCTTCCTTTCCCAACCGCGCATTCCGGTCATCCGCGGGATCGACAGCTTCGACGGCACGGTGATCCACACCGCCGCGTGGGACGACGACTACAGTTTTGCGGGGCGTCGGGTAGGGGTGATCGGGACCGGGGCGAGCGCGGTGCAACTCATCCCTGAGCTGGCCAATCAGGTCGCCGATCTAACCGTCTACCAACGCACCCCGATCCACACGGTGCCCAAGATCGACTTCGCGATCCCTGCCGGGATTCAATGGCTGTTCGCGCGACTGCCCTTGGCGCAGCGCTTGTTCCGCTGGATGACCGACACCTTTTTCGAGCTGATAACGGTGACTGCGGTGTACTACCGGCAGTTCCGCCGACTGGGCGTCGATGGCGGCGACCTGGCCATGGTCCACCGGTTCGTGTCGGTCCGTGACGCGGAGCTGCGCCGGAAATTGACGCCGGACTACGACTTCGGCTGCAAGCGGCCCACCTGGTCCAACGATTACTACAGTGCCTTCACCAAACCGCATGTGCACCTGCGGACAAACCCGATCGAGCGGATCGAGCCGGACGGTGTCGTCACCGCCGACGGGCACAAAGACGTCATCGACGCCCTCGTGCTGGCCACCGGTTTTGACTTGTGGGACGCCAATTTTCCGGCGATCGAGGTGATCGGCCGCCGGGGCCGCAACTTGGGAAAGTGGTGGCGCGAGAACAGGTTCCAGGCCTACCAGGGCGTGTCCGTTCCCTGCTTCCCTAACTTCCTGAACCTAGTCAGTCCGTACGCCTTCTCCGGGCTGTCGTTCTTCAACACGATCGAATATCAGATGCGACACTTGGATCGGCTGCTCGGCGAGGTAAAGCGTAGGGGCGCAACCACTTTTGAGGTAACCGAAGACGCCAATGCCCGATTTCTCGATCGGATGACACAGTTGCTGGGCGACTCCGTGTTTCGTTGGGGCAACTGTGCCACGTCACGGTCGTACTACTTCAACCACAGCGGTGAAGCAACGCTGCTGCGGCCGACGTCCACACGAAACGCGGTACACGAAGCCTCGACCTTCCCGTTGCACGACTACACGATTGCCTAAGTCAACTCATCGGGTTTGCCGGGCTCGAGAATCAGGGTTGCAGCAGTCGTACGCCGACGCGGTCTCCGGTCCGGGCCATGAATGCCAGCGGGGCGGTCATCGTGGTGATGAGCTGGCCGCGCAACTTGCTTCTGCGTTGGCCGAGGCCGCCGCCAATTCGGCGCATCGCGGCGGTGGTCGCCGGCAATGGTCGGAAGAACACGGTCATCTCCTCGATTAGACCGTCGCCGCGCAGCTTCAGGTAATCGCAGAACTGGATTCGCAGGCCGTCCACGCGCGCTTGTCCGATAAGGACCGCGGCCCGGTCGGCATGCAGCTCGTCGGTATAGGTGAGATCTTCTAGCACCGGGAGGATTACGGTCACGAGCTTGTCGATCTGGTCGCGGCCTTCGAACGCCAGGTTGTCCGTGAATGGGGAGCGGAGCACCGCGTTATCGGCGAACGACTCCATCACAGCGCGGTGGTCTCGGGCTTCCATTGCGACTCGAAGCGGGAGCTTTGTGCCTATCACGACTCCATCCACCTCCGTGCCGGCCATCGATGTGCGAATCAGTCAGGATAATAGGTTATCCTGACTTATATGCGGCCCGCAACCCTGAACCCGTCGGACTACGTCGTTCTAGGAATGACCGGCCTCGGTGCCCGTTCTGGTTACGAGATCAAGCGAACCGTCGAGCTCTCGATTCGGTTCTTCTGGACCATCTCGCCGGCGCAGGTCTACCCGAGCCTGGCGAAGCTCGAGGAGGCTGGGCTGCTGGCCGGCCGCGATGAGCCTCAGGGCAACCGACCGCGCCGGGTGTACGAGCGCACTCACCAGGGCACGCGAGCTCTCCGCGACTGGCTCACCCGCCCCGAGGCGATGCCGTTTGAGCTGCGCGACATCGCAATGGTGAAGCTGTTTTTCGCCGACGCGCTCGACCCGGTCGACGCGCATCAGCTGCTTGCCCGGGTCAGGTCGCGCAGTGAAGAACTCGCCGCGACCCTCCGGGCGATCCGGCCGGAGGCCGACGAGGTCGCTCGCGCAGGGAACGACCATCCGCGTCTCACCCTCGAGATGGGGATCGCCTACCACGAAGCAGTCGTCGACATCTGCCGTCGGTTCGAGCGGTCAGCGACCTAATGGCCACCCTTGCCGCCGCCATGGTCGCACTTAGCTCAAAGGAGCTTCCGCAGCCGGCTTCGCCGAGCGTTGATCGGCCGCCAACGCGGCGAGTTCGGCTAGGGCCCTTGGGATCCCGTCGGTAATCTCCGAGACGTCAGGCACGCTTTTCTTGCACGCCTGCATTCCGATGGTCATCTTGTCGAGGTAGCTCCAGCCCGTCACATTCAAGCCGTATGGGTAAATGATCGGACCCACCGAAATGATGTTCTCGATCGGCGCGCCCGCGAAGTACAACTGCTTCTTCGGGCCGGGAACGTTCGACACCGTCATGCTGTACGTGGGGCGCCGCCGTGCCATGGCACCCAGAATGGGCAACCCGCGAGCGTAGAACCAGAACAGCGGCCAGTAATCCATCCAGTCACCGAAAAGCCAGAGGTCACGCTCGGCTTGCACCTCCCTGGCGGCATGAGTATTGGCGGCGATGCACTTGAGCCGATCGACCGGGTCCGCCACATCGGTGGCCAACGAGACATTCCATATGGTCACTTGATTGCCCCAGTCGATTTCCTCCCCGGGTGGGCGAATCGCCACGGGCACAACGGTGGTCAGAGATTCAGCGGGCAGCTCGCCGTGGCGGTCGAAATAGGAGCGGATAGCGCCGCTGCACCCGGCGAGATAGACATCGTTGAGGGTTACGCCGAACGCGCTCTTGATTTCCTTGATCGTGGCCATGTCACACCTGACATAGGCGAACTGCCGATCGAGGGTGAACCGCTCGTTGAAACACACGGCGGGCGCCGCGAACGCGTCGGCGAAGCCGGGCCGGCCGGCCTTGCGGCGCCTGCGGATGGTCCCGACCGTCCGCGCCGAGCGCATCAGAACACGGGGAAATCGAAGCACCGCGCCGCCCTCGTGGATGGCAAGCAGTCGAAGCCACGTCGCGGCGTTCGGCGGCCGTTCGTGCACCAAAGTTCGTTCAGGCACCGGCAGCGGTTCGGCGGGGTCTGTGCTGAAGATGGTCTCGAGAAGCCGCACCGAAGCCAGGCCGTCGGCCAAGGCGTGGTGAAGCTTCAGGACCAATGCGATGCGGCCGTCGGCCAGGCCGTCGATGTACCACAACTGCCACGCAGGACGACCACAGTCGAGTCCCACCGAGACGATCTCGCTGATCTGCGCCGCCAGCTCGCGGTCGCCGCCCGGCGACTCGGCCTCGGCGTAGTTGACGTGATAGTCGAGGTCGACTGGCGGCCGGTCAATCCACCAGGGTCGACCGCCCAGGCGCGGCCACAGCAGTTGCCAGCGCAACGGCTCGACCTTCTCCACCAGGGCTGGGATGGCAGCCCGGACCGCGTCGAAGGTGAGCGATTGGTGCGCCGCGGCGGGGTCAAGCACGACGGCCTTGATCGTATGCTGCGGCTGCGTGTGGTTCTCCTGCTTGAGAAACAGGTTGTCCATGCTGTTAAGGCGCCGCATCGAGCCACCTCGCTTATTGCGGGAGACGGTCGTCTGCGAGCCTACTGCCGCCGGTGAAGATAAATGAGATTTACCGTCGGCGGGATTTGCGCGGGCTAATACAGTGCTGTTTGTGAAGAACTTGGCCTACACCGACGGTCAGCAAAAGGAAGTGATCGATGGGTTGCTCAGCAGCGGCGACGTCGGCCACCTGGATGAGACCGGCAGACTCTACGTCGACGGCAGAGACGACGACATGATCATCAGCGGCGGTGAGAACGTCTATCCGCTGGAGGTCGAGAATCTCATCTGCAGCCATCCCGGTGTCGACGAGGCTGCCGTCCTCGGTGTTGCCGATCCCGACTTCGGACAACACCTCAAGGCCTATGTCGTGCTCGCCGACGGAACCTCACTCGACGGTGAGGCGATCAAGGTTTACGTGCGCGCCAACCTCGCCCGTTACAAGGTGCCACCCGAGGTCGAGTTTCTCGACGCCCTGCCGCGCAATGCGACTGGCAAAGTGGTGCGTCGGCTACTGGAGCAGGGCGGTGTCAGGTGAGTCCTCCGGACCTCGAAAACCAGACCGCGGTGGAGTCCACCAAGCGTGAACTGGCGCAACGCATGTCAGCGGCATTCGCCTCGCTGCGCGACGGCAACGCGGATGCCGCGGAGGTCCGGGCCAGCCTGCAAGCGAGCCGCAAACCACGCCGGCATGTTCCCGTCGCGCACATAGAGAACCGCACCATCCCCGGAGCGGACCCCGCCGTCAAGATCCCGGCGCGTATTTATCATCCGCTTGCGCCTGACACGTCCTCCGGCGCGGTACCGCTGGTCGTCTATCTGCACGGGGGCGGTTTCGTGCTGTGCGACCTCGATTCGCATGACGCGTGCTGTCGGCGGCTCGCCAACGGCGTTGGGGGCATTGTCATCTCGGTCGACTACCGCCTGGCTCCGGAGAACCGCTTTCCGGCAGCCGTGGAAGACGCCTGGGCGGCAACGAAATGGGCTGCCGCGCAAGCATCGGACCTCGGCGGCGACGCCGGGCGTCTCGTGCTCGCCGGAGACAGTGCCGGTGGAAACCTGGCGACCGTCGCGTGCATGATCGCCCGTGACCACGGCGGTCCGCCGATTGCTTTTCAGCTACTGATCTATCCCGTGGTCGATCAGCGCCGCAAGCCCAAGCAAGTTCGTGACCCATCGGCACGCGGTGTGTTGACGCTGGAGCACCAGCGGTGGTTCACCCAGCAATACCTAGGCCCCGAGGGCGACCATCACAACGTTTTCGCGTCACCGATATTGGGGGAGTTGGCCGGTTTGCCGCCGGCGCACATCGTCACCGGCGAGTTCGACCCACTGTGTGACGATGGCGAGGAGTACGCCGATCGGCTCCGGGCGGTGGGCGTTCCCGCCACCGTGCGCCGCTATCCCGGCATGTTCCACGGGTTCTTCAATCTGCCCGACGATGTACCGATGGCCGAACAGGCGAATGCGGATGTCAGTGCGGTGTTGCGTGATGCGCTGGGAGTGCAAAAACCATGAAGCTAAGAAACACTCGTGCCCTGATCACCGGTGCCAGTCGCGGCCTCGGACTCAGCATCGCCCAGATCTTCGCCGAGCGCGGCAGCAAGGTTGCGCTGGTCGCGCGCAGCGGCGATGCGCTCGAGACGCTCGCCAACGAGCTCGGCGGCAAGGCCTATCCGACCGACCTCACCGACCCGGCAGCCGTCGAGGCTTTGATCGACCGGGTGGAAGCCGACGGCCCCATCGACGTGCTTGTCAACAACGCCGGGTTGGACTGTGTCTCCTTGTTCGCGGACACGTCGGCGCAGCAGGTTCGAGATCTGTTGCAGGTCAACCTTGCTGCACCACTGGAGTTGTGCCGTCAGGTGATGCCGCGAATGGTATTCAGGGGGCGTGGGCACATCGTCAACGTGTCGTCAATGGGCGCAGTCAGCGTCACTCCGGGCGTCACCCTGTACGGCAGTTCGAAGGCCGGTTTGAGTCAGTTCACCTCCGGATTGCGGCAGGAGTTGCGCGGCACACCGGTGGCAACGACGCTGGTGCACATCGGGGCGGTCAAGACGGATATGGTCGACAATATCCGCGGCTTCGGGCCGACTCGACGCGTAATCGAACGTTTCGAACGGTGGCACATGCTGCCCCGCGACGACTTGGAGCCGGCAACCGTCGCTAACGCGATCGCGGATGCGGTCGAACATCAGCGACGATACGTCACGCTTCCACGACGTATCAGGACAACGGTCATGATGACCGAGTTACCGCGCCGCCTAAGCGAAATCATGGTCACCGGCATCGATATGAGCAAGGACGAGCCGCGGTGAGCGACGGATTGGCAGACCTCTCGGGAAAGGTCGCGATCATCACGGGCGGCGCCCGCGGCCAGGGAGCGGCAGAGGCCAGATTGTTCGCCTCTCTGGGTGCTCGGGTGGTCATCACCGACGTACTCGAACGCGAGGGTCAAGAGGTCGCGGCGTCCATTGGTGAGGCGGCTCGGTTCGTCCGCCACGATGTGAGCAGCGCGGTCGGTTGGGCAGAAGTGGTTGCGTTGGCCTGCAACGAATTCAGTCGCGTCGACGTGTTGGTCAACAATGCGGCGATTTGCGCCGTCGCGCCGATTCTGGATCAGTCCGTTGACGAGTTCGAGCGGATGCTGCGCGTCAACCTCGTCGGGCCCTTCCTCGGGATCAGCGCGGTTGTCGAGCCCATGAAAGCAGCCGGCGGGGGATCGATCGTGAACATTTCGTCCCAGGCCGGTTTGCAGGGACTCGCCGGCTACGGCGCCTACGGATCAACCAAATGGGGGCTCCGCGGACTGACGAAGGTGGCGTCAATTGAGCTCGGTCAGTTCGGGATTCGCGTGAACACAGTGTACCCCGGAATGATCGATACGCCGATGATCGCGCACCTCAACGTTCGCCGCGGACCGGGCGGGCATCCCGGATCGCCGCTGAATCGCGTGGGGGCGCCGGAGGAGGTCGCCACCTTGGTCGCATTCCTGGCATCGGATGGCTCCTCGTATGTCACGGGCGCCGACTTCGTCGTCGATGGTGGCGCTAGCGCTGGACGGATCCCCGTGATACCACCGGCGGTTCATCCGGGCGATGGTGAGCAGACGTAAGTCGGGTTGAACCACGTCGGTCACACTGCTCACATCAGTACCACGCAGGCGACCTGCACATGAACCGCAAACCCGCTATCACCGGTGATAGCGCATCAGTAGATGTCCTTACCCAGCCGGCTCTTCGGTGAATTCGGATGGCCTGCGGATGGCATAGCGTTGTTCCGCCTGGGCCAGGAACTTCAATGAGTTCTTCGGCGGCGGAATGCCTGCCGGATCGTAGCTCGGGCGCATGGTCCGGAACAGGACCTTCGGCAGGAGGTACACCCAGAAGCGTCTCATCATGTTGGCGAAGCGGAGTTTGCTTCGTAGCTTCGATTCCGTGATCCGCCCAGCGGCGAGGTCCGCATTGATCAAGGCGTTTGCCGTTCGTAATGTGTACGAGAACTGGTGACACAGCGCATATACCGTGCCGTAGATCCGCGCCGGATAGTTGTTGTCGTACACCTCCTTGAAGAGGTGGTTGCACACACTCCGATGCTCGTACTCCTCGGCGAAGTGCCAGAGCCAGAGATACACCGTCGGTTCATCCCAGTCGTACAGGACGTCCCCGGCCTCTTCGAAAAAGAAGTGCGACACGATCGGCCCGACCGTTTCGAACCCTTCTGAGTAGGCCAGGCACCATCGCGGGCTCTTGGTAGCCAAGAACCTCGCGAAATCATCGCGCATTTTGTCCGCCGCAGGACCGATCCATGGGTAACCGGACTCGACGAGTTTGGCGTTGTACTGAGCATGAAGCTTGGCGTGCCACCCCTCCTGCGCGCAGAACATCGAGACATCGGCATCCAATGCCGGGTGTGCGGCTGCGTCGAGTTCCTTACGAGACTGTCGGACAGCCTTGTTCAGGAAGGATTCCAGGTGATGCAGGAAACTCGACGTTGCGTTCAGCAGGTGGCAGAACTCTGGTTGATCCTCCGCCCATCTGATTTTCGCGTCGCTGAAGTCGAGTTCCACCTTTCGCACAAGCATCTCGGTTCCTCCCGCCCCTGGTGACGGTAGTCATACTTTACACCTCAAACGTTCGGCTGAGGGACAGGATTCGCCGGGTTCTCACGCGACTCCCGAGACGTTCAAATATGTTGCGGAACAAGCGAATATCGGCAAAAGGGACCGCTATTGGGACGGCTGACCCTCGACGTTGAGTTCCTCAAACCGGGCCAGGGCTAAGTGGCGCTTGTCCGCGTCGAAGGTCTCGATGCGGGCGATGTGATCACCGTCGAGGAATATCAGCACGACAAGCGGAAGCTCGATCGCAAGGCCCTCAGTCGACGTGCCCTTCATCACTATGTAGGTCACAAGCCCCGAGGCCGAGTGCGTGAGGATCTCCGCCTGCTCAATCCATAGGTCCGGTATGAGCGATGCCATCGTCCGGATGGACGACATGTGATCGGCGACTGTGTTGGTCCCACCCGCCGCCAACTGCCGGTGGTCGATGTAGGTGGCGCCGCCATCGCGAGCAGCTACGGCATCCCAGTCATGACGGTTGGTGGCTTCGTGGAACTTGCGCGCCGCCTCGATGACCTCGGGGTGCGCGACTTCCCCAGACGCGATCCAGCGCGCCGTGAGTTCAGCGAATGCGCCGTTGATGTCGTCGGGATCGAAGCTCACGCTGTGTTGCATTCGCCCGTCGTCGCCGAGTTCCATAACATTCAAGAACTCGACGGTGATCGGTCGGTCGGCATCGTCGATGTCGCGGTAACACCCGCGGATCACCGAGAGGCGAGCCCCTCGGATGGCGATGGGTTCCACCTCCATTCGCCAGCTGCTGCGTGCCATCTCGAACACCGCGAGCACTGCCTTGCGCCGTTCTGGACCGTCGACTGCATCACCCAGGCCTTTTCGCCGATCCTCATAGCCAGCGGCAGCACTGCCGACGGCGAGTACACCGTCCAAGTCGCGGCGGTTGAACGCGTCGGCTAGACGCGCCCAGATCCGCGTCGCGGCGTTCTCAAGCGGCGGCGCCTGCTGATCGAGCTCGTCGAACCTCGCGAGGGCGGCGTCCAGGTCTGCCTCGTCGAAGATTTCGCAACGGTTGATCCGGTCGCCTTCGACGTTGAGAATGTAAATCATTCGCCATTCGGCGTCGAGGCCTTCTGGCGAGGTCCCATGTGCGGTATAGGTGGCGACCGCTCCGAAACTGTTGAGCCGATGCACCCTCTCGATGTGGATGCTGAGGTCTGGCGTGACGTCCCAGATGGCGCGCATCGCTGCTTGCGGATCAGTCGCCTCGATTATGGCGAGCTGCCGGTGGTCGATGGTGACGTAGTCCGCTGCGGCGATTTCGCGCCGGTTGAACGCGGCGCATTCCCGTGCGATGACGGACCATCCGTGCGAGTTTGCGGCCGCCTCGCCGGCGAGGTATCGCGCATCAAGCTCCTCGAAGGCGGCGTTGATGTCGTCGAGGTCAATCATGACGATCGCCACGATCCGCTCATCGGCGTCGATCTCGACGATGCCGAGGTACTCCGTGAGGAATCCCTCGGGCGCTTGATCGCGGTGCGAGAAGCGGGCACGCGCGAGGACCAGGCGCTGCCCCCGGGTCGCTATGACAGTCGACGTAACGTTCGAGATCCACAGGTCAGCGGTCGCCCGCATGTCCACGATCCAGCCGTCTCGACCGTGTCGGATTCCTGCGCCCACCAACCGACGGCGATCGTCTGTGAGATAGTTGTCGGCCAGCATCTCCGCCATGGCGTCCCAGTCGCGTGCCGCGAAGTGCGCCAAGATGCGCTCACTTACTCGGCTTGCCGCATTTTCGAGTTTTGGCGCCGCCGTGTGCAGTTCCTCAAAGTGCGCGAGCGCGGTGTCGAGGTCTGTCTCGTCGAAAAGCTCGCAGCGGTTGGCCAAGTCACCTTCGAACGTGAAAAGGGCGATCTCTCGCCACTCCGCTTCGAACCCCTCCTGGGAGGTCCCTCGCGAGGTTTGTGTGACGACGGCTCCGATGCTTGTCAGCCGGTGCACCGTCTCGACGTAGAGTTTGACGTCCGGCGCCATTTCCCACGTCGCATGGACGTACGGGATGATGTCGCCTGGCTCGAACGCTCTTCCGCGCCGGTGGTCGAGGTTCACCCAGTCGGGCGTAGTTGGGGCTAACTCGCGCCGGTTGTGCGCGGCGTAGACGCCCTGCGACACAAGTGACCACGTGTGCGCGTGGGCGACTGCTTCTCCCGCGAGGTATCGTGCGTCGAGTTCTTCGAAGGCGGCGTCGATGTCGTCAAGGTCGAACCCGATGTGTGCCGCCATCTTGTTGTCGGCGTCGATCTCGACGACGGCGAGTAGCTCGAGACCGAACTCCTCGTGCCGCAGGTGCTGATTCGCGAGTCGGATGAGCGCGAGGCGCGCCCCGCGGGTCGCCACGACAGTTGACGTTATCTTCCTGACTCCGATCTCGACCATCGCCTGCAGGTTCGCGATCTCCGCGTCTCGACCGTGCCGGACGCCGGCGTTCACGACGTGACGACGATCATCTACGGAGATGTCGTCGGCGATCAATTCCGTCAAGGCGTCCCAGTCGCGGTCCGCGAAGTAGGCCCAGAAGCGTTGGTCCACTTGGCTTGCCGCGTTTTCCGGTTGCGGTGTTTGAGGCTGCAGCTCCTCAAAGCGGGCGAGCGCGGCGTCGAGGTCTGCTGGGTCGAACATTTCGCAGTGGTTGCTCCGGTCACCTTCGAATGTGAAAAGGACGAGCTCTCGCCACTCCGCGTCGAAGCCCTCTAGGGAGGTCCCATACCCGGTGTGGGTGACGACGGCTCCGACACCGGTCAGCCGATGCACCGTCTCGATGTGGAGTGTGGAGTCCGGTGTGACGTCCCACGTGGCCCGGATGTACGGGATGAGGTCGCCGGGCTCGAACGCTATCCCGCGCCTGTGGTCGATGCTGACAAAGTCGGGTGTAGTTGGGGGTATCTCGCGCTGGTTGAGCGCGGCGTAGCCCTGCGTCATCACCGACCAGGTATGTGCGTACGCGGCAGCTTCGCCGGCAAGATAGCGGCCATCGAGTTCTTCGAACGCGGCGTCGATGTCGTCGAGGTCGAACGCGATGTGTGCCGTTATCTTGTTGTCGGCGTCGATCTCGACAAGGGTGAACATTTCGACACCAAACGCTTCGTTCCGCGGGTCGCGATTCGCGAGTCGGGCGAGCGCGAGACGCTCCCCGCGGGTCGCCATGACGGTCCACGCTATGTTCCGCACGTCCTCGAGGGCTTGCATCATTGTGATCACGGCATTGCGACCCTGCCAGAGCCCGGCATTCACAACGGGCCGGCGATCGTCGGCGAAACTGTCGTCCGCCAGGGTCTCGGCCATCGCGTCCCACTCGCGGTTCGCGGAATAGGCCCAAAAGCGCTCGTACACATGGCTTGCCGCGTTTTCGAGCCGCCGCGCCTGCGGTTGTAATTCCTCAAATCGCGCGAGCGCGGCGTCGAGGTCCGCCTCGTCGAAGACTTCGACGCCGCTGATTAGGCCGCCTTCGACTGTGAACATCATGATCATCCACAATTCCGCGTCCAAGCCCTCTCGCGAGGTCATTTTCACCACCTCGGTGGTGACGGCTCCGCGATCGCTCAGCTGATGCACGGCTTCGAAGTAGGCGCTGGCCTCCGAAGTGATGTCCCACACGGCACGAATAGATGCGGCCAGATCAACCCCCTCGACCGATAGGAGCGGTCGATGATCGATGTAAACCGGGTCCGGCGTCGTCGCGGGAAGTTCTTGCCGAGTGAACCGGGCGGGGACCTCTGCAATGACCGACCATGCATCCGAATGGGCGGCCGCTTCGCCGGCGAGGTACCGCGCGTCGAGTTCTTCGAAGGCGGCGTCGAGGTCGTCGGGATCGAACCCGATGTGTGTCACGATCTGGTTCTCGGCGTTGATCTCAAGGACGCATAGCGTCTTTGTCTCCCCCCAGTTGTCCGTGACGCAGTAACGACCGAGGGCCAGGCGCCCCCCACGGATCGCGATCACGTTTGACAACGTCATGCTCGTGACTCCGACCGCGGCGATCGCCCTAAGGCTTGCGATCTCGGCGTCTCGACCGTGCCTGACCCCGGCGTTGACGGTGTGACGACGATCATCCATAGAAAAGTCGTCGGCGATCAATTCCGCAATGGCGTCCCAATTGCGGGTCCCAAAATAGGTCATGAAGCGTTGCTCCACTTGGCTTGCCGCGTTCTCGGGACGCGGTGCCTGGGGGTGCAGCTCGTCGAAGCGGGCGAGCGCGGCGTCGAGGTCTGCCTCGTGGAAGACTTCGACGCGGCTGACCAGGTCGCCTGCGACTGTGTAAATCTCGGTCGTCCGCCAGACGGCGTCAAAGCCCTCTTGCGTCGTCCCTTTCAGCACTTGGGTGGCGACGGCTCCGAGTTCGTTCAGCCGATGCACCGCCTCGATGTGCATGCTGACGTCCGGCATGAGGTCCCAGGTGGCGCGGATGTTTGCGAGCAGATCACTCGCGTCGATCGTTACGAGCGGCCGATGATCGGTGAAAACGGAATCCGGCGTCATGGCTGGAAGTTCGTGCCGGTTGAACGCGGCGTTCGCGCCCGCGATAACCGACCACGTGTCTGAGTAGGCGGCTGCTTCGCCGGCGAGGTACCGGGCATCGAGTTCTTCGAAGGCGGCCTCGATGTCGCCTGGCTCGAACATGATTCGCGCCAAAATCCGTTCATCGGTGTCGATCTCGACAACGTTGAGTATCTCGCTGTAAAAAGCTTCCGGCCGATGGTCCTGGTCACCGAAACGGCCACGGAGGAGGACCAGGCGCTCCCCGCGGGTTGCAATAACGGTTTCCGTCAGGCTCGTGATGCCGAGCTTGGCACCGCCCGTCATGTCGGCTATTTGGACATCTCGACCCCGCCGGACTCCAATGCCAACCACTCGACGACGATCGTCCATGAGAGTGTCGTCGGTCAGAATCTGCGCCATGGCGACCCAGTCGCGGGCCACGAAGCACGCCCGGTAGCGCTCGTCCGCTCGGCTCGCCGCGTTTTCCGGCCGCGGCGCCTGCGGTTGCAGTTCCTCAAACCGGGCGAGCGCGGCGTCGAGGTCCGCCTCGTCGAAGACTTCGGCGCGGCTGAGCAGGTCACCTTCGACCGTGAAAATCTCGATCATCCGCCACTCGGCGTCAAAGCCTTCTTGGGAGGTCCCTTTCAGCGCGTGGGTGACGACGGCTCCGAGTTCGCTCAGCCGATGCACCGCCTCGATATAGATTCTGATGCCCGGAGTGAGGTCCCACACGGCACGCATGGATGCGGCCAGATCAACTGCCTCCATCTTTAAGAGCGGCCGATGATCGATGTAAACGGAATCCGGTGTCGTCGCATCAAGTTCGTGCCGATTGAGTCCTGCAATCACCGACCACGTGTGCGCGTAGGGAGCCGCTTCGCCGGCGAGGTAGCGTGCGTCGAGTTCCTCGAAGGCAGCATCGATGTCGTCGGGGTCGAACGAGATGCCCGCGACGATCCGCTCGTCGGTGTTGATCTCGGCAAGGACGAGCACATCGGTGAGAAATCCCTCGGACCCTTGATCGCGGAACGACAAGCGCTGGTGCATGAGGGCAAGGCGCTCCCCGCGGGTCGCCACGGTCGAAGCCAGGAGGAATGTGGCGCCCAGGTCGGCGATCGCCCGCATGTCTGCGATCTGGGCGTCTCGACCATGTCGGACTCCCGAGCCCACCACCTTTCGGCGATCGTCCTCGAGGAAGTTTTCGACCACCATGTCCGCCATGGCGTCCCAGTCGCGGGCCGCGAAGTGCGCCAAGAAGCGCTTACCCACTCGGCTTGCAGTGTTTTCCGGCCGCGGCGTGTGCGGTTGCAGTTCCTCAAATCGGGCGAGCGCGGCGTCGAGGTCTGCCTCGTCGAACATCTCGCCGCGGCAAATCAGGTTGTCCTCGACAATGACGAGGCTGATCGCCCGCCACTCGGCGTAGAAGCCCTCTTCTGATGTTCCGGTGCCCACGTGGGTGACGACCGCTCCGATGTCGGTGAGCCGATGGACAGCCTCCGGGTACGTGCGGATGTCGGTGAGGTCGTCGAAGGTGTTACGGAGGTACGCGATCAGGCCGCCCGATTCGATCATTGCGAGCCGGCGGTGGTCGATGTTGACCAAGTTCGGCGATGTCGCAGCGATTTCGTGACGATTGGCCGCGGCGTACGCCTGCATAATGACCGACCACGTGCGCGCGTGGGCCGCAGCTTCGCCGGCGAGGTACCGGGCGTCAAGCTCCGCGATAGCGGTGTCCAAGTCTTCGAGATCGAATACGACGCACGCCGCGATCCGTTCGTCGGCGTCGTGCTCGAGGACCTGAAGGGCATCGCCTTGGATCGCTTCGCGGTCACGGCCCGAGCCTTGCCAATGGGTGAGAATGAGGCATTCGCCGCGGGTGGCAATGATGTCTAACGTGATGTTCGTCAACAACCCGATGTCGACGGCCACTCGCAGGTCTTCGACCGCGGCATCTCGGCCATCTCGGACCCCCGCGTTCACGACACGACGGCGGTCGTCGCAGTAATAATCTTCGGCGAAGTCCTGCGCCACGGCGCCCCAGTCGCGGGTCGCCAAGTGCGCCAGGAAGCGCTCCGCCACAGCGTTTTTCAACCGCGGTGTCTGTGCGTGCAGCTCTTCAAAACGGGCAACGGCGGCGTCGAGGTCTTCCTCGTCGAAGATCTCGCAGCGGTTGGCCAGGTCACCTTCGAATGTGAAAAGCCCGATGTTTTGCCACTCGGCGCCGAAGCCCTCTCGGGAGGTCCCATGTATCGCTTGGGTGATGACCGCGCCGAGGTCGCTCAGCCGATGCACCGCCACGATGCGGAAGCTGACGTCGGCCGTGTCGTCAAACGTGTCACGGGTGTACGGGACGAGATCGCCTGGCGCGAAAGCAACCCCGCGCCGGTGGTCATTGTTGACCCAGCCGGGCGTCGTTGGCGGTATCTCGTGCCGGTTGAGCGTGGCGTGGGTCCCCGCCATGAGCGACCATGTGTGCGCGTGTACTGCAGCTTCGCCGGCGAGGTAGCGGGCGTCGAGTTCGTCGAAGGCGGCGTCGATGTCTTCGAGGTCGAACGTGAGTTGGGCCGCGATCCGATCGCCGGTGTCGATTTCGGCGATGATGAGCATCTCGGAAACGAACTCCCCATTGCGCGGGTCGCGGTTCGGGGAATGCATATGGCTAAGGACGAGGCGCTCCCCGCGGGTCGCGATGACGGCCACCGTTATGTTCTCCGCCGCCGCAGCGTCGGCCAGGGCTCGCAGATTTGCGACTACGACGTCGCGACCCTCCCATAGCCCGACGTTCGCCACGCGGCGCCGAGTGTCGTCGACGAAACTGTCCTGGGTCAGGATCTCGGCCATCGCCGCCCAGTTACGGGTCCCGAAGTACGCAAAGTAGCGGCCCTGTGCCCGACTTGCCGCGTTCCCCAGTTGCTTTGCCGTCGTTTGCAATTCGTCGAATCGGGCGAGCGCGGCGTCGAGGTCAGCCTCGTCGAAGACCTCGCTGCGGCTGATCAGCTCACCTTCGACCGCGTAAATGGCGAGCATCTGCCACTCGGCGTCAAATCCCTCTTGCGAGGTGCCGCTCATTGCCTGGGTGACGACGGCTCCGAGGTCGCTGAGCCGATGCACAGCTT
>Ga0306922_10002962_pt1 | contig 15837 bp, 32 predicted proteins | sample sta12Cox44000082_FD_203758 | JGI IMG/M metagenome (GOLD analysis project Ga0306922, IMG submission 203758) | Lab enrichment of tropical soil microbial communities from Luquillo Experimental Forest, Puerto Rico - statoxic.12C.oxic.44.000.082 (v2)... | ecosystem: Environmental > Terrestrial >... | reverse complement strand
GGCGAGCTGCCAGCCTTCCGGGATCTGCCCGTCGGCGAGGATGTGGTTGATGCGGGTGAACACCTCGTCGACAGTCAGCGGGCCGGTCACGACGGTGGCCGTTTCCGCCAGGCAAGCGTCGAACCCCCGAAGAATGGTCCGTCGCGGAGCGCCATCTCCTGGTCGATGCCTTGCGGGGTGCACACGTCGCAGGTCAGCGGGACCTGCCCGAACATGGACGTGAACAAGTGCGAGTCGCAGCGGACCTGATGGCATTCCGGGCACTCGTACGCCCACCGGTCGCAGTTGACGCAGCGGTGATGCTGGTACGGCTTCCCCTCATGCTCGTAGGGCCGGTCCGGGCCATAGCCGTCCGGCCACCACGGGACGATCTCCGGGCTTCGGCAACCGGTCACAGGTCGTGGCCCACGGTGGAGATGCGGTAGTACTGCTCCGGCAGGTCGCGGTACCGGTCCGGGTCGAGGACAGCCGCGATGTGGGCGAGACGGAACGCGGCCTGCACGTCGAGGATGGCGAGGCTGAGCGGGTCGATAAGCGCGGCGTGGCCCTTGGATGCGGCGATGGCCGCGAAGGTGCGGCGCTCCTCGTCGGTGAGCCAAGACAGGAACTCGGGGTGCAGCGCCGGGCAGGTGGGGCAGTGCTCGCAGCACGGGGCGCAGTCCATCGGGTCGCAGCACACCGGGGTCAGGTGGGAGTCGCAGCACGCCCCGGTGTGTCTAGTGTCCGGTGCAGGTGCGGGCACGGTCATCAGCGTCCGCCACTCCCTCACTTCCCCGTCGGCGTCTGCGACGCCGGTTTGACGTTCCCACGGCCCGGCAGGCTCGAACATGCCCGGCAGAATGTGCAGATCCTCGCCCGGCGAGACCGTCCAGGTTCGGATCACGGTCCCGTCGGGGCGGATGTCGCGTATGAACCCGCTGGGCGTCACTGCATCGCCTCCGACCGTGCGATCTCGTACCCGGCCTCCGCGCCGTCGTCGAGGCCCTTCACGTACCACTCGACATGCGAGATGGCCAGGTAGTCGTGCGTCTCACCGTCGCGGGTCTCGATAGACCACATGCCCGCCATGAACACGTACGGCACCCCGAGCCGGTCCAGGTCAGCGCGGGCCTGCGCGCGGCGTTGCTGCGCCATCGCCTCCGAACTGGTCACGGCGACCACCTCAACGCTTTCACGGCGTCGACCAGGGCGAGGGTCGCATGGACCTGCGCCTCCGCGAGCACCGGTCCCTTGCCGTCGTAGGCACGTTTCCGGGACTCCTCGATCAGCCGCCGCGCCTCCGCGGCGTGGTTGACCGGCGTGGGTTCCGGCGTGACGGGCACGTCATCCGGTGGGACGGTCACGGTCACCGGGTGCGGGACATGCTCCGGGCCCGGCTGACGCCCCTCCGGCAGGGCGAGGAACACCCCGTCGAAGCTGTGGGCGCGGGCGTAATCCATCCGCTGCACGGCGGCCTGCTCCGCTTCGGCTTTCAGCATCCCCGACCCGACCTCCATCCAATGGGCCCGGTCCGGGGACAGCGACCACAACGACCAACTCACGGCGCATCACCTCGTGCGCTCCGCGAGTCCTGTAGGGAGATGAGCATCGCGGCGTTGAACCGGGCGGTTTCCCGGTACTCGTCACGCATCTCGGTGGCCTTCTCGTCAGCGGTGAGGCCGACCATGCTGTCCCACCGGCCGAGCCGTTCGATGACGGAGTCGGCGCCGCGGGTGTCGAGGTCGGTCGCGTCGACCAGGTCGGACACGATCAGGCTGAACGCTGCCGCCGCGTCGGTGGCCGGGATGTTCGGGACCAGCCCCGCGGCTATCGCCGGGGCGTCATGCAGCTCCGCGAACTCCGGGGAGTCCGCCGTCCACTGCGCGAGTTTCAGCAACGCGGACAAGCGAACGTCCGGCAGCGTCACGGGGGTAAGTGTCGTTGAGGTCATACCCAAACGCTAGCGCACCCTTGACTGTCAGTCAATAGCGTTGTGTGTTGGCGGCGGGTTCCACCGGCACCGTCGTCAACCGCTCGATCAGTGTCGTCCACGGCACCCGGTCACCACCGTCCGCCTGAATCATCGCCCGGTTCAACTCGTCGAGGTCCCCGCCGAGCCGTTCCACGATGGTCCGCAGCGTCCGCGCCGACGCCAGGTTGATGCCGTTCCGCATCTTCGACGCACCCGACGGGGTCATGCCGAGGATGCCGCCGAGCTCGCTGTTCGACAGTTGCCGGGTAGCCGGAAGCGGCTTCACCTTCGCCATAGGCCACCACCCTAGCAGCACGGTTGACCGATAGTCATCCCCCTTGACTGGTAGTCACTAGCGCGTTAGAGTCGGTGGATGAGCGCAGACAGTGAGCGGCTGACGCCCACCTACACCGAAGACGGGCTCATCGACATGCCCGCCCTCGCAGGCCACGACGACGGCAAGGTCCAGATCCGGGAATCATCCCGCGACGACACCGCCGCGGTCTGGGTGGTCGCCAGCAGCGACGATGACGGCTACAGCGTCGAACTCACCCTCGACAAAGCCGCCGGGCTGCGGGACCAGCTCGACGTGCTCATCCGGCACCATCGGATGAACACCCCTGCCGTCGAGGTCGTCGAGGCGCCCGCGCCGACGTGGCGGCCGGTGCGGGTCGACGCCGTCGGGACGCTGCTCGCCATCGTCGACGAACACGGTGAGCGGATGACCCGGCAGGCCGACCCGTGCCCCGTATGCGGCACGGGTGAACTGTTCGCCGGGCCCACCCGCGCGCTGTGCGCGAACTGCGGCCGGACATCATGAGCCGCGGCGCCCGGAACCTGCACGCCATCGCCGGACACCTCGACAAGGCGCGGCGGGAAGCGTTCGACCGGCCGTGCATCTTCCGCCGCGTGCACGGCTGCACCGGCCCCACCATCGCGTTCGTCGAGACGTGGGACCTGCGGCAGAACCCGCTGTGCAAGCAGCACGCCGACCAAGGCGCCCTACTGGGCTACCACCCCTGGACACGAGAGGAACTGGGAATCACCGATGCCACACGAGCAGATCCAACCCCGTCAGACTCCGCTGCCGACACCACGGACCCCGGCTGACACCGGCTGGTTCGCGGACTACTCCGAACTGCTGTCCTTCGCGTCGATTCTCGTCGCCGCGGACATCCTCACCGACGTCGGCGACGTCCTGCACTACTTCGAGAAGCCGTGGTCCCGTGACCCCGAGCATGAGGCGTGGATAGCATCCGGCCGCCCCGTCGAGCCCGGCGAGCCTGCCTGGGATGGGTTCGTCATCGCAGCCACCGAGGCCGCGTACTGATGCCTGACCTGTCTGTGGTCCTGCATGGCGCCACCAAACAGGCCACCGACCCGGGGACTCTGCGCCGGGCCCTCGCCGGGCGCTCGCTGGCCCGCGCCTACCTCACCGGCGGATGGACGCCCGCCGTGTTGTGGGCGGTCGCGGAGCATCTCGGGTTGTCCCGCACCGACGTGTACCGCGGCGCGCGCTGGACTCAGCAGGATCTCGCGCGGGTCCGGGAGCGGCTCGGCGTCACCCAGAAACTGTCAGACCAACGGGGGAAAGTGAGCGCATGACCGAGACAACGACACCGCCGCCAGAGGCGGCCGGGCAGGCACCGGAGCCGGATGGCACCGGTAAGGAACTCGCCGAGGTGAAGGTCGCGCTCGATATGCCGATCTCCGACCTCGACGCCGCGATGCGGCTCGCGAAGACCCTCATGTGGTCGAACATCCTCCCCGAGAACCTGCGGAACAAACCCGCGAACGTGTTGGTGCTGATGATGTACGGCCGGGACCTCGGAATGACCCCGATGCAGGCATTCCAGGCCATCTACGTCGTCAACGGCTAACCGCAACTCTCAGCGGAAGGATGGACCGCGCTCGCCCGCCGCGCCGGGCACCGCATCCACTGGCTGGAGTCCACCCGGGAAACCGCGAAGGTGCAGATCACCCTCGCCGACGACCCCGACCACCCGCACGTCGAGGAGTTCACCATCGACGACGCGATCGCCGCGCATCTCGTCACCCGCGGCAAGGACGGCACCCTCATCGCCCGCGACTCCAAGGGCAACGCGAAGCCGTGGGAGCTGTACACGAAGCGGATGCTCCGCGCCCGCGCGCTCGCGTTCGGGATGCGGTCCATCGCCCCCGAGGTCGCGCTCGGGTTCGGGATCTCCCTCGGCGTGGACCTACGCGGCGGGGAAGGCGACGATGTAGCCGACGCCGAAGACACCGGTGGTTTCACCGTCGTCGAAGTCGACCGCGACCGGATGCGCACCAACCCGGGCCCGGGTCGCAGCCAAGCCGACCTGCAAGCCGATGTGCTCGCCGCCGAAGGGCGGTTCGCGGCACAAGGCGCCCCCGACCCCACCAGCACCGACAGCGATGTACACGACGCCGAGGTAGTCGACGACGAACCGAACATCCCAGATGACCCGAAGCCGACACCACCACCGACGTCGGCCGACGGCGAGGACCAGGTCGATGACGAGGCGACGTTGTTCGCCCGCGCGGACGAGCAGGCAGCCGCCGAGATGGGAGACGACGATGCGTGACACGCACACGTGTCCCGCGCCGGTGTGCAACCGGCAGGTGCCGTACGAGCGGCTCGCGTGCCGCATCCACTGGTACGCCATCCCCCGGCACCTCCGGGACCGGGTGTGGGAGGCGTACCTGTCCGGCTCCGACGACCACCTTGACGCCGTCGCTGAAGCGGTGCAGTACCTCCACGACAAGTACCCGGCGTGACCGACTCGCTGTTCCCTGACATCCCCGAGTCGGCAACTCCCGCCCGGGAGGAGGTTTCGGCCGGTCGGCGTCTGACGCTGCGGCAATGCGCTGACGTGGCCGCTGGCCGTCACCCACTCACAGGCGGTCGCCTCACTAGCGACCCGGACGCGCGGTGCGGTAACTGCCGCTTCCGGGAGCTACTCGGCTACCACAAGCGCCGCTGGCCGAAATGCACCGTCGAGTACGGACGCGAGATGACGCACGGCGCCGCGACCGACGTCCGCGCCTGGTGGCCAGGCTGCACCCTCCATGAGTGGGGCGACCCGAAACTGTCACCCGACGCCGCACGGTCAAGGCCACCGGCATGTTGACGACGAGTGAGCTGCTGCTGCTCGCCGACCAGGAACGTGCCCGCACCAACCAGGTCGAGCCGGGGATGTCCGACCTCGGGTCATGCCGCCGCCGATTCGGGTACAAGCTGGCGTTGACGCCGCACGTGAACCGGCGCGGCTCAATCCAGGCCGCGGTCGGCTCCGCGATCCACGACCTCATCGCGCTGGTGCTGCTGAAGTACGTGAAAGACGGCGACCTGATCGAGTTCACCGTCGAATACGCCGGGTTGAAAGGCACCCTCGACCGGTACTTCCGGGAGGAGAAGCGGGTCGTCGACACGAAGACGACGTCGGCGCGGTGGGCGGAACACATCAAGCTGCACGGCCCCGACCATTCCCATGTGTGGCAGGTCGCGTGCCTCGCCGCCGGGCTGCTGAAGATCGGGATGCCGGTCGAGACCGTCGCCATCGAATACCTCGTCCGCGACTCCGGCCGGGAGTTCATCGTCGAGAAACCCTTCGACGTGCAGGACGTCCGCGACGCGCTGGAATGGGCTCAGTCCATCCGTGACACCCCGGTCGACGACCTGCCCCGTGACTACGAACCGGACTCGGAGATGTGCCTGGGCTGCCCGTACGGCGGCGTCGACGGCGGGATCTGCTGGGAAGGGCACGTCACCGGCAAAGACCTCCGCACCGTGCTGTACGCGGAGCTGCCCGACGGCGAGTACTGGTCCGACCTGCTGTTCGAGAAACGGCAGGAAGCCCGCGAAGCCACCACCGCCGCGAAACGCGCCGCGGCGGCGTTGACGGCCGTCGTCAACGAAGGTCGGGAACCGGTGGCTGCGTATCGACGGCAACGGTGCGCTGCGGTTCGTGCCACCACCCGAAGACTGACCACATGACCGCACAGTTGGAGGCGTACGTGGCCGACGAGGCCAACCAGGTCGAGGAGCTGACGCTCCCATTCGAGGTACCGGCACCGGCGAAGCCCGCGACGGCGCCCCCGGACGTCGAGCCCGGGAAATTCGGCACCATCATCGCTGACCCACCGTGGGCCTATCAGCAGACGTCCCGGCACGCGAAACTGTCCGGATACAGCGACCAGGAATACGAGCCGTTGTCCACCGACGAACTATGCGCGCTGCCCGTCGCTGACCTCGCCGCTGACACCTCGGTGCTGCTGCTGTGGGCGACGTTCCCGATGTTCGGTGACGCGCTGCGGGTCGTCGACGCGTGGGGATTCGACTACGTCACCGCGCTCGCGTGGGTGAAAGCCGACCCTGTCAGCGGCAACGTCGGGTACGGCGTCGGGTACTGGTTCCGCGGCGCCGTCGAACCGGTGCTCGTCGGGAAACGCCGCCGCTCCTACCGGTCACCGTGGGTCGGGCTCATCCACCCCGGGCTGAACCACTCCCGTAAACCGAGCCACCTCCACGAGATCGCCGAGACGACGTACCCGGGGCCGCGGCTGGAACTGTTCGCGCGGCAACGGCGCGACGGGTGGACAACCCTCGGCAACGAATGCCCCGGCGACGGCCGCGACATCCGCGACAGCCTCACCGATCTGGTGAAGCAGTGAGCGGCTACACGAGCAAGGACATGCGCCACAACTGCGTCACCGGTGGATGCCTGCAGGACAAGGTCCCGAACCTTGAATGGCTGCGGGGCCTGTTCCCGCGCCCGACCATCATGCCGACCGACGTGGACGCGATGGTCGAGATCAAGGGCAACTTCCTGTTCATCGAACACAAGGGGCTCGGCGGGGAACTCAGCGGAGGGCAACGCACCGCCCTCCGTAACCTGGCCCGCATCCCGGGGATCACCGTGCTCGTCATCCAAGACACCACAGTCGATGCCCGGTTCAACGTGCACTGGTGGCCCCCCGACGACGGTGACTGGAGACTGCGAGTCGTGGACCTCGCCGACCTCCAGGACCGCATCCGGCGATGGGCCCTCGAAGCCGACACGCGCGTGTTGACCGGTAGTCACTAGCTAGGATATGGTCGGTGTGTGGAACGCCGGGTCAGGTTGCAACGGAAGACGCCGCTGCAGCCGCGACGCTCGGGGGGTCTCACCTCCCGTACCCCGCCACTGCCTCGGGGGAAACCGTTGCGGAAACGCTCCGACAAGCGTGCGCAGCAGATGTCGCTCTACCGGCCGCTGGCCCGCGCGTTCCTGGAGACCCATCCCCGCTGCCAGTTCCCGCTCGGCTGCACCGCGCCGTCGACCGAGGTCCATCACCGGCGCGGCCGGGAAGGCGCGAGGCTGCTCGACGAGCGGTTCTGGGCGGCCTCGTGCCGGGCTTGCAATGAGTACGCGGAGGAACACACCGGTGACGCGCTGGCCTGCGGCTGGCTGCTCCCGGCCAACGACGTGGCGGCGGGATGACACCCTGCGTCAATCACGACCGCACGACAGCCAGGGGCACCGGCGCGGCCGTGCTTTCGGGGAGCGTGCCCACCCGCCGCCACCTCAAGAAACCCTCAAGGCCCGTGAGTGATGGTCACCGCTTGTCGTCGTCCCATTGAGGGTCTAGCCTCAGCCAAGTCACACCAGAAGACGGAGCGGCGGCGGGACCGCTAGTCACCGCCGCCAGGCGCTCCGACCGAGACAACGAAGGAAACGAGGTCGTTCCGCCAGTGACGAGCGTAGATACCGGCGTGCCCGCCGTCAACCCACATGTAGTGCCCCAGTGCCCGGTACGTCCAGCATCTGTGTATCGCTACTACGACAAGTACGGGCTATTGGTCTATGTAGGGATCTCTATCCGGGGGCCCGTTCGTAACGTCCAGCATCGCCACTCGGCCTTCTGGCCCTACGTGGTTTCGCAGGAGATAGACCATCTGCCCGACGAAGTCGCTGCGAGAGCCCGGGAGCGGGATCTCATCCAGAGGTACAAGCCGCCTTTCAATGTCCAGCACAACCCAGGCCACGAGCAGGCCCGAGCGGTGTACCTGGCATTCAGGGAGTCAGCAATGGATAAGGCGGCGCCCATAGATCTCTGGCGAGCGTTCGGCAGGGGCATTCCACTCCAGGTCGCCCGCGTGGATACGCCGGACACCTTCATGATCCAGTTCCAAAGTTCTCCCGCAGCCGCACCCATCGTCAACCGACTGGAACTGTCCAAGAAGCCACGCCCGTACAGCGACAAGGGCAACTGCATCGGTCAGTGCAACACTTTGGCAGTCGACCGTGGATTGATCTTCGGCCGCGCTGTGCTCCGAGCTGGCGAGTACGCGGGCGCGTACCTCAAGTGCCGGTTCGCTAATAAGAGCGGCAGGTTCAACGCCGTCCGGCTAATCATCGTCACGGCTGCATGATGACCGCCATCTCGCCACATGATGTGGAGGCCCGGTTAGCGCTGTGCCTGTCCATCGTCGACCAACGCTTCGCCCGACGTGACCGGCTCACCGGCGAGGCCCGGTCACGCTACCTGCACCAGGCCCTCGCCGAAGCCCGCGCCGCCCTCGACGGCGCATCTATCGACCAGATACTGGAGGCCCGGGGGGCATGAGCGACGCGACGCTCCAGCACATTGCGCTATTAGCAGCTAAACGAGCACGTCTGCTCGAAGCCCAACTCGACGCTGAGAGTCAGTACTTGGCAAGCGTCATCCGGCAGCACAGGTCCGGAGACCTGACTTACATTGACCTCGCGCTGCTGTATGACGGTTACCGAGACGCCAGCGGTCCTGTGCCCGGATTCTCCAAGCGCTGGACGGACGCTGGTCTCCCGCATCCATCTCGCCTCTCGCATGCACGAGCTGCCGTTCGTTGTGCGCGCGAGAGCCGCTGGGAAGGTGCCTTCCCGCTGAGCGACGACACGGTCGTACCTATCCGCGGCGTATCCGTCGTCTACCTGCTGTTCGACCGATTCAACGTGCCGTGTTACGTCGGCAGCACCATACGGCTCAGGCAACGGCTAAAAGAGCACGCGCGTGACGGCAAGGTCTTCATCCGATGGCAAGCACACGCCTGCTCCGACCGGGCCGACGCGTACCGCATCGAAAGTGAGTGGCTCGCGCGGTACCAGCCGTATCTCAACTCGCAAGGGGCTAGTGATGAGCACGTCGGCTGAGGCCCTGACCTGGGCGTGGCGACAGGCACCGAGCAAGCCCCTGGCTAAGTACGTCCTCGTCGCGCTTGCGGGTGAGACCACACGCGTCCAGGGCGGCCCGTACATGGCCGACCCTGGCGTGGCCAAGTTGGTGAAGCTGACCGGGCTCGACGAGTCCGCCGTCCGGCGGAACCTCCTCGTCCTGGTCAAGGACAAGATCGTCACCAAAGAGCGCACCCACGACGGTAAAGGCCACCGAGGTGAGGACCGCTACATGCTGCCCGTCGCCGTGGTTGCCTCCATCCCTAACGGGTCGAGAGCCCACCAGGCGCAGAGCCCAGTAGGCTCTAAGCCCAGTGGGTCGAGAGCACAGTCCCAAACCGGGACAGGACCGGCGGCTGAGAGCCCAGTGGGTTCTAAGCCCACTGGGCGGAGAGCCCGGACAAGTACTAAGAACCAAGAACAAGAACAAGAACAAGAACAAGAACATGCGGCTGCGCCGCGAAAGCGTGCTAGGAACGACCTCTTCGATGCCATCGCCACAGCGTGCGGCTGGGACCTGACCGCGATCACCAAGAGCGCCGGGGCAGAGTGCGGGAAAGCCGCAGCCGAGATCAAGGCCGCGGGAGGCACCGCCGCGATGGTCACGTTGTACGCGCAGCGGTACCGGCGGCAGTTCGGCGCGGACATCCAGTTGACACCTAGCGCGCTCACGAAATGGTGGGCAAAGCTAGCAAGCGCCTCGACTGGCACTGAGGGCGCAACCGACACTCGGCCGGAGTGGGCTCGGTGAGTGAGCGGGGCCGGGCGGCGAGCGACGTCGCCGCGGAGCAGACCATCGTCGGGTCGATGATGACGTCGCGGCTGGCGTTCGACGAGGTCACCTCGCGGGGTGGCCTGTCCGGGGTGGAGTTCTACCAGCCGCGGCATCAGGTGATCTTCACGGTGATGGTTGACCTGGCCGACGCCGGGACGCCGGTCGAGCCGACGACGGTGCTCGCGGAGCTGACCGACCGGAAGGAACTCGCGAAGGTCGGCGGCGCGGCGTACCTGCATCAGTTGATGACGATGGCGTCGCCCGGGTCGGCTGGGTTCCACGCGGACCGGGTGAAGCTGCTGTACCGCACCCGCCGCGCGGCGCAGCTCGCGGAGCGGATCATCCAGATCGCCGACGAGGTCAGCCCGGACGAGTTGCAGGACGCGCTCGCGGCGACCGCGATCGAACTGGACCTGATCGTCGACGAGACCGACGGCCGCGCTATCGAGGGCCTGTCGAACTGGCGCGACTTCATGTCGGTCGCGCCGGACCCGTCGGACTGGGTGGTGCCCGGGCTGCTGGAACGGCAGGAGGTGGTGATGATCCTCGGCGCGTCCGGCATCGGGAAGTCGTGGCTGTCGCGGCAGTTCGCGTTGTGTGTCGCGGCGGGGCTGCACCCGTTCAAGTTCACGAGGATCGACCCGAAGCGGACGCTGCTGGTGGACCTGGAGAACCCGGCGTCGACGCTGCGCCGCCAGTCCGAGGCGGTGTTCCTGCAGGCGGAGCGGCTCGGTGTGCCGATCGGCAACCGGGGCCACCTGTGGACGTTCCCGGAGGGTTTCAACCTCCGCAAACGCGCCGACGCGATGCAGTTGGAGTCGGTGGTGGCCGACATCCGCCCGGACGTGTTGTGCCTCGGGTCGCTGTACAACGCGTATCAGCGGGGCCGGGACGACTGGGACCACGTCGCTGAGGACGTCAAGGCGGTGTTCAACCGGATCCGGCAGCGGTATGGCTGCGCGGTGTGGCTGGAGCATCACATGCCGAAGAAGCAGGGTGGCGGGCACACGGAGTCGCCGTTCGGGTCGTCGGTGTGGGAGCGGTGGGTGATGTACGGCCGGGTCTTGAAGATGGTCAACGACGAGGTGTTCGAGTTGGCGGCGACGTTCCGCGGTGACCGCGACGCGAACCGTGACTTCCCTCCGGGGCTGCGCCGTGGCGGCGAGTTCCCGTGGACGCCGATCTGGGATGCCGCCGAGTTGGATTACCTCCGCAACGGCAAACACTAGCCCCTTGCGCTCAAGCTAGCGCCCGTGCTAGCCTTGTGTCGTGAGCGAGAAGGTAACCCGTAGCAACGTCAAACTCGTCATCTCGCGTGAGGCGACCCGGTTCACTGGTGCCCGCCCCGTCGCGTGGGGCTTCAGTTGCGAGCTTCGCACCAAAGACAGCGACGAGTACGTCGCGCATTGCTGCGGCCACTGGCACCTCACTGCGCAACGGGCCGTCGACTGCGGCCGCAAGGCATGGTCAAAACTCCCCGAGAGGAGCCTCCGATGACCGTCCAGACCTATCTGCTCGACAAGACCGGCGACGAGATCCGTGAGATGGCGCGTGACTGCTACCGGCGCCGCGAGGAGTCCTGGGAGCGTTCCGACAGCGACGGCTTCCTGTCGCAGTGGGCGATGCAGGAAATGGCGTCCCGCTACCAGGCGTGGGCGAACCTGGCCGACCGCGGCTGGGTGGCCGAGTCCGCGGCGCTGTTCGACGCCGCCACCGGTGAGCTGCTGGACTCGCGGATGGTCGACTCCCAGTACGGGTCACGATGGATGGTCACCCGCGGCAGCGACCGGCAGTTCCTGTCCTACTCGCTGGCCAAGAAGGCTGACCGGCGCCGCGCCTACTACGCCAAGCATGGTGTCACCCTCGGCCGCGTGGCGCGCCGGGTGGTGCCGCTGTCCGACGGGCACACGATGCCCGACCGTGACTACCCCGACGTGACCGTCATCTCCACCGACGACGTCGGTGAGGACTGGGCCTGACCCGAGGAGGTGGATGCCTGACGAGGCCCCGGCTACGGCCGGGGTCTCACCATGTCAGCCGACCGTGCTCGCCCAGGGCATCGACACGACGGTCCGGTTCTGGGTCGGGCTGAGCCCTTCGACCTTCACCGCGCCGGTCATGCGCGGCACGTACTGGCGGGCGCATTCCAGTTCGACGGTCAGGTCGGTGATACGGGCCCGGGACAGCGCCAGCTCGGCGAGCAGGGCGCGGATGATGGCTTCGTTCGAGGCGTCCGGAATCTGACCCACGTTAACCCCCTGTGACCTGCGGCCCCCCGCAGAGATGGTTGTAGCACATGCACCCCCGCACCGCCCTATTGACCGGTAGTCACGGGCGCGCTAGCATGAGCGCATGACCGAGAACCGTCAGCCGCCCGCCTACCACGTGGGGCAGCGTGTCTGGGTGTACAACGTCAACTCCCGGCCCGGTGAGGGGCCGCTGCCCGCGACCGTGACGAAGGTTGGCCGGACACTGGTTACCGTGGGCTTCGACGAGCCATACCGTCCGGATTCGCAGTACCGGATGGAAGACGGCTCCTGGAACAACCGCGACTACAGCCACCACTCGTGGATCCGCACCGACGAACAACGCGCCGACGAGGAACGTCGCGCGGCCGCTGACCGTGCGCTCCGCGACCTGGGTGTGCAGGTCGTCGGGTGGAGTGACATCCCGACCGCGAAGCTGGAGGCCGTTGTGGAGGTGCTGCGCTCATGACCGAGTCCGGCTACTACGGCGCTGACGTTAACGCGGCCGTGGAGATGTACACCGGGGAGGTCGCGCGGCTCAACGCCGAGGTCGCCCGGCTGGAAGCGGAGAACGAGTCGCTGCGCGGTGACCTCGCCGACGCACTCGCTGACCTGCGGGAGGCACACGACCGTGACGAATAGGCTCCGCGCCGCCCTGGCCCACTGGGTCGACACGTGGCGCGCCGAACGGGAAGAGCACTGGGACCACGACGGGCAACGCGACGACGAGACCCTGGTCCGGTGGCTGCGGACCGCGAACCAGCGGCTCGGCGCCCGGCACTGGCGAAGGTTCCGGCAGCGATGACACTCCTCGAACAACGCCGCCGGAACATCGCGAAGGCCCACAAGGTCCGGTCCGAGAACAAGGCCATCCTCCGCGAGGAGATCCTGTGGTTCCGGTCGTTCGGATGGTCTATCCGGCGGGTCGCTGACCGGCTCGGGGTGACGGTCGACGCGGTCGAGAAGCATCTACGCGAACACGGTGCCGAGGAGACCCCGTGAGCGCAGACCTGCCCCCTGAAGCCGTCGAAGCCGCCGCCAAAGCCGAATACGAGGCCGAATGGACGGCCGAGCTTGAGCGGCTACGCGGCGAAGCCGAAGCTGCGGAACGCTGGCGGCAGCTAGCAGCCCACGTCGCCACGCGCCGCGACGAGCTGTCAGCCGAAGTGAAGCGGCTACGCGCGGAACGCCAAGCCGTCCTCAAGCTGCACCAGCCGATCCGCGAAGCCGAAACCGACTGGTGCGCCGAAGACGGCGCCGCCTGGCCATGCCGGACCCGTGCCGCGCTCGGAGCCGAGCCATGAGCGGGACTCACTCAACTTTCCCCGGTCGGTGTGTCACCATGTGGGCATGGCTGGGAAGGCGTCCGGGCGGACACGGGCCTGCGGTAGGCCCGCGTCGTTCGCGGCGTTCAAAGACGCACGGCTGTGGGCGCGTGTCGGCGCTCGGGCAACCCGCAGCCCCTGGACGGTCCGGCGTGTCGCTGGCAGGTGGCATGCCGCACCGGAACGCCCGAAGGTCGACGCCAGTTAGCGTCGGTCGTCACCCATCCAAGGCAGGAGCATCTATCCGTGGCCGAACGTGTCACGCTCGTCGACGACCTCGACGGGTCACCTGACGCTTCGACGGTGCCGTTCTCGGTTGAGCAGTACACCTACGAGGTGGACCTGAACCCCGAGCACCGTCAGGAGCTGTACGACGCGCTGGAGCGGTTCATGGCCGCCGGGCGGCGTATCGCCGGACCGCCTGAACCGCCCCGGCCGACCAGGCCGGGGCTGTCGGCGGAGCAGACCGAGACGATCCGTGTGTGGGCGCGGGAACGTGGGCATCGGGTCGCGGCCCGGGGACGTCTGCCGCAGGCTGTGGTCGATGCGTGGCAGGCGGAGTTCAACCAACCAGCCTAACCGCTTGCCCGCCCGCTAGCGCACGTGCTATGCTCGTGTCGTGAGCGAGGAGGCCATGAGCGAGAGACTCACCGACGCCGCACTGACCGGGCGCGCCAACGGCCAGCCCGTGACGGTGACCATCACCCGGGCGCGGCTGAACCGGCACCGGGTCGCGCCCGGGGAGCGGGTCATCCGCTACACGTACTCGTGGACCGCGTCCGACGGGTCGCACCTGGTCGACTACACCTGCCCGGACGGCACCGTCCGCACCGGCGTGAACATCGGCTCCTACGGCACCCACCTCGCCAGTCTGCGGGACATGTTGCGCCGTAAGTACCGCGGCCAGCCGGTCCGGTTCGTCGACGCATGGAAGCAGGGTTGACTGGTAGTCACCGGTCGGGCATCCTGACGTGCGGGGGAACACAACACCATAGGCGTCGACGCCGGAGTGCGCGGTCAGGCTCCCCCCCGGGCCTCCAGACCGCAGCGCAGGCATCGACTGAGGCAGGGTCCCGTAGAGCGTCTGGGGAAGGCGCAGCGGGACCCTGCCGACCAACTGGCCGTCGCGGCCCGTAGGCGCCATACCCTCCCGGCGTCTGCCACTGGCAAGTGGCCCGCGGCGGCCTTCGGTTTGACCGGGACTCACCGACAGTACTGACTTCCAGCGTGACCGGGCGTTACACTCCCCGTGTCCGCTAGCGGTAGGGGAGACTGCGATGCAGGAGCTGTACCGGCCGACCCGCATGTCCCGGCAGGACATGGTCGCCTATCAAGCCGTCGAACCTGTCCCGTCCCGCATCGAACGGGTCTGCACCGCCGTGACCGCGGTCCTGGTCCTGGTCGGCGCGGTCGCGCTTACCACCCTCATGGTGTTCCTCGTCGTCGAGATCCTCGTCTGGCTCCCGCGATGAGACGCGTCGCGCAACTCGCGCTGATGTCGGTGGTCGCCGTCGCCGCCGCGTGGATGTCGTTCTCCGCGTTGACCGGCCTCGCGCGGCTCGCGCACATCTGGCCGCCGTACCTGCTGCCGGTCGCGGTCGACGCGTACGCGGTCGCCGCCACCGTCACCTGGCTCGCGTCCCCGAAAGGCACCGCCGTACGCCGCTGGTCAGCCGCGAACTCCCTCGGCGCGATCCTCACGTCCATCGCCGGGAACTCCGCCTACCACGGCCTCACCGAAGCCGGAGTCGAGCACCTGTCCTGGGTGCTGGCCGCCGCCGTCGCCGCGGTCGCGCCGCTCGCCCTGTGGCTCGTCATCCACCTGCACGGCCTCGTCACCGCAAGCAACCCGCCGGGTGTGGCCAGGACCGGCCCCGAGACTTACAGGCTCCCGGGGACGGCCCCGGCCCAGACAACACCGGCAATCCCGAAGCCTACGCAGCCGCGGACCCACCGGAAACCGACTTCCCCGACCGGGAAGACCGCCGCCGCCAGGACCCACGCCGCCGCCGAACTGGCCGCCGGACGCGCCCTCACCGGAGGGCAACTCGCCCGGCAATTCGCCATCGACCCGTCCCTCGGCCGCCGCATCATGCGGGAACTCGCAACTGCCACGAACGGCAACCGGGCGCATACTGACGGGCATGCCCAGTGACTGGGACACCCTCGACGTCCCCGACGAGGCTGCCTACGACAGCTACGCGGCCGCCCGCGTCCTCTCACGGCTCGGCGACAACCGGTACGGCACCCTCGTCGACACCCTCGACGACCCCGGTATCGAACTCTGGGACGCCGACGAGGTCGAGCCATGTCTGACCTCTCCCGGCTCGTCGCCCGCTCACATCCG
>Ga0306922_10002960_pt1 | contig 15839 bp, 16 predicted proteins | sample sta12Cox44000082_FD_203758 | JGI IMG/M metagenome (GOLD analysis project Ga0306922, IMG submission 203758) | Lab enrichment of tropical soil microbial communities from Luquillo Experimental Forest, Puerto Rico - statoxic.12C.oxic.44.000.082 (v2)... | ecosystem: Environmental > Terrestrial >... | reverse complement strand
GGCGGCGAACGACATCAATCCCCCTTCGACGGGAAAGATACGGAAGGAGTAGATCGCGGGCAGACGAGATTCCGCGGCGAGCGCGATGATCCGGGCGCGCTTGACGGGGCCAAGCGGTCCGGAAGCTACATAGATGGCCTCGCTGCGCTCGCCGCGCAGCCGCGCGAAGGCGAGTTCGAGGGCCTTCGCCGTCGTCGCCTCGAGCATCAATGGCTCGATCCCCTTCCGCTGAGCATCGCTGCGGATGTCCTGCAGCTTCTGCTCGAGTCCGGGATCATCCCGGACGATGACCGCGAGGCGATGCAGACCAGGGACGAGCTCGCGCAACAGCTCCAACCGTTCGGTGATCACTTCGGACGAAGTCAGAGAGAGGCCCGTCACGTTCCCGCCGGGTTGTCCCAGGCTATCGACGACGCCAAGGGAGACGGGATCGTCGACGCCGACCAGGATGATCGGAATCGTCGCGCTCGCGCGCTTGGCGGCGAGCGTGGCCGGCGTTCCGGCGGTAACCAAAATAGTGACGCCGGAGCCGATCAGTTCCTTGACGATCGCGGGCAGCTGCTCGGTGCGCTCCTCGGCCCAGCGGTCGAGAACAGCAATGTTGCTGCCGTCGGTCCAGCCGAGCGCGGAGAGGTTCTCGCGGAACGCATCGAGAAGGCTCTGGTTCTCCTGCCGCGAGCCCGCGTGGATAAGACCGATGCGCGGGACCTGACCCTCGGCCGCAGCCGTATTCCGGGTCATTGCCGCGGTGCCGGTGAGCAGCAGGAACCCTCGCCGCGTCATTCGATGACCTCGTCGGCACGGGCGAGGATCGCGGTCGGGATTTCGATACCAAGCTTTCGGGCGGTCGTGCTGTTGATTACCAGCTCGACCGCGCTCGGCTGCTGGGCCACCGTCTCGCCCGGCTTAGCACCCCTCAACATCTTGTCGGTATAGGCGGCGAGCATCGCATACATTTCCGGACGCCTGACACCATAGCTGGCAAGGCAGCCACCCTCGACCATCTCGCGAAACTGGCAGATCGCCGGCAATTTGTATTCGAGGGCGAGCCGGGCCAGCTCGCGCTGGAAGTTCGCCAGCAACGCCGAGGCGAGGATGTCGAGAGCCTCGGCGCCGCCAGCCCGCAATGTGGCGAAGGCCGCGGCGAAATCGTCCGGGCTTTCGACGTCGACCGTCTGCAATTCGAGACCGAGCGCGCGCGCCATCTCGGCGATCGCTCGAAGGCGCGCCTCGGTGCTGCTCGCCGGCTCGCGCAGTAGCGCGAAATGCCGTGCCGTCGGCACAATCTCCTTCAGGATTTCGACCTTCTTGGCGTCGAGCTCGGTGGCAAGGATGCTGACGCCAGTGGTGTTGCCGCCCGGCTTCGCCATGCTTTGGATCAGCCCGGCGGCGACGAGGTCGTCGGCGATCGCGATGATCGGGATCGTGCGCGTGACCTGTTGCGCCGAGCGCGTCGCCGCATCGCCGAGTGCGACAATGACATCGGGCCGGTCGCCAACAAGCGCCTCGGCAAGAGACGGGAAGCGTTTGGTCTGACCCTCGGCGAAACGGTACTCGAGGCGCAGATTGCGGCCCTCGACATAGCCTAGCGCCGCCAGCGCATCATGGAAGAGCGACCGGGCCGGCTCCGGATCGGCTGCCGTGTTGATCAGCAGCACGCCGACGAGCGGCATCTTTCCGACCTCTTGCGCCCATGCCGGAGACACGGCGCACAGCCACAGCGCGAAAGCGACAGCAAGCCGTCTCATTAAAGCGCCTCGTCAGCGCGCCCGGGAAGGGTCCGCACTTTCATTCGATGACCTCGTCGGCGCGGGCGAGGATCGACGGCGGTACGGTGAGGGCGAGCGCTTTGGCGGTCTTGAGGTTGACGACCAGCTCGAATGTTGTCGGCTGCTGGACCGGCAGATCTGCCGGCTTGGCGCCGTTGAGGATTTTTCCGGCGTAAATGCCGAGCTGGCGATTGGTATCCGTGAGGCTGGGTCCATAGCTGATCAGGCCGCCGGAAACGGTGAATTCGCGCCACCGTTCGATTACCGGAACAGCATAGCGTGATGCCAGCGCGACGAGCTGCTCGCGCCGGGCGGTGAAGAACACGCTGTCGCCGACGATGAGCGCGTCGGCATGCAGGTCGGCCAGCGCCGCAAAGGCGGCATCAATCTCGCTTTCGGTGCTGGCGTTCAGGATCTGGAGCCGCACCCCCTTCACGCGCGCCGCTTCCTGCATGTCCTCGACCAGGGGCTTAGTATAGGCGTCGTTTGGATTCACCAGCAGAGCGAACACCCTGGCCTGCGGAACCATCTCGGAAAGCAGCTCGAGCCGCTTGGCCGCCAAATAGCTGGCGAGGATGCTGACGCCCGTGAGGTTGCCGCCCGGCCGGGCAAGACTGGCGACCAACCCGTCCGCTACCGGGTCAGTCCCGGTCGAGAAGACAATCGGGATCGTCGAGGTTGCGTTTTTGGCGGCGCTTGCTGAAGGAGGCCCGCTGGCGACGATCACATCGACCTTACGGCCGACGAGGTCGGCGGCCAATGCCGGCAGCCGATCATAATGGCCGTCCGCCCACCGGGTTTCGATCGCGACGTTTTGTCCCTCGACGTAACCGGTTTCGCGCAGCCCCTGACGCAATGCGGCGACTTGATAAGCGAACGGACCGGGCGACCCGAAATGGAGGAAACCGACCACCGGCGTCGCCTTCTGCTGGGCGCCCGCCGGCAGCGGCATGGCAAGCCCGACGCCAGCCAGCAAGGTCAAAAGATCCCGCCTCGTCATTCGACCACCCATGATTGCACAGCCTCGGGGAGGATAGATCGCGGCGTCGGCCGATGGTATAAGCGGGGTTCGCCGCCGCAGCGCGCAGGGGACAATCATGGCGGCCCGAGCCGGCCCGCGCAATTTGATCACCGACGTGCCGGGGATCCTGGTCGGACAGGCGGAAGACCGCGATGGTATCAGCGGCACCACCGTCGTGCTCGCCGAAGCGCCGGCAGTGGCTTCGGTCGACGTCCGCGGCGGGGCGCCGGGCAGCCGCGAGACCGAATTGCTCGCTCTCGGCACCCTGGTCGATCGCATTGACGCGATCGTGCTGTCCGGCGGCTCGGCCTTCGGGCTCGATGCCGCCGCCGGCGTCATGGATTGGCTCCTCGAGATGGGCCGCGGCTTTACGGTCGGCTCGGCCAGAGTGCCGATCGTCCCGGCCGCGATCCTCTTCGACCTCGGCTTCCCCGGCCGGCAGGCATGGGCCGGCGAGCCGCCCTACCGCGCGCTCGGCCGTCAGGCCGTGGCGGCGGCGGCCAGGGACTTCGCGCTCGGTAATTCCGGGGCCGGGCTCGGCGCCACGGCCGGCCGGCTCAAAGGCGGCATCGGCAGCGCCTCGCTCGCTCTCGCCGATGGCGCCATGGTCGGGACGATCGTCGCCGTCAACAGCTGGGGTGCGGTCGTGCGACCGGATTGCGGGCGTTTCTGGGCCGCCGATCTGGCACTCGCCGGCGAGATCGACCGGCAGCCGGCGATCCCCGATGCCGCGCTCGACCCCGAAGATTTCTCGCAATGCGGCGCTGCGGTTCCCGGGGCCAATACGACGATCGCGGTCGTCGCCACCGACGCCGCACTCGATAAGGGCGGGTGCCGACGGCTGGCGATCATGACGCAGGATGGTCTCGCCCGCGCGATCCGGCCGGTCCACACGCCGTTCGACGGCGAGACCGTCTTCGCGCTGGCGACCGGCGTCGGGCGGCCGGTCGAGGCCGCGGCACTGACGAGGCTCGGCAGCGCCGCCGCGGATTGTCTAGCGCGCGCCGTTATGCGCGCCGTGCTCGCCGCCGGCCCGCTCGGTGGCGTTCCGAGCTGGCGACAGCTGTGGGGCAATGCTTCGTGACGGCGGTCCGGTTGGCGGGAAAATGGAAAATGGGAAAATGGGGTCAGAGTCGATTTCCCGATTTCCGGTCTCCCTAGCGATTTGCGGATCGCCAAAGCTGCGGAAATCGACTCTGACCCCATTTTATTTTTGTCGCCGCTTGAGCTTAATGTCGTCGCGAGTTGGGATGGCCCCGACGGAAAGATAGATAGACGGGAAGAAGAACATGCGCAGGGTCGGCTTTTGTCACGCGACGGTTGTGGGCTTCGGGATCCTTGCTTTCTGTGGCGTGGGCGCGGCAAGGGCGCAGGTCCCGTACGAACCCGCTGAAATCAACGCCTGCGTGTGTCTGCAGTTGGCCTCTGCGGCGCTGGCGGCGGATAAGGATGCCAAATCCCAGAGATTGGCCGCGGCCAACCAGCAGCTCGCCGATTTGGATGCCCAGCTGGCTGCCGCGAGGTCAAGGATCGACGTCAACAATCCCGACGCGGTCGCCCGATATAAGGCGTTGCTCGAACGGCGCGATGCGGCCTATGGGCAGATCAGCCCGGCCCAGTCGCAGGCTGCGGCAGCCGTCGCCCGCTACAACGCGACCGTCGACGAGCACAACCGGCGTTGCGCCGGCCGCCCGTTTAGTTCGGACCTAGTGGCGCAAATCCAAGCGCATCCGAACTGCCCGCCGCTGCAATGACGGGCCCTCGTTATCCCCTTCCGGGATAAAGCAATTCCGGTGAAATCTGCGGCTCGGCGATGACCGCCCATGCGTCGTTGCGCCAGGCTCGGAAGAAGCAGCTGCGCCGCCCGGTATGGCACGCCACCCCCTGCTGATCGACCAGCAGCAGCACGGCATCGCCGTCGCAATCGAGGCGCAGCTCATGCAACAGCTGAACCTGCCCGGACGTCTCCCCCTTGCGCCATAGTCTCCCACGGGACCGCGACCAGTAGCAGGCGCGGCCTTCGGTAAGGCTGGCGCGGACCGCGTCGCGGTTCATCCACGCCATCATCAGGACTTCCCCGGTATCGTGCTGCTGAGCGATCGCCGGCACGAGGCCGTCAGGGCCGAAATTGATCTCCCCGAGCGCGAGCTCGATCGGATCCGACACCCCAGTTCCCTCCACCATTCACCTGTCACATCGAAAGAAGGCGGACGCCGCCGGCGAGCGCCGGCGCGCTCGCGGCAGCAGCGAAGCGACGATCGGCCGTCACCACATGCGTTCGATGGTGCAGCGCAAGCGCCAGGTAAATGCAATCGTAGACAGGGTGGCCGATTTCTAAGGCGAGCTTTAGCGCCGGTTCGAGATGCGGCTCGATCGGGAGCGATGCGACCGGCGCCTGCAGCAGCTCGGAGAAATAGGCGGCCGCTTCGTCGTCGCTGAGATCGCCCGTCCGTACGTGCCGCCACAGCGCGTTTGCCGCTTCGGCGAGCCACAGAGCGGGCGCAATCAGCTCTTGATCGCGGAGTCCGACGGCCGCTTCGCTTCCGGGTTCATCGAGGACCCATTTCAGCGCTACGGAAGCATCGACGACGATTCTCACCGCTCGTCTCGATCCTGGCGGATGAGTTCCTCAGATGGGACCGAGATGCGGCCCCGCGTCGCGGCGCGCAGCGCCGCGGCGCGTTGCCAAAATCCGGCGCGTCCGGCGCGCAGAGCTTCTTCCAATATGATGCGGTGCTCGGCTTCGGCGCTCCGCCCGTGCTCGGCGGCCCTGCGCTTCAACGCTTCAACCACGTCCTGGGGAACGTCTCGGACCAAGAGCTGAGGCATGATAAACTCCGGGATTACAAACTTGATATCATATGCTAGCAAGCCCGGTAGGCAGAGTCCAGTACGCGGGCGCGGGTGGCGTTGGTGCCGCCGGCATACTAAATTCACGACCGAGAATGCGGGCACGCACCGATGCCGGGCTCGCCTGGCTCGTCGCCCTCTCCCAAATCGGAGAGGGATTTTTGCGATCATGATCTGATTTGGATGCGCATTTCTCGATGACAAGCCTGCCCGTCACCGTTACCGACACCCTCGCCCTGCTCGGCAGCGCAGATTACATCGCCGACCGCAGCCTGGCGACCGCGGTGCATTTGGCGCTGCATTTGAAGCGGCCGCTGTTTCTCGAAGGCGAGGCCGGGGTGGGCAAGACCGAGATCGCCAAGGTGTTGGCGACGGCACTGCAGCGCCGGCTCATTCGGCTGCAATGCTACGAGGGTCTCGATGTCGCCTCGGCAGTCTACGAGTGGGACTATGCGCGTCAGATGATCGAGATCCGCCTGGCGGAGGCGGCCGAGGAAGACCGCTCGGAGATCGAAGGCACGATCTTCTCCGACCGGTTTCTGATCAAGCGGCCGCTGTTGCAGGCGCTGGAGCCGGAGATCGAGGGACCGCCGGTATTGTTGATCGACGAGCTCGACCGCACCGACGAGCCGTTCGAGGCCTATCTGTTGGAGCTGCTTTCCGACTTCCAGGTGACGATCCCGGAAATCGGGACGATCCGCGCCGATCAGCCGCCGATCGTGGTCATCACCTCGAACCGGACCCGCGAGATCCACGATGCGCTGAAGCGGCGCTGCTTCTATTACTGGGTCGACTATCCGACCGCCGCTCGCGAGCTCGAGATCCTGAAGCGCAAGGCGCCCGGCGCCAGCGAGAGCCTGTCGCGCGAGGTCGTCGGCTTTGTCCAGAAATTGCGCGGGATGGATTTGTTCAAGTTGCCCGGCATCGCCGAGACGATCGACTGGACCGAGGCGCTGATGCAGCTCGACGTGCTCGAGCTGACGCCGCATGCGATCAACGATACATTGGGTGTGCTGCTCAAATACCAGGACGACATCGCCCGGCTGCACGGCAGCGAAGCCGCCCGGCTTTTGGAGCAGGTCAAATCCGAGGTTGCCGCAGCGGGAGAAGGCCCCTCAGCCCAGCCCTCTGCCCGCGTGCGGGGAGGGGCCCGCGCAGCGGGAGGGTGAGGGGCGGCAAACGGCAGGACTTAGCAACAATGCCGAATACCGGCGGATCACTGCTCGCCAATCTGATGCATTTCGCGCGCGCCTTACGCGCGGCGGGGCTGCCAGTGGGGCCGGGGAAGGTTATCGATGCCGTCGCCGCCGTGCGAGCGATCGGCATCACCGATCGTCGCGATTTCTATTGGACGTTGCATGCCGTGTTCGTCAATCGGCCGGACCAGCGGCTGATCTTTGATCAGGCCTTTCATGTCTTCTGGCGCAACCCGGATCTCCTGAAGAAAATGATGGGGCTGGTGCTGCCGGAACTGCGCATCGAGGGCGAGGAGGATCAGGGTGCCGCAATGGCTCGACGGTTGGCGGAGGCACTTCACCCCAACAAAGGGGAGAAGGGCGAAACCGAAGAGACCGAGACCGAGCTCGATGCGGCGATGACCTTTTCCGACCGCGAGCAGCTGCGCGGCATGGATTTCGAGAAGATGTCGCTCGAAGAGCTGGCGCGGGCTAAGGCCGCGATCGCCCGGCTGCGGTTGCCGGTGCAAGACGTCCCGACCCGGCGCTTTGCGCCCGACCGGCATGGCGCCCGCGCTGACCTCCGCGCGACGTTGCGCGCGGCGCTCCGCTCGGGTGGGCTGATCGAGTTGAAGCGGCGCAGCCCGCGCCGACGCCCGCCGCCGCTCGTCGTTTTATGCGACATCTCCGGCTCGATGAGCCGCTACAGCCGCATCTTTCTGCATTTCATGCATTCGGTTACCAACGACCGCGACCGCGTCCACACCTTCGTCTTCGGGACGCGGCTCACCAACATCACCCGTTATCTGCGGCACCGCGACGTCGATCTCGCCCTCGAACGCGTCGCCGAGGCGGTTGTCGACTGGTCGGGCGGCACCCGCATCGGCCATTGCCTCGGCGAGTTCAACCGGCTGTGGTCGCGCCGCCTGCTGGGCCAGGGGGCGATCGTGCTGTTGATCACCGACGGGCTCGACCGCGACGCCGGGGCCGGTCTCGCGCATGAGATGGATCGGCTGCACCGCTCCTGCCGGCGCCTGATTTGGCTGAACCCGCTGTTGCGTTATGAGGGCTTCGAGCCAAGATCACTCGGGATGAAGGCGATGATGCCATATGTCGACGAGTTCCGACCGGTGCACAACCTGGAGAGCCTCGGAACCTTGATCGAGGTGCTGGGCGCACCGCTCGCCCGGCGCGGCACGGCAGCCTCGACGTGGCGGCTGAAGGAAGAGAGGGCAGCATGAGCGATACGGCAGAGATCCTGGATCAGGCGGCGCGCTGGCGCGAGGCGGGATCGGGTGTTGCGTTGGCAACCGTCGTCAGCACCTGGGGCTCCTCGCCGCGGCCGGTCGGCGCCAAGCTCGCGGTCGACGACAAGGGCGCCATGGTCGGCTCGGTGTCGGGCGGCTGCGTCGAAGGCGCGGTGGTCACCGAGGCGCGGGAGGTGATCCGCGACGGCAAACCGCGCCTGTTGGATTTCGGCATCACCAACGACCAGGCCTGGGAGGTCGGCCTCGCCTGCGGCGGCAAGATCCAGATCTTTGTCGAGCGCGTCGAATGAAAGGGCGCGTTCTCGATGCGGTGATCGCGGCGGGCCACGAGACCCGTTCGATCGCTCTCGCCACCGATCTCGCCACCGGCCGCCAGTTGGTGGTCGACGACGTCGCGGCCGAGGGCGACCTCACGCTCAACGCTGCCGCACTCGCAGAGGTGCGCGAGGCGCTGCGCATCGACCGCAACATGACCTTGGAGACGTCCGAGGGACGGATCTTTGTCGAGGTCTTCAGTCCGCCACGGCGCTGTTTCGTGGTGGGCGCTGTACATATCGCCCAGCCGCTGGTGCAGATGCTGAGACTGGCCGATTACGGGGTGACGGTCATCGATCCGCGCGGATCTTTTGCCACCGAGGCGCGCTTTCCCGGTGTCGACTTGACCCAGGAATGGCCGGACGAAGCACTCGAGCGGCTGCGACCGGACCATCGGTCGGCGGTCGTGACCCTGACCCACGATCCCAAGCTCGACGACCCGGCGCTCGCCGTAGCTTTGCGATCGGACTGCTTCTACATCGGCGCGCTCGGCTCGCGCCGGACGCACGCCGCGCGCTGTAGCCGGCTGACCGAACTCGGGCTTAGCGACAGCGACTTGAAGCGCATCAATGGACCCATCGGTTTGGCAATCGGCGCCGTGTCGCCGGCCGAGGTCGCAATCTCGATCGTCGCTCAGATGACCCAGATCCTCCGCCGGCGCGAACCTACCGAATGAGGTCGATCTCGCCCGTCGCCAAATTCCGCTGCCGGTCGGCTGCCGCGGGCCGAGATTCCGCTGTCCGCCGGCTCGACAAGATCTCGACCAAGATCCTCATTCAGATAAGACTTTTGGCGTTGCGAGAGGGCTTTTCGAGCGCTGAAACGCGTTTTTCCCCTGTCCGCAGGGGAAATGCGACGGGTTCGGCCATGGCGAGGGGCCCTGCATTGCCGGCGGAGGCGGCATGATATTCGGCGAGGTTCCCGTCGCCGAGGCCGAAGGTGCCATCCTCGCCCACAGCCTGAGGCTCGGGACTATTGCGCTGAAGAAAGCGCGGGTGCTGTCGCAAGCCGATCTGGATCTTATTGCCGGTGCCGGCCTCACGCGGATCGTCGTGGCTCGGCTCGAACCGGGCGATGTCAGTGAAGACGAGGCGGCGCAACGGGTCGCCGCGGCGGCTGCCGGAGCCGAGGTAGAGCCGTCTGCGCCCTTTACCGGCCGGGCCAACCTATTTGCCAGGACGCGCGGACTTCTCGTTTTCGATCGGGAGCGGCTCGACCGGCTGAACCTCGTCGACGAAGCGATCACCCTCGGCACCTTGCTACCCTTTGCCGCGGTCGAGCCGCAGATGATGGTGGCGACGGTGAAGATCATCCCGTTCGCAGCGCCGGCGGAGGCTGTCGAGCGTTGCGTCGCAGCGGCTCGCTCAGGGGGGCCGCTGCTGCGCGTCGCGCCGTTCCTGCCGCTCTCCGTGGGGCTCGTCCAGACGCGGCTCCCCGGGTTAAAGGAGAGCATTCTCGACAAGACCCGTGAAGTCACCGACGGAAGGCTGAGGGCACTCGGTTGCCGGCTGGTTCTCGAGGAGCGCTGCGGTCATGCAACAGCAGAGCTCGCGCCGCTGATCCGCGACGCGATCGGTCACGGGATCGACATCCTGCTGATCCACGGCGCGTCGGCGATACTCGATCGGCGCGACGTGATACCCGCAGCAATCGTCGCCGCGGGTGGCCGGATCGACCATTTCGGAATGCCGGTCGATCCGGGCAATCTCTTGCTCCTCGGCCACGTCGGGGAGCGCGCAGTGCTCGGCCTTCCCGGCTGCGCGCGCTCGCCCAAGGTCAACGGCTTCGATTGGGTGCTGGAGAGGCTCGTCGCCGGATTGCCGGTCGGGTCCGGCGAAATCATGCGCATGGGCAGCGGTGGCCTGCTCGCCGAGATCCCTTCGCGGCCGCTGCCGCGCGCCGAGGCGACCCCGGCTGCCGAGCCGAAGTCCGAGGCGAAACCGCCAGGCCCGCGCATCGGCGTGCTGCTGCTGGCAGCCGGACAATCGCGGCGGATGGGTGGCCCGAACAAGCTGCTAGCCGAAATCGACGGTGTTCCGATGGTGGCGCGCGTGGCCCAGCGACTGCTCGCCTCGCGAGCGCGGCCGATCATCGCGGTGCTAGGCAACCAAGCGGACGCGGTCGACGCCGCACTCGGCAAATTGCCGGTCGAACGGGTACGCAATCCCGATTTCGCGGCGGGCCTCTCGACCTCGCTGAAGCGCGGCATCGCCACGCTGCCGCCCGAGCTCGACGGCGTGATCGTCTGCCTCGGCGACATGCCACTGATTTCCGGCCGGCATCTCGACCGTCTGATCGCGGCGTTCAACCCGCTCGAAGGACGGACGATCATCGTCCCGACCCGGCGCGGCAAGCGTGGCAACCCGGTCTTGTGGTCAAAACGGTTTTTCGCCCAGATGACAGAGCTTGCCGGCGATGTCGGAGCCAAGCATCTGATCGGCGAGCATGCCGATCTCGTCGCCGAGGTCGAGATGGACGATGACGCCGTCCTCGTCGACATCGACACGCCGGAAGCGCTCGACGCTCTGCGACAAAAGAGGAAGCCCGCCGGAGAGGCAGCCTGCTAGGGAGCACTGAGGAGATGGAGACAACCCCGTTCCGCGCCTACCAAGCGGGCACCCAGCCGCCCTATGACGCACCGGCCTACGGCAGCACCCACAAGCGGCATCCGCAGGAGGTGCTGGTGCGGCTGCCGCACACCTTCACCGAGACCTCCGGCCCGCGCTTTTCCGTCGCTCAATTCCCGCCAATTCCTGATCTCTCCGTCGTCGACGGCAAAGCGGCGCTCGGCGAGCGCATCATCGTGCACGGCCGGATAACCGATGAGGACGGTCGCCCGGTGCCGCACACGATTGTCGAGATCTGGCAGGCTAATGCGTCGGGTCGTTACCAGCATCCGGCAGACCAGCACGACGCGCCGACGGATCCGAATTTTCGCGGCGAGGGCCGCGTCTACACCGATGGCGAGGGCTGGTATCGGTTCACCTCGATCAAGCCCGGCGCCTATCCCTGGCGCAATCACCACAATGCCTGGCGGCCGAACCACATCCACTTCTCGTTTTTCGGCTCCGGCTTTGCCCAGCGGCTCGTCACGCAGATGTATTTCCCGGGCGATCCCTTGCTCGAGTTCGACCCGGTGTTTCTATCGATCCCCGATGAAGCAGCGCGCAACCGCCTCGTTTGCAAGCTCGATATGACGGTCACCGAGCCCGAATGGGCGCTGGGCTATCGGTGGGACGTCGTGCTGCGCGGCCACGCAGCAACGCCGATGGAGAGCGCGTCTGGTCACGTCACTTCTTCTCGACGTTCCACAGGAAAACGACCGGAGCGATAATGATCCCGTCGAGGCTCTTGCGGTAAGCGGTCGGCACAACGAACTGGCCGGTCGGGACGTAAGGGATTTCGTTGGTGTAGGCCTCTACCTGGATGTCGGCGACAAGCTGCATTTGTTTCTCGAGATCGGGTGCCTTGAACCATGCGTCGATTAGCGTCTCGATCTTCGCGTCGGTCGGCCAGCCGAACCAAGCTTTCTCGCCATTGCCGCGGATCAGAATGTTGACCGCAGGCGAAAAGAAATCGGGGGCCGAAAACCAGGTGTGGAAGATGCTCCAGCCGCCCTTGTCGATCGGCTCCTTGGAAGTCCGGCGGGTAATCAAGGTGCCCCAGTCATTGGCCTGGAATTCGACATTGAGCCCGGCCTTGCGCAGGGCCTCCAGGGTAACCAGCGCCTGGCCGTGCACGATCGGCTGATCGGTCGCGGACATCAGAACGATCTTCTCGCCTTTGTAGCCCGCCTCCTTGATCAGCTCTCTCGCTTTGGCGGGGTTGGGCCCCTTCAACAGCGCATCGGCGCCGGCTTTGGTCTCGAACGGGGTGCCGCATCCGAACAGTGCCGCGCAGGTCTTCCAGTATTTCGGGTCGCCGGCCGCCGCGGCCATGTAGTCTTTCTGATCGACGAGGTTCAGCACCGCCTCGCGCAATTTCGAATTGGTAAACGGCGGCTGAATGTGATTGAAGCGCAAGGTGCCATGGTTGCCGAGCGGGTCGACAGTGGCCACGACGATGTCCTTGTTGCCAGCAAAGACTGGGAGGAGGTCGGCCGGCGGCTGCTCGTACCAGTCGGCCTCGCCGGCGTTGAGCGCCGCCGCCGCGGTCGTCGTGTCGGGAATGTAGAGCCATTCAATGCGGTCGACTTTCGCCACCTTGCCACCGGAGGCGAAGCTCGGCGCCTCTTCACGCGGCAGGTAATCGGTGTTCTTGACGAAGACGGCCTTGTTACCGGGGACCCACTCTTCCTTGACGAATTTGAAGGGGCCGGAGCCGATCGCTTCCGGGATCTGCTGATAGGCGTCGGTCTTGGCCAGGCGCTCCGGCATCATAAACGGCACGTTGCTGGAGAGCTTGCCGAGCGCATCGAGGATCAGCGGGAATGGGGATTTCAGGCTTATCGTGAAGGTCTTGTCGTCGACCGCCTTTATCTCGCCGACCGCCTCCATCAGCTTCTGGCCGAGCGTATCCCGCTTGCCCCAGCGTTCGAGCGAGGCGACGCAATCGGCGGCGCGGACCGCTTGTCCATCGTGCCATTTGAGGCCGTCGCGCAGGATGAAACTATAGGTCTGCTTGTCGTCGCTGACCGTCCAGCGATCGACCATTTGTGGCTGCGGCTTGAAATTCTTGTCGAGCGAAAACAGCGTGTCGAAGACCAGATAGCCAAAATTGCGGGTCACATAGGCCGTCGTCCAAATCGGGTCGATGCTTCGCAAATCGGCCTGCGGGATGAAGCGCAGCGTCTTCGGTGCGGCCTCGCCCCATCCAGTCGCCGGGACGACAGTGAGTGCGAGGGCCACAATGGCACCCGGCATTCGCAGCATCCGGGCGAAGGAGGTCATCGGCTGTCCCGTAATAGCCTTGGTTGTGGAAGGACCTTACGCGATCCGCGTTCACACTGCAAAAGCCGCGCCGTAAACTATTTTACTCATCGGGGCGGACGAGAACGGAGGACCAGTGAGCGCCGATCAGGATATTGCTTACGCCTCGGCAGTTTCGCTGCTCGACCTTTACCGCGCACAGGCGCTGTCGCCGGTCGAAATGACGCGGCTGCTCCTCGATCGTCTCGATACGCTCCAACCCCGGATCAACGCCTTCTGCATTGTCGACCATGATGGTGCGCTGGCAGCCGCGCAGGAATCCGAGCGGCGTTGGCTGCGTGGGGAGGCGGTCGGGCTGCTCGACGGCGTTCCGGTGACCATCAAGGATCTGATACTGATGCGCGGCTTTCCGACCTTGCGCGGGTCGAAGCTCGTCGATCCGCACCAAGACTGGTCCGAGGATGCCCCGGCAACGGCGCGCCTGCGCGAGGCTGGTGCGGTCATCCTCGGCAAGACGACGACCCCCGAATTCGGCTGGAAGGCGCTGGGAGACAGCCCGCTGACCGGGATCACCCGCAACCCGTGGGACCTTGCACGTACCCCCGGCGGCAGCAGCGCCGGCGCCGCCGCCGCGTGCGCCGCCGGGATCGGCCCGCTGCATCTCGGCAGCGACGGTGCCGGCTCAATCCGAATTCCTTGCGCGTTCACCGGTATCTTCGGACTGAAGCCGAGCTTCGGCCGGGTGCCGGCCTATCCGCTCTCGGCGATGGGCTTGCTCGCGCATCTCGGCCCGATGGCGCGGACCGTCGCGGACGCCGCGCTGATGCTGACCGTCCTCACGGCTCCCGACCATCGCGACCCCTACGCTCTGCCGCCCGAAGATACGGATTACCGCGACGGGATCGAGGGTGGCGTGCGCGGCTGGCGTGTTGCTTACAGCCCTACGCTCGGCTATGCCAAGGTCGATCCCGAGATCACCGCCGCAGTCGCCGAGGCGGTGCGGCAATTCGAGACACTCGGCGCCGTCGTCGAAGAGGTCGACGCAGTCTTCCCGTCACCGCGTGAGGCGCTGTTCGCTCTATGGGCGGCGGGTGCGGCCAAGCTCCTGGACGCACACCCTCGAGATAAGCGCGCGCTGGTCGACCCCGGTTTGGCCGTTACGGCGGCCGACGGCGAGCGGATCAGCGCCGTCGACTATCTCGGCGCCGACCTGGTGCGCACGGCGCTCGGCCAGCAGATGGCGGCATTCCATCAGACATATGATCTGCTGCTGACGCCGATGATGCCGATCCCGGCATTGCCGGTGGGGCAGGATCTCAACGATCCGGCGACCGAGCGGCATTGGATCGACTGGTCGCCGTTCAGCTACCCGTTCAACATGACCCGCCAGCCGGTGGCGAGTGTCCCGTGCGGGCTGACCCGCGCCGGTCTGCCGATCGGCTTGCAAATCATCGGCCCGCTTTATGCCGACGCCCGCGTGCTGCGCGCAGCCCGCGCCTTCGAGACGACCCAAACGGAACGACGGCCGCCGCTCGCCTCGTAATAGGAGTGCTCTCAGGTCGCGCTTGCCCGAACGCGGCGACCGGAGTACCAGAGAGCGGGCAGATCTTGGGAGACCATGATGGTAGACACGAATTCCAACCCCCCGACCGAGGCGGTGAGCCCCTCCGGCATTAATCATCTCGTACTGAATGTGCGCGACATTGACGAGTCGCATAAATTCTGGACCGAGATCGTCGGCTTCAAGCAGGTCGGTGAATTGCACCGCCGAGCGGATCGCCCGAACCCGCCGAAGATGCGGTTTTATAGTGCGGTCAATGACGGCAAGCTGACCCACCACACCGTCGCCTTGGTCGAGAGCGCGAACCTGCCGCCGCCTGCCGAGTGGGTGCTCGCCAACAGCCAAGTGGCGATCAACCATGTGGCTCTGACCATGCCGAACCGCGAGGCGTGGCTGAGGCAGCTCGCCTTCTTGCAAAGCCGGGGCGTCAAGTTCAACTGGCGCGTCAATCATGGGGTCACGCACAGCGTCTATATCAATGACCCGAATGGCTATGGCGTCGAGTTTCTCTACGAGATGCCGCGCGAGATGTGGGAAAACGACATCGACGCCGGTATCAACTGGCTCGAAAACCTGCCGACCGAAGGTCCCGAAGCCCTGGTCGACCGCACCGACACCCCGAGCTTCGGCAGAAAGGAACCCGCGCCGGCTCCGGCGGAATAGTCCAAAGCACGTAAGTAGCGGGTTTTTTCCCGCCGGGTCAGCTGCCTTCGAACATGCGGCCCGGGTTGAGGATGTGCGCCGGATCGAAGGCATCTTTAACACGGCGCGACAATGCGGCTAGCGGCGCCTGCTGCGGCTCGAACACCGCGACTGAGCCGCGCAAGGCCGGTGTACCCTTGATGAGCGTGGCATGCCCGGTACTGCGGCCGTCTGGCCCGCGGATCGCGGTGCGGATAACTTCGGCGCCGGCATCGCCAGTTTCGGCGACTGCCGCCCATAACAGACCGCCGCCCCAATCGAGAAACCAGATAGCATCCAGCGCCTGCGACATCGTTTGGCCCAATTCGGG
>Ga0306922_10002954_pt1 | contig 15855 bp, 13 predicted proteins | sample sta12Cox44000082_FD_203758 | JGI IMG/M metagenome (GOLD analysis project Ga0306922, IMG submission 203758) | Lab enrichment of tropical soil microbial communities from Luquillo Experimental Forest, Puerto Rico - statoxic.12C.oxic.44.000.082 (v2)... | ecosystem: Environmental > Terrestrial >... | reverse complement strand
ACAGCCCTGAATGCCACTCATCGCCAGCTTGGGGCGAAGATGGTCGATTTTAGCGGCTGGGACATGCCTGTCGAGTATCCCAAATATGGCGGCTTGGTGAAGGAGCATCTGGCCGTCCGGACCGGAGTAGGCGCCTTTGATGTCAGCCACATGGGCGACATTCGCGTGCATGGATCTGAGGCTTTAGCCGCGGTCCAGCACATCACCATGAACGACGCGTCAAAGCTGGCTACAGGTCAGTGTCAATACTCCGCGATGCTCTATCCCGAAGGAACGTTTGTGGACGACCTCATCGTCCATAAGATGGCAGAGCACGACTATCTCCTGGTGATCAATGCCGGCACGCGAGAAAAGGACGTTAACTGGGTTCGAGAGAACACGAAGGCATTTCAGTGCACGGTTGAACATCTGAGCGATAAGTACACCCAAATTGCGATCCAAGGACCCAAAGCAGCCTCAACGCTCCAGAAGTTAACCGGCACCGACGTGTTCGGGGTGAAGTTCTATTGGTTCACTTATGGCACAGTTTGCGATCTGCCGAATACCCTGATCGCCCGTACGGGATACACCGCAGAAGACGGCTTCGAGATCTATGTCCCCAGTGATGAAACGACCAGCGCGCGTGTCTGGAACGAAGTGATGCGGGCCGGTGAAGAGTTCGGCATTCTGCCATGCGGTCTTGGCGCTCGCAATACGCTGCGGCTGGAGGGCGCTTTGTCGCTTTATGGACATGAGATTTCCGAATCCATCAACGTCTGGGAGGCGCGCCTCGACCGTTTTTTGAAGATGGAGAAGAACGACTTCATCGGGCGACAGGCCTTGCGGGACACAAAAACTTCTGGAATCAAACGCATGCTTGTGGGACTCGAATCGATCGAGCGCGGCATTCCGCGCGACGGATACAAGGTTAGTGATCTCAGCTGCAACGAGATAGGCTACGTTACCAGCGGCTCGCCTGCACCGTTTCTGAAAAAGAACATCGCTCTGGCCTACGTTCCAGCAGACTTTGCCGGGCTTGATACGGAGGTGACGGTCGAGTGCCGCAATCAATCGGTAAAGTGCAAGGTAGTTCCGACACCGTTTTACAAGCGTCCGAAGAATCCGAAGAAGCAGTCGTAGTTCATAATGAGAGTGCATCATTCCAGTCTTTTGCTGGTTCTCCCCAGTTTTGAGGAGGTCTTAAAATGGCTTATCCCGCAGATTTAAAGTACACCAAAGAACACGAGTGGCTGAGGGTGGACGGCAATACCGGCACCATCGGCATCACCGACTACGCGCAGAATTCCCTGGGCGATATCGTGTTTGTCGAGCTGCCGAAAGTAGGTGCTGAAATCACAGCTGGGCAGACGTTCGGCTCGGTCGAATCGGTGAAGGCCGTGTCCGATTTATATGCTCCGATCTCAGGCACGGTTACGGAAGTCAACGAGGCCCTGAGTACTTCGCCGGAAGAGGTGAACAAAGATGCTCATGCGGCGTGGATGATCAAGGTTACGTTGAAGCACCTTTCAGAGATAGGCAAGTTGCTCTCCGCGGCTGATTACGAGAAGTTCGCTGCCGAGGAAGGCGGCCACTAGAGCGTTTCGTCTTCCTCTGCTCAGCCACCAGGGTCGCACGGCACCCTGATGCGTCGCGCGCTGTTAAGTTTCATCTAAGGTCATATCCATGCGCTATCTACCAAAATCCCAAGCTGACCGTGAGGCCATGCTCCGCGACATCGGCGCCACGTCGATGGACGACCTGTTCGCCGCCATTCCTGCCGAATATCGCCTCACGCGTGACCTCGACATTCCGCGCTCGTACGCGGAGAGCGAAATCGTCGAGTTTTTTCGCGACCGCGCCGCCGAGAACGGCCACGGCTACGCGTCATTCCTTGGCGCCGGTGCGTATTCCCATTACCGGCCGGTGGTGATCGATTCCCTGGTCTCGCGCGGTGAGTTCTTCACCGCCTACACGCCCTATCAGCCGGAGATTTCCCAGGGCACGCTGCAGGCCATCTTCGAGTTCCAGACCATGATCTGCGAGCTCACTGGCATGGACGTAGCCAACGCCTCCATGTACGACGGCTCGACCGGCGCTGCCGAGGGGCTGATGATGGCCGTGCGCGTCACCGGGCGCCATAGATCCGTCATCGCTAGCACGGTGCACCCCGAGTATCGGCAGGTGATCGCTACTTACGCGCGACATCAGGGTATGCCGCTGGCCACTGTGCCCTATGGCAAGAATGGCCGCGTCGATCTCGAAGCCCTCGACAAAGCCGTGGACAACAAAACCGCCGGCGTGCTGGTCCAATCACCCAACTTCTTTGGCACCATCGAAGACGTTGCCGCTGTCGCGGATGTGGTCCACAAGAAAGGCGCGTTGCTGGTGGTTTCAATTGCCGAAGCTGTCTCACTCGGCATCGTGAACCCTCCTGCGGAAGCCGACATTGTCAGCATGGAAGCACAGTCGTTCGGCGTGCCTATAGGATTCGGTGGGCCCTACTGTGGTGTTATGGCCACGCGCGAGAAGTTCGTTCGCCAGATGCCTGGGCGCCTCGCCGGTGAAACCGTCGATCGCAACGGCAAGCGCGGCTTCGTTCTGACGCTTGCAACGCGCGAGCAGCACATCCGCCGCGAGAAAGCGACTTCCAACATCTGCACCAACCAGGCACTGGTCGCGCTGATGTGCAATATCTTCATGACCATCTACGGCAAACAGGGGCTGAAAGAGTTGGCCTATCAGAACCTGGCCAAGGCACATTACGCGGCCCAGCAATTTAGGAAGAGCGGTGCAACGCTGCCCTTCGAGAGCGCTCCATTTTTCAACGAATTTGTCATCCGGACTGAAGTCGAGCCCAAGGCGGTCAACGATCGCCTTTTGGAGCAGAAGATCGTCGGTGGCTTCCCGTTGAAGAACTTCTATCCCGAGTTGAGTCACGCCTCGCTCTGGTGCTGCACCGAAACTACCTCGCGCGAGGCGATCGACGCCACCGCATCCGAACTGGAAGTCGCTGCAAGCAGAGTTGAGGCAGCACAGGAGGTGGCGCGATGAAAAGCAAAATCGAGAAAGCCTCCACGCACATCAGCCAGAACGAAGGCCTGATCTTCGAAAAGTGCTCTCCCGGAAAGAAAGCCTACAAGCTGCCCCCGCTCGATGTCCCCGAGGTCGATCCCGGTGCGCTCCTCGGCGATGCTGCCCGCGAAGATCTCGGCCACATGCCCGAAGTCAGCGAAATCGAGATTATCCGCCACTTCACACGCCTCTCCACTTGGAACTACGCCGTCGATCACGGCATGTATCCCCTGGGCTCGTGCACCATGAAGTACAACGCCCGCGTCAACGAGTACGTGGCGCGCCTGGGCGGACTGGCCGAAGCCCATCCTTATCAGCCCGAGAAGATCTCGCAGGGAGCGCTGCGCATCATAAAGATGCTCAGCGAGCAGCTCATCGAAATCACCGGCATGGACGTCATCACCCTCCAGCCCGCTGCCGGTGCGCATGGCGAGCTTACGGGTATCCTCCTCGTTCGCGCTTATCTCGAGTCGCTGGGTAATCCGCGAAAGAAGATTCTGGTGCCCGACTCGGCCCACGGTACCAATCCCGCCACCGCTGCCACGTGCGGTTACGCCGTTGAGAACTTGAAATCCAACGCCGCCGGCATGGTCGACATCGCCTCGCTCGAAGCCCAAGTTAACGACGACGTCGCCGCGCTGATGCTCACCAATCCCAATACACTGGGGGTCTTCGAGCAGGAGATCCACAAAATTGCTGACGTCCTGCACGCCAAAGGCGCCCTGCTCTACATGGACGGAGCCAACATGAACGCGCTGGTGGGGAAGGTTCGTCCCGGCGATTTCGGTGCCGACGTCATGCACCTCAATCTGCACAAGACCTTTTCGACTCCGCACGGCGGCGGCGGTCCCGGCTCCGGTCCTGTGGCTTGTAAGAAGATTCTGGAACCGTTCTTACCAACTCCAATCATCGTGGCCAAGCCCGATGGCACGCTCGGATTCGACTACGACCGCCCGCATTCCATCGGGCGGGTGCGTATGTTCTACGGCAACTTCGGCATGTTTGTGCGGGCGCTGGCCTACCTCATGGCTAACGGACCCGAAGGTCTTCGCCAAACCACCGAAGACGCAGTGCTAAATGCGAACTATATCCGCAAGCATCTGGAAGGTCCGTACGAACTGCCTTTCAGCACGCCGACAATGCACGAAGTCGTTTTCAGCGACAAGCAGCAGACTAAAAAGGGGGTTCGCACCGGAGACATCGCCAAACGTCTCATCGATTACGGCTTTCACCCCTACACCGTGAGCTTCCCGCTTGTGGTGCCGGGCGCGCTGATGATCGAACCTACCGAGAGTGAGTCGAAGGAAGAGCTCGACCAGTTCATCGATGCGATGAAGAGCATTGCGGAAGAGGCCGAGACCTCGCCCGAGGTGGTGACTGGCGCACCTTACCGCACGCGACTCTCGCGCCTTGACGAAACTGCTGCTGCTCGCAAGCCCGTGCTGCGGTGGAAACCACCCACAAGCAGCTAAATTACGGTATCTGTCCCAAAAAGGGAGGAGAGACGTTTCTCCCTTTCTCTTGAATTAGCTCGACAGACTCAACGGAACAAGCCAGGCTCTGTTCGCGTACCAAACTGTGGAAGCCGACAGAGCACTGGCACGGGCGTATTGCGCCGGAGAAGGAGCACCACCGTGGAAGGAGATCTGATTCCTCTTGTGGCAATTATTATGTCGCTCGGCATTCCGATTGCCGCGATGCACACCTTTTACCGCGTTCGGAAACTGCGTACGGAAGAACGCATAGCTGCACTGGCGCGTGGCGTCAAGGTAGCGATGGAGCCAGAGCTTTCGCAGGTCGCCCGCTCACGCCGGTACGGAATCCTCTTCACGGCAGGGGCGCTTGGCTTCATCATCACCTTCGGGATCATAGGCCGGATGGTTGATCCCGATGTATGGATTGCCGCTTCCTTCGGAGTCATCCCATTAGCTTTGGGCTTGGGATACTTCGTCGACGCCTTCCTGGTGCGCCGGGACCTGCGTCCTTCCTAAGCGACCGACAAAATTAAAGGCGGACTCTATGATCCGCCTTTAAGTCTCTGATAACGAAAAGCTTACTTGCTCGATATTGCCCTTACGCGTGCATAAAGACGGGCTTTGTAGCGGCTGGCGGTGTTCTTGTGCAGGACGCCCTTCTGCACTCCCTTATCCACTGCCGAAGCGGCAGCGCTCAAGGCCGATTTCGCAGCGTCCTTATCCCCCTTCGCAATAGCCTCGCGCATCGAACGTAAGGCGCTGCGCAGACGTGACTTATTGGCGCGATTAGCGGCCGTCTTCTTCTCGGTTTGACGGGCACGCTTCAGCGCGGAAAAATGGTTCGCCATACTATGCAGTATTCCTTCAGATGGAAATCTCGACGTGAGCCGAATGCTTGATTTTACAGGATTTTCTTCTCGCCCTGCAAATTGCCCACTGAGCTTTTGTGTTGGCACGCCTTCTCCTTTTTCTTCCTGGCAAACGCCTTGATGTGCGAATCGGACTCAGCGAGGAACATGAAGGTGCCGTCAACTGGCAAAAATCGTGTCGCTAGGCTTCTTTTAATCATGCCAAGCATCTATGTGACTGGGTAGCCGGAGGCATGAATCATCCCCGTTAAGGCCTCGGGGGCGATGGGTTTGACTCTCTCCCATTTCGGGGGTACGCTAACCAGCAATGAGCGGTATTTTCGCTACGGCGAACAATCCGGACGCTCTTCCTCTTCCGATCCCGATAAATTCCTGTGCAGCAAATTTCCCATCCGCTTGTCGATGGAATGTCCAGTCACGCATGATTGCACCCGGCCCCAGGAGGCAAAGTACCGACCCTAGATGAAGACCCAAATCGAGATCAGCCCCAACATCGAAACCCTGTTTGGAACCCGCGACGAAAACCTGCGACTGCTCGAAAACGGCCTCAACGTCACGATCGCCATGCGCTCCGACTCCATCGAAATCGAAGGTGCCGACGCTGACGTTGCGCGCACTCAGCAGGTTTTTGCCGACTATCAGCACCTGTTGCGCCATGGGCACTCGTTTATCAATGGCGACTTGGGAACCATGCTGAAAATGCTGGCATCCGACAGCACTGCCACGCTGCGCAGCTTGGCCGAGGCAGGCAAGCAACGTTCGTTCGGCAAGCGCACTGTCCAGCCCAAGAGCATCAACCAGCGGCGCTATCTCGAAGCCATCGAAAAGAATGACATGGTCCTCGGCATCGGCCCGGCAGGAACCGGCAAAACCTATCTGGCCGTGGCCATGGCAATCTCCGCTCTGGTGTCGAAGCGGGTGAACCGCATCGTGCTGGCTCGGCCCGCTGTCGAAGCTGGTGAGCGGCTTGGCTTCCTGCCTGGAACCTTGCAGGAAAAGGTCGATCCCTACCTGCGCCCTCTCTACGATGCGCTGTACGACATGCTGGATCCCGACAAAGTGGATCGCTATCTCGAGAAGAACGTGATCGAGATCGCGCCCATCGCTTTCATGCGCGGCCGAACGCTCAACGACGCGTTCGTCATCCTCGATGAAGCCCAGAACACCACCTCCGAGCAGATGAAGATGTTCGTCACGCGTCTGGGTTTCAACTCTAAGGCTGTAATTACCGGCGACATCACCCAAATCGACCTACCCAACGCCAGCCGCAGCGGTCTGCTTGAGGCCATGGAAGTGTTGAAAGATGTCGAGGGCATTCGCTTCTGCCGCTTCGACGAAGGCGATGTGGTGCGTCACCACCTGGTGCAGCGGATCGTCCGGGCCTATGAAGACTATAAGGGGCGCAATGAGCAGCTGTCGTTCGATTTGAAGGCCGGGAACGGCTTCCTGCTGGCACGTACGACCAATGGCAACACGGTTGTGGCCGACCGCGAAGCGTCTCTCGCTGAAGTTCCGCCGGTCAGCGGATTCAACACGGGGAATCGCGTTTCCGAATAAATCCTTGCTACCATACTCTGGGAGGGCTATAAGCCCTCCCATTCGTTCATTGAGCGAAGTGAGACAGACAAGAACACAATCGAAAGCCACTAGCGCTGAGAGTTTGAGCCGCTTTGCCACCCGCATGCAGCGCGCCCTGGGGATTAAAGGTGATGTAAACATCTGCATTACCTCGAACCGAGAGATACAGTCGCTGAACTGGCGCTTCCGCAGAAAGAACAGGCCGACGGACGTTCTGACCTTTCCGTCTGCTGTCCCGTATGTTGCAGGGGACATCGCAATTTCGCTGGAAATTGCCGCCGCTAATGCCGACCAGCTTGGCCACTCGATGGATACGGAAGTAAAGATCCTCATCTTGCACGGAATGTTGCACCTTGCTGGCTACGATCATGAGATCGACGACGGCGAGATGGAGGCGAAGGAAGCTGCGTTGCGGATGCAGTTGAAGCTGCCGGTTGGACTTATCCAGCGTAGCCAACAATCTGCAGGCGGAACTCGTAAAAACCGGGAGCGGCGATCATGAGCATTCCGCTCTTCCTTTTGCTGTTGTTGCTCTTGGCGTTGCTGACCCTGGTGTCATATGTCGATCGCCTGTACCACGAGATGGGCAAGTTCCTGTCCCGTGAGTTTCAGGAAAACATAGAGGCCTATGAGCGGATGGTCGAGCCGCGCCTTGGCTTCACTTCCGAGCGTGCATCGCTCTCCATCGCGGTTTTAACGCAGATTTGCGTGGCTTCGATTGGCATACTGATCGGCTATCTTCTGTTCACCGAAAACCGCTGGGTAGGGCTTGACCTGGTACAGGCGGCAGTAAGCCTGATCTTCATCATTGTCATTTTCAATCGCCTGCTGCCACACATCTTTTTCGTGCGCACCAATGGGGAGTGGCTGGCGAAGTTCATCTACGTTCTTCGTGTGCTGATCTACCTAGCCATGCCGGTCACGACCATTCTTGGCTTCGCTCTCTCCGTCGCATCGCTCACGCGGGAACATGCCTCGGAGGAGGCGGAACACCCTTCGGAAGCTGTCGATGCTTTGATTGAGGCTGGTCGGGAAGAAGGAATTCTTGAGGAGAGCGACCGTGATTTGATTCAGTCGGTGGTCGAGTTCGGAGACAAGACGGTGCGCGAGGTCATGACGCCGCGACCCGAAATTATCGCCGTTCCAGTCAACATGACCATTGCTGCCTTTACGGAGATGATCAATCAATCGCCCTATTCGCGTATCCCGGTCTACGACGGCAGCATCGATCACATCGTCGGCTTCATGTACTCCAAAGACCTGTTGCAGATACCGGACGCCGAAGCCGCCACGACCACAGTCGCAGACCTCATGAAGAAGGACGTCTATTTCGTCCCGGAAACCAAAATGAGCAGCGACCTGTTGCGCGAGATGCAGCAACAGAACATTCGTCTCGCCATCATCGTAGACGAATATGGCAGCGTTGCCGGACTGGTTACCATTGAAGACCTTGTCGAAGAGATCGTAGGCGAAATCCGCGACGAGCATGAAAAGCCAGATGTCGTCAAAGAAAGCGACACATCCTATATCTTCAACGGCAACACCGATCTCGACCTGCTCAACAAGTTGTTGGGTGGAGTCCACTCCCACGACCATGAGGCAACGACCATTGCCGGTCTGGTCAGCGAACTCGCTGGCCACATTCCCGCCGCCGGCGAAGTCTTCGAGGAAGATGGCTTGCGCTTTGAGGTTCTGGAAGCCACCGATCGCCGTGTCGAGCGGGTCCGCGTCAGTCTGCACCCGGTCGAGACCCCCAAGCAGGTAAGCGCCTGATGGCCTTTCGCTCAGGCTTTGTCTCTATCATCGGCCGTCCCAATGCCGGCAAATCCACCCTGCTGAATGCGCTCGTGGGCGAGAAACTGGCTATTGTCACACGTAAGCCACAGACTACGCGCAACCGCATCCTGGGAATCGTGAATGTCGACAAGAAAGGGAAGCGGGGTGCCGCGCAAATCGTTGTGATCGATACTCCGGGAATTCACAAGCCCATCAATTCACTCAATCGGCGGATGATGAAAGAGGTCTACGCTGCCCTGGAAGGCTGCGACCTCCTGCTTCTCATCGTCGATGCTACGGAAAAGTTCGGCGCCGGCGACGAATTCGTCCTGGACGTTGCCAAACGCACCAAACTGCCCTGCTTCCTGCTGCTCAACAAAATCGATGCCTTGCAGAAAGACAAACTGCTTCCCTTGATCGCCCATTATCGCGAACTGCACGACTTCGCTGAAGTCGTCCCCATTTCCGCCCTCAAGAAAAATGGGCTCGACGTGCTGCTCGATGCCATCCTCAAAGCACTTCCCGACGGCCCACTCTATTTTCCGCCCGACCAGATTACTGATCAGCCAGAGCGCTTTCTGGTTGCTGAATTGATTCGTGAGCAGGTGCTGCAATTCACTTCGCAGGAAGTTCCGCACGCCACCGCCGTTATCATCGACAGCTATGAAGAAAGCCCCAAGCTCGTCAAGATCTTCGCGACAATTTACTGTGAGCGCGAAGGACAGAAAGCCATCCTCATTGGCAAACAGGGGGCCAACCTGAAGCAGATCGGCACCCACGCGCGCCAGCAGATCGAGCGCCTATTAGGCACCAAGGTCTTCCTGGAACTATTCGTGAAAGTGCAGCCCGGCTGGCGCGACTCCCGCGCCTTCGTGGAAGAAACGGACTGGCGCCGCCAGTTGGAAAACCTCTCAGCTTCCCACAAATCCGGGAAGAAGTCATAGGTGAAGCACTGAGCAGGTAGCAGCTAACGCTTAGCCGTTAACAATTGGCACTGGCTCATTGCCAGTGCTCGTTGCTAGCCACTTTCCTTCACCGCAATCCCCAGCGTCTTCATCTTGCGATACATGTGGCTGCGCTCCAGCCCTAGCACTTCCGCCGTCCGGGCAACGTTGCCCTGGTTCTCGTCCAGCTTTTTCAGGATATAGTCCCGCTCATACGATGCCCGTGCTTCGTGCAAGCTGGAAAACTCTCCCAAGTTTCGCCGTCCTCCGTCGCGATAGATCAAGCTGGGAAGATGTTTGCGCTCCAGCTTCGCCAGCGTCGGGTTCATGATCACCATTCGCTCAATCAAGTTGCGCAACTCGCGAACATTTCCTGGCCACGTATAGCGCATCAACGCATCCAGAGCGTCGTCGGTCATCTCCTTCGAACGCCGGTTGTAAGTCTGGGAAAACTCGCGCAAAAAATGCTTCGCCAGCAGTGGAATGTCTTCTTTTCGCTCCCGTAGCGGAGGCACATAAAACGGAATCACATTCAGCCGATAAAACAAATCCTCGCGAAAATTGCCCTTGGAAATCTCATCTTCCAGGTCCTTATTCGTTGCCGCAATCACCCGCGCATCCACCGTGATCGCTTCGTCCTCACCGACGGGAGCGAAGCGCCCCTCATCCAGCGTTCGCAGCACCTTCGACTGCGTCTTCAGGCTCATGTCGCCGACTTCGTCCAGAAACAAAGTCCCGCGATCGGCCTTCTGAAACTTTCCTTCCTTGTCTGACGCGGCACCCGGAAACGATCCCGCCCGATGCCCGAACAATTCGCTTTCGATGAGGTCTTCCGGGATGGCCGCACAATTGACTTCGACGAACATCTCGTCCTTGCGCAGACTGTGCGTATGAATCGCGCGCGCCGCCAACTCCTTGCCCGTGCCGGATTCGCCGTAGATCAACACACGCCCATTCGTCGGCGCCATCAGCGAAATCTGCTGGCGTAGCGCCTTCATGGGAATGCTGTCGCCCACGATGATGCTTCGGGCCTGAAACTGTTTCTTGTATTCGAGGTTCTCACTCCGCAGGTGCTTGGTGTCGATCGCGTTCTTCAACACGATCAGCGTGCGATCGATCGATAGCGGTTTTTCCAGGAAGTCGAACGCGCCCCGCTTGGTCGCGCGCACCGCGGTCTCGATGTTGCCATGGCCCGAGATCATGATGATCTCCGGTGGGTCCTCCATGGCAACGATGCGCTCCAGCGCCTCCAGGCCGTCACTCCCTGGTAGCCAAATGTCCAACAGAACCACGTCTACCGGCTTGCGGCTCAAGGTCGCCAGGCAATCCTCGGCGCTTTCGGCGAGCAGCGTCTTGTATCCTTCGTCTTCCAACACGCCTTGCAGCGAGCGGCGTATCTCCGACTCATCATCCACGATCAGGACGGTATGCATGTTGAACCGGCGTGGCGGCGGCCTCTCCCGAAGACGCTACAGGTAACTCTACGATAAACCGCGTGCCAATGGGAGAATTCTCCTCCACGCGAATCGTGCCACCATGGTCCTCGATGATCCGGCTCACGATCGCCAGTCCCAGCCCGGTGCCGCGCTTCTTCGTCGAGAAGTAAGGCAGGAAAAGCTTCTCTTTTACGGCAGGTGTCACGCCTTGACCCGTATCCGCCACGGTGATTTCGACCATGTCGCGCGGTCCTGCCAGCGCAGTCGAGATGACCACCTGTTTCACCATCGCCTGCTGCAACGCCTCGGCGGCATTATCCACCAGATTGGCGATCGCTCGTTTGATCGCCTCTGGATCGGCCTGCACCAGCGGCAGTTCAGTCGCCAGCAACTTCTGCAACCGAATCCCGCTGAGCCGTCCGTCAAACATCGACAGCGCGCTGTTGACAATCTGATTGATATCCGAAGCAACTGGTCGCGATGTCGGGAAACGTGCCAGTGTCGAAAACTCGTCGACCAGCATGCGCACCGTCTGTACCGACGATCCAATGGTCTCTGCGCAATTGCGAATGATCTTCAGCGATGGTTCATCGGGAGTCGCGCCCCGTTCCAGATGGCGCCGTATGCGCTCAGCCGAAAGCGCAATCGGCGTGAGCGGATTCTTGATCTCGTGTGCCACCCTGCGTGCTACTTCGCTCCATGCTGTCTGTTTCTGCGCCCGCAGCAGGTCGGTGATGTCTTCGATGACCACCACGTATCCCATCGGTTCTCTCTCGGCGGGCTGGCTTTGGGTCGGGGCATCCAACGAGGCCACTGTCACCGCCACGCTCAGACTCACCCGCGGTGTGACAATTTCCATCTGACTTGCTGTCATGCCCATGCGATCGGACTTACGCAGCAGATGTTCCAGGTCGGCCTTGAACTCTTCCGGAAACAATTCCCCGAGGGTGTGCTCTGCCCCGCCATTGGAAGTGTCCAGCCGCAGCAGGCGCAGCACCGCGCCATTCATATGGACGACGCGATGCGCAGCGTCGAGCGACAACACACCGGTGGGAATGCTTTCCAGAATCGTTTCAATATGGCGGTTACGCTGTTCCACTTGCACGTTAACGTCGGCCAGATCGGCACGCGACGCCTCGATGTTTGCCCGGCTTGCTTCCAAATCTGCCGCCATGCGGTTGAACGAGTCCACCAGTTGCCCGATCTCGCTGTCCGCCTGCACGTCCACGCGATAGTCGAGTCGCCCGCGTGAAATCTCCTGCGTCGCCTCCGCTAGCGCCAGTAAAGGCCGCGTGACCATCTTCGACAGGTAGAGCGCCAGCCAAGTCGATGCAAACAGCACTCCCACGGTTAGCAGTAAGAGGTACCCCAGATAGGTGCGCCGCAACCGTCGTCGCTGCTTGCGCAACTCCTCGTACTGCTGCTGCGACTGTTCAATGTCGCGCAGGACGGCTGAATAATTCTGCGGCAACGGCATTGCCACCAGGATTTGTCCGCGTGATCCCACAGCCGCGCGCCCCAGCACGTACGTCTTCCCGAAAATCTCAAAAGGGGACGGCTTTGATCCCGCCGGTTGATTCAGCGGCAGATGATCGCGCAACAGGGGCCAAGGTTGCGGAGCACGAAAACTGGCTCCGGCGATTCCGTCGTCCAACGCGAAGGCAAATCCTTTTTGAAGGCTCACCTCGCTGCGGCGGAACTCGTCGAGCACCAGCGTGAAATTTCCCGTCTCAAACGATTTCTGCGCTTCAGCAGTGGCAGCAATCCGTTCCGCCTCGACCCGCGCATTATCACCCGCGTAGTCGCTCAGCAGAGACGCCACAACACCTGTCTGGTATTGCACGTCCTCCACCGGGCGGGAAAACCACTTCTCAATCGAGCGGTTGATCAATCCGTAGGAAAACAGGAACAGAAAAATGACCGGCCCCAACGACAACAATAGGGCGCCCATCACCATGCGGCTGCGCAGCCGCGATCCCATCACCCCGCTGCGACGCTCCACATACAGACGCAGCAGCGTGCGTAACAGCACGAATGTCAAGGCGACGAATAGGAGGAAAATGAACGCCGACAGCGCAGCAAAAATCAGGGTCTCTTCGCTGGTGTCAGGTTGCAGAAACGAGAGCTTGAAGGTTGCCTGGGCGAAGATGACCGCGAACAGCAAGAAAATCGCGATCGACAACCCTACAATCGCGGGCGTGCTGCTGCGCTTTTTTCCCAAGCGATTTGGAGGGGCGACGGCTGGCATTTCGAACGGAAGCCTAACGAGTGACCAAAAATACTAACCCAGTGACTTTGTTGGAGTTTCAGTTTCTTGGGGCAGGGCTTATTATACCCTCGCTTGGGCCCTTCTTTTCGATTCCTCCCCGGCGCAATTGGTGTAATGGCACCGGACGCTGCAACAGCGAGGCTAGCGGACAGGCTTCGCAATTTGGATTTTCCTGCGCGCATTAATGTTTTCCTAACTGCACGAAAAGGCCGTGCATCTCGTTAAAAATCTGCGCCTGTTGGGTGCGCGGTGCGGAGCTCATGGCTGACGGTGGATGCAGGATCGGCGCACCCTGACATGCACTGCCCGCCTGCACTCTTCTTCTCGCAGTGCCGATTCCACTAGCTCGCGAACCTACTTCGCGCTCTTAGTGGCCGCTTGATGCCTTTCCAGTACTCGCCGGGTATGCACATCCACCACAAAGATCGGGTGCTGTCCTCGATCGAGGAGAATTGAGTCGGTCAGTTTCAGGCCCGGTGCCTTTTCAACGCCAGCAGTTTCTCTGGCAATGCCCACAATCACTTCAAGCGTGTCTCCGCCGGCCACCAGTGTTGCTGTCCCCCACCCCCGCGCCAGCTTCCGCTATCTATAATCGGCGGGCGCGAGGAGAGGCGAGAAATGCGACTGTGGAAAGTCGTCGGGGGCCGAGGTGTGGACCGGGCTGGTATCCCGATTGGGGGTGGGAGGTTTTGTGTTCTTGTGGCTCTGACCCTTCTTGTAACAGTTGCGCCGGTGTTTGGAGGTTCGCCCGAGTTGCAGTTCCTGTGGATCTCGGATATCCACTTCAATCCCGCGGCCGATGCGAAGCTGGTTCGCGAGTTGGAGAGCGTCGATGCGGCCAAGTGGGAGTCAGTGCTCGATCGCACTTCACCCGGCAGGTTCAGCCAATACAAGTCGGACACGAACTGGTGGCTGCTGAAGTCGGCGCTGGAGCAGTTTCCGAAGAGCAATCCTCATCCCTCGTTCGTGATCCTCACCGGAGACTTGCTGGCGCACGATTTTAAGCGCATGTTTCGCGCTGCAACCCACGATGAAGACCAGCAGCGCTATCGGGAGTTTGTAGTGAAGACGGTGCAGTTTCTCGCGCTGGAATTGCAGCGCAAGTTTCCCAAGACGAAGATATTCATAACTCTCGGCAACAACGATAACGACTGCGGAAACTACAGCATTGAGGCAAACGGAGCGTTCCTCCACGATGTCGAATGGGTGGCGCGGGATTTGGCAGGAGGGAACGAGGATTTCACGAAATCCTGGACTGTGTTGGGGTTTCAATGTGCCACATCCGACCGTGAAGGGTACCCGGCTGCTGTCACTAAACAGCATTTTCTGGTCGCAGAAGTACATTGCGCTCAGCTCGCGCCAGGGATGCACGCCAGTGCCGACGACTGCGCCGGAGGACTTGATGCGATGGCTGGAACAGCAGCTGGCGGCCGCGGCGGAGGCGCACGAGAGAGTGTGGCTCATGTTCCACATTCCGCCGGGAATCGACGGCTATGCGACAGCCATGAATCGGGAGAAGCTGGAGGCGGCCAACAGGTCAGCCAACATCGACAGGTGCGCGCAGTCGATTGTGCCGATGTGGGCCCCACAGTGGACCGAGCAGTTCGATGCGTTGCTCGGAAAGTATCATTCGACTGTGACCGCCGTGCTAGCGGCGCATACGCACTCAGACGACTTTCGACTGTTTGCCTCGACGGATGGGGAGCGGCCGTTTCTGCTGATGGCGCCTGCGATTTCGCCGGTGTATGAGCAGAACCCGGGGTTTCGAGTGGCCACATACTCCAACGATGGCATACTGATGGACCAGTCGACCTACTATCTGACGAATCTGCCGGAGGCGAGCCGGAGGAAGCCAGGGCGATGGAAACGAGAGTACATCTTCACGAAGCAATGGAGGGTACCGGAGTTGGATGCTTCCAGCCTGTCTCGTCTGTACGACAGTGTGGTAGAAAGTGACGCAGTGCGCGAAAAATGGCTGAATTTGTATGCCGTTTCCGGGCCTGCTTCGCAGGGCGAGAAGCCAAAAATGGTGCGAGCATTGTATTGCGCAGTGGAAGGATTGAGCGTGGAAGACTATCGGCAGTGCTATTGCGGGAAGCAGTAGATTCTCTTCGTTCACCCTATCGCCAACCGAAGGAGATAAGCCACCCCACGGAGGGCTCAGCGGAAGGCCCCCCGCGAAAGGAAGGCGGAGTGGGGACACCCGGGCGGAAAAGTACCGAAATTGCGTCCGCCAGGAAGAAATTATCAAAAAATTTAACTGACGTTTACCCGCGGCGCCGGTGTCGAGCCTACAGTCGAAGCCAGAATGGCTTGAGTTCTGGTCCCACCCAAATCACGAACATTTGATTCAGGAGGCAAGATGTTGAACGTGGCCCGCCTAGGCGCCAGACTTTTGGCGTTAGCTGCCTTTGCTCCGTTGCTAGCACTTAACCTAAATGCCAGTCCGACCTTCTC
>Ga0306922_10002953_pt1 | contig 15857 bp, 21 predicted proteins | sample sta12Cox44000082_FD_203758 | JGI IMG/M metagenome (GOLD analysis project Ga0306922, IMG submission 203758) | Lab enrichment of tropical soil microbial communities from Luquillo Experimental Forest, Puerto Rico - statoxic.12C.oxic.44.000.082 (v2)... | ecosystem: Environmental > Terrestrial >... | reverse complement strand
AGTCTTCAATCCGTTCCCCGAATTGTTTTTGACATCTGTCACCAGGCTGACGAGCACAGCGACGCCGATCAGCAGTACCGCCAACTGGATCAGGCCGCCGTCCGGCCCAAACGCTCCACCTGTGGCGACGTCTGGACCGCCAGGCTTCACTGAGGTTAGCAGGGCACCATGCAGCGGGCCACCGCTGCCGCTCAGCCCGAACAAATCGCTCTCGGTCCAGTTCCAGGCCGTGTGCCACGCGCATGCCCCCCAGAGTCCGCCCTCGCGTAGTGCGTACAGCGCGAGGAAGCCGCCGAACAGCGTGAGGTTTATTACCCCCAACGCCGTGACGTGAGGATTCAGGCCGTGCGCCAACCCAAACAGGAGTGACGAAACGGTGACCCCGATCCAAGGGCCCGCGCGTAATCCGATCGACGGCAGAAGCCAGCCGCGAAAGAGCGCTTCCTCGGCCGACGACTGAATGGCTGTGCCGGCGAGCATCAGGAGACTACCGCCAATCGCCACCAGCCCCGCTGTTTGTAAAGTCCCGCGTGCGAGTGCGGTCCGCGGAAGCATGACGATTCCGATCGCCACAATGCTCATCATCAACAGACCCACAAGCCCTCCGCCAAGAGCATGGGCGGCTGGACGTTGACGTTCAAATCCCAGCGTCCGGAATGAACGCTTGCTCCAGAACGCCAGCCAGCCCCAAAGGCACAGATACACGGGCAAGAACCCGACGGCGTCGTCGATCAGCCGGCGGATACCCTCGACGAACGGATCGGTGCTGGACTCGGTTCCGGCCAGGGGATCGTGTGGAAGATGATCCTCGCGAGCATTTGCCCCCCAACAATCGTGACCGCCAGCGTGACGATCGTGACGGTGATCGCCACGAGCATTGAGGGCTGCCGCTGGCCCTCTCGGGCGAGCGCGAACAGCCGATTGTCAGCATCGAGCATGTCAGGTGCTCTGACGACCGGTGCGTAACAGAAGTTCACCTGAGCAACCGTTTTACGCCACATGTTCAGCAGCCTCTCGCGTCGAGAGTCCGAGCTGCTGATCGCGGGTGCGCAGCGCGGCGACCAGCTTCGGCATATCGCGGAATCCCTTCAACCGCCGGAATCCTTTGACCGCCTCGAGGACACCGGGGCCACCCAGCGGAGCATCATCTTCCCACCGCGCCAGCGTTTGACGTTCCGTTTCACGTGCCGCGTGCGGCTGATCAGGCTCTCGGCGGCATTGGTCGAGATCAGCGACCGCTGCAGCCGGTCCGACAACCCCAGGCCCATCACCGTCAACGTTTCTTCAAGCCCTTCGCGTACGCTTTCAGCCGCACTTGGATACTCGCTGTCCAGTCGCCGCGTGAGATCGTGCAGAAGCCGCCGCGCCGTCGGCACGTCGCTCCGATACGCTCGCCGGAGAATCGCTTGAACCCAAGGGCGCTGGCGCTCCGGCAGGTGATCCAACACATTCCGAGATTTGTGAATTTGGCAGCGTTGTACCAAGGCGGCCTCCCCGAACGTCGCCCGCACGGCGCCGCGCAACGCTTTTTGATCCGTCGAGGATGACGAGCAGACTGCGATCGGTGCGGAGCCCGCGGCTCTGCAAATTCGCCAGGAGGTTCTGACAGATGGTCGCGTTTTCGGTCGACCCATCCCAGAGCCCGAGCGCGTGTTTCTGGCCGTCGGCGGCGATGCCGAGTGCCACGATCAAACAGTGATCGCCGACGTGCACCCCGTCGAGGATCAAGCCGACGAGGTCCAGACCATCGAGCGCCGTCGATTGTCAGGCCGCTAACTGCGCTGCCGTCTTTGCGACAAAGCGCCGACTCACCGCGCTCTTGCTGGTGCCGCGGCTCTTCATCGTCGAGGGGAGCGGGTCGAGGCTGCGGGCATACTGGCGCGTGGCGACGCCGACCAGCATCTGTTCGACCACGCGGCGATTCAAGGGATCCTCATTCGCCATGCTCTGAAACGTGGGCAGCAGCACTTCGGCGCCGCCGGCACGGACCCGGGGCCGACGAATGGCGACCTTCCGGCCGCCCAGGACGACCTCGCTGGTCACGGTTCCGGCGCGAACCGCGGTGCGAGCCGCTTGATGCTGATAGCGAGGGCCGCAGATGGCCGTCCGATCTTCTTCCAGCATCGTGGTGAGGACTTTCAGGCCGGATGTGATGGCCAATTCCATCAGCTCGGCGCGGGTGTCGACCAGGAGATCGACGAGCGGGAGATGACGCTGACTCGGGGAATCGGCTTGGTGCACCCCATCGACTGTGCGAGACTCTCTCTTCATGGCGGCTCCTTGTTGGCGGGCTTTCGCCCGGGGCTAGTCACCACTCGTTTACCACGAGCAGTGAGGAGCCGCCGCTCTCAAGTTTCAACAGCTACTGGGACATCCCCTCGATCGGGTTCTTGGACATTACGCCGATCAAAGAGCCGAAGGGCTCCCCAAAGATGCGCGGCCTGCCGCTCATCGAGAGCGTCGCCGATGGCGGACGAGAACGACGCGGACGCCTGCCGACGATGTCCCGACGTTGACGATCGCGGCGACGTGCCGCGCGACCCCGAGCGTTTCCACGAGCTCGTGCAGCCGCGTGCCCCACGCGTCCGCTAAATCAGAATTCGTCCTGTGTCAAAGTTGTGTCACATGCGCGCCGACTGGGCGCATGTTTCGAGGCTAGCGGCCATTCTGCAGCCGTCGAGCGACATCTCGCGACGCCTTGTTCAACCGATCTTCGAAACTCGAAAAGCGCGTCTCGACAGGCCCAGCTCTGCGAGTGATTTCTGCGAACGACGCCAGGTGCAGCGCGTCAAAACCGCGCAGCGCGTAGCGCTCGGCAAAGTCTCCAGCCTCCTGGCTGACGGACGTGGTGACGTCCAGCGTCAAGAACGCGGGCCACTGCGCGTCGAAACTGCGTTTGGCTGCCGCGAACTTCGCAGGGCTGAGATCGTTGCTTCGTCGAAGCCGTGCCAGCGCAGCGCGCGTTTCCGTGTACGCCACAATCGAGGTCGCGACTACGGCCGCTTGAGCCACCAGGTTTCGCACTTCGTCGGAGGCGACCTCCTCGACGTACAGTTTCACCAGACTGCTGGTGTCCAGATACAGCGTCACCGGCGATCTTCGAGCACGACTGATGCGGCCGTCTTGCGTGACAGCTTAGGCGGTCGCGCCGCTCCCGTGGGCTTCCCACCATTCCACTGGGCGTGTCCCTCGGCTACAAGTTGGTGAGCCCAGTCCACCGTCGCGGGTGACTCGACCGGAGTGATCGTCGCGATTGTTCGCCCTCGTTCGGTGACCGCGAGGCGCACGCCGGATCGCACACGCTTCAAATACCGACTCAAATGTGCCTTCAATTCTCTTATTCCAACCGTCTCCATACGTGACCACAATTGTAACACAATGTAGTCACATTAACCGAAATACCCGCTGTCCCGATTGAAAAGTTCGTCTAGCGTGGATTGAAGGTCCATCGCGACGATTGGCCGATGTTCACGGAGCTGGTCGCCGAGGACTTCGTTGGTGAAAGGTAAGTCAACGCAGCCGATGAGAGTCCGCCCAAGGAAGTGTCGGTACGCCAATATGGTCGGCCCGCGCGACGACGGCCCGCGCAATCTCGTCCATGTTCGCTTCGAGCTCGTGTCCGAAGCCCTCGGCAATCAGCGTCTGGAACGCAATGTGGCGGGCTTTGCGGTGACGCGTGAACTCCGCAATCAGCGCGCGGACAGCCAGCCGCGCCGCATCAGCACGCTGATCGTTCGAGGGATCACTGATGGCCCGCGTGACTGAGGCCGTCACCCGCACGATCTCTCGCCTCGCCATGGCGACGAGGATGGCCACTCTATTCGGAAAATACTCGTAGAGGGTGCCAACACTGATGGCGGCGCGCTCGGCAATGTAGTTCGTGTTCAAGGCGGCCCGCCCCTCGCGCAGCAAAATCCGAGCAGGGGCCTCGAAGATGACTTCCACGGTCTCGCGCGCGCGCTCCTGCTGCGGTGATCGTCGTTGAGAATCAACAGGTTGCTTCCGGCGCCGCATCAACAGGCTCCCTCCATCAAACCCGAGTAGCTGAATCCGAGCATTGCTCGGTATACTCGCACACATGACACCGCATCGTGTGCGAATCTTTGCCGGCCGCGCCTCTCTTCTCGCGCTTGCGCCCATGCTGGCGGCGGCGCTCGGGTTGATCCTCGCGGCAACAATCGCCTTCGGGGTCGCCCCCCCACCGACGCCCTTGCCCTCGGTGGCTTCAGCGGTCGCAGCGATCGACCGCAGCGGCCTACCCTCGATCAGCCGCTATCGAGCGCGGGACGGCCAGATGCTGGCTTACCGGGCGTACCCGGGTCAAACACGTCACGTGGCGGTACTGATCCACGGCTCGGCCGGCCAGAGCATCGGGATGAACATGCTGGCGCGGACGCTTAACCAGACTGGCGTAACTGTGTACGCGCTCGACATTCGCGGACACGGCGACTCGGGACGGCGGGGAGACATCGACTACATCGGCCAGCTCGATGACGACCTGGCAGATTTCGTCGGTGACATGCGGCCGTTGCACCCAGACGCGGACTACACGCTCGCGGGCTTCTCAGCCGGCGGCGCACTCGCGCTTCGGATCGCGAGTGGTCGGTACGGACACATGTTCGATCGCTACGTCGCAATCGCACCCGCGCTCGCCTATCCGAAAGGCGTCGCGCGGCCGAACAACGGCGGCTGGGCGACCGTGTCAGTGCCTCGGATTGGAGCGCTCATCGTCTTGAATTGGCTTGGCATTCACCGGCTGGATGGACTGCCCGCTGTCAACTACGCCTCCCCGCCCGACGATGGCTTCTTCACGCGGACGTATTCATACCGGCTGGCCATGAACTTCTCGCCGGGCTTGGACTATCTCACCACGCTGAGGCAAGCGACAAAACCTATCGTCGTGATTGCGGGCGCCGACGATGAAGAGTTCTACGCCGACCGGTATGCCGCGCTGCTCAAGCCGGTGAACCCGGATATTGTGATTGAGCTCGTTCCAGGCGTTGGACACCGTGACGCGATGAGCGCGCGCCCCCTGCTCGAGTCGGTGAGTCGGAGACTCCTGACGGTTTCCAACAGATAAGTGCTCTCCGGCTCTTGCCGCCGCAGTCGAGACCGCCGCTTCAGCGAATTCGTACGCTCGACGCTGTCGAGACGAGCGCCTTCGTCCGAAGACCGGCCATCCGATGGCGCCACTGATTTACGGCCTTAGCATTGACCTGTAACATAATCGAGGACTTCGGCTGTTGCGCACACGTGTCATAACCGCAGCTCGTGGCCGACCTGCTTGAGAAGTTGCTCGAATGCTTTCTGCTCGTTTTCGCCGACGCAGTTCGAGAAATTGCGAAGCAGCCAGAGAGGTTGACATGAAGGGACGTCATCTCGCGCGAGTCACTATAGTGGCGCTCTGCTTCCTTCGCGGCGGAACGGCAGGACTCTCCCAATCGCAGCCGCTGACGCATGGGCCGGCGGTTGGGGGAGAGCCAGCCTGGTTTCTGCAGGGATCATTTCCCGACCCTGGTGGACGAACGGTGGTCGAGCCCGGCGGGCGTGTCACCATACGCGATGCTGGCGGCCTGGCCTCTGGCGGCGGCCGAGGTGCGGCGCTTCCAGCCGCGACGCGTCCCCCCGCTCCTCCTGCCTGCTCTCGCTCGCCCGTCTGCGACAATCGGCTGGGACCCGCGCGCCGGACCTTGCAGCGCGTGGAGTGGGAACAGACGTTAGGCTACACGTTCACCTACCCGTACGTCCTGCCGCCCGGCCCCGGTGGTGTCCCGTCGGTCGCCTTGGATTCAAAAGAAAACGTCTGGGTCTTCCAGCGCGCAGCGCGCGGAAAACCGCAGCTCTTCAAGTTCGACCAGAATTACAAGCTGATCCTTCAAGTCGGCGAAGACGTGATCGGCTACCAGGACAAGGCGCACGGCATGGCGGTCGACGCAGCAGACAATGTCTGGATCTGCGCCGCGAACGGTGCCACCGTGATGAAACTTAGTCCCGAGGGCAAGCTTCTCATGACCATCGGCGAGCCGGGACGCAGGGGCGACTGGAACGAAGCCCGGGGTCAACGGCTTCTGTGGTAGCCGCTCATGGTCGCCTTCTCCCCGAGCGGCGATCTCTATATCGGCGAAGGGCACGCGAACGAGAGCCCCAACGACACCGATTCAGATGATCCCACCAACAACATTGGCGCCGCGCGAGTCATCCACCTCGATAAGAACGGCAGATTCATCAATCAGTGGTACGGCAACGAGGTAGGACAAGGGAAGTTCAGCGCGGTCCACGGCCTCGCCGTCGATCCGAAGAGCGGCGATGTTTGGATCGGCGACCGCGAGGAATATCGCATCGTCGTCTACAGCGGCGACGGCAAGTTTCTCAAGACGATGCAAATGAGAAACCTCGTGTGCGCCCTGTATTTCGACTCGCACGGCGAGCCGTGGATGGCGAGCGGGCAGGATGGCCAGTTCCTGAAGCTTGATCGGAATGGCAAGGTGCTCGGTGCGATCGGTAACGGAATGGGCATCAGGGCCGGGCAGTTCATTGAAGCCAGTTACTGGGCCATGGACAAACAAGACAACCTGTATGCCGGCGACACGAGCGTTGGCCGGGTCACGAAAATGGTCGCACCCAAGAAGCACTGAGCGTTCGCTATTTGGCCCGAAGCGCCGCCGTGGGATCCAGGCGGATCATTGCCTCCGCCCGCGTTGAAGGGCTCGATACCCCGCGGCGATGCCAACTCGTGTCTCCGCATTTGGATCCGCGTTGACTTTGATAGCAGGCCGTCCAAGGCTTCTCAGAGGCGCCGACAGAGTTTCTGGTAGGGACAGGAACGCTCCCATCAAACCAGACCGACTATTCAGTGGGGACAGGAGGACGGACTTCTTGGGACAAACCGCCCCCATTCTTAAAGCCAAGAACACTCAGTGAAAATCTGAGGCCGTGAAGACAAACGCGAAAAACGGCTGCTGCTAACTCAGCAGCGGCGTAGAATGGGCCATTTCGACGCAGTCCAAGGATCCGATGGCCCTGCTGCTCTCGCGCTCGACGAGGCGTTGAACGCGTTGGAGGTGGTTGACCGGTGCAAGAGTCATGTCGTGGACCCTGCGATTCTTCGGGGGCTCAGTGTGGATGAAACGGCCGAGGCGCTGCAGGTGTCGGCCGACACGGTCATCCTCGATTGGCTCGCGAAGACGTGGCTGCAGCACGAGCTGAGTTGGGAGGCGCGATGACGCCCGAACGCTGGCGGCGAATCCAGGAACTGTACGACGCAGCCGTGACCCGCGACGAGCGCGACCGCGCGTCGTTTCTGGCCGAGGCCAGCGCCGATGACGAGAGCCTGCGGCGCGAGGTCGAGTCGCTACTCGCGCAGCCCGCGGAGCGTTTTCTGGCGGACCCGGCGATCGTCATCGCCGCGACACAGCTGGCGAGCCCAGCCGCATATCTGGCGACCGGAGACCGCATCGGCGTGTACGAAGTGACGTCGCTGCTCGGCCGGGGCGGGATGGGCGAAGTGTATCGAGCGCACGATACCCGACTAAGGCGCGACGTCGCCCTCAAGATCCTGCCCCGCGAGTTGATCGCGGATCCCGACCGGCTGGCACGCTTCGAGCGAGAAGCCCGGATGCTGGCGGCGCTCAATCACCCCCATATTGCGACACTCTATGGGATCGAGGAAGCCGGCGACGTGCACGCGCTGGTGCTCGAGCTGGTCGAGGGGCCGACGCTGGCCGAACGTCTGGAGCGCGGCCCTCTTTCAATCACCGAGAGCGTGGCCATCGCGCGCCAAATCGCCGAGGCGCTCGAAGCGGCGCACGAGCGCGGCATTGTGCACCGCGATTTGAAGCCAGCGAATATCAAAGTCACACGCGATGGGGTCGTGAAGGTGCTCGACTTCGGTTTGGCCAAGGCGGTCACTGGTGGCGGGACGAGTCCCGATCTGTCGACGGTGCCGACCGTCACAATCGAGGGCACGCGGGACGGAGTCATTCTGGGGACACCGGCCTACCTGAGCCCGGAGCAGGCACGCGGCCAGGCCCTGGACAAGCGGACTGACATCTGGAGCTTCGGATGCGTGCTCTACCAAATGTGCTCGGGACAGATCGCGTTTTCGGGCCACACAATCTCGGACACGATCGCGGCGATTCTCGAGCGTCAGCCGGATTTCGCGAAGCTCCCAGCAGCGACGCCGCGGTCTGTCCGGCGCCTGCTTTCACGATGCTTGGAGAAGAATTCGGCGCGGCGTCTGCGGGACATCGGCGACGCTCGACTCGATCTCGAAGACGTGTTGTCACGCGAGCCAGCAGACGTTGCCGAGTCCGCTCGCGTCCGTGCGCGTTCGGTCTCGCTCACGGCGGCGATAGCCGTCGCGGGACTGCTGGTGGGTGTCGGGGCCATGGCCGCGTGGTTTGGGATGCGCCCGCCAGTCCCCCGGCCATCGGGTCTTGTGACGCGGTTCGCGATTCCTTTCGGCCCGAATGAGTTCGTCGGAACGAGCCATTCACCGCTGGTGACGATTTCCGACGACGGATCCAAAGTGGGTTATACGGCCGCCGGCGGGTCTGCACTGGGCCAGTTGCTCTATGTCCGGTGGCGTGACCAGGATCAGCCGAAGGCGCTGCCCGACGTATTCGGGAGCGTTCCGTTCTTTTCACCCGATGGGCAATGGCTCGGCCACTGGAATGGACTTAGCCGGACGCTCAGAAAAGTCGCGCTGAGCGGCGGTGCGCCGGTGGTCCTGGCCGACGTCGACTCAGTTTCCGGTGCGACATGGGGCGAGGACGGGAACATCGTGTGGGCATGGTTCAATCTGTTCTCGGTGGCCGCAAGCGGCGGCACCCCGAAAACGCTGCTGCAGGTAAATATCGACAAAGGCGAGCGCTTTTTTCGTCAGCCGCAATATCTACCGGGCGGCAAGGCGATCGTGTTCGCCATCGGCACGGGAGACATTGAGGGGTACGAAGATGCCCGCATTGCGGCACTGGACCTGGCGACGGGACAATACAAGACGCTGATCGAAGGTGGATCATCGCCTCGCTATGCCACCACCGGCCACCTAGTCTATGCGCGCGGCGGGAGTCTCTTCGCCGTCCCATTCGATGCCAAGAAGCTGGTCGTGACGGGCCAGCCGTTTCCGGTGCTCGACGGGATCTTCAGCAGCCGCAACACCGGCGCGGCCGACTTTGCCATCGCCGCCAACGGTGATCTGGCCTACATTCCTGGTCCGACCGAACGCGGACGCCGCCAGCTGATGTGGGTCGATCGGCAGGGCCGCTCACAATCGTTCGGCCTTCCGCCGCGCTCCTACCTGCACCCGCGTTTGTCACCGGACGAGAAGCAGCTGGCGTTCGAAATCGAAGGGCCGGCGCACGATCTCTACTCTTATGAGTTGTCGCGCGGCGTCACGACGCGTTTGACGTTCGACGGCGCGAGCCATTGGCCGATGTGGTCGCCAACCGGTGACCGGATCGCGTTTCGATCCTGGAAGACGAACGGCATGACGCTGTGGTCGATGCCGGTGAATCAAAGCCGTCGAGAGGAGCAGCTGCCGGCCGCCGGACACATGCTCAGTCCAGAATCCTGGTCTCCCGACGGTAAGACGATCGCGTATCTCCGCATGGATGACATGCGGCACTTTGATGTGTGGGAGTTCCTGCTCGAGGGCGGCCGCAAATCCCAACCGGTGCTCGAATCAGCCAAGTTTCTGCAGGCATCGCCCAAGTTCTCACCGGACGGGCGGTGGCTGGCGTATTCATCGAATGAGTCGCGGCGTCCTGAAGTGTTCATCACGCAGTACCCTGGGCCCGGGGCCAAGATCCAGGTTTCCACTGAAGGCGGCTTGGATCCGGTGTGGCGGCGTGACGGCGAGGAGCTCTATTACCGGAACGGCGACAAGATGATGGTCGTCACAGTCACGCGAACGCCGGCGATCACTCTTTCCTCACCAAGAGTCCTTTGGGAGGGACATTATACGTTCGGTTCGAGCTCGTCGTGCGGTGGGCCGGGCGTGGCGTCAGCGAACTACGATGTGACGGCGGATGGCCAGCGCTTTGTGATGGTCGAGGACAAGGACCAGGATCTTCGCGCTCGCGAGGTCGATGTGGTCGTCAACTTTTCGTCGATGATTCTGCAAGCCGAAGAACGGTCTCGTCGTAAATAGAGCGCGCTGTCTGTGCTGAAGTCCGTCCGTATGGCTGCAAGATCGATTGCGGCGATTCGACGGCGTTCCCAACAGGCCTATGTCCACGGAGATTCTGCACTTTCCCGCGCGAGTTCCCGTCATTCAGGTGGCCAACGACCTATCGAGCCTCGCTTATTGCCGTAGAATTACAGGTGTTGGTCAGTGGTCGTCAGGTACTTTGGCCAGAAGGGGACCTCATGAAGTTGACATACGACGCGCGGCGGAACATCGCGTATTTGAGGCTTCAGGAAAAAAGCTCGGAAGTCGAAACCATTCGCGGCAGCGACGAGTTGAACGTTGATTTGGCCCCAGATGGGACCGTGTACGGCGTCGAGTTGCTCAATGCCAACGAACAGTTGCAAGCGGGGGACGATGGAACGCTTGTCGTGGTCAATGAAGCGTTAGATGAGCGACGGGAGATCCCTCTTCGCTAGATGACCATCCGAGATTCTTCTCGACTCACTCGCCGTCGGCTTTGAAGCTTGCAGTAGTCGTTGAAGAAATCGGCCCTCACGCTCTGCACAATCTCTGCACAATCGGGGTTCCGCATCACGGCTCCAGCGGGGCCGGTCCATAGATGCCGGAGCTTTTCGAGCACGCGCTCGGCCTCAGCCGCGGAGTCGAACTCTAGAGAGGTCAAGCCTTCGCGAGCAAGGCCGGTAATTGCTCGTGCCCAGCGATGCGGTGCAAAACGATCTGACCAAACGCGACTAAGCCGTAAAGCAAGGTGATTTGTCGCATCTCGGGGGAACGGGCGATGACGCTGCATGCGCTCCCACGAAAGACGCCGCTGCAGTTGCACACGCGGCTGAGTTACCCTAAGAAACGCTCGAAGAGGCGAATGACTGTGCGACGAGCGCTCGTCCTCGGAGCGGGTGGCAACGCTGCGATCGCTTGGGAGATTGGCGTCATCGCCGGCATCGCAGATGCTGGCGTCGACCCCAGCGATGCGGATCTCATGGTTGGCACATCGGCCGGATCCATTGTCGCCGCGCAGCTCTCGAGCGGTCTGAGCCTGGACGAGCTGTTTCAGCGTCAAGTGGATCCGCGTCTCCAGGTGAAAGAGACGCCGCCGCAAGTCGACTTCGCGAACTGGCGCGCCTCACTGGTCGCGGCGAAGCAGGAGGCGAGGAGTGACAGTGAATTCCTTCGTCACTTAGGATCGCTCGCGCTTGGCCGGCCGGCCGAGTCTGCCTCCGAAAGGCGTAGGCTGATCGCGGCTCGACTGCCCAGGACCACGTGGCCGACGCGGCCGGTGCTCATCGTTGCCGTCGATGCTGAAAGTGGGGAGCGCCGCGCGTTCACGCGCGACAGCGGTGTGGATCTCGTAGACGCGGTGACCGCGAGCTGCGCGGTGGCCGGCATCTGGCCGGTCGTGCAGATCGACGGGAGGCACTATATCGATGGCGGCTTCTACTCAATCGATAACGCGGATCTCGCCGTCGGACACGATCGCGTCCTCGTCCTCACGCTACCGGCGCGCGTGCCGCCGATGTGCGTCGTTTCGCTCGACGCCGCGGTGAACATGCTTCGTGGGACGGGCGCGCGCGTCGAAATTGTCCACCCAGACGAGGCCGTTCAGACGGTGTTCACGTCTGTCGGTGGCAACCTGCTCGATCCGGCGGTTCGCGAAGGCGCCGCACGTGCCGGCCGCGAACAGGGCCGGATCGTGGGACCCCGCGTGTCGTCTCTGTGGAGGTAGTCGGATGCCAAGCCTCCGCCGCGAGTTTCCGCGGATGCGATCTATCCACCTGTTTGGGAAAAAGGTCACCGGCTGGCAGGTGCTTCCGGTTGATGCTCCCGATTTCGAGGAGTCGGCCGTTAGAGCGTGCGAACTGGTTCTTGCGTGTGATCCTCGCATCGGCAAAGTCCCGAAGGAGCGGCCCGCGAGATCGACTTCTAGAGCGAAGCCAGTGCAGCCGACGCAACGATCAAGGACGCCTCGACGGTGACGACGCCAAATGTTGGTGGCGAGGGCCAGGATCTCCGCTTCGAGTTCGAGTGAATTGATCCATGACCACGAGCACCCAATAGGTCCGCAGCCCGAGAGATTTGCAGCGAAAGAGGTCGACGCTCAGAGGTTGTCTATGGTGTGTCAGATCACCGACAACCACGAGGGGCCGGTCCCGTCTGAGGAGCCGGTAGTGTTGGGCGAGCACGCGGCGCACGACGTTCCGGTCGATATCGACGCCGAAGGTGCGTGCGATGATGCGCGCGATCTGTGCGCAGCCGAACCGCGGATTGCGCGACGTGAGCTCGACGATGGCGCGGCACCTCCTAGGCCGAGTGCGCCTGCCAGTGGCCGCCGTCCAGCGGTTGATCCGGCGTGCGCGTATCTTTTGTCGGATGCGGTCCGTAGTAAGGGGTGAAAGGAGATTTCATCCACATGACACGGCACGGCATCGACATCGCGAACATGACAGTCCTGATCACCGGCGCGAACCGCGGCATCGGCCGCGCGCTCGTCAACGAGGCCCTGCGACGAGGAGCGAAGAGGGTGTTTGCCGGAACGCGCGGCCCACTCGGTATCGCCGACGACCGCGTCACGGCACTCACGCTGGACGTGACCAATGTTTCGCAGATCCAGCAGGCGGTCGAGGCGGTCGGCGCTCTTGACGTCCTCATCAACAACGCTGGCGTCGCGATTTACGACGACCTGGGCAACCTGGACGTCGTCGAACGGCACCTTCAGGTGAACTTCCTCGGCATGCTCAGAGTGACGCACGCCTTCGTGCCGCTCCTGAAGCGCTCCCATGGCGCGATCGTGAACAACCTGTCCTTGGCGGCACTCGCTGCCCTCCCGATGATCCCGGCCTACTCCATCTCGAAGGCCGCGGCGTTCAACATGACGCAGTCACTCAGAGCGCTCCTGGCGAGCGAAGGGGTCTCGGTGCATGGCGTCGTCCTCGGTCCGGTGGACACGGACATGAACCGCGGTCTCGAGATTCCGAAGGCGTCGCCGGAGTCTGCCGCGGCCGGCATCTTCGACGGGCTGGCACGAGGCGAAGAGGAGATCTTTCCTGACCCCGCGTCTCGGTCCATCGCCGATGGCTGGCGCATTGGCGTCGTGAAGGGCCTCGAGCGCCAGTTCGCCGTCTTCGCACCGGAGAACGCGGCCAGTTTGGGATGACGTTTCGAACGTGCGACGGAAGCCAAAGGGAGCGCAGATAATGAAGACCAACGATTACACAACATCTTTTGCGGTCGAGCAGTCTCCCGAAGACGTCTTCAACGCCATCAACAACGTGCGCGCGTGGTGGTCAGGAGACATTGACGGAAGCACCGACCGGCTCGGCGCCGAGTTCACCGAACTCCGCTTTACGCACGTGGGCCTGGTTCCCACCTTCGAATGCTACGGTGGCTGTTCGGACGCATGGGGCTTCTATATCAACGACAGTTTGCGCAGCCTAATCGCGACAGGCAAGGGACAGCCCAACCGGACGGGAGACGGGAATTGGGAGAAGGCTTCTCAGTGATCGGGCTCGGAGCAACGGCCTCGTCGTTCAAGGTGCAGCGCCGGAGATGATGATAGAAGACGCAGGCAAGTTCGACGTTCGGTATCTGGCGTTTCTCGAAACCATCAGCCAGCTCCGGCCGCAGCTGCACCGGTATTGTTCCCGGATGACCGGCTCGATCACAGACGGCGAAGATGTGGTGCAGGATGCGCTGTTTCGCGCCTACCGCAGCCTTAACACCTACGATGACAGCCGCCCGCTGGCGCCGTGGCTATTCCGGATCGCCCATAACCAATGTATCGACTTTCTCCGCCGCCGGGGCGTGCAACTAGAGGCCGAAACCGCGGCGGCGAAGCCGGACTTCGTCGCGCCACACGAGTTGTCCGGGGCTCGGGTCGGACCCGCCATCGAGCATCTGGTTTTGAACCTGCCTTCGAAGGAGCGGGCGTGCGTGCTCCTCAAGGATGTCTTCGATTATTCGTTGGAGGAAATCGCGGAGTTCGTCGACTCGACGGTAGGCGGCGTCAAAGCGGCCCTCAACCGAGGCCGATCGAAGTTGGCGGCCTTCAACGAACGACAGGCAGCGTCGCGCGAGTCGACACCCCAGAACAAAGAGATCCTCCGTTTGTACGTCGAGCGGTTCAATCGTCAGGATTGGGAGGGACTCCGTGAACTGATCAGTGCCGACGCCCGGTTGCTCGTGGCCGATCGGTACTCGGGCAGCTTTGCGGATGGCGGATACCTCGGGGTCTATTCACGCATGCAAGTGAGGTGGCGGCTGGCGCTCGGCGACGTCGATGGTGAACCCACGATCGTTCTTCTGCATTTCCGCGATGGCGCATGGGAGATCGGGGGCGTTATCCGGGTCGAAGTGGGCGCAGACGATCACATTCAGCGGATCGCCGATTACCAGCATTGCCCGTGGGTCCTCGCGGCTGGATCGATCATCGTCCGGGAAGCTGTTGCATGACCGGCAGAGGACCGCGATCATCAGCGCTGAACCCACCCGCGCGAAGATCAAGAGTGGTTGATCGTTCTGAATAACGGCGTGCCGTCCCGTGATGAAGGAGGGCTGATTCGTGATGACCTTGATGACAGGCATCCTGTTCGGTGAGCAGCCGCGCTGGCATGAGGGTAGGCTGTGGTTCTCGGACTGGGGCACGCAAGAGGTGATTGCGGTCGACCTCAAGGGAAACAGCGAGGTCATCCTCAAGGCGCCATCGTTTCCGTGCTGTGTCGACTGGCTGCCCGACGGGCGCCTGCTCGTCGTTTCCGGAGGCGATGGCCTGATTTTGCGTAGAGAGCCAGACGGATCGCTCGTCACGCACGGCGATCTGAGGGAGCTGTCTGTCCCCCCGGCGGGGAACGAGCTGGTGGTCGACGGTCGCGGCAACGCGTATGTCAACGGGGGCCAACCGTTAGGGCAGGCGGATGCCACGGGAATCGTCGCGATGGTCAGGCCGGACGGGTCGGCGTGGAAGGTTGCAGACGGACTCGCGTTCCCCAATGGCATGCTTGTGATGCCCGACGGCCAGACCTTAATCGTCGCCGAGTCCTACGCCAAGCAGCTGACGGCGTTTCGCATCAAATCCGACGGTCGCCTCTCGAAGCGCAGGGTGTGGGCCACGCTCGGAGACGGCGTGCCCGACGGCATCTGTGCAGACGCCGAGAACGCCGTCTGGTACGCAGATGTCCCCAATAAGCGCTGCGTGCGGGTCCGTGAAGGTGGTGAGGTGCTTCAGAAAATCGAGCTTGATCGCGGCGGCTTCGCTTGCGCCCTCGGCGGCTCAGACCGACGAATGCTCTTCATCGTCGCGACGGAGTGGAGGGGGCCGGCGAATATGTTCCAAGGCCCGCGAACGGGTCAGGTGCTGGCGACCGAAGCGCCCGCACCAGGGGACGGATGGCCGTAACCGCGCTTGCTGGGCTTGACGGCGTAGGGTCGGCCGGTGTCGAAATTGCGTCTCTCCGTTCGACGAATAAGCAGAGGCATCACGAATATGACAAAGATCAATCGGCGATTTACAGTCAGGTTGCGGAAGAGCGCAGGCGGCTGGGTGTACGTCATCTGGCCAGATTCAGTCAGGTTCTTTGGAACTCGAGGGCTCGTGAAGGTCGCGGGCACGGTCGATGGCCATCCGTTTCGAAGCTCATTCATGGCGTTAGGCAACGGTCAGCACAAGCTGCCTGTGAAGGCCGATGTGCGTCAGGCAATTGGTAAAGACCAAGGC
>Ga0306922_10002952_pt1 | contig 15858 bp, 10 predicted proteins | sample sta12Cox44000082_FD_203758 | JGI IMG/M metagenome (GOLD analysis project Ga0306922, IMG submission 203758) | Lab enrichment of tropical soil microbial communities from Luquillo Experimental Forest, Puerto Rico - statoxic.12C.oxic.44.000.082 (v2)... | ecosystem: Environmental > Terrestrial >... | reverse complement strand
TCGGCTGATATTCCTTACTCCACAAATCACGGAAGAAGAGCGAATGCTGGCTGTTGATCTGGTAATCGATCTTGGCCACATATTGATAATTGTTCTGATAGGTGGGAACGTCGTAGGTGACCTTACCGCACGGGTCGGGAAACACACCAACCGCCGCCATACTCTGAGCAAACTGGTTGGTGATGTAGAGAGAAGGTACCGCGAATCGGGTGGGATTCACCGTGTTGGGAGCGAAACCACCAGTGCCAAAGGGCGGCGGCAATGGCGCAGGGCGACCACAGGCGGCAGATTCAAACGTCCGAAAGTCGCCTTTCAACATGTCGGGAGTGGGAAAGAAAATAATGCTGTTGTTCGGACTCGCCCGCTGCGTAGTGCCCTGGAAGCCGCCAAAGAAAAACAGCTTGTTCTTCTTGATAGCCCCGCCGATGGTGCCGCCAAAATTGTGGCGCTTGTAGGTGCTGTCCTTGGTCGACAGGTATTCTCGGGCGCTGCCAAAGGCGTCGTTGCGGATGAACTCAAACAGGTCGCCATGGAGGCTGTTGGTGCCCGAGGGCGTCACCACTTCGACTGACGAAGAGTTGCCGCGCGCGGCAGCCAGCCCGCTGGTCTCGACTTTGAATTCCTGTACCGCATCCGGAAAGGCGAGGGGCAAGGTTGTTCCGGACATGAAATCGTAGTGGCTGGTGCCATCCAAGATCCAGTCCGTCGGGCCGCCGCCCAGCGGCAGCGTAGCCATGCCAGCAATCGAGAGGTAAGGCCGGCCGCTGAAGATGCGCTGGTCGCTCGCTCCGGTTTGGACCGCGCCTCCGTTGAGGGTTACGAGATCCGTCACCTGCCGACCGTTGAGCGGCAGCTCGATGATGCGCTGGGTCTCGACTACGGCGCCCACGCCCGAATTCCGGGTTTCAACCAAGGCGGCGTCGGCTTCCACGTTGACCCGCTCGTTGACTTGCCCGACTTTCAGCGCGACTTCGACCAGCGGGTCGCTCTGGACCTGGAGCTCGATCCCGGTCTGCGCGTAAGTCGTGAAGCTTTCCTTACTGACTTCCAACCGGTACGGCCCCAGCGGCAGGTTCGTCAAGACCCAGCTGCCATCGGCGCCGCTGACTGTGGTACGCACTAGACCGGTACTCAGCTGAGTGGCTTTGACTTCCGCGCCCGGCACGCCCGAACCGCTCGAATCCTGAACCGTGCCGTGCATCTGCGCCGTACTCTGCGCCCAGCCGGCCGCACAAAACATGATGAACAAGCACAATAAACCGAATACCCGCAGGTTCCGCATGAGGCCCTCCTTACGATCACCCTTTCAGCAGAAGTGTTAGGGACGATACCACAGCGGAATGTGTCATGCAAGGCGGTTTGCCGAATCTTACCGCGGGGACCGCTCCGGTTCGTCGGGTTCCGGGTTCAGTTCGCCGAAAACGCCAGGATCACGTTCCCGTTCTTATCCCCGCCCCCGAAGCTATATCCGGATCCCACAAAGACCATTCCTGCCGCGACCGTCGGCCCCGCCGAACCCATCGTGCCGCCGTGCGCAGCAACATGATTCAAAGTGATGAATTCTTGAGCCGTATCGAATTCCCAAACGACGTGACCGTCCACCGTGGAGAGGGCATACAGCATGCCGTCTCGGGCGCCCGAAAAAACCACGCCGGGAATGGCCGTAACCGCTGCGGAATTTCCGGCTCGACCGCGCCCAGGCCCCGGCGTCAAAGGATTGAACCATAGCTTTTCACCGGTTGCCAATCGGATCGCCGCCACACCGCCGCCGCTCAAGCCATAGTAGGCATTCTGGTCGTCCGCGGCGCCGCCAAAGATGACGCCGCTCATGGGGGCCAGCGGATTGCGGGCGATGTCGGTCTTCCACACGAGCGCGCCTCTGCGCTCCGGATCCAAGGCGAAAACCGTGCCGTCCTTCATAGCCGCGATCAGCAATTCCCGGCCGGCGTCCACGGTCTTCAAAATGACCGAACTGCCAATGTCCGTGTCGGGGCCTACATGCTCGGGGCAATTTTCGGTCTTGTTCGGCCCACTGCATCCGATAATGTAAGCGTCATTTGCGAATCCCTGGTAAGACCAGGCCAGCCTTCCCGTTTTGATGCCCACCGCCAGGACGGCATCGGTGGTTTTGGGGGCCGGTTCGCTGGTCGCCTCCCCCGTGCCAAAATAGACCAACCCGCGCTTCGGATCAACCGTCGGGGCATTCCAGACCGAGCCTCCGGATGGCCCGTAAAGCTGCGTGCCGATCGAATTCTTCTTGGTCGGCTTGGGCGGCTCGTCGATGACATAATGCTTCCAAATTTGCTTTCCTGTGTTTGCGTCCAGTGAAGTAACGCTGCCCCGCACCGTGCAGCACGGATAGTTCAGGTCTCGAGCTGAATTCGATTCCCACTTGGCGAGCGGAACGTAAATGCGGCCGCCAGACACAGCCGGAGCCCCTGTGATTCGCGCAGCGTAGTTCTCGTCGACTCTTGTGACCCAAAGCAAATCGCCGGTCTCAGCATCCAACGCGTAGACGTTCGACTTCAGGTCACCAAAGAAAACTGCGTATCGCGCGGACCCACGTGCCTTCACGGGCCCCACGCTGATCGCGTTGCGCATGCCGGCCTTGGTCATAAAAGACCAATAGACACAGCCGGTACCGGCGTCGACGGAATAGATCCAGCCGGCGTCAGAACCGAAGAAGACGCGGCCGCCCACGACGGTGGGCTGCCCGTAAGCCGAGTGCGCGCCCGGCAAGCCAAACGCCCATTTGAGCTTGAGTTGAGGCACCTGTTCGCTCGCGATGCCCGCGGCCCCCGCGGCCTGGAATCGCGCGTTGGTGAGGTCGCCTCCCCAGCCGTTCCAGCCGGCGAGGGCTACCGGATCAGCGAGCGGAGGATTGAGCGCACAGCGGTTCGGCATCGACTTCGCGTCTCCAATCGCCGCACTGCCCAAAAGGCGTCCGCTCAGCGACTCCGCGACGTGGCGTTCGTCGTCGTCTGTCAAACCTAAGTTCTTGTGGCTGCCTGATGTCGAGAGAACCTCGTAGACTCTGTCGCCCGTCAGCTCCCTCAATGCCGCGACTCCAGGGGCTTGAGGCAAACTCTGCTTACCGTGGCATTTCATGCACTGTTGCTGGACGACGGCAAAGCCCGTCTCCGAGGCCCATTGCGCCCGACCGACCGAAGCCCATGCACCAAGAACGCAAGTCCAAGCAACCCAGTCGTAACGTTGTTTCATGGCTAGACCCGGTAACGAGGCAAAAGTTGGCCGACGTTCTCGCTATACACCGCCTGAAGTTCCTTGGCGTTGAAGACGCCGCACTCGCTCAGCAGTTTCACTTGCTCGGCCGTGACGACGAACGGAAAATCGCCGCCGAACAGGATTTGCGACAAGGGCACCATCTTCCGCAATCCCCCGACACCCACCGGATTCACTGCGCTCGACGTATCGTAGTAAAACCTTTGAAGTTCGTAGAGCGGCCCTTTCGGCATAGCCGGGCTGGTTCGCGGCGCGGGCGCTCCCGCCCTCAAAGTTCCGCCATCTTGTAGGTAGGTGGCGCTCGCCCCGGCGATACGGCCAATCATACCGGTCAAGGCTCCGCCCCCATGGGAGAAAATGAATCGTACGTCCGGGTACTTCGCAGCCGTTCCGCTGTAAAGCAAGCTTATGATCGAGCGGGCCGTGTCGATCGGATACTCGATCGTGCCTGAACCCACGCCCGGAATGATTCCCTCGCAGCAAGCGGCATCTTTCGGATGCGTGTAGACCACCGCTTTGCGTCGGTTGAGTTCCTCGTACACCGGAGCGAGGGCGGGATCTCCCAAGTATTTGTCGCCATAAAGAGCCTTGCCACCCCAGTTTGTGTACATGTAGACGCCATCGGACTTCAGCTTGTCAAAGCCATATTCGACTTCTTTCAGGCTGGCGTCGATGTCCGGCAGCGGCAACATGGTAAACATGCCGAAACGCCCCGGGTAGTCTGAAACAACCTTGGCGGCATAGTCATTGATTTCGCGGGCCAGCCGGCGCGTTTCGGCACCATCGCCCATCCAGATCCCCGGACCTATGGTGGAGCAGAGGGCGATTGTCACGCCTGCTTTGTCCATATCTTCGAGGGATTCGGCAGCCGACTTGATCGGGAACTCCCGAACCTTGTTGTCGACAAGAAATTTGACGTACGCGGGAGCTGTGAGGTGGTGATGGACATTGATCAGCCGCGGTTTCGCTGCGCTCTGACCCGCCAGACGCCGTCCCTCGAAGAATGCGCCCACGCCACCGGCAGAGACTGTAGCGAGAAATCTTCTGCGAGATGCGAACAAAGGCGAAGCGTCCATGGCTGGTCATTGTGCTGAATCATCGGCTCAATGTCAAGCTTCGCGCATCTTGCGACGAGATCCGGTCGCAATGCCCAGGTCATGGCGGACTAAGAGCTCGCCTGCGGGCCATCTGTCTGGCCCCAATTCCCTCGCCCGCTCCGCCCAAAAACATTGCGCCGTTCGATCCCCAGGGGAGCCGGTCCGCTCTCATCCGCATCTCAAACCGGAGGCGATAGACTCGGACATACAAATATGAGAGAGTAGTTACCGCATTGGAGACACAAAGGGGGGAAGGATCATGAGGCTCACTTCCATCTTTGCCACGGCCTTGGCAGTCATCGGAATCACTGCCGCAAGCGCGGCGGAGACGCCCGTCACGTTTACCAAGGACGTTGCACCGATTCTCGAGGCGCGCTGTCAGATCTGCCATCGCGCCGGTCAGATTGCGCCCATGTCCCTGATGACCTACCAGCAAGCGCGGCCCTGGGCGCGGTCGATCCGGCAGAAGGTCCTGGCGCGGGAGATGCCGCCCTGGTTCATCGACAAGAACATTGGCGTCCAACATTTTAGTAACGACGTATCGCTGACCGACCAGGAGATCGCCACCATCGTCCAATGGGTGGACGCCGGTGCGCCGGAAGGAAACCCCTCCGACATGCCGCCGCCGCGCCAGTTCGCGGACGGGCAGGCCTGGCAGATCGGGAACCCGGATCTCATCGTCACTCTGCCGAAGGACGTGGTAGTGAAAGCCAAGGGACCCGATTGGTGGCCGGACATTCTGGTAGATCCCGGTTTGACCGAAGACCGGTATATCCAGGCCGTCCAGATTATCCCTACCAAGGGCCGCCCCGTGATTCATCATATCCGCACGTCCATTGTCGAGCCTGAGGCCGGAACCCGTCATAGCGGCCAGCTCGACGGCAACGTCGCTCTCGAAGTCGGAGAACAAGGCGTCTTTCTCAATGAGTATGCGATCGGAAAGGGGGGTGACGTCTTCCGCGAAGGTTCAGGCCGGCTGATCAAGGCTGGAACCAAGATCAACTTCCAATTCCACCTGCATTCGAGCGGCACCGAGACACCCATCAACGTGGCCCTCGGCTTGAAGCTGTATCCCAAACAGTACGTCCCGCAGCACGTGATCACTTCGCTCACCGTCGGCGTGAACGACATTGACATCCGGCCTCACGAGACTAACGTGCGGTCCGATGGGTACATGCCGCTCATCAAGCCAGCCCGGCTTCTGTCTTTCCAGCCCCACATGCACAACCGCGGGAAGGCAGAGTGCCTCGAAGCCATCTATCCCAATGGTAAAACCGAAATGCTGAGTTGCGCCCATTTTCTGTTTAACTGGCACCTCAACTACGTCTACGCCGACGATGCGGCGCCCTTGCTGCCGGCCGGAACGATTCTGCACTCGATTATGTGGCACGACAATTCCGCCGAAAACAAGTTCAATCCCGATCCGGACGCCCAGATTACATGGGGAGAGCGGACCATCGACGAGATGGGGTCGGCCTGGCTCAGCTACTACTACATGTCCGACGAAGATTTCAGCAAGGAGCTGGCGGCCCGCAAGGCGAAGGAGCGTAGGCTCGCCGGCGCAAGGTGATGGGAGGTTTGCACCCGCATCGATCGGGAGCCGGACTCTCCACCGTGCTCCTTTTCCTCGGCGCCGCGGGCTTACACGCGCAATTCACTTTCCCGGGGGCGCGATACAACCGGGGGCAAGATGTCAGTCCCACGTTTGACGGCTGGGAGCACAATCCCGACGGAACGTTCCGGCTGTACTTCGGCTATTACAACCGAAATGCCGAAGAGGAAATCGATGTGCCGATCGGCGCGGAGAACACGTTCGATCTGGGCACCGGTGATCAGGGCCAGCCGACTCACTTTTATACGGGACGAAGATGGTTTGTCTTCTCGGTGGTGGTCGCCAAGGACTGGCCGCCGGACAAGCGTCTGGTTTGGACGCTGACCAGCAAAGGCCGAACCGACGTATCCAAAGGATGGCTGCAGCCGGAATGGGAAGTGGACAAACTGCTGATTTCGAAGAACGCCATTTCCGACCCGTTCCTGCGCACCTCGAACTCGAACCCAACCCCGGACAACCAAGCGCCGGCGGTCACCGGCAGTCCAGCTCAAACGATTACCCTGCCGGCTACCGCTACTTTAACGGCGACGGCCACCGACGACGGGCTTCCTAAACCGGGTCCCGGCGACCGCGGCGGCCGCATCCAGGGCGTGCAGATTCGATGGATTCTCTATCGAGGTCCGGCCCGCGTCGAGTTCGATCCGGATGTGAGTCCGGCGGTCTACGGAAAACCGCTCACTTCCGAGACCAAGGTGACCTTCCGCGCGCCCGGCAGTTATCGGATCCGCGCGATTGCCACCGATGGGGCGATGTTCTCGACCTTCGACGTGGACGTGAAAGTGAACCAGGGGACAGCGACTGCAAACACACGTTAGCCGATCACGCAGCTCACACGGAGAAGCGATTCCTCCGATCAACGGCGCATAGCCGCTGAAGACCAGGCGCTCGTCGAAGCCGCGCGCATGGAGGGAACCCCGGTCCCGTGACAAGTCCAAGATGCCATCTGGCTCGATAGGAGCCACGGTAGACATAGCCTTCCACTCGGGAGCGTAGACTGGGCGCTCGCTAGGATCCGGTGCGGCTTAAGCGGCATTTAGCTCGGCAACTGGTCCCTATTGGGAATGGTTTCTTGCGCTTGTCGGCGGACCCATAAAACTCTGTTTGAAGGTTCTGTTGAGAGCGAACCGAAGCGGTGGTGAGGGAGCCGCCACCGCCCGGCACCAGAAACCCGCCGGGCTTCAGCAACGAAACACGAACCAGGATCTCGAACGGAGGCGCAGCCTGGTCATCTGTGACACCGCGGTGATCAGTGATCGGTTACTTCGTCGCCGATTGGCCTTCGATTCGGGTCCGCCCGGGGACGGCGGGACTGGTGACACTCCCATGCCCGGAAACTACGGGTCAGACTGCACAGGTGAGCGGTTCGGGAACCGTGTTTACTTGCCGACCAGGTGGACATGATCCCGCTCGCCCTCGATACAGACGTTTTCGATCAATTCGTCGTCGGGTGTGAGGATCGCGTCAATCGAATAGGTCCAGGGCCGGGTGTAGAGCGTCGGGTCCTCGATCGTGATCTTTCGCTCGAGATGACCGAAGTCCCGGCGCCGGTAACGCTCGGTGATCCGAAGCGACTCCGTGGAAGGAGCTCCGCCCGGCAGGTCGATCTTGCCGTTGAAGCCGCTCGATTCGATCACCAGCGTATCTTGCTCCCAATGGCCAATGCTGTATCCCAACCAGGCGGGCGTCGGATCCTTGGGCAGCGCCCGTCCGTCGAGGAAGACCTGGCGAAAGTGATTGAAGTCTTCGTAGAGAATCGCAATCAGTTCCGGCATTTGCAGGATCTTCCAGGGCGCGGGTCCGCCCGCCATGGGCGCGGCCCACGGAATACACCGCGCTTCGACGCTATCCTTATAGTTGTTTTCGCGCGCCACGCGCTGTATGGCACTAGCGGCGGGCTGAAACGGTGCCCGGTCCGCAAGGGCCCCGACGAACGTCTGAAAATTGCTTACCTTGGGGACCCCCAAACGATCCTGATCGAGCTTCCAGGTTCCCGATAGATCGGGCTTACCGTCCGCGGTTTTGGGCGCCGGTGCCAACAGGTTCGGCTCCCCGTTCGCCAGACGCGGAATCCCCCTGGCGCGAACGGTCAGCCACTGGGCTGCGAGAGGAAGCAATGCCGGCCCGAGCGCGAGAATCAGCAATGCGCGCCACATCGGACGCTAGGCGCCCCCTGAGACGAAGGCAACAAGAGACTCGATCAGCCTGGTGGCATCCGTGCCCCGGTCCACGACGACCCCGAAAAACGGCGACATCATCTCTTCCCACGTCATCTGGCCGTAATAGACGGTCCGATTCGGATTGGGATTGAACTTATTATTGACGGAATTGTCGTAGTGTGCGTCCACGTGCAGCTTGGTCCCTTTGGGCACGGGGATCGACAGGTCGTACCCGAGCTGCCAGTTGAAGTCGTAATGCGGCACGTCCAGAATGACCTGCTTTCTGCCGTCCGGGTACTCCAGCGTCCAGGTCGTGTCCTTCCCACGCACGTGCATGTGGGGCATCAGGTATACGAGTTCGACATCGTTCAGGAAGGTGGCTTCGGCGGGTGGACTCAGCCAATTCGGATCATTTGGCGGAATAGCGAATCTTTTCGAGTCCGTCGGAGCTGAGATCAACAAAGAGACATACCGGCGCAGGGGCGGCTCCTTGGCCACTGTTACGCCCACCTTCACATGGTCCGTCACCGCAACCCCATTCGGAGTGTAATGGACATTGAACACCACGTCATAACCGGCCGGGATCAGCTTGGCCGCGTGCAGAGGCCGGTAGTCGGCGGCGACATTTCCAGGAAGGTAGCAGTCCTGCGCTGCGCCGCCGGGGCTTCCGCTCTCGTCGAAAATAGCGGCCGCATCGGGATCCTTATTGAAGCGGCCCTGCCCGCGCCCGACGAAGGTCGGCCCCTTCTCCGGGATCGCCGCGCCCTCTTCGTCGCGCGCCAGAGTAGCCCAGACTCCGTGTCCGTACTTTACGTTGGGTCGATGTGGCGCGTAACCGATGCAGATGTGATGCGCGACCGCCGGATGTTCCGGCCTGATCTCGACCGAGGTCAGCCACGTATCCCGGGTGAAGCCGGTCGGCATCACCACCGTAATCCACTCGACCACGTTATTTTTGGCGGTTGCTGGAACCTCGGTAACCGGGCCGTCGATGATGAGGTCCGGCTGGATGACCCAGCCTTGCGGCCACTCGGCCGCAGGTGGCGCATCTTTCGGATCTCCTGCTGGGGCTCCGCTGTCAGCCCACTTCGCGATCGTATCGATCTCGTCCTGCTTCAAGGACCGGTCGTTCAGGTAGGGGCCATAGTGCGGGTCGGCCGACCAGGGGGGCATTTTTCGGGTGACCACGGCGGCTTTCATGGCTTTCGCCCAAGGGCGCACGTTTTCGAACGTGAGAAAAGACATCGGCGCCATTTGGCCGGGCCGGTGACAGCCCTGGCAGTTCTTCTGCAAAATCGGAAGCACTTGTTTGTTGAACGTGACCGGGCCGGATGGAGCGAGATCGGCCGCTATCCCCAATCCGCCAGCGAGTAGCCCGGCCAATGTCAATCGTAACTGCATGGTTGTGCCCCTCCTTATCGTCGCCTCCCTGTTTGTACCGCGTACGCGAGCGTAAGGCAAGGGCGTGCTCCCAGCGGCCGGTCATGAGCGCGTTTCGTGCTTATCCGCCGACCCGGATCCCGACCGCAGCAGGCCTGGTGGCTTTCGCCTTTGCCGGCGTCGACTTAGAGCGATCGGCCGCGACTGCCGGGAGCGTCAGCACCGGCGCGCAGCCGAAAGCCAACGTGGACATTTCCTCATCAGTTCTTCCAACCTAATTCATTGGACGGCGTTCTGGCGAGGGAGGAATATCCTGTCGATGCTGCAGGTCTACGGGGAATCCTGCCGCGCGGCACCGATTCGCGCCCATTCAGCGGCTGTCTGATGGCGCAGACGCCGACGCCAGCCCTTGAGTGAGCTCAATGTAGGTGCCCCAAGGGTCAGTGAGAAAGGCGATTTTAAGGTTGCTGTTGGGGACCATGCGCGGAGCCACGTCGAGCTTGATTCCTTGTGCCTCAAGCTTAGCCACAAACGCATCCAGGTCCTTCACTTCGAAGCCGATGTGATCGAGCGAACGCCCCTTGGTAAACGCCAGAGCTTTCTCGCCCTGTGAAAACGAGAGGTTCACCCCGGGCAGATCGACAGAATCGATCCGGCCCGGCCGCGCCACCCGCGCGCGTGTACCGGCCACGCCGCCAAATGTTTTCGCATACCAGCCCTGCATGGCGTGAATATCGGTCGGGTAGAAGTGAATGTGATTCATCAGGATCGCGGTGGAAATAGAAGGGTCGCCGAAAATCTCCACTCGAATGGCGTCGGGTGCCGTAACGTAGGCCTGGTTCGGATTCTCTCCCTGCTCAATTTTGATCTGGTTCTGCTTCCATTTGGCAAGAGAGGCCTGCATATCCTTCACCACGAAGCCGAAGTGATTGACGATGGAGCCTGCTGGAGCGCCGCTGGGCTCTGCCTGGCGTAACAGGATAAAGACACCGGGGAACCGGATCATTTCAAGCGGCCCGCTCTTAACGAGCGTGCCACCCATGGTTGCGGTCCAGAACTGATTGTGAGCGTCGACGTCCTTCACAGCGAGGTGGATGTGTCCCATGCTGACGCCGTCAGCGTTGGGTCGGGCGAGCTGGGCCGTCAAAGGTGCCACCGCGAGAGCGGCCAGGGCGAAGAAAATACGCGCGTTCATGGGCATCACTGTATCAGATTCGGCGGTGGGCGATAGCCGAAGCTTCGATGGCCGATGGACTCGCAAGGGAAGGGGCGCGGATGTATAATCGATCCTATCTTAGACGCCGGAATTCGGATTCCGCTTCTGGAGGCGGGCTATGACGCGTTTGCTTGTTGCCGTGCTGGCGGTCGGGGTGGCTGCCGTGGCATCCGATCGATCTTCCGCAGTTACGTTTTCCAAAGACGTGCTGCCCATCTTGCAGAAGAACTGCCAGAGCTGTCACCGGCCGGGCCAGGTTGCGCCGATGTCACTCGTCACCTATCAGGAGGCGCGCCCCTGGGCCAAAGCGATGAAGGCCGCGGTCGCCATGCGGAAGATGCCGCCCTGGTTCGCCGATCCGAAATATGGCCATTTCGACAACGACCGTTCCCTGAAGCAGAGCGACATCGACACACTGGCGAGGTGGGCCGACACCGGCGCAGCCGAAGGTGATCCCAAGGACGCTCCGGCCCCGGTTCAATGGCCCAAAGGCGGCTGGGGCATCCAGCCTGAGGTGGTGATGGATCTGCCGGCGCACGATGTGCCGGCAAAAGGTGTCCTCGAGTGGGAGCTGATCGCTTTCCCGGCGCCCTTCAAGGATGACACCTGGGTCACGTCGATGGAAATTCTGCCGGGCGACCCGTCCGTGGTGCATCACATTTGTTTTAGCTTCGAGAAGCATCAGTCCACCACGGTGTACAACCAGTACGAGTGGGTGCAAGTCCCGCGCGACGAGACAGGCAATCCCACGCCCGGCAACAGCGGATTCGCGGAATTGCCGAACATGACGATCGCCACCCGCGCCGCAGGCAGCACGGAGGTCAACTTCCGGCACGGCCACCCGACTCTGAAGCAGAACCTCGATTTCTGTTACCTTCCCGGCACGACTTATGATGATTACCGCCCGTGGAACGCCGGAAGGTTCGTTCCTGCCGGATCGGATATCGTCGTGAGCCTGCATTACACGACCAACGGCAAGGCGGTTGTCGACCGGACCAAGATCGGCTTCACGGTGGCCAAGACGCCGCCCCCCAAGAAGTTTTTGGTGGAGGGCGCCGGCGAAGACACACCGGTCAAAGCACGGACCCCCGCTAGTGCCCGCGCGGCCTTTGCTGCCACATACAATCCTCAATTTGCGATTCCGCCGAACGACGGCAACTATCTGGCGCCCCCCATGGACATCACCTTTCTGAAAGATGTCGAGGTGGTACGGCTGCGTCCTCATGCGCACGTTCGCGGAAAAAGCGCCGAGTACAAGTTGCTCTATCCGGACGGGCGGGAAGAAGTCGTGCTCAACGTACCGCACTACGATTTCAACTGGCAGCTTTCGTACGAGACTGCGCTGCACATACCTAAGGGCACGCGAATGCACTTCGAGTTCCGCTACGACAATTCGGTCAACAACAGGTACAACCCCGATCCCACCCGCTGGGTCTACCAGGGATTTCAGAGCTGGGAAGAGATGATGGCTCCCAACCTGGGATTCCTGGTGGACCGCGACGCGGATGCCGCGAGCCTGATGGCAGTTGCGAATTGAGGGCTTAACCGGAAACGGCGGCGCTACGCGCGCGCCGCTTCGCGGCCCGCGATCCGGCCAAAGACGGTGGCTCTCGGCAGACCGTGTAAGCCGAAACCTCCTGCCGTTTCGCCGGCGCAGTACAGGCCGGAAATGACCCGGCCGCGAACGTCCATCACCTGGCACTTCGTATTGATCCTCAGCCCGGTGAGCGTATCGTGGAGGATCGGCGTTGACCACGCCGCATAAAACGGTGGAGTGTCGATCTTGAATTGCGGGCTCGGCCTGGAGAAATCCAGGTCCTTCCCCAACTCCACATGGGAATTGTATCGGGTCACCGTTTCTTCCAAAACGCGCGGCGCGATCGGCTGCGACTGGTAGGGGTTCACGATTTTCGCCGCCAGTTCCCGGATGGTTTGCCCGCTGAAGAACCAGCCGTTCGGATCCACGTTGGGGGGTTTGGGATCCCAGCGTTCCCGCCTCGCGGCGTCCGCGTCAAAAATCGCCCAGATGGGCCCGCCACCGTTGGCGCGGCTTCCCCTGCCGAGATTCCCGTTCGTTCCCAGGCAGGCGCTCAGAAACTTGTAGGAATCGTCGAGCTCATTCCAAAATCTCTGGCCGATCTGATTGACCAGGATGACATCCTCAAAGCTGCTCACAGTCAAGCCTGAGGCGCCCGCCAGCTTGAACAGCGGGCTTTGGGGCTCCCATTTCAGGTTCTGATAACCGTATCGGCAGCCGATGTGTAGGGTTTTAGTGACAGCCCGGCCGCCCTCGTTGGACTGGTTTGAGGTCGCCCATAAAGCCGCTCCGATCGCCGTGGCGAGGATCTCACCGTCGGCATTCTGACGGGTCCAAGGTTCACCCGTCACCTGGTACTCCTCGGTCAACCGCGGATCGAACATTCGGCGAAATTCCACGTTGCTGGTATGCCCCCCCGTGGCCAGGATGACCCCCTTGCTGGCCCGGATATTTACGTCCCGGCCTTCGACTTGTGCGGTGATGCCCAGAACCCGTCCCGACAAAGGACTCTCTCTCAGAATCCGCGCCAGCTTGTGACGCAAAAGGAAGATCACCCCCTTGGCACGCGCACTGGCCTCCAGGTGTCTGACCAGGCCGGAGCCCGGGCGCCCGTTGATGGTTTCTTTCATGTCGTCGGAGAACTTCTTGGTCACAAAAAGCCTAGGCACCGTCCCACCGTTCACGATGGTTGGCGGCGCGTCTTCGAAGACCACTCCGTTTTCGATGAGGAAGTCAAAGGTTGCCGCGTTCTCATCGGCCCAAGCGCGCACCAACTCCCGGTCGGCGTACCGGAACTCTGGGTTTCGGTGGTTGGTATGGTCGAGGTAGACCTGGTCTGCCGAATCCTTGATACCGTACTTCTTCTGCAGGCTGGTGCCCCCGCCGAGAGGGATACGGCCGCCGCTCAACATCGCGTGACCGCCGATGTCGTAATTCTCGTCGAGCACCACGACGGACGCTCCTTGATCGCGCGCCATAATGGCGGCGGGAAGTCCCGCGGCGCCTGCCCCGATAATCACCACGTCGGCAGCCCGGTCAAAATGAATTTTGGCCGAGCGTGGTTCTGCGCGCTCCTGGCCGGCCAGCGTGGCGGTGCCGGCGCCGAGGGCAGCGCTCTTTTTCAGAAAGTCTCTTCGATTCACAACGGGACGTTTCTTCTGCATATACCCCTCGTTTCTCCCCAACAGCATCGCGCCGGTCGGTTCGGTCTATGATATCGCGCCGGATGCGTTTATAGCCGCCTCCGAATCATGCTCTTCGACGGCAGCATCTTCACCGCCACCGCCCAGAAAGGGCCGTGGATCGACAGGAGGAAGTATCCAGCCAGGATCAGGAACGCGACCGCCCACCCGGCGTTGGGCGCGGCCGGAATCCGCAGCATGGAAACGGCGTTTCCCAGCAACCAGGAGCGCTCGAAACCCGCGCCTCCTGCAAGCGCGCGGTATAATTCTTAATGCTCAAATGTTCCGGAGACGAGACTTGCGGGCCGATGGCCGGCTATTTTTCCTCCCAGGGGTGCTGTGCGCGATCCAGCTGGTTTTCGCGCAGAGTGGTCAGACGGCGCCCTATCAGAAAGCAGAGGACGTGTTTCGCCTTATCCGCAACGGTGATCTAGAGGGTCTCGAGCGTCTTGCGACCAGCCCGAACGCCGCCAGTCCTCTAGGCGAGACTCCGCTGCACTACGCGGCAACCTACGGCAGCGCCGAATCGCTTCGCATCCTTCTCGATCGTGGTGCCGATCCAAATGTTCGCGATCGTGCCGAAGCAACACCCCTGATCTATGGCGCTTATGACTTCGAAAAAATCCGCCTGCTCGTGGCAAGAGGCGCCAACATCAATGTGCATGCGCGAAACGGTGTGACACCCCTGATGATGGCGGCTTCTGTCCATGGCAATGTCGCCGCGGTCCGCTACCTGTTGGACAAGGGTGCCGATCCCAATGCGACTCGCGCCAATGGCGCCGATGCGCTTCAAACCGCGGCTCTAAAAAGCGAAGCTGAAGCCGTGAGATTGCTGCTCGCCAAGGGTGCGGACCCCCGTCGCGCCGATCACTCCGGCAACACCGCGCTGATGAGCGCATTTCTTAATGTCGGAGAACCGGAGATGGTTCGGTCGCTGCTCGCCGCTGGCTCCGATGTCAATGCCTTCAATACCGATGCGGGTCAGAGGCCCATGGGTCCGATCACGACCTTCCAGCTGACGCCGCTGATGTATGCCGCGCCGGCCGCCGATCCGGCCATCATCGCCACGCTGTTAAAGGCCGGCGCGCGCGTCAATGCCGAGGATCATCGCAAGATGACCGCCCTCATGCTTGCCGTCGCGACCGACCGCCCCAATCTGGAGACCGTTCGCCGGTTAATCGCCGCCGGCGCCAATGTAAACGCCAAAGACCAGTTCGGCAATTTCGTGCTCGATTGGGCGCTCAAGTTCGGCTATCCCGAAGTGATCGCCGCCGTGCGTCAGGCCGGCGCCCGTGCGACAACTCCCCCGCCCCCACCGGTAAGGCCTCCCGATTTCAAACCCGCCGGGCCCGCCGACGCCATCGAGCGGGCGTCGGTGTTACTGGCCAAATCGGGAGAGGTGTTTTTTACCGCCGGCGGCGGCTGTGTCGGTTGCCACCATCAGGCACTGAACGCGCGCGCCCTTGGCGCGCTGCGCACGGCCGGTCTCAAGCCGGACGAGCGCCTGCACCGTACCTTTCTCGACAGCATGCTCGCCGAGCGGCCGGGACTGCTGACGGATTCCCCTTTTTTGCTTGCCATTGGCGGCGATACCGATACCCTGTTCTATGAGATCGTCGCCTTGGGCGACATGGGTGAGCCGTCCAGTCCGTCGACCGATGCCATCGTTCACTATCTGGCTTCACGCCAAAATCCCTCGGGCGCCTGGGCGCGATCGGCCGGCCCACGCACACCCATGGAGTCGAGCACGATCTCGCGGACAGCCTGGTCCATACGCGCGCTGAAAACCTATGGCTGGCCGGCCCGGAACAAAGAATTCAACGAGCGCATCGCGCGCGGCCGCCGGTGGCTGCTCGCCGCTCGCCCCGCGACCAGTTACGAAGAAGCCGACCGGATCATGGGACTTCGTTACGCTGACGCACCCGAAACCGTCCT
>Ga0306922_10002951_pt1 | contig 15858 bp, 14 predicted proteins | sample sta12Cox44000082_FD_203758 | JGI IMG/M metagenome (GOLD analysis project Ga0306922, IMG submission 203758) | Lab enrichment of tropical soil microbial communities from Luquillo Experimental Forest, Puerto Rico - statoxic.12C.oxic.44.000.082 (v2)... | ecosystem: Environmental > Terrestrial >... | reverse complement strand
GCATGTTCCCTCAGTCTCGGGATTTATATGGAATCCCAACAACACCTTCCCGCCGACGCCGCCGGTTACGAGCTGGGAACTGCGGTTTGTCTCAGGAGGTCCTTCACCTGCAGCGGGCACGGTGCTCGCGAGGCAAGCGATCAATATCGACATCCTCAAGCGGAGCAACCCGTTTTTCCCAAGTATTAGCCAAATTGGTATTGGCAGCAGCGCATACTATTTAGTTTGCAATCTCGGTAATGCCTCTCCCCCCAACATAATTGCGCAGACAATGCTCACTGGTAACTTTCTGGATGTAAATAGCATAAAAATACGGTACACGATCGACGATGTGCCGGTGGGGCCGATCGCTACTGGTCCCGCAAATATTTTCAGTCGTTTTGATTTGACCATTGACACGTCAAATGTATTTGGCACAGGACCATTAACGGATGGCACGCACGCTTTGGGCGTGATCCTGATTGATTGCACCAGCAGTACGGGACCATTGCCCTATTATTTTCGCCCTGTTTATGCCCAGTTCATGGTCAATAATTCGGGCCGGACGTGGGCGCAGATTTACGCTGGCCCGATACGTTTGCCGTCGATCGAACCAGGCACTGCTCCCCAATATCGGTTGAACTCGGGCAAGCTCGACTTCTTGACCTTTCCCGGGTTCGCCGGGCCTAGCGGTGTTGTCGCAACTGGTGGAACCCACAACACTGTCGTACCCATTCCCTTGCCGCAGAGTGGCTTCATCCCGCCCTTCTCCGATCCCTCGTCTCCCTACCACGGGCTACCGGCCTCTCGGCAGCGGCTCCCATGGAACTTTTTTATCGAGGGCTTGGGCGCTGCCAGCCCAACCGAATATCTCGTCAGCCCGCGATTCTTTCGGACGGTGGACGGCGCTGTTTACATTCAAGGATACAATGGAGAAACCGGTCAGACGCTCGAGGGCGATTATATCACTGCCATTAGGCACTGTAATTTCGATGGTCCGCGAAACGACAACCAGACCGATCAGATTTCCCAGGCCATCGACGGGCACGACGGCACCTACTGGGTTGTATTCGAGCTGTTCGGCAGGATCATCAAGATCACGCATGACGGGACCGTAACGACGCTAGCTGGCCAGACGACGGATCGTACTAAGCTCGGCTTCGCATTTAACGACAGTTCGGCCACAGAAGATCAATTGAATGCGATCATGATACAGGTCGGAAGGATCGTCAGTCCGACCTTTGGCATCAATGACGGGTGCTGGGATCTACGACCTGCCTTCGGCCCACTGGGCAATACATTGTTGGTCGCCAACCCAGTCGATCATTACATAGCCCAGATCACCGGCTTGATAAATGGCCCAGTAACGATGAAGCGCATCGCCGGTCAGGATCTCGGCCTAGGCGGTGTGCAAATCTGGCCGGCGGATAATGGCGGCCTGGTCGACGGTCCGGCGACCGAGTTCGTGGCGGGCGCATCGCAAGCGACCTTTCTCGGCAGTGTGAGCGGCAACGTGCTGATCGTCATATCCGGGTACCTGGTCACGGGCGGTTCCGGTCTGCAACCGGGCTGCCCGCTCTCATGGCGCGGCGCTGGCAATTCGAGCACCACAACCGGCCACATGGTGATATCGAACCGTGCCGGGTCGGGAAACGGCTCGACCTGGAATGTCAACTTCGCGTCCTCGGGCGGCAATCAGTCGATGACCGCTTCGCAGCCGGTGGCGCTGTTCGCCGGCCCCTATAGCGTCAAGATGGCCGATGGCGTCCACGGGCCTGATCCTCTCGGGACCATGTACGTTGCCGACTACCAGAACAGTGCCATCCGCAAGATTAGCGCGGACGGCACGACGGTGACGACACTCGTCGGCAATCAGCTAGGTGCAATGCGCTGGGATTCCTCGCGAGGGCAGGGACCGGCAAATCCCAATGCAAGCTTATTTTGGGGAGGGAGTTCGTTCGCGCCGGTTACCATTTCGGCTGCGCAATGGGCAAACGGTGTATTGACAGTTCAGACGGCGTCCCCAGTCAGAGCGACTCAGGTAGATCCTAGTGCCGGAACAATTGCGCCTTATTGGACAATCACTCTAGCTGGTTTGGGAAATGCGGGATCGGGCGGACCAGGTGCGGTCGCCGGGAATTTTCAGGTTTTAGCCGTCACCGATGCGCAGAATTTCGCGCTGACAATGCCGGCCGGTGCCGGTGTTATTCAAACCCTTCCGCTGTCCGTAGCCGGAGCTACCCTCACGTTTTGGTATGACGATGTTTACAACTATTCGGGCCCGAATGGGAGACCCCTCAACCATGGGCAACCAGACGAAGCCTACTGTCCACTGCCGCAGCGCATCGAGATCAATTCGACCGGTAAGCTGCTAGTCTGTCACACTTGGTTCGATTCTGTGAGCACGATAGATCTCGTGGCGGGCAGGATCACCTATACAGCACAATTTGGTTGTCAGCAGAAGAATACCCGGCTGAACCCCGATCGTAGCCGCGGTAGGCCAGACCTCAATTTTCAAATCTCATGGGTCGGTTTCGATGTCGACTCGGGTGTGGCTGGCGATGTCAGCTCGACTGGCTGCATCGGTCCGAAAGACGACGTCATTATACTCAACGCTAACGGCAACATCATAGGGTATTACTGGCGCACCTCAGCTGATGGCACGCCCGTAACTGGTGCTGGTCCAGGTCCCGGAAACTGGTCTTCGAACGACATGACGCGCACTTTCCCTCTGCCGGTCGGGCGGCAGGGCGGCGGGCATTATTCGTGGGCGCTTGGTATCTCACGACATCAGGCCAGGATGCTGACTAGTGGCATCTCAGACTCCGGCGTCAATAGTTGGCGGGCGATTAATCCAGCAGCTGGCGAGTTTTATCCCGATCCGCAGACGAATACCTATTGCGATGGCGGCGCATTGACACGTGGATATCTTCTTGCTCTTCAGGGCACTATTGCATCTTCTGGAGTGACCGCTATTCCTGCGGTATTTCCGTGGGGCACGCGCCCCGGCATCACCCAGACGCACGGCGAGATCGGCCGCAGCAATATGGGCTTGCCTGGCCACGCCGACACGTTTGATGGAATACAAGCGCTCTACCCAACTGACGATGCGCTGACGACATTTATCCAGAGCGGCTTTGGTGGAGCGATACCGGCTCCTGAGTTTACCGGCGAGGATCTGAAGGACGTTATCTACCTGATCCGGCGGATGTCGGTGCAGGGCAGCATCCCTTCCGGGACGGCAGGGGGAGGATTTGTTCCAATATCCCCGTTGGTGCAGCGGCTTCCCTACGAGAGCGATACGACAGCGCCGCAGATCAGCAGTGTTCTGGCAACTCGCACTGCACCCTTGGCGACGACCATCAACGTGACATGGCAAACCGACAAACCGACTTGGGGCATAGTCGCAGCCGGCTTCGCGAGCGCGCACGGCACTACGATGCCCTATCATTTGTTTGCCCGCGAGGCTTTTGTCGCTGGGCCAAATAATCCATCATATAAAACTGCAGCGCACAGCGTCACGATCGATGTATTTCAAGATGTTCTCACCTATCTGATCGTGATCGCAAAAGACGTCGCCGGGAACAACGTGATCTCGGCCGAGCAGACGGTGAACGCATGAACCGGTTTTCAGCAATACTCGGTCTTCTCGCCATAGCCGCGCTCTCGGCGCTGATCGGCGCGCGCGCCCAGGTTATCGATTGGGTTCCCTTTGAGCCTGCCCCGTCGGAATTCCCAAGAGAGGCTTTCAGAACAATTGTGCCACAGAGCTGCGGCGGGACCGCGGCGAGAGCGAACCCGCCCGGCCAAGATCCAGGTGTGCGCGCCGGCGCAGCCAGCGCCGGCGGGTTCCTGCCCGGCCTTAGCGCGAATGAGCTCGCGATCGCTAACACTGCCGCGTTCTGGTACAGCCAGCCTTGGACCTTGACCGGGCAAGTGGGCGGTCTCGGACCTCGTTATGCCACCAATGGTTGTTTTGAGTGCCATGCGTATCCGGCGCCCGGCGGCTCGAGCCCGATACCGAACACCGAGGTTGCGCTGGCGAACCTCAACGGCGCCACAAATACGGTCCCGAGCTTTATCACCTCCAACGGTCCGACGCGCATCCCCTATCAGATCTCGACAGGATCCATCCTCAAGCTCTACACAGTAAAGGGGATGACGGGTGCGGAGGGGTGCACCTTGGCTCAGCCAGACTTCCCGGCACTGCTAACGAATAACGACCTCTCTTATCATATCCCCGTTCCGCTATTCGGTTTAGGTCTCGTCGAGGCGACTCCGTCGGCGAACTTCATCGCAGCCCAGACCACGTTGCCAGGAGGTGTTAGCTGGACACTGGCGAGTCTCGGGATCACGTCGGGCAGGTTCAATCATAGCGTTGACGGGATTTCGACGCTCGGCTGGAAGGGCGGCGTATCTTCGATCAAAGGATTTTCGGATTTGGCTCTTTCAGTCGATCTCGGCGTCAGTAGCGTGACGTACCCCAGAAAGGACGATGAGGTCGCCAGCTGCATTTTCAACCCCGTCCCGGACGACTTCGGCCCTCGTCTCACGCGATTGAGTCCGAACAGCGCCAGCGTCAGTGCGGATTATTCCAGTCAGTCGGATCTTTATTCGGCGTTCATCAAATACCTGGCGCCACCTGCGGCAGTCACCAGCTACATATCGTCCGTCGTCGGCGCAGTCACGACGGCGTCGATCGCAAACGGTCGGGCCCGGTTCATCTCAGATGGCTGCGTTGCCTGTCACACTCAGGACCAAACCACCGGTGCCAACGTGGCGATTGCTAGTCCGACCTATAAATCCTACACTTACACGCCGTGGTCGGATTATGCGCTGCACAACATGGGGACCGGGCTGCGCGACGGCCTTTCCTTTGGAGCTGCCGGACCGCAAGACTTCCGGACCTCGGCCCTGTGGGGTACCGGTCAGCGCTACTTCTTCCTGCACGACGGTCGCACGCAGGATCTCAACGCAGTGATCCAGGCTCACAAAAGTACAGGCTCTGAAGCTAGTACAACCGTTGATAACTTCAACGCCGATTCGACCGGCAATCAACAAGACATCCTCAATTTCTTGCGGTCTCTCTGAATGATCACCCGCCGGCGCCTTCTCCAAGCGGCACCGGCGCTGCTGCCGCGGCGGGCTATCTGCTCCGTGGCGGCTTCATGGCGCTGGCAGCTCGCTATTTTCGCCCGATGGATCCCGCTCTCTATGTCGATTTTGCCAGGAGCGAGTGGAATCTGGGCAATTGTCGCATTTCTTGTCATGCCGCTGCGAAAGATCCCAAGGGCCAGACTACGGACGGCGTCGACGCGACGCTGACCTCCAGCTGGAGCTAGCTGACGGACCATTCCGGCGCCGAGATAGGCGGCCCCGTGCTGCGCCAGCGCGGGGCGGTCAAGAGCCGCCCGGCGACCAAGACGAGCCTCGATCCTCCCGGCCCTAAAATCCCAACGGCGCTGCTCGAGGTGTGCTCGAGGGCGCCATTCTCTAAGTCATTCAGCGTGGAAAGGAGCACGCAATGACTGATCAAGCTACTAAATCATTTCGAAACGAGGGGGGAGCGACGCTTGCGAAACCTGCGCGCAGTTACGATGTCAGCCGGAGTACGTCGAGCTGAGCAGTGCGCAGCACGATTTTGCGGCTCATGAACGCGGAAAGGTGACGGGTTTTCGAATGGCTTATAGACGGCGCGTAAGTCATGAAGCAATAGAACCGAAAAGAATCATCTGAAACGGATTTGTAATGTTGTACATAGTCGTATCATACTAACAATAAGTTTGTTTCTATATTAGAGTAACACAAACCACATAATACCCCCCATTATTATTCGCGAGCCTCCTCAGCGGCCGGGTTTTCCCCGTACGGGCCGGCGCGGTCAGCCGGCCACGGCCCCGAGCTTGCGGGCGATCTCAGGCAAGCGCACCTTCGCGCGCGCACCTGTGTGCCGCAAGGGCGGCGTTCACCTGTGCGGGGAGACCTTCCGCCGATGCCCCGCGGGGACTGTTGTCTCGCTGCGGTCTGACCCCGCCATTTCCCGGCACGCTCGCCGGGGCTTTTACGTCCTTCAATAGCGCGGCGGCGCGAGAGCAAACGCGATCGGCGGTTACGCGAGCCTTGCCGCCCGCTGACGCGTCACGCCGTGCCCCAAGAGCAAGATCGCGACCGGTCCAAGGAGCAGATATGAGACTGCGCCGCAGCATAGCGTCGCGCTGATCGAGAATTCGATGCTGATCATGACGGCGAGTCCGGACGCCAGCACCCCCGCCGCCCCGTTGATCGCCCAAAACCACGGGGTCGGACGAGGGTCGATAACATTGGCGATCGACATCCCGGTGGGAAATCCGAAGCCCATGAGCACGCCCGAGGGGACAATAGCCGAAAGGCAGACCAACGCGCGCATCGGCAGAGCCGCCGACGCGAAGGCATCGACGAGGAGGGGGAACCAATAGTGCAGTGTGGCGGTATAGACGGCGAGAAGGGTGGTCCATGCGAGCAATCTCCCGCCGACCAACAGTGACACGCGCGCCGACAGGAGACTACCGATGCCGGTTGAAACGATGATGCCGAAGAGGCCGATAGCAAGGCCATATACGGGATGGCCCAGATACACCGAAATCCGTTGGATCAGCCCAATTTCCACAAACATGAAGCCGAGACCAATCAGCAGGAAATAGGCCGAGCCGAATGTCGCGATGCGCGGATGGACTTGGCGGATGGATGGGAGTGAAGGGATCAGTATCGTGATGAATACCAGTACGATCGATAACATGATGATGAGCGCAAGCGTAGCTAGGGCCCTGAGGTTGCCACGGAGCACACCGTCGTCGGATTTCAGGGCGCTCCACAGCGCCCGCGGATCCCCTATCCTGAGCTGCTCAAAAAAGAATGGCCGATCGTCATAAGCGGGCGACAAATCGAGATCGTACTCGTTCATGAGACGGTTCAGATTTTCAGGCGTGCGTGCCGCGAGGATCTCCGTTAGGACTCGGGAGGCGGCGGGAGCCTGCGGACGAGCCGCGACGGTGAACCTAAGTTTGTCTATGCTCGCGGTTAGGCTTGCAAGCTCTGCTGCTGTGAAGGGCGCACGCGATACGATCAGTGTAGCGAGTCTATCCGTGGCGGCGAGGAACAGATGATCGTGCGGGTCCGCTATCCCATCGTCCAGGAGGGCCGCAACCGCGACGCTCATCATGCGCCCGGTCTCATCGATGTTACTCGGCGAATACCAGCGCGACGCGGTGAATACGCCCGTCGGGGTTAGGTGGCGAAAAAAGATGCGCCATCCTTCAACCGTATAGAGGCCGTTCTCAGACAGAGAGAACGCGCCGGCACCGGTCGCCGCCCAGCTATCGACCATGCTCATCTGGATCACATCGAACTGCTCGTTCGAGCGCGCGAACCAGCTTCGGCCCTCATCGACGAAGAGCCGCACTCCTGGGAGGCTCGCAAGCCGATTGTAGTCGCGCAGGCGATTGGTCAGCAGGTCGACGAATATCGGATTGAGTTCGACCCCGGTGATGTCGCGGAACCCGAAATACGCGGCTGATAGCAGGTCCCGACCGCCGCCGACGCCAATCACCGCCGCGCGCCCGTTTTGACGGATGGAGTAGGCGAGGTTCGTTATGTCGTATTTTAGAAATTCTAGCTTTGACAGATCACCGTTAAAACCATACATCGCGCTCGACGCAGACCCGTCGATGGTCATGTCGCGTTGTTCGTGTTGATGATAGGCGGAGGTCGTAGGGGATGGTCCCCACAGGCTCGGGGCCTGTTCACGAGTGGCGTCAACTTTGACGCGGGAAAATGAATTCCAGACAATGCGCGATCCGGGCATCGTTGTCTCGACTTGGTCCTTTACAATCGAGGGCCTGAAGCCGTGAGGTTGGATCGCAGCGTTTTCTATCGCAAGGCAGGCGAAGCCGATGGCAAGAATCGACGGCCGCGCGAGACTGCGGGAGCGCGCAATGGCGAGAAGCGGCGCCTCGACTTCGTTCATCGCGCGCTGTGCTTGCGCAAAAAACGCTCCCGCCGCGGCTCCAACAGCGCCAACCAGGAATAAAGCCGACACGGAATCGATGAGCGTTAAGATGACGAGAACAACAAGACATCCGGTAGCCGCCCCAACCAGATCGACGCCGTAGACGAGGGGTACCGGCCACGGACTGCGCGTCAGCGCCAATGAGATCGCCATACCCGCGAAGAAATACGGAGTCGCCAGGATCACAACCAGCTTGCCCCATTGCAGCGCAGTCATGAGAGGCTCGCTTGTCACCGAGAGGCTCGTCAGCACCGTGGAGATGGTGAGGAGTGCTGACACCACGACGGTGGAAGCAAAGGCGGAGGAGATCCAGACCAAATTCTGCATCAACCGTTGGCGGGGAAAAAACCGCTCGCGAAAATAGACGAACAGCGCCCCCGCGGTCATGCCGAACATCGCCATGCCGATGGCGAAGAACGCGAGATAGTAATAGGCGACGACTGACAGGATTCTTGTCTCGATGATCTGCAGCATCAATCCGCACATGCAAATCAGGAAGAGGCCGAAAAGGAACTGCGGTTTACCTTCCGTTGGTATCATCCTACGCCCCAAAATGTCGGACATATCGCCTGCATGGTAGTTCTCGTGCGACTACCAGTAGCGCAAGTTTGCCTAATGCCCGATTACCGAGCGCAGCGATGCAAATTTGACCTTACCGACGAGGAGAGTTCTGCTCTCCGAAAGTCGCTCACCGACGCGATCGAATATGATCGATATCCACTGTCGCCCCGTGTTCAGATGTTACGGGGCATCCTGATGAAGTTCGGGCCGATGGCACCCCAGCCACCTCCGCCGGCAAGACCGCCGACACCAGACGCTAGGTTAGGCGCGCGCGGATCGAGACGACCTCGCGATCCTGTCGCTAGCTAAAGAGATCCCGGCCCAGTCCCGTGGCATTTGTGTGACCTCCCGAGCATGCCTGGAACGCCTGTTCCGCGTGGTGGTGTTGGACAGCCAACAATTGACGATCAAAAAAACCCACAACCGCAGCCACATGGCTCCATGCGGCCGATTGAGATCCAGCCACTTTCGGGAGGGATGCCGCTGTGACCATCTACCACGTCACACTCCGCGACCGCGAAACCCACACCGTCGTCGGCTACTATGACGGGGCGTGGACAACGGACCGGCGTCGCGCGCTGACACTCCGTTGGCGTGAGGCGGCGGAAGCCCACGCGGCCCGCATGCGCGATCGCTGTCCGCGCAATGCCGAACTCATTACCGTCGAGGAGATCGCTGCCACCGACTAGCAGTTACGACGTCGGATCGTCGGTCCGGTATGCCTTCAACAGCTGGAACGTGGTGGTCTGATCTCGAAGCGACACGGTCGCCCCAGCAACCGGCGCTGGGTCGGGTTAGCGCTTGGCAACAGACCTTGAAGCGTACCGCCCTTCAGGGCTGTTCAGTGCCAATGAACGAACCCGCTACCGCGGGAGAAGGGGGCTCGCCGTAAGCCAGGAGGACAGCAAGCACGTTGATCGAAGACGGATGACAGGCGGGCTCTCCGTCTTGAGGATCGAGGGTCAAAGCACTCCAACCTCAAGACAGGAGCCCCAATGAGCGAGAAGCCCTCAGCCCGCTGCGCCAACGCACGCTCGAAGACATGAGTGCGCGGGTTCACGCCCCATACGCAACGTGACTACATCCGCGCTATCAAGAAGCTGGCGACTTTTTTGGGCCGGTCTCCCGACCGCGACGGCCGAAGACCTACGCGCGTTTCCAACTGCAGCTGACCGCGAGCGGCGTTCAGCCGCAGACCATCAACGCGACGGTGACGGTGCAGCGGTTCTTCTTCAAGGTGACGTTCGACCCCGCCGGAGACGACACGACATCTCGTATTCGTCTACGAGCCGCGCAAGCTGCCGCGCGAGCTCTCGCCGGAGGAGGTGCTGCGCCTGCTGGAGGCGGCCCCTGGCCCCCAAACACAAGGCAGCGCTCACTGTGACCTACGGGCCGGCTTGCGGGCCATGGAGGTTGTCGCGCTGAAGGTCTCCAACATTGACCCCAAACGCATGATGCTGCGGGTCGAGCGGGGCAAAGGCCGCAGCGACCCGCTCCAGCTGCGGCACCATGCCGGCAGCCTCGCACCACAGCGCTAGGCGCCGCGGCTAGCCGGCCTGGCGATCGAACCGCAGATTTCGCGCCCAACCCGCAACGGCCGCGAGGAAATCATTTTTCGTCCAAAAAGCTGGCAGGGACCGCCGATGTAAACCCATCGTCGCGAATCGCATCCATGCCGATGACGCGTGCGCGTCGCGCCTTGTTCAGCGTTTCACCCAGCCGCTCATACGCCTGTTCTGTCTTCTCGTAGCCATAGGCGCCGACCATCCGATAGAAAATTTGGCGCAAGGTGAGTGGCAGCTGCTCGGCATATTCAGCAAGCACGTCCTTGACCTGGGTCGAGCAGCGCTCGGGTGTCAGGGCGCGGGTTCCAGCGATCGACGACCCCCGCGCGGGTAGTCAACCGACCTTGCCCTCCTCGCACCGCCAGTACCTGACCCTGCTGGATTGCCCGACGCACTGTCTTGTCGTCGAGGCCGGCTTTCGCCGCAGCCTCCTCGATGCTGTATGGCCGGCCTGAGTCCTTTTCGGTTCGTTGCATAAGCGCTTCTCCGTCATTCTCCGCAGCGAGGCTTTCGCCACCCTCGCAACTCGTACGGTGCCGTCTTGAGACGCGCAAGGACTTTGCGCACTTAATTGCATTACAAAAACTCCGCGCAAAGGTCCATGGATGGCGCGCATCGGTCGACCGCCCAAGGATGAGGCCGCCAAGAAGGGGGCACAGCTCAGCATTCGGATCTCGGCAGGATTGCGCGCGCGGTTGGATGCTGCCCGACAGGACTCCGAAACCGAACGTTCCTTGAGCCAAGAGACTAGGGCGGAATGACAGTCACGGAATGATGGCAAGCCGCCGAGTGGTTCAAGGGAAAGCTGAAGCAAAGCCCGCTCGCAAGCCTCTTCGAAAGGACTAAGAAATGACTGGTCACATCCGCCAGCGCAGCCCTGGCTCGTGGGAAATCAAGTTCGACGCCGTCACCGACCCGGCTACCGGCAAGCGTAAGGCGCGTTTCGTGACCGTCCGCGGCGGCAAGAAAGACGCACAGCGGGAATTGCGCCGACGCTTGGGGGCACTCGACGAGCGCCGCTCTGGCGAGCCGTCGAAATTCACCGTCGCCCAATACCTCGAACACTGGCTCGATGAGCACGCAAAAGACAAGGTCAGCGCGAAGACCTTCGAGCGCTACGCCGAAATCTTACGGCTCCACGCGGTGCCCGTGATCGGTGGCCACCCGCTCCCCAGGCTCGAACCGTTGCACATCCAGGCCTGCCACGGCGCCATGCGCGAGCGCAACCCGGCAGACGCCGTAGACGCGCCACGGGTCGCGCACAGCGAAATGAAAATCCTCGATCAGGCGCAAAGTGCGGCATTGCTAAGAGCGGCCGAAGGATCGTCGATTTATGCTCCGGTGCTGCTGGCGGTCACTACCGCATGCGGCGAGGCGAGATCCTCAGGCTCCGTTGGAAGGATGTCGACCTCGATCGCCGTACTCTCGCGGTGACAGGAACCCTCGAGGAAATCAAGGCTGGAGGGCTCGTCTTCAAGACCCCGTAGACAGAGCGCTCGCGCCGCACCATCACCTTGCCCGCGATAGCCGTCGAGGGGGTGCGCCGGCATCGCACCCGGCAGGCCCTGGATCGACTCCGGGCGGGCCTGCTCTGGGTCGACCACGATCTGGTTTGTTGCCGCCCGGACGGGATGCCACTGAGTCCACGGCAACTGTCAAAGACGCTCGCGGCGCTGTCCCAGCGCTTTGGGCTCGGAGTGCGGTTTCACGATTTTGCGACACAGCCACATCAGCCATCTGCTCGCCGCTGGCGTCCATCCGAAGGTGGCGAGCGACCGGGCCGGGCATGCTAGCATATCGATCACACTCGACGTCTACAGCCACCTCATTCCGGGCATGAGGAAGATGCCGCGAACAGGATCGACAGGGTATTGCGGGCCCACCTCGATCGCTCGGAGTGGCAAACCGGTGGCAAAGCCGCCTATATTCCGGGTCTGTTCTCCGAGACTTGGCGCGCAAATCTCTGATTTTCTTAGCCTGGATGGGTGGCCGAGTGGTTTAAGGCACCGGTCTTGAAAACCGGCGTGGGTGCAAGCTCACCGTGGGTTCGAATCCCACCCCATCCGCCACCCGCCGCCGTCTGCGGACCGGACCCATGGGTAACGGTAGGTACCTAAGACGTGGGTGACATCCTTGGGCCGAGAGGGTTGTCCGAGGGTTGCAGGGTTTTCTGCTGCAAGTCGCTGAAGCCGAGATCGTAGTTCATGAAACTGACGATCCAAATGCCGTTGTCGACTTTCTCGATGACGAGGCGTTGACCGGCGAGCACGGTTGAGATGTTGACGGGCTTGCGATGCATGCAGATGCGGCCGCGGGCGGTGACGAGGACCTCGCGGTCGTGCTGGGGTAGGTGAGATCGGGCGGGCCGGTATAGGGCCGCGGGCTTGGTGGGACCGCCGGGGCCACCATACCGAGAACTCGGAAAGGTTGAAGGTGTGCTTGGGCTGGCGAGGGTGACGCCGTTGTTAGAGCGGGTGGTGTGGCAGGCCGCGTTCCTGGAAGAGCTGTTCGAAGCGGTGACCGCGAGATCTTCGCGTGTCGAGGTGAGCTTTGCAGAGCAAGAGATAGCGCGAGGCATGATTGGTCAGGGTCAGCGGATAACAGTACTAGCCTCGCCGAGCTCGAACTCGCCCTTAACGACGGGCGCATCGGAGATCGTTCAGCGCCATCCCTATTGATAGCGGCGCTCCAGCGGCCCAGCGGAGTGCCCGGCCAGGCATGTTGACCAGGCCGTCCCATGGAGCATGACGTCAACGGTGCTCTTGGCAGGAATCGGATGTCGCCGTCCAGACGCCGAACCAGGAGCTCGCGAATCTTGTGTGCACCCCAATCCGGTCTATCGCGCTTGCATCCAACAATCAGGGCTCGTCCGGGCCTGCGCTGGTGGGCACAGCGCCGCGGGCGGTCGCTCAAGGCGACCGCGACCTCTAAACTCATGTTGAGACCGGTCCGAGCAGCCAGATCAGCCAAGTTGCAAGCGCCAAGAACGGTCCAAAGGGCAACGCCGAGCCGGCGCCGAGCGGGACCCCGGAGAGTCGCAGGCAGGCGGCCGCGAAGAGCGCCGAGACCGCAGCGCCAAGGACTACCTGCGGCAGTGCCATTGCGCCAACCCAGGCTCCCGACGCCGCGAGCAACTTGGCATCGCCGCGGCCCAACCCCTCACGGCCGCGCAGTCCTCGATACAGCAGCCCTATCGCCCGCAGGCTGATATAGCCGAGAGCAGCACCTAGCGCGCGGCCAGCCAGCTGTTCGTGATCGAACGCGGCGGCAGCGGCAAGTCCGGCGATGATAAGTGGCAAGGTCAGCGCGTCGGGCAGCAGCCATCGGCGAATGTCGATCCAGCCGAGAGCCAGAAGCCACCAGCCGAAGAGGCAATCGAGCCAGATCTTCTCCCCGCCATCGGCCGCGAGAGCGGCGAGTACGACAGTAAACGCGGAGAATTCGATCGCTGGATAGAAGCAGCCGAGAGGATGCCCGCAAAAACGGCAGCGCCCACCGGCGGCGAGCCAGCTGTAGAACGGAAGCAGATCCCGCACACCCAGCGCGGCCCCGCAAAACTCGCAGCGCGACCGCGCCCAGGCGATCGGTTGTCCCGCGGGCAGCCGCCGGATGACGACACCGAGAAAGCTGCCGATAAAGGGCGCACAGAGCAGCGCGCCCCATCCTGTGGCACCGGCGCCCGTCACCCGGTCGAGCAGTTCGCCCCCGATCACGCACCCTCGCTCCGGCCCAGTGGTGTGCTCCTCTCGTCGCTTGCTTGCCGGCTTATAGCGCCGTTATGACCCTCCGAGCTGTGCTTCCTGCAGCCCCTCAGGAGCTACCGATCCGTAGGCGAAGCTCCTATGCCACTTGCCAGCACGTTTACCCGATTCAAATACCTCACGACGCGAGCCCCACGCTCGCCATCCTCGACAATCAAGCGAAAATCGAGTATTTTGATTTGATCGAAGCCCGGCCCTTGTAGTTCCGTAGTCGTACCTGCCTGCGCATGATACCGGACGCTTTGGCTTCTGCGATCTGGTGTTCCGGGTCCTCTCGGGAACGGCTGTGATTGGCGACCCGCTGACGGAGGCCTCACCGGAGCCGCTTGCCTCTTGCGATGCGGTTTTTTCGTGTCTCCTCCAACTGGGCGGGCATAGCAGCAGGGTCGGGGCGGTCCATTCCCGTAATGTCGTCAACGGCGATACTCTGTCCATCTCGCGCCTGATCGAACTTGCGGGCGATCTCGGCATCAAGGCGGAGCACGCCCGGCTGAATTGGTATCGCCTGCACACACCAGGGTTCAGTTACCCCACTCTCGCTCTCCTCAAAGACACCAATGTCGTCGTGTTGACCGGAGGCGGGCGCGACGGAGGTGCGGAGGTCGCCATCTGGGATCCGCTCAATCCTTACGCGGAAACCCTCTATGTGTCGCGCGAGGACTTCGAGCGTGAATGGACCGGCCACGCGCTGATTATTACCGCGCCGGCGCCTCACCAGACTGCGACCTCTCCGTCCTCGGATTTCTGCTGGGTCACCTCGGCGGGGCTCGAGCTGATCGGGAAAACCTCTGGCAGGGGGCAACATCTACAGCCTACGGGTCATCGGCGGGAACGAGCCAACACCCACTCGATCACGGCGCGCAGAACAATGCGGCAAGCGGCTCGGGCGATTGTCCCAGTGATGCACGGCGAACTTGCTCCTCTCCGGGTAAAGATCGCGAACCAGCAGCCACCGCCCAATTTCGCGGAAGCTACGCAGCTGTCGACCCCGGCATTCTCTCGCCCCGAACCGGAACGGAGGCGCTGGCCGCTCGTTCGTTTCTGCATCGCCGCCGGGGTCATCGTCACGGCCGCCGTTGGCGGCAACCTTCTACTCAAGGAGGTTTGGACAGTTGCGCCCGACAGCGCGCGGTCGGCTGTTCAAGCGATGCAGAATGCGCCTACCCGCAGCATTGGGAGTGTCGTACGGACCGGTTCCGCACCGATGCCGGCTCCGCTGCCCGCCACCCCGGCGGCCGAGCCTTATGTTGCAGCGCCCTCCGCTACACGCTCCGAAATGCCCGCGGGGACGCTGGCCGCGCAATCCGCCGAGCCGGCTGGACCAAGCCGCGCGGCGGCAACCCCTGCCGAGCCCGCGGGACCAAACCTCGCTGCAGTGCCGACCACACCCCCCGTCGAGCCCACCGCACCAAGCCGCGCGGCGATGTCGACCACACCCCCCGTCGAGCCTGGCGCACCCACCGTCCAGCCTGATACCGTGGCTCCATCCGTAGCGCCGGGCCCTGCAACGCCAGCCAGCGCGCGCGATCCCAGGGCCACAGCTGCTCCACCTCCGTCGACGGATGGCCCGCGGTTGTCGGCGGACGAGATTGCGGCGCTTGTGGCACGCGGCGACACGCTCCTGAGCGCCGGCGATGTCGCTTCGGCGCGTCTCTTTTACGAACGCGCCGCCGACGCGGGGGGCGGGGTTGCGGCGATACGGCTGGGAGAGACGTTCGATCCGCTCTTTCTCGGTCGCGTCCATCTGAGCGGTGTGCGTGGCGACCCGGCGGCGGCCTCGTTCTGGTATCGTCGCGCTCGTGACCTCGGCGCCACCGACGCCGTAGTGTTGCTGAAGGCTCTCGAGACCGAATAACAATGACCGGCGCGCTGGCTCCCGACGTCGTCAAGGATTATCTTGATGTCTATCTGCTGCCGATCGACGATCTGGCTTTGTTATGAGCTTCGA
>Ga0306922_10002950_pt1 | contig 15859 bp, 12 predicted proteins | sample sta12Cox44000082_FD_203758 | JGI IMG/M metagenome (GOLD analysis project Ga0306922, IMG submission 203758) | Lab enrichment of tropical soil microbial communities from Luquillo Experimental Forest, Puerto Rico - statoxic.12C.oxic.44.000.082 (v2)... | ecosystem: Environmental > Terrestrial >... | reverse complement strand
GCTCCACCCTTTGCCTCGAGTTCAACCCGCTTGTTTTCACCGCGTTTCTAGGGCCTTTTTTCCACAGATTTGCAACATTGCTACCACAGCTTGTGGTGCTTTTCCGTTGACACCATAGTCCCTTCGCCACACAATTCTCTTGTTTGTTTAGCCCGAAACTTTCAGCCGTCTCAGGGAGTTCACACCTAGTGAGCGGACGGCTGCTGGGGGATCGCGGATGTCCTTAATGCCGGGCTTGACGGTTCAATGTGTTAATCCAGATTGTGAAGCAAGGGGCCACTGGGTCCGGGCTGAGCTAGTCTCCTCGGAGCAATGTCCGATGTGCGGCGAATCGCTTCGCCATGTCCGCCCGCCCCTTGCTCCGCGCCATCATTTGCGCACCCGCCCAGTCGCGCCTCGCCCTCCACTCCGCCCGCGGTAGCCCAGCTCACTCACGTCCCGACACCACAGGCGGCAGACTCATGCCGCCCTTGGTGTGGGTCGGGCGCACGCGTCAAAAAAAGAAACGGCCGGAAGCTCTCGCCTCCGGCCTTTCTCATTCCAATGGTCACGGGCTTCGCGATACATCGAGCGATGGTTACGGATCACCAGTCACTGCGTTACGTCTGGATCATCCCTTTCTCGAGCAACTCTTCGTCGCTCAGCCACAGGTCCGGAATGTTCGCCGACCCGAGCCGCAAAATATCCTCCAGCGCGCCGCGCACTTCGCGCAGCCGGAAGTCCACGCCGACCTTTTCGAGTAGATCGATGAGCGACTGCGCCCCTTCGGCCAACATGGCCTTCGGGCGCGATCCGGACTTGTCGAGGCGGTGGTAGGTCAGGATGTAGAAGGCGTTCAAGCCCGATCCGTGCCGCACGATGTGAAGAAACCCTCGCGCCTTCGGTTGCTTGGGCCCGAGCTTTGCGGCCAGTGCGGAACCGCTTGGGAGTGCGCTCATCGCGTTTCCTCCTTGGTCCTTTCCCGCATCAGCTGCATCCGCTGGTGCTCCCGCAATTCTCGCACTTGTAGCAAGCCCCGTTTGGCACCATCAGCATGCCGCATTCGGAGCACGTCGGCGCACCCTCGTGCGCGTCGCGAGGAGAATTGCTGACCGACCCGCTCGCGCGCGGCGCCACCGGCACCGCCACGGTGCCGCTCGCGAGCAAGGTTCCGGCAATCGTGGCTCCTTCGGCTGGCGCGGCTGCGCTCAGCTTCAGATAATCCGAGGAGATGAATTTTCCGCCGAGCCAGCGCGCGATATAGTCCAGCACCGAAGTAGCGAATCGGATGTTCGGATTCGCGGTGATGCCGCTCGGCTCAAACCGGGTGTTCAGCAGCTTGTCGACCAGCACCTTCAGCGGCACGCCATACTGCAGGCCGATCGAAAGTGTCAGCGCCAGGCCATCCATCACGCCCGAAAGTGTCGAACCTTCCTTGGACATCTTGATGAAGACTTCGCCGGGCCTTCCGTCTTGATACATCCCGACCGTGATGTAGCCTTCGTGGCCGCCCACGCTGAATTTGTGGGTCACGGAGTCGCGTTCGACCGGCAGTTTTTCCCGCTGCGTCCGCGCGAACAGTTCGCGCTGCACGGGCTCGGCCACCGCTTCCGCTTTCTTCTCTTCCTTGCTGTTCCCGGCGGCGTTCAGCGGCTGCGAACGCTTCGAATTGTCGCGGTAAATCGCCACGGCCTTCAGCCCCAGCTTCCACGATTCAATATAAGCGTTCATGATGTCTTCGATTGTGGATGCTTCCGGCATGTTGATCGTCTTGCTGATCGCGCCCGAGAGGAACGGCTGCGCCGCCGCCATCATCTTCACGTGCCCGCGCCAGGCAATCGATCGACCGCCCGTCGTCGCCAGCGAGCAATCAAACACCGGCACGTGCTCGCTCTTCACGTAAGGCGCGCCATCGATTTTTCCGTTCTTATCGATGTAGCTGACAATCTCGCTGCTCTGCTCCGGCGTATAGCCGAGCTTCATCAGCGCCTGCGGCACGGTGTTGTTGACGATCTTGATGACGCCGCCGCCCACCAGCTTCTTCATCTTTACCAGCGCCAGGTCCGGCTCGATTCCCGTGGTGTCGCAATCCATCATGAATCCGATCGTGCCGGTCGGCGCCAGCACCGTTACCTGCGAGTTTTTGAATCCGTGCTTCTCTCCGAGTTCCAGGGCGCTGTCCCAGCCCCCCTGCGCGCCCATGTAGAGATCGGCCTGCACGTTCTCCGGCTTGATGCCCCGCATGGCGTTCCGGTGCATGCGAATTACGTCCAGCATCGCCTCGCGGTTCACGGCAAAGCCCGGGAACGGCCCCATCCGCCCTGCCACCCGTGCTGACTGCGCATAGGCTTCGCCGCACATCAGCGCAGTGACGGCTCCCGCAACGTCACGTCCTTCATCCGAATCGTAAGGAAGCGCCATCGACATCAGCAGCGCGCCCAGGTTCGCGTAACCCAGTCCCAGGGGCCGGAAATTGTGCGAATTTTCCGCAATCTTCGGCGTCGGGTAGCTGGCGTTGTCCACCAGGATTTCCTGGGCCGTGATCGTCACGTCCACGGCGTGCTTAAAGGCCTCGACGTCAAATTGTCCGTTCGAGCCGAGATACTTCATCAGGTTCAAGGAGGCCAGGTTGCACGCCGTATCGTCGAGGAACATGTACTCGCTGCACGGGTTGCTCGCGTTGATCCGCGCCGTCGTCTTGCAGGTGTGCCAACGGTTCACCGTCGAGTCGTACTGCATTCCCGGATCACCGCAGTGCCAGGTCGAATCCGCGATCTTGTACAGTAAATCGGTCGCGCCGAGTTTCTCGTTGGGCTGCCCGTCGGCAACGTTCTTCGTCCACCAGTCCTTTTTTCCTTCCACCGCGCGCATGAATTCATCGGTTACGCGCACCGAATGGTTCGCATTCTGGAAGAAGATCGAGCTGTACGCTTCGCCGTCGATCGAGGAGTCGTACCCCTGGGCGATCAGCACGTGGGCCTTCTTCTCCTCCTTTACCTTGCACTCGATGAACTCCACGATGTCCGGGTGGTCGATGTTCAGAATCACCATCTTCGCCGCGCGCCGCGTCTTTCCCCCGCTCTTGATCACGCCGGCGAAGGCATCGAACCCCTTCATAAAGCTCACCGGCCCCGATGCGATTCCGCCGCCCGACAACGATTCCTTGCTGCCCCGCAATGTCGAAAAATTCGTTCCTGTTCCCGATCCCCACTTGAAAAGCATCCCCTCGGTCCGCGTCAGACCCATGATCGATTCCATGCTGTCCTCGACCGAGTTGATGAAGCAAGCCGAGCACTGCGGCTTCGGCTGCACGCCGACGTTGAACCACACCGGCGAATTGAAACTCATTTTCTGCTCCACGAGCAGGTGGGTCAGTTCGTCACGGAACGCATCACGCGAAGCGGCATCCGCGAAATATCCGCCTTGCTCGCCCCAACGCACGACCGTATTCACCACCCGGCCGATCAACTGCCGCACCGAGCCTTCTCTCTCCGCCGTTCCGTGCTTGCCGTGGAAATACTTGCTGGCCACGATGTTTGTCGCGGTCTGCGACCAACTCTTCGGCACCTCAACATTTTCTTGCTTGAAGATCGTCGCACCCTTCTCGTTTCCGATCTGGGCCGTGCGCTTCTCCCATTCGACCGCGTCGAAGGGCGATTTTCTCCCATCGGTGAAATATCGCTCAAACACTAGACCGCTGCCCGCGGCTCTCACTGCCGCGTCCGCCGCCTCCATTGCCTTGCCATTCAATGCCGACTTCACCGTTGCCATCCTTGTTCCTCCCCGCCACGGGTCCCCATAAACCGCCGAGCGGGAACCCTTTTATTTTACTCCTCCGTTTTGCGGAGGTGCAGCACGCCACTCTCGCACTGCTGGTTGCTAGATTCCTGGTCGCGTCAAGCCGTCCGTGTTCCGAACGTGCCCCAAAAAGCGAAAGGCTGCCCCGTGCCGGTGAGTGTCACACGGCCGAACAGCTGTTCCGCGCCTCCCTCACAACGGCGCGGAGCCTTTACTTCGCGCTGGTTTTTATTCGGTGATCACGGGCGGGTTGCGTGGGCTTTGCCGGGCCAAGGCACGTCCCCGACTTGGTCCGTCTGGCGCTTCCACGTCCCCCGAATCTGGAATCGCAGTATCAATCCACGCGCCAAGCGTGTCAAGTGAAAATCGCAAAATCTGGTTAACTTTTTTCCCAAGACGTCTATATCTTGTGGTGCGATTTCACGGATGACTTGTCTTCTTTTTTCTGCTTTCCTTCGCCTTTGGGCCCTAAATTCTTTGCATGCAATTTACTATGCGTCTTCCTTCGTGGTTTTCTCGGCCCTTCGGCGTCCAGGCGCCGGGAAATCGAGCCGTCGGTTTTCTAGAATTGCAGTTTCAACGCGAACTGGATTTGTCTCGCCGACCCGAAGTCTCCGGTCGGGAACCGCGTGCTCTGAATGATCCCGAAAGATGTTCTCGTCGCCGTCAGCACCGGATCGCCAAAATTCGGATGGTTGAAAATGTCGAACAGTTCGGCGCGGAATTGCACGTTGAACCGCTCGGTTATTTTCGTGTTTTTGCTCACCGAAAAATCGGTGTTCAGGAAGTTCGGTCCGACAATCGTATTTCTCCCAAGGGACCCGGGATGACAGGTGCCGGGAACGATGGACCTTGAAGCTCGGCGAGGACGGGTTGCTGCTGGCCGGAATGTCACTGAAGGTGCAGGGGATCGCAAACGCCGCATTGGGCGTCGACGCGCACGGCGAAATCGCAGGGGCTCCTCCGGTGGGCGTCCCGTTGAACGGCTCACAAAGCACCGGGTTGCTGAAATACTGATTTGGACTGCCCGTTCCGGTCGCACCTTTCAGCAAGTCTGGCCGCACCGTGAGAGAGACGCCTGGCGCAGGTCCGATCGTCACGGTCGGGTTCAGCGGATTGCCGGACTGCAGTTGCCACCTGCCAGCCGGATACCAGCCGGTTGCGCGTGAACGGCAATTGGTAGAACCCACTCAGTACAAACCGGTGCCGCGCGTCGTATTCCGATGGTGCATAATCTGCCCGCGGATTGTAGACGTTCTGGATGAAGTACGTTTCTCCGGTCGACAACGAATTATAGTCGAGCGATTTCGAATAGGTGTACGAGGCCAGGAATTCGAGTCCATGCGACAGGTGCTTTGTCCCGGTGATCCACAGTGCGTTGTAATTCGAATTTCCGACGCTGTTGATCTGATTGATGGTTCCGTAGGGGCAAGCCGGATGGGGCGCCTGGCATTGTGCCGGCAGAATCGGGCTGGTCAGCGGCACCGTCAAATACGGCCTTGTCGATGCGTAAAAACCGTTGGTCACAAAGGGCTGGTTGCGGTTCTCAACCAGCTGCAGGTGCGTCCCCTTCGTTCCCACGTAAGCCACTTCGAGCCCCAGGCTCGGCGTGAACTCTTTTTGCACCGACAGGTTCCAGTCTTGCGTACATGTCGCTGAATCCCGAGTTGATCGCCGTCGGACCAATGCTCGTGCCGGCCACCGCCCATCCACTCTCTCGTTTTATTCGGCTAAGATCCAACAAATGTATCTATTGTTTTCCGAGAGGTCCGCTTTCTCAGTACTCTTCCTCCCGATTTACGGATTGCCTACGAAAACTTGCAATGCCCTTAAGGGTTTTTCGGTATGCCCTTTTGCGCAGAACGCTACGAGCTCGTCCGGCTGCCGGGCTCACCCGTCCGGGGCTCGGACTCCGTCGCCGCGGGCACTCCCAACCTGTTCACTAGCCTGAGGCTTAGGTGGTTTCTGCCATAAACCGCTTGAAGCTCGCCGCAACTTTGGGCACAATCGAAGGGCGACGGGGCCTTGCACTGTTTGCTCATCGCCTCCCCACTCCCCAGGGGGCCCGTTAATTTGCATTGGCGCCTTTATCATGAATATCTGGCTCATTTTCTCGATTGCCGTGGCTACCGTGGTCGTGGCGCTGATCCTTGCCTACGTCTTGAAATCGCGCCTCAGTGAGGACGACGTATGGGAGGAGCTGGTCGACGCGGACGCCGCGCCAGAAAACTCCGCCGAGTCCAATCCCTACGGTGATTCGCGCACGCCGGTTTCTGCCCGGGAACCTCATTTTTCGCGAGGAGAGCCCTTGCCGGACTCGATCCCTCTCGAATCTTCCCGCTCGCATCGCGAGGTTGATCTTCGGCGCAGCTCGCGGATCGAGCATCCTGTTTCGCTGATGGTCCTCGGTACAAACCGCAGAGGCGAATCGTTCCAGGAGAAAACGTCCGTGGTGTCGTTGAATCTCCATGGCTGTCGCTATTCTTCGCGTCATGACTATCCACTGGAAGGTTGGGTCACCCTGCAGGTGACGGGTACCGACGGTGCGCACTCCTCTTCGATTCGGGCGCGCGTCCGTTCCATCCTCTCCCCGCAGACTCCACGCGAACTTTGCCAAGTCGGCGTGGAGTTGGAGACCCCGGGAAATGTGTGGGGGATTTCGGCGCTCCCGGAAGACTGGCAGCGCATCCTCGGCGTGGACACGTCGAGCTCGGCAGTGGCCAGCTCCGCAGCTCTCGATGTAGAAGACTCTCTGTTCGAAGCGGCCCCGGTTGCCGCCGAGCGAAGAGCCGAAGTGACCGTCTTTCCGGGCCCCTCAACTCCTCCCCCGGCGGAGACTTCCGCCTCAAAGGAGCCTCCGGTGCAAAAAACTGAACGCGTTGTGCTAACTCCGGATCAGCTGCTGCAAGCCCTGCAGGGCAAACTTCAACAAGCCGCCGACCGCGCCGTGCAGACCGCCATCGCGGCTCACATCGACGATTCGGTGCGAACGGCGCTGGCCAAGATTGACGACGGCTGGAAGTCCAACCTCCGCCACACCGAGGAATTTTCTGCCTCACGTCTGGCCGAAGTGCAGAGCCGGTGGGAAAAGGAACTGGTGGTATACCGCACACGCGCCGAAGACACCGCTCGCCGCCTGGATACCCTGGCCGCCTCGACCCAACAAAGCCTCGCCGAATCGCAAAAGACCGCCGAGCGCATCAAGAGCGATCTGGATCCCGAACTCAGTGCCCGCATCAACCAGACCCTCGCGAAGGCCAACAACGATTTTGACGCCCACGCCGCGCAAGTCTCGGAACGCCACCTCGCCGCGCTGGCGCAATCTGCTTTGACCGCCGCGCGCGAAGCCCGTTCGAAGCTCGATGAGAGCGCCGCTGAAATTCGCTCCCTGCTGGGCACGGCTCCCGCTCCCGGTGTTGCCGAGGAGCGCATCGCCGCCATGATCAATTCCACGCGCGAGCAGACCCTCAATCGCGTCGAAGAACGGCTCACCGAGGTCACCCGCCACTTTGAACAACAGCACGAGGCTGCGCGCCGCCGCAATGACGAGCTTACCCAGCGGCTTGAAAACTTCGCCACGGTCCTTCGCGAAGCTCAGGCCCAGCACGTTCAAGCCTTTGCTGAGATTCGCCCGCTTTTGGCGGCCGCGAACAACAGCGCCTCCCAGGAAGCGGTCAATTCACAGATTCATTCGGCGCGGGAACAGCTTCACAATCACCTCGAGTGGCGTCTCGGCGAATTTTCCGGCCGCAGCGAGCAGCAGATCGATGCGGCACGCCAGCGCGTTGAAGAGTTGACGCAGCGCGTGGCGGCCTTGACCACGGAAGCGCGCGAGGCTCGCTCCCAGCAGGAACAGAGCGTGGGTGAACTGCGCGCGCTGGCCTCGAATGCGACCGCCGGCGTCTCCCAGGAGCGGATCGATTGGCTGCTCAATTCCGCTCGCGAGCAACTTCTCAGTCACTTCGAAGCCCGCGTCAACGAATTGGCAAGCAGCCTCGAGCAGCACAACAGCATGGCCCACAAGCGTTCCGAGGAGCTCTCGCACCGCCTCGACCGATTCGCGTTCGAGATGCACGCCCAAATTGAGGAAAGCAAGAAGGTTGCCGAGCGCGTCCCGCGCGAAGCTCAGCCGGAAGATTTCGCTTCCTTTGAACGGACGGCGGAGCGGGCCGCAAAAGAATTTGAGACCACGGCGGCTCGCGTTTCCGATCGCCAGTTGATCCGCCTTACCGAGCAGAAACAGGCTTTGGCTCGCGAAGCCGCTCTCGAACTGGAAGCTCGCGCGAGCGAAGCCCGCGCGGTTCTCGAGAAAGCCGCGAACGGTACGCTCGAGGAGTTCCGCCGGCGGCTCGAGACGCAGTTCGATCTGATCACCGCCGAAGCTACCGAGCGCGTCACCTCGGCGCTCTCTTCTCTTGACGCGGAGAGCCGCGCTGCCATCGATGCCCGCCGTCGCGCCGTCGAAAATGAAGTCGCCCGGGCTGCCGAGCAGTCCGCGACGGAATTCCGTTCCGGTATCAAGGCGTTTCTCTATTCCTGCCTGGTTGCCGCGGTCAGCGCTGTCGATCAGCACGCGCAAAACACCCTCGCCGGGCTCGAAAAGGATCCGGCGGCTCCTCCTCTTACGCTTGATGCGCCCGTCAATCTTACGAGACCGGACGGGCTTTCGTCCGCGGCCAACGCGTCCACCGCGTCCTCGAGTGACCGCCGCGGCTAACTGCAAACCCGCGCGGCTCGCTCCCGCACGCTCCCTGGCCTGACAGGTCTATCCGTTCTCATTCCAAATGACCTTTTCCCGTTGCTTCATCGGTTACAAAGTACCGGCGGTCTATTGATTCGTTATACGGCAAGCCCGAACCTATCGGTATCGCTGCAACCTCGAGGGGACCCGCGCTTGCCGGGCAGGTTGCTCAAGCAGGTGGGTGATGACTACGATCGATCGTCAGGAACTCGACCGCCTCGAACGTCGCGGTCTCCAACTTACGGCCCTTTCCGCAGTCTTCGTTTTGGTCTTGGCCATCGGTCTGGCTTTCTTCATGTACCCATTGGTGTTTGTTCATCCCGAAGGGAACAAGTGGACGCTCCGCGTGGCCTTCTTCGGCTTCTGCGCGCTCACCCTGCTCTTTCTCGGCTACCTTTTCGACCGCCAGCGCACGTTCAACAAGCTGAAGCAGCATCTCCTCGCGGAACTCGAACGCAATGTCGCTCTCCAAATCCAGGCGAGTGCCGATCTGCTTCAGTCCATGCCCGATCAGAACCACTTTTGGGACCGGCTTACCATGGAGTTTCGCCGCGCCTTGACCATGGAAAAGACTCTTTCGCTTGTCCTGGCCAAGGCCACGCCCGGCCCTAAGGCCGGCCTGAACGATCAAAAATCCGCGCTGAGCGACGCCGCCAAGGCTATCTCCAGGAAATTGCGCCCTGGCGATTCGATCTACCACCTTTCCGAAGATCTCTTTGCCATTGTTTTGCCCGAGACCGACACCCTCAACGCCAAGCGCATTGCCCTGCGTCTTCAGGAAGAGTTGCAGAATGTGCGCGCGCGTTTTGGATGCACCTTCGATCTCTCGGCCCACAACTATCCCGATGACGTGAAGAGCTCCCACGAGCTGGAAGACATTGTAAAGTCCATGCTGCCGGAAGAAGCGGACTGGGCCGCCGCGATGGAAACCCCCGCGCGCTGAAATTTCGGCGTTTCGGAGGAGTATTCGCTCGAAGCAATATCGGCGGTTTAGCGCCTTTCGCTCCATCCGCTCTTGGCCGCAATCGAAGTCACCGCAACGCCTGTCGCAAGTCCTCGATCAGATCCACCGGATCTTCCAACCCGATCGAGACGCGCACCGTCCCCGGTTTCACGCCTGCCCGCCTCAATTCTTCCTCGTTCATGCGGTAGTGCGAACTGTAAATCGGCAGCACCACGAGCGACTCCACGCCCCCCAGGCTCACGGCCAGGAGGAACAGTTTGACGCGGTCGCAGAATTTCCGCGCCGCCGGCAGTCCGCCCTTCAGATCAAACGCCAGCATGGACCCGAATCCGCGCATCTGTTTCTTCGCCAGTTGGTGATCGCGGTGCGATTTCAGTCCCGGGTAGTGCACCCGTTCCACCTTCGGATGCTTCTCGAGGAACTTCGCTACTTGCATGGCGTTCTGGCATTGCCGCTCGATTCGCACGCCCAGCGTCTTGATCCCGCGCGTCAACAAAAAGGCCACCTCCGGATCCATGCAGCCGCCCAGTTCGATGACCATCTCCCGTACCTTCGCGATCAACTCCGCCCGTCCCGCCGCGACCCCGCCGACCAGGTCCGAGTGGCCGGAAAGCCCCTTCGTCACGCTATGGACCACCATGTCGAAGCCGTACTCGATGGGATTCTGCAGCATCGGTGTCGCGAACGTATTGTCCGCGATGCTCACCAGTTTGTGCTTCTTCGCAAAAGCGGCCGCCTTCGGCAGATCCACCAACCGCAACGTCGGATTCGTCGGCGTCTCGACGTACAGGCACTTGGTCTTCGCCGACACCGCATCCTCGAGTCCCGCGAGCGAAGAGTCCACGTGCCGCACCACGATTCCAAGCCGCGGCAGCACATCACGCATCAAGCGGAACGTTCCGCCGTAAACCTCCGCCGTGGAGACGAGTTCGTCCCCGCTACGGAGCACGCTCAGCAGCGAGTGCGAAATCGCCGCCATCCCGGCCGAAGTCACAATCGCGGCTTCCGCTCCTTCGAGTGCCGCAATCTTTTTTTGCGCCACCGTCAGCGTCGGATTCCCGTACCGCGAATAAATGTAGGCCTTGCTCTTCCCCTCCGCCCAGCGCTGGATTTCGCGGCTTGACGCGAAGGTGAACGTCGAAGAACGCACGATCCCCGGATTGACCGGCGCGTCCACCCCATGCCGCTCTGGCTCTCCGGAATGAATCGCGCGGGTCTGGGCGCTGAGATCTCTTCCCTTGTCATTTTTCATAAACGCGATATTGGACTCGTCCGGCCCCTCGGGCAACCTCCAATTTGGCGCCGAGTGCAAGGCCAGAAACCTTTGTCGCGCTCGGACGGCCAGGCTTTTGCTTGACAAACATCCCTTCATTAGTACAATGGTGACATAGTCATAAATGACCTATTAATCCTCGCTTCGCTCCTCGACGGCCCCCAGCACGGTTACGCCCTCAAAAAGCGCATCGGCACCCTGACCGGCCACGGCCCCATGCACAACAACCTCGTCTATCCTCTTCTTAGACGATTCGTGGCTGCGTCCTGGGTGAGTCGCCGGAAAGCGCCGGGACAACGTGGTCAGACCCGGGAACTCTACTCGCTCACCCCCAAAGGCAAGCAGGCACTCCTTCTGAGGCTCGTCGACTTCACCGAAAAAGACGCCGCCTCGGCCGATTCCTTCCGCATTCGAGTCGCTCTGTTCTCCATCCTCGCTCCAGCGGAGCGAGCCCGCATCCTCGATTCCCGCGCCCGATGGCTCGCGGGACGGGCGGCGGTCCTTGACAACCTTGCCGCGCGAATGACGCTCGATTCATGGGCCGGTGAGACGGTTCGATTTCTGCGCAGCCAGCTCCTCGGAGAAGAAAAGTGGCTCGGAAATCTGCGAAAGTTGGGTAAGAAGGTAGCCGCGTAATTCTCGAAAAGACTCGGTTGACCGGGCCTGTTTCTGCCGAACTTCGGAGGACACGCGTGATCCCATCTCACCTGACGGCGGACAGTGCTTCCGCATGGGCTCTGCGGCTCTGGAGCGCGCTTCTGATCGTCTGGCTCGTGCTGTGGGTCAGCATGAAGCGCGCCAAAAAGCTTGAGACTCCCTGGGAAATGCTGCAGCACGCCTTGCCGGTGGTGCTTGGATTCTGGCTGCTCTTCGGTAGCCTCGAAAACTGGGGCTGGCTGAACTACCGGCCGATGCCCAATGTACCGGCGACTTGGCTGAGCGGCCTGGTGCTCACGGCATTCGGCGTTGGCCTGAGCATCTGGGCCCGGCTGACGCTCGGCCGAAACTGGAGCGGCGCCGTAACGCTCAAAGAGGGCCACGAACTGATTCGAGCGGGTTTGTACCGCTGGATTCGCCACCCGATTTATACCGGCATACTGATGGCCATGATCGGCACCGCGCTCGTCAAAGGTCATCTCCGCGGATGGATGGGATTCGCAGTCGTTTGGGCCACGTTCTATTTCAAAGCGCGGCGCGAAGAAAGATTTCTGCGCCAGGAATTCGGGCCGCGATTCGAGGAACACATGCGCAACACGGGAATGTTCCTGCCGAAGTGGACCTAGATGCGTCGCTTGTGCCAGCAACTCCGCAGGAATTGTTTTTCCGACGAAGCAACTCTTTTTCCATTTTGCGAATCTCAACAAGGTGCACGTTTTCCCAGACCGGGTATAGCTGCGTGCACTTTTCTCGAAGTCCCTGCCGACTTCGGCCTGCCCAGGCCCAAATCAACAGACAGTGTCACGATTCCTCGTGGTGTCTGATACGGAGGCAAGGAGGTTTTTCCTCCCGGAGTAATGAACGTATTTCGGAAATGGTTGTTTTTCTCTATTTTCCTTGTTTTGGTCCCCCGATCGAACGCGCAAAATCCGATTTTTGCGGGTGCCGCACCCTCGATGGAAGCTGGCATCGGCTATTCCTACCTCAACGTCGACGTACCTTCTCAAACCCGAATTGCCATGAACGGCGTTGAGGCCAGCTTCACCACCGACTTTCATCGCCGGTTCGGAATCAAGTTCGATCTCGGCTATAACCTCGCTGCCAACGTATTCGACACCCAGCATCACGCGGACCTCTTCACCTACATGGCCGGGCCCGTTTTCTATCCGATCCGGCAAAGAAAATTCAGTGTCTATACGCAGTTCCTTTTCGGCGGGGCCCGCGAAAGCGGTGTCAATTTCGATGCCAACGGTCAAACCGCGACCGGGTGGGTCAATCGCTTCGCGTGGGCCGCGGGTGGCGGCGTGCAATACAGGCTGACGCCGTCGTTTTCCGTCCGGCTCGGCGCCGACTACCTGCGCACTTCGTTTTTCAACTCGAACCTCGCAATTCAGGGACAAAGCAACTTGCGGACGGCCGCCAGCCTGGTCTATACCTTTGGCGAACGCCGCGAGTGAATCTCCCGAAATCCACTGAGCCGTCTCGCCTGCGAACGGGCCCTAGCCCGCCATCAAGAATTCCCCTTGCTCAAAAGGGTCTAAATCTGTAGTGTGCTTTGGGCACCGCCGATGCCGGATCCCTCCGCAACACCTCTTACGAAAAACCAGTGGCGTGGTTTTTTTGCTGCTTGGGGCGGATGGGCCCTCGACGGCATGGACTCTTACATCTTTGCGCTCGTGATGGTGCCGGCGCTCAAGGAACTCTTGCCGCGCTCCGGCCTGCGGAACGACTTCGCCGGCGTCGGCTTCTATGGCGGGCTTCTCTTCGCCTTCTTTCTGGTCGGGTGGGGCTGCGCGTTCCTGTGGGGACCGGTCGCCGACAAATACGGCCGCGTTCGCACCCTGATGCTCACGATTCTGTGGTATTCGCTGTTCACGTTCTTGTGCTGTCTCAGCTCGCGGGTGTGGCAGCTGGGAGTGTTCCGTTTCCTTGCGGGAATCGGCATCGGGGGCGAATGGGCGATGGGCGGCACCTTTGTCGCTGAGGAATGGCCCGAGGACCGCCGCAAGATTGCGGCCGGCTGGATGCACACGGGCTACTACCTTGGATTGTTTCTGGCGGGATTGGCCAACTACCTCGTGGGTGCGCGCTACGGCTGGCGCGCGATGTTTGCGATCGGGGGATTGCCCGCGCTCCTGGTAGGTTTTATTCGCTACGGCGTGAAGGAATCGAAGCGCTGGGAGAGTGCCGCATTTCAGGTCCGCGCCTCCTCGATTTTGCGTCCGTTCGCGGCGCTGTTTTCACCCGAATTCCGCAAGCGCACGATCCTGAATTGCAGCTATGTTCTCATCTCGATTATCGGGCTGTGGGCCGGCTCTGTGTATGTCCCCGCGGCCGTGAATGAAATTGCCGGGCGGCAGAAAATTCCCGGCGTGCAGGTGACGCATCTGGTTTCGCTCGCGACGATGCTCCTGGCGATCGCCACGATCTTTGGGTGCATCATTTTGCCGATCTTTGCCGAGCGGCTTGGCCGTCGCGTCACGCTCGCTCTGTATTTCATTTGCATGATGCTCTCGATCTCGATCGGCTTCGGTTATGTCTTCTATTTGCCCCAAAACACGCTGAATCTGTTTTTCATCTGCCTCTTTTTCCTTGGCCTCGGCGGCGCAAACTTTGCGATGTACACCTTGTGGCTCCCCGAGCAGTATCCGACCGAATGCCGCGGCAGCGCTTTCGCGTTTGCGACTTCGGCCGGGAGATTCGTCGGCGCCGGGTTTACCTTCCTGGTTGGCGCTGGCGTCGCGCATTTCCATACCATCGGCATTCCCGTCGCCCTCACGTCCCTGGCCTTCGCATTGGGGCTGTTCCTGCTTCCGTTCGCCTATGAAACTACCGGGCACACCCTGCCCGCCTGACACGTTGCGGCTCGCGACAGCTTCCCAAAAAAAGGAAGAGCCCCACGCGCGGTGACGCATGGGGCTCCTTCTCGGCGGGGAGAGGAAGCTAAGCTTCTTCTTCCACAAGGGCTTCGCCGTGCGCCGCCTTGTGGGCCGCAATCACCTTTTCGGCCAGTTCGTTCGGCACGTAGTCGTAGTGCGAGAACTCCATCGAGTAGCTCGCGCGTCCTTGGGTCATGGAAGTGAGGTCCGTGGCATAAGAAAGCATTTCGGCGAGCGGCACCATCGCTTTTACGATCACGTTGTGGCTGCGCGCCTCGCTGCCTTCGATGCGACCGCGCCGCGAGCTCAGGTCGCCCATCAGGTCACCCGAATACTGGTCCGGGGCGTACACCTCGACGTGCATGATCGGTTCGAGCAGCGAAGGACGCGCCTGCTTCATGGCCTCCTTGAATGCCAGCGAGCCCGCGATCTTGAACGCGATATCCGAGGAATCGACGTCGTGATATTTTCCGTCGTAGACAATCGCGCGGAAGTCGGTCAGCGGGAAACCCGCCAGAAACCCTCGTGCGGCGGCATCGCGAATTCCTTTTTCAACCGACGGTATCCAGTTCTTCGGAATCGCGCCGCCAAAAATGTCGTCGACGAACTCGATGCCCTTGCCGCGTTCGATGGGCTCGAACTTCACGCGACAAACGCCGAACTGGCCGTGCCCGCCTGACTGTTTCTTGTGCTTGCCCTCGGCGTCGGCCTTTCCGCGGATGGTTTCGCGGTACGGCACCTTGGGCGGTTTCAGCGTGAGGTTGACGTTGTAGCGCTTTTGCAGTTTGGCGACTACAACTTCCACGTGCTGCTGCCCGTTGCCGGCCAGCAGGAACTCCTTGGTTTGCGGGTCGCGCGAGAAACGCAGCGCCGGATCCTCTTCCATCAGCTTGTGGATCGCGACGCCGATTTTGTCCTCGTCCGCGCGGCTCTTGGGCTCGACCGCAAAGGTAATCGAAGGCTCCGGCAGTTGCACCGGCTGGTAGTAGAGCGGCGCGTTCTTGTCACCGAGAGTATCGCCGGTCACGGTTTCCTTCAGTTTCGCGATCGCGCCGATGTCGCCGGCGTGCAATTCCTGCACCTCGGTCAACTGCTTGCCCTGAACGATCATGGTGTGCTGGAGACGTTCGGCAAGATTGCGGTTGAAATTCTGGAGGGTCGCGTCATTCTTCAGCACGCCGCTCTTTACCTTGAAATAGTTGATGCGCCCGGCAAAGGGATCGGCAAGGGTCTTGAACACGAAGGCCGAAACAGGCTGCGCATCGTCGTATTTCCGTTCGATCCGTTCGCCCTTTCCGCGTGGTTCCTTGAATCCGACCTGCGCGTGCTCGTCGGGATGCGGAAAAACGTCGGCGAGAAAGGTCAGCAGGCTCGCGGTGCCCACATTGCGCGTGGAAGAAACCATGAGCACCGGAACGATCTTCTCCATCACGATGGCTTTCCGAACCGCCGGAATCAGGTCCTCAATCGGAATGGTGCCTTCGCGGAAGAATTCTTCCATCATCTCGTCGTCGCCTTCCGCGATCATTTCCACCAGCTTTTCATGCGCTTCTTCCGCTTCATCCTTC
>Ga0306922_10002948_pt1 | contig 15862 bp, 14 predicted proteins | sample sta12Cox44000082_FD_203758 | JGI IMG/M metagenome (GOLD analysis project Ga0306922, IMG submission 203758) | Lab enrichment of tropical soil microbial communities from Luquillo Experimental Forest, Puerto Rico - statoxic.12C.oxic.44.000.082 (v2)... | ecosystem: Environmental > Terrestrial >... | reverse complement strand
CTGGTTTCCATGGCTCTACGCCGCCGGGCAATTGATGCTCTTCGTCGTGCCAGTGCAGGGAGTTTTGCAATCGGCGGTCGGTTGGTGGTATGCGAACAATCTGCTTTTTCTCTGGTTCGGTGCGATCGGGCTCGGCACAGCGTACTACATGATTCCGAAAGTGATTGGGCGTCCCGTTTACAGTTATCATCTGGCGACAATTGGTTTTTGGACCTACGCGCTGTTTTCCAGCTGGACCGGAATGCAACGGCTCGTCGATGGACCGTTTCCGGCATGGATGATCACGGCCAGCATCGCCGCTACCATTTTGACGATGATTCCCGTCGCGACCGTCGGCCTCAATCATCACATGACCATGCAAGGCTATTTTCCGTTGATGCGGTACAGTCCTACGCTGCGCTTCACTGTATTCGGCGCGATGTCTTACACGGTCTTTAGCGTGATCGGCGTTTTGATCTCGCTGCGTTCCGTGGCGCGCTACGTCAACTTCACCCAGGCAAGCATCGCTTACTCGCATCTCGGTCTTTACGCGTTTTTCACCATGGTGATTTTCGGTTCGATGTACTACATCGTCCCGCGCCTGGTTGGCCGCGAATGGCGTTATGCGTCGCTGATCAAACTCCATTTCTGGGCATCGGCTTACGGCATCGGACTGATGACGCTCATGCTGCTCGCCGGCGGTTTTCTTCAAGGCGCAGACATGCAAAATCCTACGCTCGCGTTTAGCGAGAGCGTCGAAACGGCGCTGCCTTATCTGCGCGGGCGCAGTCTCTCCGGGATTTTGCTTGCCGCGTCGCATTTTATTTTCGCCTATCACTTTGGGTTGATGCTTTTGGGACTGGGACGGACATCGACTGTCCCCACGTTCCTCAACCCGGTTGAAGCGGAGACTTCCGGAGGGCACTGATGAAAGGGCTCACGTCGCTTTTTCTCGGAATCTTCGGGACGTTCGCCTTCTCATGGGTCGGATTGACCGTTATTCCGAATTGGCAAATCGGACATCTCAATCCGCAGTCCGACGAGGAGGGCACCGATATTTATCCGCAGCCGCAATCAGGAATGGTCGAACGCGGGGCGCGCGTTTACGCTGCGAACGGCTGCATTTATTGTCACAGCCAGCAAGTCCGTGCCGATTACGCAGCAAATGATATCGAACGGGGATGGGGTAATCGCCGCAGCGCACCTCGCGATTACATTTTCGATCGGCCGGTGTTGCTCGGAAAAATGCGGATGGGTCAGGATATTGCGAACATAGGCGCGCGCGCCCCGAAGGAACAGGAGAGTCCTCCTCCAGGTGGAGCTCCCGCTCCTGCTGTGTCGCCTGCGCAGCCGAGTGCAGCATCTGGAGCGGCCGCTCCTCCGGCAACGCGAGCTGCGGCAGCGTCGCCCGCAACTTCGCCTGCACCCCAAAAATCCGCGAGTCCCGCTCCAGCCGCTCCGACCACTTCGCCGTCTCCCGCCCCACAGGGAGGGGCGGTCTCTAGTCCGCCGCCGGCCGCATCACCCAATCTGTCGGAAGCGCCATGGCCCATGCAGACAGCTGGTTTTCCACCGATGTACTCCGCGGCGTGGCATCATGTGCATCTTTATTCGCCGCGCAGCATCAACCTCGATTCGAACATGCCGTCCTATCGTTTCCTTTATCGAAACCGCCGCATCAGTGACGCACGCTCGGCAGATGCGCTGCAGCTCACCGGTTCCGACGCGCCGCCCGAAGGCTGGGAAGTCGTTCCCACTGTCGACGCCAAATGCTTGGTCGCTTATTTGATGGCGCTCAATCAATCGCATCCGCTGAACGAAGTGAAATCAGTTGGGGGCGCACCGGCACCGCCCGCGCCTGCAGGCGGATCGCCAGCACCATCGTCGCCTGCTCCAAAAAAATGACAACGCAATGAACGACGAACCAAAACCTCCAGCGCGCATCGGCCAGGGAATGGATTACGGCGAACTAGCCGACGTGCAACAGGTGCATGCCGCCGTTCAACGCGAAAAACGCGAACCGCGCACCGGCGCCGAGCCACTCTCGATTTGGTTGATTGCGATCTACGGGCTGGCGGTATTTTTCGGTGGCGCATATCTCGGTCGTTACTCTGGAAACTTTACCAGCGGCGGGCTTGACCCGATGGGCGCGCCGCCCACGGCGAAAAAAGCAGCGGCAGGCGGGCCTGCCGAGCAAGTTGCCGAATTATCGCCACGCGATCGCGGCAAAAAGATTTTCGCGGCGAACTGTCAGACTTGTCATCAAGCCAACGGCCTCGGCGTGCCCAGTCAATATCCACCGCTGGCAGGTTCGGAATTTACGAACGGCGGTTCGCGGCGCATGGCTATGATTGTGCTCAAAGGTTTGCAAGGCCCTGTGACAGTTAAAGGGCAACAGTACGGTACCGCAGTCATGCAACCGTGGGACAAAACCTTGACCGACCAAAAAATTGCCGATGTCATGACCTACGAGCGAAGTGACTGGGGCAACAACGCCAGCCCAGTCACAGCTGAACAAATCGCAGCGTTACGGAAAGAACTGGCCAGTCATCCCGAATCTTTCGTTGAACACGACATTCTCGCCGCTCCTGACGAAGATATTCCCGGCGGCGCGCCTCCGGGCGCTGCGCCAAAACCCGGCGAAGCCGCAAAACCGGCCCAGCCACCCAAGCCGCAAGGTTAGGGGACGCCGGCGCCCGATGTCCTCGGGCTTTGTTATGCGATCCAAACTTGCGGTTTATTCTTTGGTCTTTATGAGCGCCGCCTACACGAACGCGCAACCGAAACCAGCCGCAACGTTGATCGTAACCAATGCCACTGTTTACACCGTAGATAAACAGCGTCCCACGGCCGAAGCGGTGGCTGTTATCAGCGATCGCATAGTAGCTGTGGGGTCCCGCGCGCAGATCGATTTGTGGCGCGAACCGGAAACGGAAGTGATCGATGCCGGCCACAAGCTGGTGCTGCCGGGATTCAACGACGCGCACGTTCATTTCATTCAAGGCGGAGCACAGCTCGATCAAGTTCAGCTTACCGATGCTGCGAGCCCGCAGGAGTTCGCGAAACGTATCGCGGCGCAGGCGAAAAAGATGCCGAAAGGCGAATGGATTTTGGGCGGCCGCTGGGATGAAACCAAATGGACGAAGCCGGAGCTTCCGACTAAAGAGCTCGTTGACGCAGTGACAGGCGCCACTCCAATTTTCGTCGAGCGCTATGACGGCCACGAAGCCCTCGCTAATTCGGTGGCAATGAAACTCGCCGGCGTTGACGCCAAAACCGCAGACGTCCCCGGCGGAGTCATCGTGCGCGATGCAAATGGAAATCCGACCGGCATTTTCAAGGACGCAGCGCAGGAACTCATCTACAAGGCGGTTCCACCAATATCACGCGAGCAGCGGATACGCGTTGCTCGACGAGCGCTGGAACACGCAGCATCGCTTGGCGTTACAAGTGTGCAGCACATGAACCCTGAGTTTGCCGATGTCGCCGCCTATTCGGAGCTGGCGGAAAAAGGTGAGCTGACCACGCGCATTTACGCGGTGCCGATGGAGATGGACTGGCGCGACCAGGCGAAAGTTGGGATTCGTCACGCGTGGGGCTCGAGTTATCTGCGGCTCGGCGCGGTCAAGGGCTATGCCGACGGCTCGTTAGGTTCCCGAACCGCGTACATGTTTGAGCCGTTTGCCGATGATCCCGGTAACAGCGGCCTGTTGAGTGATGAAATGCATCCGCCCAGCGCCATGCGCGAGCGGCTAATGGGCGCCGACGCCGCCGGATTGCAAATCCGCGTTCATGCTATCGGTGATCGCGCCATCTCCATGATGCTGGATATTTTCAGCGATATCGAAAAGGAGGACGGCTATCATGACCAGCGTTTTTGCATCGAGCACGCGCAGCACATGGCGCCAAAAGATTTCGAGCGCTTTGCAAAGCTCCATGTGATTGCCTCGATGCAACCTTATCACGCCATCGACGACGGCCGTTGGGCAGAAAAACGTCTCGGTCGCGATCGCACACGATACAGTTACGCGTGGCGCAGCTTTCTCGATCACGGCGTAACGCTCGCCTTCGGGACCGATTGGCCTGTCGCCCCGCTCAATCCGATGCTTGGACTTTACGCTGCAGTGACTCGCGCCACGCTGGACGGCAAAAATCCCGGTGGATGGATTCCAGAAGAAAAAATCACTCTGCCAGAGGCGGTGGAAGCTTACACGATGGGCGCCGCGTTCGCCGAATTCCAGGAGCGCGAAAAAGGATCTATCACGCCTGGCAAATTAGCTGACATGGTCATCCTGAGTGACAACATCTTTGATCTCAAACCGGAAGCCATTCGCAACGTGAAAGTGCAAACCACGATTGTGGGCGGGAAAGTGATGCACGGAGGAGCGGGCAATCGCTGACGCCAAGATTACGTTGAGAACACGCTAACGATCTATGATGCGGTCGCGCTCGCTGGAATGAAAGTTTCCGGTTCGTCGAATCGAAGTCTTTTTCGCAGCTCGTGCCGAAGCAGCAAAAGATTCACGCACATCTGAAAAACAATCGACCCCACCGATAGATACCAGACGTGCCGAATCTCGAAGCCTGGCGTCCGCGAGATGAGTAACGCCGGTACAGCGAACAGAATCAGCCGTGTCATCGAGCTGAACAGCGGCGGCAGCGTGTTGCCGATTCCCTGAAAAATGCTGGACGTTACAAAAACAATTCCCGCCGAAATGAAATTCAATGAAACGATCCGAAGATATTCGCTGCCGAAGGCGATCACTCTTGGGTCGCGTGAAAAAATGCGAATCAGCGTCGCCGGCGCCAGGAACGCGAGCAACGTGAGCATCAGCATCATCAGCGACGCGATGCCAATCGCGGAATAGACGGAATGGCGGACCCGCTCGGCGCGCCGACCGCCGAAATTCTGCCCTACCACAGGCGACACAGCGAAGCTGAGCGCCACCACGGGTAGAAAAAGCGCCTGCATCACGCGCGCGCCGACTCCGAAACCCGCCTGTGCCGCCGGTCCAAAGCCGCGGATGATGGCGTAAACCAGCATGATGTAAACGAAGAGAAGCAAAAACTCCGCACCGGCAGGCACACCGATCCGCAACATCCCTCCCCAAATTTTTGTTTGCGGACTGAAAAGCGGAAAACGAAATCGCAGGTACTGATATTTCTTTTGGAAATAAATTACGATCAGCGCATCGGCGACCAGAATTGAAATAAATGTGGCAAGCGCTGCGCCGGTGACGCCGAGTTTGGGCCACGGCCCAATTCCAAAAATCAGCAAGGGCGCCAGCACGATGTTGAGCAGGACGCTGAACACTTGGATTCCCACGGTTGGTTTAATGATGCCGGTGGCGCGCAGCGCCGATCCCAGGGCCACCAAAGGAAACTGCAGTAAAAGTCCGGGTAGAAACCACAGGAGATACGCCTTTGCCAACGTGGCCGTTGTCGCGTCCGCGCTGAGCCAGTCACAATACGCGGGGCGCAAAATGAACCCGACAACGCCGAGCGCGAATGCGATTACGATCGACATGACGAAAGACTGATTGAACACCAGTTCGGCTTGCGGCTGGTCTTTCCTTCCGGCTGCCTGCGAGATCAACGTTGTTGTTCCCACGCCGAGCATTTGGGTGAGCGCCAGCACGATCATCGTGATGTTGCCGGCCACGCCGACGGCCGCGATCGCTTCCTTCCCGAGACGTCCCACCCAGTACAGATCGGCCAGCAAATACAGAGTCTGTACCACCATGCTCATGGCTAGAAACGCCGACATGTGCAGCAAATGCTTTGTGACCGAACCTGTCGTCAGATCTTTCATAAATCAGCTGCGTATTAGCCCGGCAGCGACCCGCTTTCGCCAAGACTCGCGATGGAGGATGAGAATAATCAACCAAATGACGAACGCGAATACGCCAGCGGGAAGAGTGACAAGCATTAACCAACCTAATACCCCGAGAGTATAAAGAAGGTGTCCATAATCCTGTCCGTTGATGATGCAGGGATGCACCGAGCCTTCATCGACTTTGCATCCGTTTGCGCTTGCGATTAAACCACACGCCACGACCGATCCCATGGGCGCCAGCGCGACGAGAACAATTAACGCCAGAAGGATCCAGTAAACAATCCAGGGGAACCGTTTTCGAACCGGCAGAGGTGGTGGGTTCATTTGAAGCAATTCAGATTAAACGCCGAATATCCAACGTCCAACGCCCAATCTTGAATAAGAGATGACAGTTCTGTCCTCATTCGGCGTTCGATGTTCGACGTTGGGAGTTCGGGGTTTCCGAATCTGTACACAGAACGCGTCGAGTGGAGCAAGTTTGCTCGTTTTACGCGCCTGCCGCTCGAAAAATTCTGACGAAAAGGAGATGAGTCGGCAGATAAACGGTGAGCGGGAACAGGAGCATGAGAAGAATCACAAACACCGGCCCGGGCAAAATCCTCTGTGGATTGTGCCCGAAACTATAAACCCAATTCACATTTTCCTGAGGGTTGCTCACCAGATACGAGATCGGAAGGACCACCAACGCCACAACTGTCTGCCAAACAAACGCGCGCTGATCGTAGCCAAGTCGGTGAAGCGCCCAGAGAAGTAGAAGCGGCAGGACAATGTGAAAACCTGACAGGCTGCGGATGGACAACGGGATCTTCGGATCGAACATGTAAGCGCTTAAGCCGACCAACGACTTGCCGCATAAGAGGCGCACAAGAAAATCGACATTCCAGAGCGCTTCGAAGAACACCACTGAGATGGCCATCATACTTACGAGCAGCGCGTTCTCCAGCCAAAGCGCCGGCACGAGCGCCAGCAAAGCGATATCCGAGAACCAAAGGAAATTGGCCAGCCCGTATTGTCGCCAATAGATCGGCACCAGCGCACAAACAAAAACCGTGTATGTGATTTTCAGGCCGAGCGGAATCACGGCCTTAATTGTAGGGTGTCTGTGTCAGACGCCATCTTTTTCTCTGCCCGGTACATAAAACGCGCCGCGTGGAGCAAACATGCTCTTTTACGCGGCGCGAAATGTTACTCTAATTGCAGAGTTGCAATCAGGTCTGCGTGTTCTTCTTCTCGCCCTTCGTGCACTGAGCTTTGAACTTTGCGAACTGCTCCGGAGTCAGGACCGATTTCGCAGTCTCCATGTATTTGGCCTCGCTCGCGTTAGAGCAACCCGCCTTCTGATGCTCCGTCATGGCTGCGTCCATCTTTGTCTTCTGATCGGGTGTCAGGTTGAGGCTCGCCAACGAAACCTGGCACGCCGCTTTCGCTTCGTTTCCGACTTGCTTTGTGCAGTTGCCATGTTCGCCAGCGAACATCGTGCCTGCCGCAAAGAGTCCCGCCGTTACTAACGCAATGAGTTTGGTCATAGTGGCAACGTTAGACATCGCTCCTTGGATTTTCATTCAAAGCAGATCGGCGGTCACAGATCGCCGGTACCGCTATTCGCATCGAGATCATTCAAGATTTTAGCGCCAACGGCGCATCATTCATCCGTAGCCTGGGGCAACGCCCGAGGGAAAATGGTAGATTCAAATCGTCAGCGCTGAAGGCGCGTCTCATTTGGGAGTTGAGTGGCGCTTTCATCGCCCGTTCCAAATGTAACCCGAAGTCCTGGGGCGTTGCCCCAGCCTGTGATGAGTCGGCGCTTTTCAGCGCTAGAGATACATGACCGCAGATCTTGTATGGCGTGATCTACGTCCGCAGATTAGATGTGCTCCGAACTTTTCTTTGCAGCGCGCGAGAGCGCGAATTCAACCCAAGCACTATGAGCTACCAGCCGCCGACAGTGAAGTCGCCCATCCCCGCTGAGAAAATCGACGGACAGACTCTGATCTTCAAGCCGGTGTGAGAGACGGAATAGATTCGGAAGTATCAGGCGCAATCCAAGTGGTCGAACGGGCGAACGGATTTAGCGTTAACGCTTCGTACGTCGTCGGACAAAATCCACCGCAGTCTCACGTTTACTGGTTCGATCAATCTGAGATCGATGCGATCGCAAGGTCGCTGATGAAAGACAAGCGACGCATCCTGATGGTTGACGACGACCGGGATAGCACGCATCTGGTCAAAATCCTTCTCGAAAAAGCCGGCCACTATCTCGTGCAGGAAGAAAACGATGCCGCCAAGGCGCATCAAAGCGCGCGGAATCTTCGGCCGGATGTCATTTTGCTGGACATCATGATGCCAGATAAAGACGGCGCCGAAGTAGCGGCACAAATCGAGGCCGACCCCGAACTGCGCAGCACGCCAATTATCTTTCTCACTGCATTAGTCACAATGCCTGAAGCAAAGACAGGTCTCCGCATCGAGGGGCATCGATCTCTCGCCAAGCCGATCGACATTCCTGAGTTGATCAATTACATCGAAGCAAGCCTGCCCCACGCGCTGTAGCCGCTGTCGCTGACTGCGGCAGTAATGAATCCCATAACTCCTGTCTTGCGGAACTGTAGCGGCCGTCTGTGACCGTCGACTTGCAACGGATGATGCGGCCACGGCGCTGTGCGCGTCAACGGTGACCGGCAGAACAATGCGAACGCTCCGCAGGGGCGTGGCTACAACATTTAGGAGATGCATTCGCTTACGAGCGTCTCAATCTCACTCACCACGCGATCGAGCTCGTCGATGAGATCGGCATGATCGCCCTGCTGGCGAAACGCGATGACAAGCGTGCGGTAATACCAGAGCGTTCCGTCCTTCTTACCCGCAAACCGCTCGAACACTTCCAGGCCGTGCCTTCGGAGCTCAGCCAGGATCGCGCGCGTGTTATGCAACTTATCGGACGCTGATACCAACCGCGTCGAAGAATCGGAATCTTTGAGATGCTCGATGTAGCTTCGTTTTCGTTCCAACCATCGCGGCTTTGGCGTTTCATAGGTGTCAGTGCAACCATCAACGATCCTGGCCACGTCATCGCCGAATTTTTCCCGGATATCGCGCAATCGTTCCGCGCCGCCACAATCTTCCGCCGTATCGTGAAGAAGCGCAGCGATGGCTTCCGTTTCATTCGCGCTGTACTCCAGCGCGATCGCAGTGACGCCAAGAATATGCGCGATGTACGGAATCCTCGTTTTCTTGCGCATCTGATTCCCATGCGCGCGGGTCGCATAAATCAGCGCTTCCTCAAACTTCTCCGAAAGCTTCATCTGAACCAGACTTCAGCTGTAGCCACCGCGCTGTGCGGCGTCCATTGCGCCAGCTCCGAAAATCTGAACGTTCCACAGGAGCGTGGCTACAGCCATCTTTCGTCTGCTCGTAATTTGCATGTCTTGACGGACGCGGCCAATCTCTGATTCAATAGCGTTCATCGCGACCAGATGTACGGGGGACGAATCACCAGCGAAGAAAAATCGATGATCAGCACGTACGTCGGTGTCGGCATCGCGATCGTGCTCATCGCCGGAGCGGTCTACTTTTTCTTTCTGTCGCAGAAAGAGAAAAGGGAGACCACAGGTTTCGATCCGAACCGGCCGGTCCCGAGCGATGCCGTCTTGAAAAACCGATTAAAGGCCGAGGAATATTGGGTCGTGCGGCAGGGCGGCACCGAAACGCCTTTCCAAAATGAGTTCTGGAACAACGACCGCAGCGGCATCTACGTCGATGTCATTACCGGCGAACCACTCTTCACTTCGCTCGACAAATTCGACGGCCAAATCGGCCTGCCCGCATTCAGCAAACCGATCTCGAGAGATCTCATCGTCGAGAGACCGGACAATTCGAACGGTATGCAGCGGACCGAGGTGCGAGCCAAGCGCAGCAATGCTCACCTTGGCCATCTTTTTCCCGAGCCGAAATCGCCCACTGGACAAATGTACGCCGTTAACTCGGCCGCCCTGCACTTCATTCCGAAGGAAGAAATGAAAAAGCGAGGTTACGAAGCGTATCTGCCGCTCTTGGAAAAAAAGCCCGCCACGCCGTAAGCATCGCGGAGGCAATAAACCGTCGAATCAAAAGGCTTGCAGAATTCTGCGTCGAGGTGCTACAAAGATCTCGTTGTCCTCCCGATTACGGCTCGTTTCGATTTTGATTTGCGCCACGTCGCTGGTCGCTTGCACATCCCTTTCGCCGCTGCGCGAAAATACGACCTCGAGTCCAACCCGTTCCGTCGTTACGGAAGACCGCTACAAAGTCGCATTCATTGAATTTGGCGAGCAGGGGTCTTACCAAGACCCGACGCAATTAAAGAATGCCCTCGATCTTATCCGAAGCACCGCTAAGCCGCTTATCATCACCTATGTCCACGGCTGGCAAAATAATTTTGAGTCGGATGATGTTGAGAAATTTGAGTCTTTACTCGCGCGATTAAACCGGGCTCCCGCTATCAGAAACGTCGGGTTTCACGTGGTTGGTATTTACCTCGGCTGGCGCGCGGCAAGTTAACGCCGGTCGAAGTCTTAAAGGAATTTAGTTTTTGGAATCGCAAGGCGACAGCGGAACGTCTCGCGAGCAATTACGATTGCTACGACGCCATTGCATCGATTTCCGAAGAAGCACGGCGCAAAGGGTGGGGAGACCAGTACGCCGTTCTACTGGGACACTCCTTTGGCGGATTGATTGTCGAAAGGTCCGTCGCTCATGCGATCAACGCCGAGATACACGGACATGCGGACGCTGACCGGAGTATGCCGGCAGATCTGGTGATCGCTGTTAACCCGGCGTCGGATTTAATTCTGGCCCGGCAAATGATTGCCGCTTTGTATAGTCGCAAGACCGAGGGCACGCGGCCATTATTTGTCTCAATAACCTCCACGGGCGACTGGGCGACGGGAAGTTTTTTTCCGATTGGCACGGGTCTGGCGTCCATCAGCAAAGGATTCAACGAAGTTGCAGCGCCAGGTCCCGCGAACACGCCAGTGACCGAGCGAGAATTTTATACCTCAACGCCCGGTCACAATGAGATGTTGATTAACCACGTCACGCTGAACCTGAAGAAAACAATCAATTCACCGCAAGGGCATCCTGCCTTGGAAACGAATCTGGAACACAACCTTTCTGCCGAGGTTTTCACTTTGGATGCGGCAGGCGGCAAACTGGATCTTTGGCAGATAAAGCATGTGGGCAACGTGGACGTGCCTTATTGGGACGTCCAAGTCGATCCTAGCATTATCAAGGATCATGGTGACATCTGGAACGAAAGGGCCGAAGCCATGATGGCAGCAATTTTTCGCATTGCTAATCCGAAACTCAATCCGCACGCGAAGCCAAGAGCAACTTTACACAAGTCGCCCGATTTCAGCCGGCTCCTATACCGCCAGCACTAATCGCTGGGTGACTTCAAAAGTAAGAAATAAGAATGGCGCGCGTGGGACGCGCGACATGTAAGGTGAAATCACGAGAGTAGCAGCGACCAAGCCGGGTGGCAATCGAGTTTCAATTAAGAAGTACGAGCGAGAAAATTCGGAGCGCGCAGTAACACCTCGCCGAGAGTCTAACTTTCGGCTTTCTTTTGACGATGCCGGAAACCGATATTTTGGCGCCGACTGACCGCATTCGCGGTGTACTCGCGCCCGTCGTAACCCCGTTCAAAGCCGATCTTTCGCCTGACCGGCAGCGATTCATCAGGCATTGCCAATGGTTGGTTTCGCAGAACTGCGGGCTGGCCGTGTTCGGCACCAACAGCGAGGCGAACTCGATGTCGGCCGAAGAACGAATGACGTTGCTCGATGCGTTGGTCGCGACTGGCATCGATCCGTCCCACATGATGCCCGGCACCGGTTGCTGCTCGATCACCGAGACAATCACGCTTACGGCGCACGCGGTAAAGCACGGTTGCGCCGGTGTGCTGATGCTGCCGCCGTTTTATTACAAGGACGTCAGCGAAGAAGGTCTCTACCGTCACTTCAGCGAAGTGGTGCAACGCGTCGGCGACACGCGTCTAAAAATTTACCTCTATCACATTCCACCGGTGGCGATCGTCGGTATCACACCAAAATTGGTCGAGCGCCTCCTGAACGCTTATCCAAACACGATCGCCGGGATGAAAGACAGCTCGGGCGATTGGAACAACACCAAAACTTTTCTCGACGGTTTCGCCAAGGATGGCTTTGACGTGTTCGTCGGCAGCGAATCCCTCCTGCTGGCCAATATGCGCAATGGCGGTGTGGGCACGATTTCCGCGACAGCCAACGTGAACCCAGCCGCGATTCACAAGCTGTACGCGGAATCAACTGTAGCGTCCGCTGTCTCAGCGGATCTGGAACGTCACCAGGCGCGGTTAAATGTGGTGCGCGATATATTCAGCAACAGGAAATTTCCGTCCATGATCGCGGCCTTGAAGCAGGCGATTGCGATCTATCGAAACGACGCGGAATGGACCAGGGTGCGGCCGCCGCTCGTCGAGCTCACGAAGGAGCAGGCAAGCCTGCTCGCCGCAGAATTGAAAGCGATCGGCTTCGCGATGCCTAGGATCCAAGCTGGCTGCGCTCTGTAATTTTCGCGAATCCACTTCTGAATTCCCTGGCAACTTCGCAGTAATCATTTGGTTCAATCGGCCAAACAACAGGAGGGACATCCGATCATGGGAAAGAAACTAATTGTGATAGCATTGGCGATGTTTGCGTTCGGTTTTGCATCCGCTGGCCGGTCGAATGCAGGCACAGAAGTGATTGAGCCTTACCGTGCGCCCGCGCCCAGTTACAACTATCCGCCTCCACTGCGCCTGCTGCCGCGACCAATCTTCTTCGCGCCTCCAGTGGTTGGCGTGGTCGTTGCTCCAGGGTTTGGCTATTACGGGCCGCGGTTCGGATATTACCGTGCCCGCGGATTCTACGGGCGACGCGCTTATTGGCGTCCACACCGTCCCTGGCGCTGATCCGCTGTTTGCCTTTGCTAATCACTTGCCATGATGAACAGCGGCTGCATTTCGAAATCAGTGTAGAGCGGACGCAGGCGCTCCTTGTTATAGTACTTGTCCACGTTGACCGTTTTCTTGGTGCTGGTCACCACTTCAATCGGCATGTTGCCGTAGCGCCCATTCTTAAGGACAACGAGCCGGCCGTAGCTGCTACGGAGGATGAGATCGAGAGCGAGGTTGCCGTAGGCCATGGGCACAATCGAATCAATCGCGTCGGGATCGCCCCCGCGCACCATGTAGCCGAGACGCTGGTTGATGACATTGATCGGCTTGCCATTGTTGTATTTGGCGGCACGATCTTTGAGTTCTGCAGAGACCAGGTCCCCGATGCCGCCGAGTTTCGCATGCCCGAACGCGTCGGTCGTCCGATCGGACAGCACCATCTCGCCGCCTTCGAACATTGCTCCCTCTGAAACGATGACGACTGAATATTTGCTCGGATTGCGCGCGCGGTCATAGCACAACAACTCAGTCAGATGCTCCATGTCGAATTTCCATTCGGGGATGACACACCGATTCGCCGCGCCCGCCATTGTCGGCAGCATCGCCGTGAATCCGGCGTAGCGTCCGAACACTTCCATCACCAGGATTCGTTCGTGAGATCCGGCCGACGTGCGAAGGCGATTTGACAATTCAATGGTGCGGCTGACGCATGTGCTGAAGCCGATGCAATAATCAGTGCCCGGCACATCGTTGTCCATCGTCTTGGGAATTGCGACGACCTTGACGCCTTCCTTGTGCAAGCGCGTCGCAAATGAAAGCGTGTCGTCGCCGCCGATCGGAATCAGATAATCAACGCCCAGCCAATCCAGGTTCTTGATCACTTCCGCGGTGAGATCGTTCTTGTCTTGATCGTAGGTTGCGCGCAGCGGCTCAGGGACATCTTCTTTTTTGACTGCCGGCGGATTCGTCCGCGAGGTATGCAGAAACGTGCCGCCGGTGCGTCCTGCACGATTGACGATCTCTTCCGTCAAGATTTGAAAGTGCTCACGGTTGTCGGCGTCCGCATCGCGCAGGATGCTGATCGGCCCGAGCCAGCCACGGCGGAGACCGATCACCTTATAGCCTTCGCGCAAAGCGCGAATCGTGACCGCGCGAATCGCAGGATTGAGCCCCGGTACATCCCCGCCACCGGTGAGAATACCAATCACGCCTTTGTTGGTGCTCATGCGACCACCTTGTCGTTTTCCCTTTCGGTGGCGTGCAAATCAATTTGGCCACCCGGTAGAAAGACAACCTCAATGCTTCGAGCATGCAAAAAGAAAATTGCGTCGCGTGCTCATGTGCGCGCAGCTTCGCCAATTTCACGCCATGCTTGCTGCGCCTACCAACCTGTCGGTAGAGTCTAGTTATGAAGCTAAAATTTTACGGGGTCCGTGGCTCAATCCCAGTCTGTGAGGCTGGCTTCCAGCAATTCGGCGGCAACACCACCTGCTTTCAAATCACGTTTGAGGATACGAATCGTATCGCCATCATTGACGCCGGAACTGGGCTTCGCAATCTCGGCCGGGACATGCGCGCCATCGGACATCGCCAGGACCAGATGATCATCGCATTCACCCACTTCCATTGGGATCACCTGCAGGGTTTCCCCTTCTTCGCCCCGGCATATAATCCCGAGCAAAAAATCACGATTCTCACGCTCGGCCAGGGCCAGACCATCGGCAATCTGCGGGAGATTTTTGAGGTGCCCCTGCAATCGCAGTATTTTCCTGTGCAGTTGGATCGGATGGGGGCTCAATTTGAATTTCTGAAGGTCGAAGACGCCAGCAAACATTTCACCGCCGTCAACAATGTGGAAACCATCGTCACTGGTCGCCGGCACAATCACCCGGGCGGCGCGTATGGTTTTCGGATTGAGCGCAAGGGCAAAGTGCTGGTCATTTGCACGGATGTTGAGCATGGCGAAGAAATCGACCCGCAGGTGGTGGAGTTGAGCCGCGGCGCCGATTTACTGGTGCATGACGCGCAGTACACGGCCGAGGAACTTCGGACGCACCGCGGATGGGGCCACAGCAGTTTCGACCAGGCCATGCAGGTGGCGGAAATGGCCGGAGTTAAACATCTCGCCATGACTCACCACGACCCTGAACACGATGACGATTTTCTCCTGCGCATGGAAAAGCTATGCCAGCGGCGATTCCCCAACTCGCAGCTGGCCCGCGAAGGAATGGAAATCGTTCTCTAAAAGCGGCCATCCAAGTGGCTCCATGAACGATTCGCTCCTTGCCGTGTCTTAATCCCTGAGAAACTCAAACAAAGAAAGAACAATAATCCCATGAAACAGCTCCAAATGTCTCTACTGCTAACAGCAGCATTGTCCCTAGCTGCGGCCTCAGGTTATACGCAGCCAGCCAAAAGCTCGCCTGCAGCCGCGGCGGCGGCGTCACCGTCAACTCCAGCCACCATCGCGTCGGCAATCGATCGCGAGATTAGTATTGTTGAGAAGCAAATCGTCGACGCGGCCGAGGCGATGCCGGAGGACAAGTTCGATTTTTCTCCGGAGAAATTGAACCTCCCCGGCAGCGACTACAAAGGTGTGCGCACGTTTGGCGAGCAACTGAAGCATGTCGCCGCTTCCAACTATCTCATTTGGTCGCCGATTACCGGCGAGAAACCACCGGACAACGTCAACGACGGCAAAGGCCCGGACAACATGAAAGCCAAGGCCGACATCGTTAAATATTTGAAAGATTCCTTCGCACTCGGTCACAAAGCGGTCGCGACCCTGAACAGCTCGAACCTCGTAGAACCGATTAAATCGAGTAGTGGCAGGCCGACCACGCGCCTGTTCCTGGCAACATTTGCCGCAGCGCATTGTTTCGATCACTATGGGCAGTTGATCGAGTATCTGCGCATGAACGGTATCGTTCCACCTGCAAGCCGCGGGAAATAGTGCTCGTTGTAGCCGCAGGCGACTTGCCACGCTGTAGCCTAGGCGAAAGAGGATGACTGCGGGAAACGCTGTAGCCACGGCTCTGTGAGCCGCTTCGTCTTTACGCGCGACCCCTAAAACGAAAACGTGCCATTGCGCTTTT
>Ga0306922_10002944_pt1 | contig 15877 bp, 14 predicted proteins | sample sta12Cox44000082_FD_203758 | JGI IMG/M metagenome (GOLD analysis project Ga0306922, IMG submission 203758) | Lab enrichment of tropical soil microbial communities from Luquillo Experimental Forest, Puerto Rico - statoxic.12C.oxic.44.000.082 (v2)... | ecosystem: Environmental > Terrestrial >... | reverse complement strand
GGCTGGCGTGCCCGCGATTGCCTGCGTTACGACAGGAGCCGGCTCGACCTGATCAAGCCGCAATACGCGATCGAGCGGCTCTACGCGCTGACCCGCGAGCGCGACGTGTACATCACCACCGAGGTTGGCCAGCATCAGATGTGGGCCGCGCAATTCTTTAAGTTCGACGAGCCGTATCACTGGATGACTTCGGGCGGCCTCGGCACGATGGGCTATGGCCTGCCGGCGGCGATCGGCGTGCAGATCGCTCACCCCGAGGCGCTCGTCGTCGACATCGCCGGCGAAGCCTCGATCCTGATGAACATCCAGGAAATGTCGACCGCGGCACAGTATCGGCTGCCGGTCAAGGTGTTCATCATCAACAACCGGTACATGGGCATGGTGCGGCAGTGGCAGGAACTGCTGCACGGCGGCCGCTACTCCGAGAGCTATACCGCCGCACTCCCCGATTTCGTCAAGCTGGCAGAGGCCTTTGGTGCGGTCGGGCTGCGGGTCGAAGACCCGGCCGGGGTCGATGCGGCGATCAGCGAGATGCTGGCGGTTGACCGCGCCGTAATTCTCGACGTCGCGGTCGACCCGGCGGAGAATTGCTTCCCGATGATCCCCTCGGGTGCCGCCCACAACGAGATGTTGCTCGGGCCCGAGGACGAGGCCAAGAAGCCGGTCTCCGAGGAGGGCATGGTTCTCGTTTGAGGCCCGTGCGTGGCCGATCTCGAGCGACACGCCATCGCCGTCCTCGTCGACAACGAGCCGGGAGTGTTGGCCCGCGTCATCGGACTGTTTTCCGGGCGCGGCTACAATATCGAGAGCCTGACCGTGGCCGAGGTCGACCGCGCCAACCGGCTGTCGCGGATCACCATCGTGACCTCGGGCACGCGGATGATCATCGAGCAGATCAAGGCGCAGCTGTCGCGTCTCGTTCCGGTCCACAGAGTCCACGATTTGACCGACGAGGGACCCTTCGTCGAGCGCGAGATGGCGCTGATCAAGGTCATGGGCAAAGGCGAGACGCGGATCGAGTCGCTGCGTCTCGCCGACATCTTCCGGGCCCGCGTCGTCGATTCGACGACCGAAAGCTTCGTCTTCGAGATGACGGGGTCGAGCGAAAAGCTCAACGCCTTCATCACCTTGATGGAGCCCCTCGGACTCGTCGAAGTGTCGCGCACCGGGGCCGTGGCGATCTCACGCGGCGCGGCCAGCTTCTAACCGACACTGGCGGCGAAATCCCCGGCCGCTAGGATTACAGCGAATTTGCCAAACGGCCTTGCCAGACCGCCAAATCCCGAACCATGGTGTGGTCAAATCAAACCCTTGCGAGCGGAATTCCCTAACTTAGCGAACAAGGAATTTTTCGCGCCGTACGGGGAGTTTCTCCAGACCAAACAGGGGATGAATCCGGCGAATTGCCGGCTATCAGGGAACCACCAGAGAACCGGGCCGCGTCACCGGCGCCGCTCCTTGCCCGGTCCCGACCGCTTCGGTGATCGAGGCGAAGCCATCACTCCGCAGCAAGACGGCTAGCCCCGTCTTGATCTGGTTCACCAGATCAGGGCCGAGGAAGACCAGCGCCGTATAGAGCTGCACCAGGCTGGCGCCTGCGCGGATCTTCGCGTAGGCATCCTTGGCGCTCGCGATCCCGCCGACGCCGATCAGCGGCAAGCGTCCCTGGGTCAGCCGGTACATTTCGGCGAGTAGCGCGGTCGACGGCGCGAACAGCGGACGGCCGCTGAGCCCACCCGCCTCATGCGCGTGGCCGCTTACGAGACCGGGTGGGCGCGCGACCGTCGTGTTCGAGACGATCAAGCCGTCGATGCCGGCTTCGAGCGCGACCTGCGCGACGTCCTGGCGCTCTTCCGATGTCAGGTCGGGCGCGATCTTGAGCAGCAGCGGCACCCGGCAACCCGTCTCCTCGCGCACACTGATCAGCCGCGCCAGCAGCGATCTGAGCATCGCGCGATGCTGCAGCTCGCGCAGCCCGGGCGTGTTTGGTGAGGAGACGTTGACGACGAGATAGTCGGCGAGGTGCGCCGTCCGAAGGATGCCTTTGGCATAATCGCCTGCCGCATCATCGGTGTCGCGGTTTTTCCCGAGATTGACGCCAACAATTCCCGAACGCATACGCCGCGACAGCCGACCGCAGGCCACCGCGAGCCCGCGGCTGTTGAACCCCATCCGGTTGATGATCGCCTGATCTTGTTCGAGACGGAACAGTCGCGGTTTGGGATTGCCCGCCTGCGGGCGGGGCGTCACGGTCCCGACCTCGACGAAGCCGAAACCGAGGTCGAGCATTGCGTCGGGAACGCGGGCGTCCTTGTCGTAGCCCGCGGCCAGCCCAACCGGGTTCGCGAAGTCGAGACCCCACAGGCGCTGCGCCAAGACCGGCGGATCGGGGTCCGGTGCGGCAGCAACGCCGAGAAATCGACCCAAGCCGAGCTCGAGCCCGCCCAAAGTCAGCTCGTGCGCGGCTTCTCGCGGAAGCCGGCGCAGAGCGGGGCCGATCAGCCTGTAAAGGCCTGCCATAGCCGGAACTCGGTCGCTACTCGGAGATATGGTAGATCGTATAGGTCATGTCGGGAGGCAATCGCGAATTCTCGCCCCCGCGGGTATTGGTACCGCAGGCTCCTGTCGTCGTCGCCGGTTTCCGCGAGGTGCTATGGCTCAGCCCGGACGGCGAGATCGAGGCGCTGGCGCCCGCCGAAGCTCACAGCCGGGTCGAGCGCGAAACGCCGATGCTGTGCCACGCAAAGGCCACTGCGCGGCGGCTCGACGTGCCGGCGTTTCGTGCTCTCGATCTGCTCGAGTTGTTCGCCTTTGTTCGTCCGGCAACGTTCTGCGTGCCGACGCCGCGCGGCCTCGCCGAGGCCCTCGGGATAAGTCCGCCGCGCCGCCCGGCCGAAGAATGCGTGACGCTCGCTGCCGCGGCGCGCTTGCTGCTCGAGGAACTCGGCGGTGAGACCGATAACGAGGCGCGCGCGGTGGCGGAGGCTATGGACCGCGGCGGCTGGCTGTGGGCCCCGGCCGTCCTCGCCGCGTTGCCCGTTTCCGATCCGGATGCGCTGGCGCGGACGGCGGGGCTGCGGGTGTGGACGCGGCTTGCCGAATGGACCGAGCCTGCACCCGGGCCGGCGCCGGGTGACGAGACGGTGCGACCCGAGGAGGCGCGCTTGCGTCTCGCCGAGCTGCTCGGTGCTGCCGCCGAGCCGCGTCCGGAGCAAGCCGATTACGCCGCCGCGGTCGCTGCCGCCTTCGCGCCGCGCGCCCAGCCAGACCGACCCCAGGCCGTCCTCGCCGAAGCCGGGACGGGCGTCGGCAAGACGCTCGGCTATATCGCGCCGGCGAGCCTGTGGGCGGAGAAGAACCGCGGGTCGGTGTGGATCTCGACCTACACCCGCAACCTGCAGACGCAAATCGCCGGCGAGCTCGACCGCCTCTACCCCGATCCGGCGCTGAAGCAGCGCCGCGTCGTCGTCCGCAAGGGCCGCGAAAATTTCATCTGTCTGTTAAATTATGAGGAGGCACTCGGCGCCGCGCTGATGCGGCCGGGGCAATCACTGGCGCAACTGGGGTTGATCGCCCGCTGGATCGCCGCCAGCGACGCCGGAGATTTGGTGGCGGGAGACTTCCCGGGCTGGCTCGCCGAGCTGATCGGATTTGGGCGTGTCAACTGGCTCTCCGATCGCCGCGGCGAATGCGTGCACTCAGCCTGCCCTCAGTTTCACCACTGCTTTGTCGAGAAGAACATCCGCAAGGCACGACAAGCGCGCATCGTCATTGCCAACCATGCGCTCGTCATGGCGCAGGCGGCTCTCGGCGGGCTCGACGACGCGACCGTGCCGACCCGATACGTCTTCGACGAAGGTCACCACCTGCTCGCGGCGGCGGACGGCGCCTTTGGCGTACGCCTGTCGGGCCGGGAAGGGCGCGAGCTGCGTCGCTGGATTGTCGGCGCCGAAGGCGGCCGAGGGTCGCGGGCGCGAGGTCTGCGGCGCCGGATCGGCGACCTCGTGGAGGCCGACGAAGTCGGCGCCAAGGCGCTGATCGACGTTCTCGCGGCCGCGCGTGTCCTCCCTTCCGACGACTGGACGCAGCGGATCGCCGAAGGGCGCGGGCACCAAGGCTTCGAAAAGTTTCTCGTGCTGGTCCGCCAGCAGGTGTTGGCGCGTGCTGTGCTCTCAGACAACGGTTACGGCTTGCAAGCCGAGGCACGGCCGTCGATCGAGGGCTTTATCGAAGCGGCATTGGAGCTCGCTGAGAGCCTCGAACGCCTCGCGGCCGCATTAAAGCGGCTCTGCGACACCCTGCGAACCCGGCTCGAGGACCCCGACAACCCGCCCGAAGCCGGGTTGCGGCAGCGTCTCGATGCGACGATCCGCAGCCTCGACCGGCGTGGCGAGCTGCAGCTTTCCGCCTGGAGCCGGCTGCTCCGCGACCTCGCCGAGCCGCCTCGGCCAGAGACGGTCGAGTGGCTAGCGCTCGACCGGATCGACGGGTTGGAGACCGATGTCGGCGTCAACAGGAATTGGGTCGATCCGGGTATCCCTTTTGCGGCGCTGGTGGCGCAGCCGGCGCATGGTCTCCTCGTGACCTCGGCGACCCTGACCGATGGCGCCGCCGATCTCGATCTCGCTTGGCGCGGCGCCGAAGCGGGTACGGGTTTGCGCCACCTACCGGCGAGCCCCGCCGCGGCGCGCATCGCCTCGCCGTTCGACTATGCGCGGCAGACCCGCATTTTTGTGATCACCGATATCCCTCGCGACGACATCGGGCAGGTCGCAGCGGCCTATGCGGCCTTGTTCGTCGCGTCGCATGGCGGCGCGCTCGGCCTCTTCACCGCGATCACAAGGCTGCGCGCCGTACACCAGCGCATTGCCCCGGCGCTCGAGGCACGCGGCTTGTTCCTGCTCGCCCAGCACGTCGATGCGATGTCGACCGCAACGCTTGTTGATATCTTTCGCGCCGAGGAGGATTCCTGCCTGCTCGGCACCGACGCCGTGCGCGATGGCGTCGACATCCCGGGTCGCGCGTTGCGCTTGCTCGTGTTCGATCGGGTTCCCTGGCCGCGCCCGGATATATTGCACCGGGCCCGCAAACCGGTGTTCGGCGGCGTGGAGTATGCGGACAGGATCGCCCGATTGCGGCTACGGCAGGCTTATGGCCGGCTTATCCGCCGCGCCGACGATCGCGGCGTCTTTGTCATGCTCGACCGGGCGCTGCCGTCGCGCCTGCTCGCTGCCTTTCCTGAAGGTGCCGCCGTCGAGCGCGTGCCGCTGGCCCAGGCGACCGAAGCGACCGCCCGGTTTCTCGAAACGCCCCTGCCGCTGTTGGCGGGGGTGCGAGGGGGTTGACAGGTCCCTCGCGCTTCTGGTCTGAGGCTGTGTTCCGCAACACGAGAGGATCCGGGATGCTCGACCACCACCGCGCGCTGATCTACACGATGGTGATCGTGTCCGCCGCCGACAGCGAGCTGCCCGATGCCGAGCTCCGCATCATCGGTGATATCGTCCGGGACCTTCCGGTATTTCGCGATTTCGACGAAGGCGAGCTACCGAAGATACTCAACGATTGCACCGAGCTGATGAGCGGAGAAGACGGGCTCGAGGAGACCCTGAAGGCGATCAAGGCGGCGCTCCCGGTAAAGCTGCGCGAGACCGCCTATGCGATAGCTTGTGATCTCGTCGCTTCCGATGGCGAAGCGAGCCAGGAAGAGCTGCGCATCATCGAGCTGATCCGTCATCGGCTCAACCTCGAACGGCTGGTCGCCGCCGCCATAGAGCGCGGTGCGAGGGCACGCTTTCAGACTCTGTAATTAACCCTCTCCCGCATTGCGGGAGAGGGTGCCGAGCGTTGGCGGTGCGAGTTAGGGCGACGCCTCAGGCGTTAGAGGTGCGGGGCAACGCCTTCTTGACGGCCGCCTGGATTTCCGGCGGCTGGGCGGCAAGCGCGTCGCACAGTCGTCCGAGCTGCCGTCGTAGATCGTAGACCTGGTCGAGCAATCCGAGGAAGAGCGGCAGCGCCTCGTCGTCGATCGCAAACTCGCGGCGCACCTCGAGGATCAACTCGACCCGGGCGACATCGATCTCGCGGAAGATCCAGGTTTCGTTGCGCCGCTCTGGCAATACCCAGCGGTTCTCAACCCAACGGGTGAGCTCGCGCCGATCGAGGCCCACGAAGCGGCCGAGCAACTCCTCGAATGCAATCATCAGGGTATCCCCTGGCGCGGATCAAAGGGGTGCCGCGGCGCCCATTTTTCGAGAAATGCCGCGAGCTCCGGGTCACTACTCGGGCCGACCACCACCTTCAACGTCACATATTGATCGCCCGGACCCTTCTTGCGTTGGATTCCTTTACCGCGAAGGCGAAGCTGCGCACCGGTATCCGAACCCTTCGGGATCGTCATCGTCACCGGACCGGTGACGGTTGGCACCGTCACTCTGGCGCCGAGCACGGCCTCAGCGAGACTGACCGGCAGCTCGATCTGAATATTGTCGCCGTCGCGGCGGAACAGCGGGTGGGGCGCCACATGCACCTCGATCAGCGCATCGCCGACCGGGCCGCCGCCAAGGCCGGGCCCACCCTTTCCGCGCAATCGAAGCACCTGACCGTCGGTGATGCCGGGCGGAATCGTCACGTCGAGCCATTGCTCGGGAGCCAATGACACGCGCTGCTTGCCGCCGGTCGCGGCCTCGACAAAGTCGACCGTCAACGTGAAGAGCCGATCGCCGCCGCGTGCCTTGAAGCCCTCCCCACCGCGCGTCCGCCGACCTCGCCCGCCGGAGCCAAACGCGGCGAACAGATCCTCGAGATCCCCCAGATCCATTTCGCCCTCGGGCTGATATTTTCGACCCTCCGCCCCCTCGGCATAACCGCGATAATACGAGCGGGGCGGCCGCTCGGCGCCGCTCTCGTCAATTTCTTCGCGGTCGTAGCGCGCCCGCTTCTCCGGGTCCGAGAGGAGGTCGTAAGCGGCTGAAACCGCCTTGAACCGTTCCTCCGCCTCCGGCTTGCCCGGGTTCAGATCAGGGTGATACTGCTTGGCGAGCTTCCGATAGACTGTGCGGATCTCTTCCGCGCTAGTGTCCGGCTTGACGCCGAGCACTTCATAGGGTGTCTGCGCCATCCGGGTTAGTGTTGTCGTACCCGCTGGCGTTGAGCGGCTTCTTGGTCGATGCGCACAGCGACGGTGCGCTCCGAGCCGCCGCGGACGACGGTCAGATCGACCGCGTCGCCGATCCGCGCGACCACGACATGGTTCTTCAGCTCGGCCCCGTTACGGATCGGCACGCCGTTGACTGCGACGACGAGGTCGTTGGTTCGCAAGCCGGCTCGCTCGGCCGCCGAGCCGGGCACAACCCGAGCGATCACCGCACCCTGTGTGTGTGTCGTGCCGAGCGCCTGGGCGATGTCGGGCGTCAGGTCCTGGATCGCCACCCCGATCCGGCCGCGTTTAATCTCGCCGCCACTGATCAGCTGGTCCATCACCTGGCGCGCGATATTGATTGGCACGGCAAAGCCGATGCCGACATTGCCGCCGCTTGGCGCCAGGATCGCGGTGTTGATGCCAACGATCCGGCCCTGCAGATCGACGAGCGGACCGCCCGAATTGCCCGGATTGATCGAGGCGTCGGTCTGGATGAAATCCTCATAGCCCTCGATACCGAGGCCGGTACGGCCGAGCGCGCTGACGATCCCGGAGGTCACGGTCTGACCGAGGCCAAATGGATTGCCGACCGCTAGGACAAAATCGCCAACCTGCAGGTGATCGGAATCACCCATGGGTACCGCCGTCAAACTGCCACCCGGGACCTGCAACACTGCTATATCGGTTTCGGGGTCGCGGCCGACCAGCCGCGCCTTGAGCCGCCGATTATCCTTAGTCGTGACCTCGATGCTGTTGCCGTTCTCGACAACGTGGGCGTTGGTCAGCACATAGCCTTGCGCGGCGTCGACGATCACCCCCGAGCCGGTCGCCTCGGTCTCGCGCTCGATCGGCTGCTGCTGCAGGTTGAAGAAACGCCGGAACAGGGGATCCTGCAGCAAGGGGTTGTCCTCACGCACCCGGCCGCGCACCGAGATGCCGACAACACCAGGGGTTACCCGGCTCACGACCGGGGCGATGGTCTGCATCGGAGTGCCGCCCGCTTCGGGTATCGGCGCCCCCGCGAGCACGGAGCGAGCGACGCCCGTCATCAAAGCGATCCCGCCTGATATAACGAGCGCTGACAAGACCCGATTCATGGCTGTAAAAACCCTTGAGGGTGACGTCTGACCGCGTTCGGTGAACGACACCCGTCGTGTATAAGTTTCCGTCGCCTTGTATCTAACCCCTCGCGCGATCGCTTCAAGGGAAGTACATGGCAACCCTAGCAGCACCCTCGCTAATCGGCTGCTAGTCATTTGTTTTGTCTCATTTTTTTCTTGTAACGTAGCGCTCAATCGCGCATGCTCTTTGGCCAGCTAGGCACGTCGCATGAGAGCACACGAAGGTGAGCGACCACCAAAAGCAGGAACCCCGCGATTATCGTCTGACCACCGCGGAGATCATCTACCGTCTGCCGGATCATCCTGACCTGTTGCAGAGCTTCATCTGGCAAAAGCTGGACGTTGCTCCGGACTTCCCCGAGTTGCGCCGCTTTCTCGAATTCTGGAGCCGCAATCTCGAAGGCAAGCTCCATTCGGTGAGGGTTGGCCAGGCCAGATATTACGTACGCCCCAGGTTCCACCTCCTCGCTGCTACGCGCCGTTTGCACTAGTCGCCGGCCTCGAACGGCCCGCTCTTTCGCCGCAGTTGTCATTTCGCAGCGGCAGTCTCACCTTGCCCGATGCCGACTTTGCTGGGGATCGGGCTCTGACCATATCGGCGACCGCGTCACCGACCAATGGAAAAGTCGCCACGAGAGACGGACTTGGCGCTATCGCGGTCTGGTTGTTTATCTGCTGCGGTCTGATCTTTCTGATGGTGGTGGTCGGCGGCGTCACGCGGCTCACCCTCTCCGGACTGTCGATCACCGAATGGAAACCTGTCGTCGGTGTCGTCCCGCCGCTTTCCGCCGCCGACTGGGCCGGCGAATTCGCCAAATACAAAGAAATTCCCGAATACCGGGCTGTCCATTCTTTGATGAGTTTGGACGAGTTCAAAGGCATCTATTTATGGGAGTATACGCACCGGCTGTTAGGACGGTTGATCGCCCTCCTCTATACCATACCTTTCATCTGGTTTCTGGTGCGCGGACGGTTGCCGCGACGGCTGATAATGCCACTTTGCGGCATTCTGCTTCTCGGCTTCGCGCAAGGTGGGCTCGGCTGGTACATGGTCGAGAGCGGGCTCGCCGATCGGGCGGAGGTCAGCCAGTACCTGCTCGTCGCGCATCTCGCACTGGCGCTGGGGATTTACGTGGCGATCCTTTGGGTGGCGATCGGGATTGTCCGAGAACAGACATACGCGGATCCTGGGCGAGGCTGGAGAGGGGGCGCCGACGTCGTCCTTGTTCTCGTGGCTTTGACGATCATGGCCGGCGGCTTTGTCGCCGGCACACGCGCGGGGCTTACCTACAACTCCTTCCCCTTGATGGACGGTAGATTGGTGCCCGAAGGCTATGCCCAGCTCCGCCCGTTTGTCCTCAATTGGTTCGAGAATATCGCGGCGGTACAGTTCGACCACCGGCTGCTCGCCGTTGCGACGGCGGGTGTCATCTTGCTGGTGTGGGCGGTGGGTTGGCGCGGGGTTCTGCCGCGACCGGCTCGCGTTGCGCTGCACGGGCTGGTCGCCATCGCCCTGCTGCAGGTGGCGCTCGGCATCACGACCCTTGTGCTCGTCGTTCCGATCCCGCTTGCGGCTGCGCATCAGGCGGGTGCCGTGCTGTTGCTGACAGCGGCGATCGTCTTCCGCCACACCTTGCGCCGTGCTGCGCATGGGTTGTGATCGAATGGCGTCGGTTAGTGGGACCGAGGGATCGCGGAGGAGGCGGAGAATCTCTTCAGACGATACGAAAACGTTTCGTTTGCCGACGTTCACGCGTCCGTGCTGCATCTGCTCCCAACGGCTTCCTGCCGGGCCCTGGATATCGGTTCCGGAACGGGGCGCGATGCGGCAGCACTTGCCGCGATGGGTCACGGTGTCGTTGCGATCGAGCCGACCGCCGAACTCCGGCTGCGCGCCGCGCGATTCCATCCATCGCCGCGGATCGAATGGCTAGAGGACAGCCTTCCGGACCTGACGCGAGTGGCCCAGCGCGGCGAGCAATTCGACCTCGTCATGCTCACGGCTGTGTGGATGCATCTGGATGAACGACAACGACGCCGTGCAATGCGTCGGATCGCCTCCTTGGTGCGAGCTGACGGCGTCGTGATCATGACGTTGCGGCATGGTCCCGTTCCCCTTGGACGGCGCATGTTCGCCATCTCTGCCGACGAGACGATAGGGCTGGCGACATCCGAAGGCCTGCGGCTCCTCGTGAATCAAAATGAGCCGTCCGCGCTGGGCACTGCTAACGTAAGTTGGTCACGTCTGGCCTTTGCAAAGATAGACGTCGCTTGACTCCCCGCATGATGGACGCGCGGTCCGCGGCGCCCATATAGTCTTCACCCGTCCCGGGAGAAGACGATGGCCGACGACGATGCCTTTCCGGCGAGGACACTCGAAGACTGGGCGCGCCTCGCCGGGTCCGAGCTAAAGGGCAAACCGGTCGACAGCCTCGACTGGATCTCCCCCGAGGGCATCCTGGTCAAGCCGCTCTACACCGCCGACGACCTCGCCGCCATTGAATATGCCCAGCTGCCGGGGTTCCCGCCTTATCTGCGCGGACCACGGGCGACGATGTACCCCAACCGGCCGTGGACAATCCGCCAATACTCCGGGTTCTCGACCGCCGAGGAGTCGAACCGGTTCTATCGCAACAATCTGGCGGCGGGACAAATGGGGCTGTCGATCGCCTTCGATCTCGCCACGCATCGCGGCTACGACAGCGACCATCCGCGCGTCATTGGCGACGTCGGCAAGGCGGGGGTCGCGATCGACTCGGTCGAGGACATGAAGATCCTGTTCGACGGCATCCCGCTCGACCGAATGAGCGTGTCGATGACGATGAACGGCGCAGTACTGCCGGTGCTCGCCGGCTACATCGTCGCAGCCGAGGAGCAGGGCGTGCCCCAAGACCAGCTGACCGGCACGATCCAAAACGACATCCTTAAGGAATTCATGGTCCGCAACACTTACATTTATCCGCCCGGGCCGTCGATGCGTATTGTCGCCGACATTATCGAATATACCGCTCGATACATGCCGAAATTCAATTCGATCTCGATTTCCGGCTACCACATGGAGGAGGCTGGCGCGACTTCAGTGCAAGAACTTGCCTTTACCTTGAACGACGGGCTCGAATACGTACGGGCGGCATTGTCGCGGGGGCTGAAGATCGACGATTTCGCACCGCGTTTATCGTTCTTCTTCGGGATCGGCATGAATTTCTTCATGGAGATTGCCAAACTGCGTGCCTCGCGGGTGTTGTGGGCGCGGCTGATGCAGCAGTTCGCACCCAAGAACCCGGTGAGCCTGGCCTTGCGCACCCACTGTCAGACTTCGGGGGTCAGCCTCACCGAGCAGGACCCGCACAACAACATTATACGCACGACATTGGAGGCGCTCGCCGCGGTGCTCGGCGGCACGCAGTCGCTGCACACCAACTCGTTCGACGAGGCGCTGGCATTGCCGACCCCGGCCTCGGCACGCGTCGCGCGCAACACGCAGCTGATCCTCGCCGAGGAGACAGGCATCCCGCATGTGATCGATCCGCTTGGCGGCAGCTATTACGTCGAGAGTTTGACCCATTCGATCGGCGCGGCGGCGATGGCGCTGATCAACGAGGTCGAGGCGATGGGCGGGATGACCAAGGCGGTCGAAGCCGGCATGCCGAAATTGCGCATCGAGGAGGCCGCGGCGCGCCGCCAGGCCCGGATCGACCGCGGCGAGGAGACGATCGTCGGAGTAAACAAGTATCATTCCGGCGAGACGGCTTCGGTCGAGCTGCTCGATGTCGACAACAGCGCGGTGCGGAAGGCTCAGATCGAGCGCCTCGAGCGGGTGCGGCGCGCCCGCGACCCGGAGCGCTGGCACTCGGCGCTCGCCGTGCTGACCAAAGCGGCGAAGACCGGTAAGGGCAACCTGCTGGCATTAGCGATCGACGCGACGCGAGCGCGGGCGACGGTCGGTGAGATCTCCGACGCACTTGAAAGGATCTTCACCCGGCATCGCGCGCAGATCCGCGCGGTGTCGGGCGTCTATGGTGGGCAGTACGAAGGCGACGAGGGCTTCCGCCGGGTGCAGCGGCAGATCGAAGCGTTCGCCCGCGACGAGGGCAGGCGGCCACGCATGCTGGTCGCCAAACTCGGCCAGGACGGCCACGACCGCGGTGCCAAGGTGATCGCCACGGCCTTTGCCGATATCGGCTTCGATGTCGATATCGGCCCCCTGTTTCAGACCCCCGAGGAGACGGCGCGCCAAGCGGTCGAGAACGACGTCCACATCGTCGGCGTGTCGAGCCAGGCAGCCGGCCACAAGACCCTGGTCCCGGCGTTGATCGAGGCGCTCAAGAACGAAGGAGCCGGCGACATCCTGGTGGTGGTCGGCGGCGTGATCCCGCCCAAAGACTACGGGTTTCTGAAACGGGCCGGCGTCAGCGCGATCTTCGGCCCCGGCACCAACATCCCCAAAGCCGCCGCCGAGATACTCTCACTGATCGAACAGCACCGCCTCGCGGCGTGAGGCGCGAGCGCCAACAATTCAATATACGGACAACCGCTCAAGCAGATTGACGAACAGGTCGGAAGGCAGCCACCTCTCCCGAGGTACGGAGCATCTTGTCCACTTCTCCCGCATGCAGCTCCTCGGCATAGACCATCTGCCGGGCGTATTCTTCGAGCATCACCGAGTGCCCTTCCGCGCAGTGAAGCAGCTCGCGATAGAGAACGAGCGCCTTGCCTTCGGTCTCTAACGATTCGCGCAGAATGGCGCCGATGTCATGCTTGTGGCTGTCGAGTAGCGGTCCAATCGCTAAGGACGGATAGGCGCCCAGCTGAGTGATCATCTCGCCAGCTTGCTGGGCGTGAGTTAATGACTCGGCTGCCTGCTCCCGCAGCCATGAGACGATCGGGATACGGTTATGACCGAACACAAGAAAAGAATAGTGAGTATATCGTACTACTCCTGCTAACTCCTGCTCTAGGATACGATTTAAAAGACCGATAACTTTCTCCTTGTCCAACTCGGCCACTGGGAACTCCTTCCATGGCGGATGCAGGGTATTCTCTTCGTAAACTACTGTGCCGCGGCCATCGTTCCATCAGGCCCCTGATCAGGGGACGAGTAGGATCTTGCCGACGTGTTGGCTGGATTCCATCAGGCGGTGCGCCTCGGCGGCCTCGGTCAATGGAAATTTTCTATAGGTGAAGGGGCGCAATTTGCCGACCACCCACAGCGGCCATACCTTTTCTCTCAATGCGGCGATAATCGCCGCCTTTTGCTCAACGGTGCGCGAGCGCAAGGTTGACCCGGTCACCGTCAGATGCTTGCGCTGGATCAGGCCGAAATCGGTCTCGACCTTGCTGCCGCCCATCAGCGCGACAAAACAAAGTCTGCCTTCATGCGCCAGCAGATTGAGCTGGCGCGGGATGTAGTCGCCGCCGACCATATCGAGGATCGCATCGACACCGCGGCCGTTGGTGAATTCCTTGCCGACGCTGACGAAATCCTCCGTGCGGTAGTTGATCGCAACATCGGCGCCATAGTCGCGGCAGGCCCGGCACTTCTCGTCGGAGCCGGCGGTGGCCAGTACCTTGGCGCCGAATGCCTTGGCGAGCTGGATGGCGGTGACGCCGATGCCGCTCGACCCGCCCTGCACCAGGAACACCTCTCCCGGCTGGAGACGCATCCGCTCGAACACGTTCGTCCACACCGTGCAAAACGTCTCGGGGAGCCCGCCGGCGTCAACGAGACCGACGCCAGCCGGGACCGGCAGACATTGCAGCGCCGGCACCGCGGCATATTCGCCGTACCCGTCGCCGATCATCAGCGCACAGACCTCGTCGCCGGCCCGCCACTCGGTCATTCCGTCACCAACCTTTACCACCGTGCCCGAGCATTCAAGACCGGGGATGTCCGGCGCGCCGGGCGGCATCGGATAGCGCCCCATACGCTGCAAGCAATCGGCGCGGTTGACCCCAGCGGCGGCGAGCCGGATCAAGACCTCACCTGGTTTTGGTTCGGGGACCGGGCGGGTCGTCGGCACCAGCACCTCGGGTCCGCCGGGCGCCTTGATTTCGATCACGGTCTGGGTCGCTGGTATGTTGGCGAGCATCGAAGTCCTCTCATTCGCGGGGCGCCCTCGCTACTATAGCCGGGCCGGCACGGATATGTCGTGTTCGGCTCACGCCACGCGGGAGGAAGGACATGCCGATCTTGCAGGATAAGGTGGTACTGGTGACCGGGGCGGGTGCCGGTATCGGCCGCGCGACCTCCTTGGCGATGGCCGAGGCCGGCGCCAACGTCGCGTCCGCCGACATCGATCTTACCGCCGCTCAGCGGACAGCTGATCAGATCGCCACCAATACCCGGCGAGGCCTCGCCATCGAGGTCGATTGCGGCGATGTCGCAAAAATCGACGCGATGGTCGCGCGCACCGTCGCCGAGTTCGGTCGGCTCGACGTCATCGTCAACAATGCCGGGGTCACGCGCTTTGCCTACATCATGGACCTGACCGAAGCCGATTGGGACCGCATTCATCGCGTCAACGCCAAAGGCGTGTTCTTTTGTCTGCAGCGTGCGGCGCGCGAGATGATCCGGCAAAATCAAGCCGACGGAAGCGGTGGCCGGATCGTCAATATTGCGTCGATCGCCGGACGCGGGTATCCCGGCACGTCCAACGCCGCTTATGCGGCGAGCAAGGGTGCTGTGATCGCCCTGACCAAGACGGCCGCCCAGCAGCTCGGCCGCCACAATATAAACGTCAACGCGATCTGCCCGGGAGTGACCCGCACCGAGCTCGGGGCACGCAATGCCGTGGAGCGGGCCGCCGAGCGCGGGATCACCGTTGCCGAACTGCAGGCCCAGCAGGAAGCCGGGATTCCGATCGGCCGCGCCAACCAGCCTGAGGACATCGCCGCGATGGCCGTATTTCTGGCCTCACCCGGGGCGCGTAACATCACCGGGCAAGCCTACAATGTCGACGGCGGACTGGTGCCGAGCTAAGTCGCAACTCGCCTTCGCGCGCTCTCCTGGTGGCCGCCGCCCGCCCGGCGCTGCCAAATCTGCTGAGCGGTCGCCTGCCTTTCTTTTATGGCTGGGTCGTCCTTGCTTGCCTGTGCTGTGCCGGATTTGCCCGGCAAGGCCCGGCGGTCGCCACCTTATCGATCTTTGTCGACCGTTGACTCGCGAATTCGGCTGGTCGCGCACCGCATTGTCGGGGGCTGTGTCGCTGGGCGGCGTGCTGGCCGCAGTGTCATCGCCGCTGATCGGCCCGCTGCTCGATCGTCATGGCGCGCGTCTTACTCTCTGCATCGCGGTGCTGGTGACCGGGATCGCGTTGATGCTGCTGTCACTGACGCAATCGCTGCTGGTCTTTTATCTGTTGTTCTGCATTGCTCGGATGAATTGGGCCGGACCGTTCGATTTGGGCATCTACGGCGGCGTCAGTAATTGGTTCGTTGCCCGCCGCGCCTTTGCCACCTCTATTGCGACTGTGGCGCAAATGGCAGGACTGGTCGCGATGCCGCTGATCGCCCAGCTGGCGATGCGCCAGCATGGCTGGCGCGGCGGTTGGCTGGCGATTGGATTCGTCACCTTGCTGATCGGCTTCCTGCCGGTTTGGCTGTTCATGGTGCGCCGCCC
>Ga0306922_10002941_pt1 | contig 15880 bp, 12 predicted proteins | sample sta12Cox44000082_FD_203758 | JGI IMG/M metagenome (GOLD analysis project Ga0306922, IMG submission 203758) | Lab enrichment of tropical soil microbial communities from Luquillo Experimental Forest, Puerto Rico - statoxic.12C.oxic.44.000.082 (v2)... | ecosystem: Environmental > Terrestrial >... | reverse complement strand
GCAGATCCTCGTGCCCTTTGGCGTCTTCTTCTGCGGTGGCATCATCGCCGGGGCCGGGTCCGTCATGGTCAGGTCTGGCCGCGCCAAGGGGCTATGACCGGGTATAGGCGCGGACGTCGGCGACACTCCACCAGTTGCCGCTGGACGCGGTCAGGGTGACACGGACGAACCGGACCGGGGCGCCGGTCAGGTCTGCGGTGGTCAGCTGCCCTGTCCCCTGGCCGTCGGCGACGACAGTGGTCCAGTTGGTGCCGTCGGTGCTGGTGGCGACCGTGTAGCCGCGCGGGTAGTCGCCTGTGGACGCGCCGGTGTCGAAAACGACCTGCCGTGCGGCGATCGCGTGGCCGAAGTCGACCTGGAGGTACTGGCCCGGAGCCTGGCCGGTGCCAGTGGAATAGCGGGTGCTGGCGTCGCCGTCTACGGCGTTGGCCGCCACGTCGCTGGTGCAGCACGGGTCGGCCGGGCCGGGCGGTTTCGCCGTCGCGGTCCAGCCGTCCGGGCTGACCTGGCGCAGGGCGTAACTGCCTGGAATGGTGCCGCGCCAGGTGAAGGTGGCCAGCGCCCCGCCGGGGAGGGTGTAGGTAAACGCCTGGTCGCCTTCGCGGACGGCGAAGGTGGCCGGGTTGTCGTTCTCGTTGTGCACGACCAGGACCGTGCCGCCGTCCGGGTTACGGAACGCCACGTCCATGATCTGCCCGTTCCATCCCGTGGTGCCGAATGAGGTGCTGGCGATGCGAACCGCCCCGGGCTCCACGAAACGGGCAAGATGGCCGAGCGTGTAGTACTCGGCGTTGTCGGTCACGGTGTCGCCGGGGCCGACGGTGATGATGCCAGTGCAGGTGCCGCAGCCGCCCACGTGCGGACCGCCGGACGGGTCGAGGGCCACGTTCCAGTTGATAACGGTCTGCGCCCAGTTACGGGTGGCGCCGATGATCAGGTTCCGGGAATGCCACTTGAGCGTGTCGGAGAAGGTGTTCGCGGGGTTGGCGGACTGGCTTCCTGAGCATTCGGTGAAGTAGATCGCCTGGCCGGGGAACTGATCGTGCAGTTTGGTCATCGCGCTCGGGTCGCCGTAGTAGCAGTGGTAGGCGACGCCGGAGATCCACCTGGCGGCCGGGGAGTTCAGGACGTTCTGCGGGTAGGCGTTGATGTCGGCGGTCTCATCGGGCGGGGTGGACGCGATGTCGTTGGGATGCTCGGCCCAGTTGTGGTCGTAGGCGAGGACCTGGGTACGCAGGCCGGCGTCGCGCAGCATCGGCCCGAGGTCCTCGATGACCTTCGCCTCCTGCCACGAGGGCATGTCCGTGCCCGGATAGCCGGAGGGGGCGCGGTTCTGCGGCTCGTTCTGCACGGTGATCGTGTCGACCCTGACGCCATTCGCCTGGTACGCCTGGATGAACTTGAGCAGGTACAGCGCGTAAGAACGGTAGACGCGCGGGTCGTCGATCAGGCGGCCGCCGATCAGCGAGCCGCTCGTCTTCATCCACGCGGGCGGGCTCCACGGGGTCGCGACGATCCGCAGCCGGGGATTGATGGCCTCGGCCTCGCGCAATAGCGGCAGGATCTGTGCCTGGTCATGGGCGATGGAGAAGTGGCGCTGGCCGTAGTCGGTCTGCCCGGCGGGCAGGTCGTCGTAGGTGTATGCCGCGGTGGCGACGAAGTCCGAGGCGCCGATCGGCTGGCGCAGGTAATCGAGGCCGTCCCCGGTCGCCGGATCGAACAGCGAGCGCATCGCGGCTTCGCGTGCCGCCGGAGACAGCTGGTAGAGCACGGTGGCGGAGGAGTCGGTGATCGCCCCGCCGAACCCCTGCATGGTCTGGTACGTCAGGGTCGGGTCGACGACGAGCGTCGGGGCCGTAGTCGCCGTGCCGCTGAACGCGACCGTGCCCAGGTCGCTGAGCTTGTCCGCGCCGTCCGGAGTCGTCACCCACACGTGCGCCGTCACCGGCGCTGGCGGCTGGCCGCCCGGCCCGGCGGCGGCCGCGTTCGCGGCGGCCGAGGTCATCATGCTGGCTGCCATCGCTGCCGTGCCTAGCACAGCCCCGATAAACGTATGGCGGGGCATCATCGTCCTTTCCGCCTGGAACCGGCTGACATATGTAACAAATGAAACAGAAATGAAACAGCTCGTTGCCCCACAGCGAAGCAGTTCGTTCTCTGCCTGTCAAGGCAGAGAACGCGCTATATGCTGTAATCCTGAAACTGGGGGTGTAACAAAAATGAGCCGTTCGCCGGGGCGGCGCGCCACCGTCCGCGACATCGCCGCGCGGACCGGCGTGTCCATCGCGACCGTATCCCGGGTCCTCAACGGTCATCCTCATGTCGCCCCCGAGACCCGCCAGCTGGTACGGCTCGCGGCCGAAGAGCTCAGCGCGCGGTCCCCCGGCCGCGGCGCGGATGGTGCCCGCGCCCCGGGGGGCGCCGTCTACCTGCGCTGTCCCTACGTGCTGACCGACTACTTCGGGCTGATCGTGTCCTCGGTCGCCGAGACCCTCGCGCTGCACGGACACGCCGTGGTGCTTGACGCGGGAGAGGCCGAGCAGCACGTCAGCATCCTGCCGTCGCTTCCGTCACGGGCCGGCATTACCGGCGCGATCGTAATCCTGCCGCCAGAGCCCGGCGATCAGCTGGTGGCGCTGCGCGCTTCGGGATTCCCGTTCGTGGTGGTCGATCCGCGAACCCCGGTGCCTCGAGACATCGCCGCGGTGTCGGCCGCGCACTTCGCCGGAGCGCGCAGTGTGACCGAGCACCTGGTCAGGCTCGGTCACCGGCACATCGGCGTGATCGCCGGGCCACAGGATTGGCTAGCCGGCGGGGGCCGCCTGGCCGGGCATGCCTCGGCGCTCGCCGACGCGGGCGTGCTGCACTCTCCCGAGCTGACCCGGGCGGGTGAGCCGACCGTCCCCTTCGGCCGCCACGCCGCCGGCGAGCTCCTCGACCTGCCCCGCCGGCCCACCGCGCTGGCCTGCTTCAACGACAAGACCGCCGTCGGCGCGCTGGCCGCCGCCGCCGAGCGCGGCCTGCGGGTGCCCGCAGACCTGTCCATCTCGGGCTTCGACGACATCGACCTGGCCCAGGCCACCAGCCCCATGCTCACCACCGTCCGACAGCCGCTGGCCGAGATGGGGCGGATAGCCGTAAGCCTGCTCATCCGTCTCATGGAGGGCCACCGAGTCGACGCCCTGCACGTCGAGCTCGCCACCGAGCTGGTCGAGCGCGGCTCTACCGGCCCCGCCCCAGCCGGCTGAAGACGCCAGGCGCCAGTGCCGCGGGTCCCGGAACCGGACACAGCATGTCTTTCCGGGCGTTTCTCTACCCCTTTATCATTATTAAATGTTACTCAACAGTATTGACTGTTTATCTGCCTATAGTTACGTTCATTTCCGGACAGTCTTACCCAGATTTGCCCAGCAAACTGCGCTCTATTAAGCGCGGAAGGGAACAGGATGAACCCTCTGACCCCCGTCCGGCGAATGACGATCCGGACCGCGGCGGCCGTGTTCGCGACCGCCGCCCTCGCCGCCGGCGCACAGGTGGCTGCTGCTAGCGCCCACGCCGCTACCTTGGCGGCCAGCGGCAACATTAGCGGCTCCCCCGCGGCGAACCCCTACTCCCCTGCCTACCAGCATCCCTACCGGGGAGGCGTCGTGCCGACCGTGCAGCGGCTAGGCCAGATGCGGCACTGGGCCGCTCATCAACCGCAGCGAGCCTCGGCGAGAAACCTCAGGTACGGAGGGGGAATCGACGGGATCGGTGTCACCACCGGCCACGAGAAGGTTTACCTGGTGTTCTACGGCTCCCAGTGGGGCACGCAGAGCACCAATGCCAGCGGTGATGTCACGCTGTCCGGCGACACGCGCGGCGAGGCCCCTTACGTTCAGGAACTGATGAAGGGCCTCGGCACGAATGGCGAGCTGTGGTCCGGCGTCATGACCCAGTACTGCGACGGCGTAGCGGTCCGCGCGCAAACCTGTCCGTCCACCAACACCGAGCACGTCGCTTATCCCACCGGCGGCGCGCTCGCCGGCGTCTGGGTAGACGAGAGCGCGGCATCGCCGTCACAGGCCACCGGCCACCAACTCGGCGTGGAGGCGGTCAACGCGGCCGCCCACTTCGGCAACACTACGGCGGCCTCGAACAGGGACGCCCAGTACGTCGTGATCTCGCCGACCGGCACCCACCCCGACGGGTTCAACACCCCCTCCGGGCAGTTCTGCGCCTGGCATGACTACAACGGCGACACGACCCTGAGCGGCGGCGCGGTCACCTCCCCCTACGGGGACATCGCCTTCACCAACCTGCCGTACGTCACCGACCTCGGCACGTCCTGCGGCCAGGACTTCGTCAACAGCAACGGCACGCTCGACGGCGTCTCCATCGTGGAGGGCCACGAGTACGCCGAGACCATCACCGACCAGAACCCGGCCGGCGGCTGGACCGACTCCACTGGCGCGGAGAACGGCGACAAGTGCGCGTGGATCTCCCCCGGCACCAGCGGCGGTGCGGGTGACCTGGCGCTGGCTACCGGGTCCTTCGCCATGCAGAGCACGTGGGCCAACGACGGCAGCAGCGGCAGGGGCGCCTGCGAGTTCAGCCACGCCATCGTCGGATAAGGCCAAGCAGCCTCAGCTCCGCCACGGCGGTCATGGTGACGTCACCGGCTCTGCCAGGCGGGTATACGACGCCATCCGAACCGTGGTGGAGCTGAGGCAGGGATCCGCGCCGGCCTAGAGCAAGTACGGTGTCCAGGTGGGCGTGTCACTACACGACGCTGAACGGGGAGAGCCTGCTCGCGAACGGCTAGCGGCGGACTTGCGCGCGCTCGGCTTGCGGCCTGGGCAGGACCTGCTCATCCATTGTTCGCTGCGGCAGGTCGGGCCGGTGGACAGCGGCGCCGCCACGCTGCTCGGCGCGATCCAGGACGTCGCAGGTCCCGCGGCAACGCTCGTAGTCCCGGCCCAGACGGCCTGGAACTCGCTGACCTCGCGCGCGTTCCGTGCCGCCACGGCGGGTCTTGACCCGGACGGCTATGCCCGGTACGTCGCCGCCATGCCGGGCTTCGACCCGGCGAACACGCCCTCGGCAGGAATGGGGGCGTTCGCCGAGTACGTGCGGACGCGTCCGGAGGCGCGGCGTAGTACTCATCCGCAGTCGTCCTTCGCGGCGCTAGGGCCAAGCGCGGCCGCCGCCATGGCCGTGCATGACCTGGACTGCCATCTCGGCGAGCGGTCACCGCTTCGCTGGCTGTATGACGCCGGAGCGGCGATCCTCCTGATCGGTGTCGGCTATTCCGCCTGCACAGGCTTTCACCTAGCCGAATACCGGCTGTCCCACGTGGTACCGACGATGGAGTACCACTGTTTTTCGGTCAGCGGCGGGACGCGTACGGCGCATCAGTTCGCCGACATCAACATGGACGACAGTGACTTCGAGTTGATCGGAGCCGCGCTGGACTCGGCCAGCTGGCCCGACCCCGTCGCGCCACGGCACGGTCACATCGGAATGGCCGCGTCCACGCTGCTGCCGATGTCCACCGCCGTCGATTTCGCGCGTTCCTGGATGGAGGAGCATCGGGTTAAAAAATGATGGCCGCCGCCAGATCCTTATATTCCGGCCGGGGTCGAATCGCTTGATGAATTCGTTTCTATTGTCTCCGTGCTAGTCGCGGAAGCCGAACGGCAATACCTGCGCTATAGCGCCGGTCGGGTAACATCACCCCGGTCGGCCGGACGACCCCGTCTGGCAAGTGAAGGGTCGGCTGGAGCTGCTGTTACTTAAGATCCGTTTGGGGGTCGCGCGATGCCTGATCATGATGAGGGAAAGGAATCTCACGCTGGCCGCATCGTCACGTTCTACTCGTTCAAAGGCGGAACGGGACGCACCATGGCGCTCGCGAACGTGGCCTGGATTCTCGCGGCCAATGGAAAGCGGGTGCTGATCGCCGACTGGGATCTGGAGTCGCCCGGCCTGCACCGGTTTTTCCAGCCGTTCATGGATGCCGATGTCAGCGGCAAGCCGGGCATCATCGACTTCATCCGCCGGTACGAGTGGGCGGCCAAGGAGGAGGCTGTCCGTTTCGAGTCCACCGGCATCAGCGGCACGCAGGCGGCGCGCGATGAGATGACCCTGCTTATCGGCCGTCATATCTCCCAGGTGAGCCACTACGCACTTCCGGTGAACTGGCCGTTCCTCGACGGCGCCATTGATTTTCTGACGCCGGGAAAACAGGGAAACGGTGTCTATGAGCTCACACTGAGCGCGCTGGACTGGGATACCCTCTACGACACCCTAGGCGGCGCCGAGTTCTTCGACGCGCTGCGCGCGCACCTGAAAAATGCCTACGACTATGTCTTGATCGACAGCAGGACAGGGCTATCGGATATCGCGGACATTTGCACGCTCCACCTACCGGACACGGTGGTCGACTGCTTCACTCTGAGTACCCAGAGCATCGAAGGCGCTGCCAGGATAGCCAAGCAGATTCAGCACTACACCGAGCGCGATATCACGATCTTGCCAGTGCCGATGCGCATCGATCACGCGCAGCGCGCCAACGTGCTCGCGGGCCTGCAATTGGCGGAGTTCCTGTTCGAGGGGCTGCCCGCGGGCATGTCCGAGCCGGAGCGAGGGCAGTACTGGACCGAGGTGGAGGTGCCGTACCGGTCCGCCTACGCGTATGAAGAGACGCTGGCCGCCTTCGGCGACCAGCCTGGTTCCGCTGACTCGCTGCTGCCTGCCTACGAGCGGATCACTGCCCGGATCACCGAAAATACGATCACCACGCTGCCGCCACTCGATGAGCGGCTACGGCTGCGCACCCGGCTGAAGTTCGCCCGGACGGCGCTGCCTGGTCCGTCATCGACCCGCAACCGTTCTGAGTAGCCCGGGACCCGCGTTCGCCTTGCTGAGCGCCCAGGTGAGAACCTCCGGCAGGATCTCAACCGCGGCGAAATGAGCGGTACCCGGCCGCACGACGAGTTCAGAGGTGCCGATTCTTCGATGGAGCCACAGTGTGTGGCTGATCGGAGAGAAGATGTCCTCTCCGCCATGCCATAGCAGCACCGGCACCGATATGTCAGAGAGTTCAAACTTCCATGGGCTGCTGAGCGCGATGACATCGTCTATCCACCCGTCCACCGACTCGCGCAGCGCTTCGGTGTGGGTCTGCGCGATTAGCCGGCGAAGCCCCATGTCCCCGATGACCTGTTTATCGGCGCCGACAAGCTCAGGCCAGAGCGCGTCGAGCAGGCCTTGTGAGTTATTTCGGACTTGCCCGGCATGCTGGTTAAGCGCGGTGATCAGCGCTCCGAGGTTGCACTCGGCGTTCTGAAATGCCTCAACATTCGACTCGGCCATCCCGCCGAACCAGTCCAGGCCTGCAGCGTCATACGGCGCGAGACTGCTCAGCGCGGCGACGCATATCGCCCGGTCACGCAAGCTCGCGGCAGCGGCACAGGCCAGCGCGTGCGGGGCGCCGCCAGATCTGCCTATGACGCTGAACCTGTCGATGCCGAAATGGTCCGCGATAGCCTTGACGTCGTCGGCCGCGTCCGCGACACCGCGGCTTTCCCTGCGGTCCGAACCGGGATAGCCAGGCCGGTTGTAGCTGACCAGCCGGATCCCGAGCCGGTACAGGAAGATTCCGCGCGGCCGCGGACCGCTGAGCGCGCCTGGGGTCCCATGCAGCAGGAACACGGCGTGCCCGTCTGGAGCGCCTGAGATCTCAACCGCCAGCCTGTTACCGCCTGGAGTCTCGACCACCTGCGCCACGGCAGCCCTCCTCTATGCGCTCCGCACCCGGCCGGCCACTATCAGAACAAGCACACATGCACCTCTAGGGTACTTTCCGGGCAATGGTGCACAACTAGCGAGTGGTAACCCGTCGGGCAGGCCACAGCTCATGCTGCCGGGCCCGCGGTTCTCTGGAGCCCTGGCAGGTCGATGAGCGTGATGCGACGCTGGCCGGTCCGAATGAGACCGCGTTCACGCCAGCTGCTGAGCGCGCGCGTGACGGTGGCACGCGATGTGCCAGCCAGGCTGGCTAGGTCTTCTTGCGACAGCGGCAATGCTAGCTCGACGACGCTCCCGACCTGGCTGCCGTGGCGGCCGGCCAGATCGAGCAGGAGCCCGGCCAGCCGCTGCGCACCGCTGGTAACCATGCGCAGACGCAGCATCGTATCCGTGTTACTCCAGCGCTGCGCCAGCATGCGACGGTAGGCATGGCTGGCGCCCGGATTGGCGTCCAGGAAGGAAGTGAACCTGTCGTAGCTCACGATCAGCGCGTGTACAGCGCTGATGGCCTGCATCGTCGCATTCCGGGGTCCGGCCGTATCGCCGGCCGTCTCACCGATGACGTCGCCGTCGCCGCGCAGCGCGAGGACGGTCTCATGACCGTTGTCGGATACCGACAGGACTTTCACCCAGCCGCGCAAGAGGACGAACAGGTGCGTCGCGGGATCTCCTTCAATGCCCATGGTCGCGCCTGGCGGGTATCTCCTGTCGTGCCCCAGTGACGACAGGGCGCGCCGCTCGTCTGGAGTAAGCAGATCCCAGAATCCATGGCTAGGTGCCATCCCCGTGCGCCTTACCGTCGAACCGTCTCACAGTGCGGCAATCGCCTGCGACTGCCACTGGTCTAACGATGAGCCATCTGGGATTGGCTGGCAAACGCTAGAAGCCGATGACGAGGATCGCCGTCCACACCACGAAGCAGAAGGCGGTGACGTACACCCACGTATCAGCGAGCTGGACACGATGCCTGGCCAGGCGTGCCGCGCCAAGCAGCAGGTGCGCGCGGATCCATGACCACTCGTCAAGATAGGCGCCGACTGGCGGCAGGGTCAGCCACGCAGCGCGCGGGTCCAGCGGAGATCCGGTTTGCCAGCGAAGCTCGCTGAGCGCGTTGAGCACCGGCCTGCCCGCCAGGGCCAGCAGGGTTACCGCCGTGAGCCAGCAGAAGACCACCCCAAGCAACAGGCCCATGTTGATAACGCGGAACCCCCCAGGCTGCAGCGCCCGGGCCGCGAACCCTGCTTCGAGAGCGATCCCGATCGTGATCGCACCGAGCACCCCGCCGCCCACCAGCAGGTAGCCGCGCGTTTCGCGGAGCAGCCCGGCCAGCTCACCGATGAGCGCGTGCGCGGGTCCTTGATCTTGCCGCACCTGATCCGGCGGCACTTGTCCGTCAGTGCTGTCGTCGGGGCTGCCCTGCCATCCCTCGGTCGATCCGTAGGGCCAGAATGATCGTGCGCCCATGAGACGTTCTCCCTGCTTGCGCTGTTCCCGCAGTCAGGGAAGCAGGGGTTCCGCTGGTGCGCTGCCTCAGCTGAGGCATCCCCGTTGCCTCATCTGATACAGCGGCCGGGTAACGGCGCGTTTTCCGAGCGTACGGCCCAGATCGGCGAGCGCGGCTGGCCAGGTTCGCGGCATCTATATACGCGTACGAGCGACCAAGCCCTGTACGCGACTGTCCACGATCGTCCATGGGTGTCTCTACACGGTGTCGTATCGCCCTTGTACGACGTAAACAGGTTTACTCGCGTTGCGAAGACGCCGGGGGGACGGCAGAATCTGCTGTGACGTCCGTGGTTCTCACGCACTCAAGCGACACAGCGGACTTCTGGCCCTGAATCTAACTCGTTCGGAGAGAACGTTATGACCTTGCCCGACCAAGCGCTTAAGGCTGCCATTCCCGACCTTCGGAATGTCCCGCTGGACCGGCTAGCCGAGCTGGGCGATTCGGTCCTCGCGGAATCGATCGCCTTGTATCGTCAGCGCCTCCTGGACAGCGGCGTGCCGGTCTACCGATTCAACTCGGGGATCTAGCCGCAGCCGTCCCGACTCAGCAGGAAGCCCACTTGATCACGACCCACCAGCTGCCAGAGGAAGCCTTCACGGCGCTCGCCAGAGGCGATGGCGACCCTGCGGTAGTGCGGCACTTGAGCGACGTGCAACGCAGTAAGCACTTGATGCTCTTGCATGACATCGCCGCAGGCGCCGAGGGTGCCGGCCCGGGGTCCCCTGAGATCGCCGCCTTCCGGGCGGGCTGGGAGCTCCTGGTGAAGGTGCAGGAGGCCGACCCGGATGCGTTCGCCTGGGTTTCCGGCCTTCCGCACATCGGCGCGTGGGCACACGATTGCCTTGAACGCAAGGATCGAGGACTCCTGCCCGATCTGGGCTATCTCGCGGCGGCGGCCGTCGCCGCCGCCGTTCGGGCTGGCGTCCAGTTCGAACTGGATGTCCCGGTTAAAGACGGCCGGGTGCTGCTCCCCGGCCTCGGCTACTTCCATGGCCTCGGTGCGGGCTCGCGGGTCCGGCTGCGCGGCGATGCCGAGCGCCTGACCGTCGGCGCGCTCACCGAAGCTCCGCGCACGGCTCTGGTACCGGATGGCGGCTCAGGCGATCCGGTCCAGCATTGGCAGGGAACTCATGCGGCCCGGGCGGTAGCCGACGGACGCACCTGGACTGTGCTCCTGGAGACTGGCGATCGCTACCTCGACCGGTTCGCGCTTCCGATGTCCGCCGCCTTGACGGCGAAGGAAGTCACGAGCTGGCAAGAGTGCATCCAGTCTGCCTGGGAGGTGCTGGTGCGGCACCATGGCTGGGCGGCCGGCTCCATCGCGGCGGGCGTCTCGGTGATCATCCCGCTGACCGCGCATGGTGACACCGACCTGGACAGTGCGACCACTCCGGCTGCCTTCGGGGCGATCGCGACCTCGCTGCCGCCGGACCCGGTCATCATGGCCGAAATCCTCGTGCACGAATTCCAGCACCTCAAGCTCTGCGGGCTGGAGGACATAGCGCCCCTGACAGAACCATCCGACGAGCGGGTTTACGCTCCATGGCGGCCGGACCCGCGGCCCGTGGGCGGCCTGTTGCAGGGGGTCTACGCGCATCTGGGAATGGCGCGATTCTGGGCTGCCCAGCGGCACCTGGAGACCGATCCGGATGACATCCTGCGCGCCCAGGTCATGTTCGAACGCTGGCGGTCCATGATCGAACCGGTCACAGCCACCCTGCTGCGGACGGGCCGCCTGACGCAGCCAGGCGCCCGATTCGTCGCCCTGCTTCGCGACCAGGGCCAGCGGCTGGAATCTGAAGTTGTTCCCGCCGATGTGAGTGCCGTGGCCAGGAAAGTCGCCCTTGACCACAGGCTCACCTGGCAGCTGAGGCATACGGCCATCGACGCCACAGCGGTGACAGACCTGGCGACGGCATATCAGGCGGGCGAACCGCGCTCCGGCCGGCTGTTGCCCGAAGGCCGGATCGAGGAGGACACGCGGACCGTAGACCCCACGACCCGCAGCCGCTTGCTGAATATGCGCTTTCTCGAACCGCGCCGGTACAGCGAACTAAGCGACGCGGGGCTGCCAGGACTCAGTGCGGCTGACCGCTTGCTGCTCAGCGGCCAGGCGAGCAGGGCGGTGCGGGCGTACCGGGACCAGATCTCGGCCGCACCCGAACCGTTGGCGGAGGCGTGGACGGGCCTCGCGCTCGCGATCCACCTGCTGGGACAGACGCCATTCCTGCCGGCGTTCGACACCGGCCTGCCGCTCATGTTCGACGTGCATGCCTGCCTAGCCGCGCGTGGGATCCGGAGTGATCCGCTGGAGCTGGCGTCATGGCTGGGATGATCTCAGCCCAGATCACGGGCCACCCCGCGCCCTGGCCGCTGCTCGACCTCGATGTGGCGGCCGTCCGGAAGGCGGGCCACCAGCCGGTCCCTTTCCGGCAGTTCATCCTGAAGGTGCATAGCCGCTGCAACCTGTCGTGCTCGTACTGCTATGTGTACGAAATGGCGGACCAGGCGTGGCGGGGCATGCCAATGCGCATGAGCGACGCGGTGGCTGCCAAGACCGTCCAGCGCATCGCCGACCACGCCGAGAGCCATGCCCTCGACAGCGTCGACATCATCCTGCACGGCGGTGAGCCGCTGCTCGCCACAGCGGACTGGCTGGCGAAGCTCGTCACCTCGCTTCGCGAGCGAGTGCCCGCCCAGGTGAACGTGGCCATGCAGACCAACGGGACCCTGCTCAGCCGGCCGGTGCTTGAATCGCTCAAGAGCCTGCGCGTCAGCGTTGGCGTCAGCCTGGATGGCGACGCCGAAGCGACGGACCGGCATCGCCGCTACGCCAACGGCACCAACAGCTACGGCGCGGTTGCCGATGGTTTGTATCTTCTGCAGTCACCGGAATTCCGTGCCTGCTACAGCGGCCTCCTGTGCACTGTCGACACCGGCAATGACCCGGTCGCTACCTACGAGGCACTCCTCAAGTTCAGCCCCCCGGCGATCGACCTGCTGCTGCCGCACGCCAACTGGAGTTCCCCGCCGCCGGGGGCGGGTTACGCTGACTGGCTGATCAGCGTCTTCGACCGGTGGTACGCCGCGCCGCGCCAGGAAACGCGGATCCGCCTGTTCAGTGAGCTCATCCAGCTCGTCCTCGGCCAGCCCGGCGGGGTTGAGGGGCTGGGACTGATGCCCAGCACGCTCGCCGTAGTCGATACCGATGGCTCCATCAAACAGCTCGACTCGCTCAGTTCCGCGTATCCCGGCGCCGCCGACACCGGTCTTCATGTCTTCACGGGCGGCTTCGACGGCGCGCTGGACCACCCCACTACGGTCGCCAGGCAGATCGGCGCCGCCGCCTTGTCCTCGCAATGCCTGGACTGCCCGGTGCTGGAGATCTGCGGCGGCGGCCTGTACCCGCACCGGTACCGCCAGGGAGCGGGCTTCCGCAACCCCTCCGTGTACTGCGACGACCTGCTGCGGCTCATCAGCTACGTTCGCGACCGCGTCGTCACGGACCTGCGCCAACTCGACGCCTTACACCTCTGGCTCGATCTCGGCGGTCAGCCGTATCCCTTCCGCCGCCGCACGCGCCTCAGGGTGCTCCCGGTTCAGCGTATTCGCATACTTGCTGAGGACGTCGTCGAGCCGTCGTTCCGAACTGGCCACGTCTCCCGCCGCCGCCTCGTCGATCGACAGGTTGGCCGCTGCCATCAGCGTGTCCGGATGGCTGTCACCGAGTGATCTGCGGCACTTGGCGAGCGTCTCATGCCCGAGTTGTATCGCCTCACCTAGCCTGCGGGAGCTGGCGAGGTCGGTGGCGTAGTTGATATTGGCTGCCAAGGTAAACGGATGCGGATCGCCGTAGATCCCGATGAGCCCGTTTCTAGCCTCTTCATCGTGCGCGAGGGCGTCCTGCGCGTTTCCCCCCGCGCGAAGCACAGAGGCCAGGTTCAGCTGTGCCGCGTAGAGGAGGAGATCGTTCCGGGGGCTGGATTTCCGGCATCGGTCATAAGTCTCATCGGCCAGTTCCTCGGCGCCGGCCAGATCACCCACGGCGCGGCGGTCGTTGATCAGGTTGGTGGCGGCCGTGAGCGTCGACATGTGCTCGTCACCCAGGTATTCGCGGTAACGCTGACGGACATGCTCCCGCTGACTCAGCGCGTCCCAGTGATGACCGGCCTTGCGCAGCGCGGTCGCGAATCCCTCACATGCCCTGAGCCAGTGCGTGTTCTCTCGCCCGCCAACCGCTTCGAACTCATTCCAGACCCTACGCGCTATGTCCAGCGAGTCCTGATATTCGCCGAGACCGCGCAGGTCACGAGCTACCGCATTATATGAGTGGAGGGTTAGCGGGTCACTGGGCCCGAGGATCCGGCGCCGATCTTCGAAGGTGCGCTGATCAGTCTCCAGAGCCAGGCGAAATTGGCCAAGTTGCCGGTAGTCGAATCCGATGTTATTCCAGGCGTTCAGCGTCCGCTCATTCGTCTCGCCGTAGGCAGCTTCGAATTTTGGCAATATCGCAAGGTCCAAGTTGAGCGCATCGCGAAATTGGTTACGCGCGCGCAGGACGGCGCCGTGGATGGTTTCGCACAGCAGGAACACCTTGAACCCGTCACCATCGGTGTAAGTCTGGAGAAATGGCTGGATCCGCCGGATCTGCTCGTCGGCGTCGGCGACGCGCCCGTCCTGGTGCATCGCGACGGCGACCTCCACCGCCATCGTCAGCACCCTCAGGTCATCCTCGCCATGACGTTCCCGCCATGTCTCAAGGACATCCTTGCCGAACTGCATTGCCTCAACATGCGCGCCGCGCAGGTGCAGTCGCCGCACCTGGTCGATAATGAGGTCGCGCAGCGCCTGGTCATCAGCGCACAGGAACCTGCGATCAGACTCAAGGTGTTGTAGGGACAGGTCGTAGGTCGCGTCCCCAGCGCTCTTATTGGGGTTACCGGGGTTGGATCTGGCTAGCAGCGCGTCTACGGCGTCGCGGTACGCGTTGAAGTGATCGATGTGCTCTTCGCGCAGCCGTCCTTGGGTAACGGCCTGGACCACCCGGTGCATCTGAATCAGGTCCCGGGCAGCGTCCACCTTAGCCAGGGACAGCCGGTGCAACAGACTCTCCGCGGCGCGGAAGCGCGACTGGGAAGACAGAAACTCCGATAGGCCGGGCGGATTATCGATACCCGTCGTGTCCTGCAGGAAAAGCTCGGCCGCGATCGGCTCAGGGGAGAAAAAGGCGCAAAGGTTGAACAAGTGCTTCGCGTCAGCGGTTAGCAACTCATTCGACAATGCCCAGGTACCCGATACGTGGGCATGCGAATCTGATTCGCCGTCCCGATCCTCGGGCAGGTTATGGGCACTGTCCATGAACCGCGCGAGGTATTCGTCGATGCCCCATGTGCTCTCGGCAAGGCACGCGGCGGCATGGCCGATGGCGAGGGGCAGATAGCCAAGCTCAGCCGCCAGTCGTGCGGCCAGGCCGACGCGGCGCGTGTCCTCCTCTTGAGCGGAGACTTCCCGCGCGTCCCCCGCCGCGAGGCTGGGGACTCGCTGGCGGAGGAAGCTGATCGCCTCCGCCTCGGTGAACGGCGAGAGTTCGACAGGGTCCCCCTCCGGCCTGCTGGGCCAGTTCTTCCGCTCCCGCAAAGTCACGATGATGTGCCTCTCCGGCTGACTGGCCGGCAAGTATCTCTCGAGATCAAACGGGTTGGCGACGTTGTCGTACACGAGGAGCCAGCTTGGCCCCTCCTCCGATTGCAGTTTTTCAAGTACGGCGGCGATGGTCCTGTCACGGCTGCTGTCCATGCCCGCAAGACGTGGCTCGAGCCGACGGGCCAGGCTGACCAGGGCCTCCCTGACACGGTCGTGGTGTTCCGCGCGAATCCACCAGACAACGTCGTACCTGTTTATGTTGCGGTGTATGTACTCAGCCGCCAGTTCGGTTTTGCCGATCCCCCCTTTTCCGGAAATAACCTGCACGTGCGGAGAATCCTGATTTGCCAGGTTGCGGGCTAGCGTCTCCAGTTCGACCGCCCGGCCCGTGAAGTTGGCATTGCGGGACGGGATCTCATTCGACCAGATCCGCTGCGGCGGCCGCGGCGGCATCCCGGTCCCCCCCGATAGCACGGCCGGCTGGGCGGGCCGCGACGACCGTTCCGAATGCCGGCCAGGCGGCTCCGCGGCGTCGGGCAGGCCGCCGCGTGACATGCTCGCATCGTCCTGTGCCAGCCACGCCGCGTCCCAGAGGGCATGGAATTTGTCCCGGTCCGCCTCTCCCCCGAGCGCCTTGATGATCTTCTCCAGGAAATTCCAGCTCGGCACGCGAGAACCACGAAAGACATTGTGCACCGTTGATGAGCTGACGTTACCGCGCCCGGCCAGCCTCGCGATCTCCCGCATTGACGGACGTCCTGCCTTCGAGTGCAGGTCGTCAAGCTGGACGAAGAGATCGGAGATAGGGCCCGGCGGCGTCGGCTCCCGCCTTACTGCTCCCACCCGTAGATCAACCTCCCAGCGTCAAGTATGTCCATTTTCGTCGTACGTTGCACACGACGCGTGAACATGATGGCCGGCGTCCACTCAATTCATCCT
>Ga0306922_10002938_pt1 | contig 15882 bp, 13 predicted proteins | sample sta12Cox44000082_FD_203758 | JGI IMG/M metagenome (GOLD analysis project Ga0306922, IMG submission 203758) | Lab enrichment of tropical soil microbial communities from Luquillo Experimental Forest, Puerto Rico - statoxic.12C.oxic.44.000.082 (v2)... | ecosystem: Environmental > Terrestrial >... | reverse complement strand
CATCGTGCTCATCGGCGACGGCGACGTCGGCGGCCTGATCGGCATCCACTACTGCCAAGAGATGAAGGTCAAAAACCCGATCGTCTCGATCGACGGCCTCGAGCTGAAGGAGTTCGACTACATCGACATCGGCGCCATCCTCGACACGTCGGGCGCAGTGCCAGTGGTCATCAAGTCGCTGATCTTCCCGACCAGCTCAGGCCTCGGCAAGGATTGGAAGGCCGAGCGCGCGGTAGCGCCGGCCGCCGCTGCCTCGACGTAGCAACTGCAAAATTCAAAGCAGCAACTGCAAATCTCAGAAGCCGGCCGTGCCTACGCGTTGAGCGTTTGCACGCCCATTGTGCACTGCACAATGGGCGTGCGCCTTGCAGCGAAAGCGGGCATCTAGTCCTAGAGGACAGAACTCTCGTCAGTCCGCGGCTTCGTCGTAAGCCTTTGAAATATTTGCGCTTAAAGCCATCGCCCGACGTGGCATCCATTTTGCTGTTTAAGCAGCAGCCATAGCGTCGCGCGGTGACAGGCATCGCTACCGTGCGGGCGCCCAAACGGTCGAGGGAGACGGGAACGATGGACTACATCAAGCCAGCCGACGTCGCGGTCGCCATGGTCGAGGCCGGGCGGCGCAAGCTCGCGCTCGCGCCACGCGACCTCCTGATCCGCGGCATGCTGTCGGGCGCCATCCTCGGCGTGGCGACGAGCCTCGCCTTCACCGGCGCCGTACAGACCAATGTGCCGCTGGTCGGCGCGCTGATCTTCCCCGTCGGGCTCATCGCCATCGTGCTGCTCGGCCTCGAACTCGTCACCGGGAGCTTTGCGCTCGTGCCGCTACCGTGGATCGAGCGCGAAACCAGCGCCGGTTCGGTCCTCGTCAACTGGGGCTGGGTGTTCATCGGCAACCTGATCGGCAGCGTCGCCTACGGCGCCCTGCTAGCGATCGCGCTCACCAATATGGGAACGGTTGCACCCGCCGGCGTCGCCGCGCGCATCGTGCAGATCGCCGAGCTGAAGACCACCGGCTACGCCGCGATCGGCTTTGCCGGCTTCGTCACCTGCTTCGTCAAGGCGATGCTGTGCAACTGGCTCGTCTGCCTCGCGCTCGTTCTCGCCATGACCACGACCTCGACCATCGGCAAGATCGCCTGCGCCTGGATGCCGATCTTCATCTTTTTCGCCCAGGGCTTCGAACACTCGGTGGTCAACATGTTCATCATCCCGACCGGCATGATGATGGGCGCCAAGGTCACGGTCGCCGACTGGTGGCTGTGGAATCAGATTCCGGTGACGCTCGGCAACATAGTCGGCGGATTCATGTTCACCGGGCTTGCCATCTACATGACCTACAAACCTGCGACAGCCGCGAAGCTGCCGGCGCCAACACCGACCGGCGTGCCCGCCGAATAGCGCGGTACGCCGCGTTTGCAGCGCGACCAACAAGCCGTGACGAAGCGGACGAGCAAAGATGGCTGGTGACTTCGAGCCGGAGCAGAAGCGCTATCTTGAAGGCTTCATGGCCGGTCTGCAGATCGCGAAGACGTCGCGGTACGCGGCCGGCAATGGCGCGGCGACGAACGCCGCGAATGCGGCCGCAGCGGAGCTGACCGGCCCCGACGCGGCGGCATTGCGGGCGCAGGATCGCGTCGTCAAGGCCGGCGGCAAGCTGTCCGATCCGGAAAAATTCAAGCGCGAGCTGCATCCGTTCGACGGCTACGAGAAGCTGAAGGCCCAGGCCGTCACCAACGAGGCGCCAAAACCCGACGACAATTTCCGCTGGCGCTTCTTCGGCCTGTTCTACTGCGCACCGACGCAGAAGGCCTATATGTGCCGGCTGCGCATCCCGAACGGCATCCTGTCGCATTGGCAGTTCGCGGGCCTCGCCGACCTCGCCGAGCATTACGCCGGCGGCTACGCCCATGTGACTACGCGCGCCAATCTGCAGATGCGCGAGGTCGAGCCGAAGGATGCCATCGCCATGGTCGAGGCGATCCAAGATCTCGGCCTGTGCTCGCGCGGCTCCGGCGCCGACAATATCCGCAACGTCACCGGCACGCCGACCGCGGGTATCGATCCGCAGGAGCTGATCGACACCCGGCCGTACGCGCGGGAATGGCATTTCCACATCCTCAACGACCGCTCGCTCTACGGCATTCCGCGCAAGTTCAACGTCGGCTTCGACGGCGGCGGCACGATCGCGGTGCTGGAGGATACCAACGACATTGGCTTTCAGGCCGTCGCGGTCAAGGACGGCTTCGGCGTCGCATCGGGCATCTGGTTTCGCCTGATGCTCGGCGGTATCACCGGCCACAAGGACTTCGCCCGCTCGACCGGCGTCATCGTGAGACCTGAGGACGCCACCAAGGTCGCCGACGCCGTGGTGCGGGTCTTCATCGACAACGGCAACCGCAGCGACCGCGCCAAGGCGCGGCTCAAATACGTGCTCGATGCCTGGGGGTTCGAGAAATTTCTCGCCGCCATGGAAGAAAGGCTCGGCCACAAGCTCACGCGCGTCCCGGAGGAAGCCATTGAGAAACGTCCCGTCTTCGACCGTCTTGCTCACATCGGCGCACATCCGCAAAAGCAGGCGGGCCTTTATTGGCTCGGCGTCGTCCTTCCGGTGGGCAAGATTACCGTTGCGCAAATGCGCGCCATCGGCAAGATCGCCGCGGAGTTCGGCGACGGCGATATCCGCCTCACGGTCTGGCAGAATTTTCTGATCTCGGGCGTGCCCGAGAACCGGCTCGCAGCGGCGGCCGCGGCCATCGAAGCAATCGGACTTTCGACCAAAGCCACCTCGGTCCGCGCCGGCCTCGTCGCCTGCACTGGCAATGCCGGTTGCCGGCTCGCGCTGTCCGACACCAAGCGCGATGCCGATGACATCGCGCGCTGGTGCGAGGAGCGCGTGCAGCTCGACGGCCCGCTCAACATTCATCTCACTGGCTGTCCGAATTCGTGCGCGCAACACTACATCGGCGACATCGGCCTCGTCGGCACTAAGGTCCTTGTGTCTGAGGACGGCGATCAGGTCGAGGGCTATCACGTCCACGTCGGCGGCGGCTTCGGGCCGGACGCCCAATGCGGCCGCGAGGTCTATCGCGATTTGAAGGCCGACGATGCGCCGCGCACGGTCGAGCGCATGCTCAAGGCCTATCTCGCCAACCGCGCGGCGGCCGACGAGACTTTCCTTTCGTTCACGCGCCGCCATGACGTTGAGGCGCTCAAGGCGATGTTCGAGCGCGAGGCAGTGGAATGACCCAGACCACGCCGCCGCCCATTCCGACGCTCATTCCCGAAAGCGCGCCGTTTAGCGCCGAGCAGCGCACCTGGCTCAACGGCTTTCTCGCCGGCCTTCTTTCGATAGACGGCGGCGTGATCCCGCTGTCGGCCGCCGAGACCGCGGCGCTGATGAACGACGTTGCCGGCAGCGCCGCGACCGCGCGCGGCCCGCTCGACGACGGCGACGACGGCAATGCGCCATGGCACGACCCGGCGATGCCGATCACCGACCGCATGCAGCTCGCCGAAGCCCGGCCGCTGCGGCGGCGCATGATGGCGGCCATGGGCCAGCAGGATTGCGGCCAGTGCGGCTACAACTGCGAGGACTATGCCAACGCGATATTCCTGAAGAGCGAAGAGCGGCTGAACCTGTGCGTGCCCGGCGGCAAAGACACCACGCGCATGCTTAAATCGCTCTATGCCGAGTTCGGCGCCATTCCGGCCGCCGCCATGGCGCCGGCGACCGCAGAAGCTCGGGCGCCGAAGCCAGCGGCCGACGCCGCCACCACGAAGTCAATCCCGACGCGCGACCAACCGGCCGAAGCGGCGTTCGTCGCGCGCACCCGGCTCAACAAGAAGGGCTCGCAAAAAGAGACTTGGCACATCGATATCGATCTCGCCGGCAGCGGCATCGATTATGCCGTCGGCGACTCGTTCGGCGTCTTCCCCCATAACGAGCCGGCGCTGGTCGATGCCGTCCTTGCCGCGCTGCATGCGCCGCCGGACTTTCCGATCGCCGGCCGGCCGCTGCGCGAGGTGCTGACCGACAGCGTTTCGCTGGGCGTCGCGCCCGACATGCTGTTCCAGCTCATCTCCTACATCACCGGCGGCGAGCGGCGGCAGAAGGCGAAGGCGCTCGCTTCCGGCGGCGATCCGGACGGCGATGCCAAGACGCTCGACGTGCTCGCGGCGCTCGAGAAGTTTCCCGGCGTCCGGCCCGATCCGGAGGCGTTGATCGAAGCGCTCGATCCGCTGCAGCCGCGGCTCTATTCGATCGCGTCGTCGCCCAAGGGCATGCCGGGCAAGATGGCGCTGACCATCGACACAGTGCGCTACAAGATTGGCAAGCGTAATCGCTTCGGCGTCGCCTCGACCTACTTCGCCGACCGCATTGCGCCCGGCACCATGATAAAGGCCTATGTGCAGAAGGCGGCGCATTTCGGCCTGCCCGCCGACCCTGCGACCCCTATCGTCATGATCGGCCCGGGCACCGGCATTGCGCCATTCCGCGCCTTCCTGCATGAGCGCATGGCGACCGGCGCCAAGGGCTGCAACTGGCTGTTCTTCGGCCATCAGCACCGCGACCACGATTTCTTCTACGAGGACGAACTGAGCGGGCTCCGCGCCGCCGGCGTACTCACCCGGCTGTCGCTCGCCTGGTCGCGCGACGACGTGCAAAAATTCTATGTCCAGGACCGCATGCGCGAGGTCGGCCGTGAGCTGTGGGCCTGGCTCGCCGAGGGTGCCCACGTCTATGTCTGCGGCGCCATCACCATGGGCAAGGACGTGGAGCGCGCCATGGTCGACGTCATCGCCGCCCACGGCGCGCGTACCATCGACCAATCGGTGGCGTTTCTGGCCGAATTGAAGAAAAGCAACCGATACCACACCGACGTTTATTGAGCCGCCGCGCCGGCGCTACGCTATAATCGGGCCGCAACAGTGGGGGCGGCCCAATGCGTACAGGTGCCGAATATTTGCGTTCGCTCAACGACGGCCGGCGCGTCTTCGTCGACGGCGAGCAGGTCAAGGATATCACCAGCCATCCGGCATTCCGCCAAGCGGCACGGTCGGTGGCCAACCTCTATGATATCGCCGCCCATCCGGCACAGCGCGAGCACATGACGTTTGTGTCGCCGAAGACCGGCGCACCGGTGTGGCGGGCCTGGCAGATCCCGCGCACGCACGCCGACCTGCGCGCGCGACGGCTGTTCTCAGAGACCTGGGCCGAGGCGACCCTCGGCCTGATGGGCCGCTCGCCGGACCATGTCGCGGCCTTCTTCGCCGGCTATGCCTCGACGCCGCAGCTCTTTGCCACCGCCGGCCAGAAGTTCGCGGACAATGTCGTCGCGTTCTACGAGTTCATGCGCGACAACCACATCTACTGCAGCTACGCGATTGTGCCGCCGCAGATCGATCGCTCGAAGCCCGCGCACAAGCAGTCCGATCCGACGCTTTATGCCGGCGTGGTCAAAGAGCGCGACGACGGCATCGTGATCTCCGGCGCGCAGCAGGTGGCGACTGGCGGCGTGCTATCGGACTGGATTCACCTAAGCTGTATCCACCCGCTGCAACCGGGCGACGAGAATTACGCCAATTGTGTCGCGATCCCGGTCAACGCGCCGGGCGTGACGCTGATCCCGCGCCGGCCGTTCGCATTGCACGCCGACAACGCGTTCGACTATCCGCTGTCGAGCCGGTTCGACGAGTCGGACAGCTACGTCGTATTCGACAATGTGTTCGTGCCGTGGGAGCACGTCTTCATCTACCGTAGCGTGGAACTGACGCGCGACCAGTGGTTCAAGACGCCGTCGCATTCGCTCGGCAATCATCAGGCGCAGGTGCGCTACGTCACCAAGCTGCGCTTCATGATGGGACTCGCGAAACGCACCATCGAGATGATCGGCACCAATGACCTACCGCCGGTGCAGATCGCCATGGGCGAACTCGCGGCGCTGGTATCGATCTATGAGGGTATGCTGCTGGCGCACGAGACCGCGGCGTCGATCAGGGACGGCGTTCTCTGGCCGTCGGTCATCACGCTCTACGCGGCGATGGCGATGCAGTCGGAGTTCAACGGCCGGATGCTCGAGGCGGTCCGGGAGTTGGTGAGCTCCTCGGTGATCTCGCAACCGTCCTCGGTTGCGGATTTCGACAATCCGGACATCGCACCGCTGATCGAGCGTTACATGCGCTCGGGCACCATGGACGCGAAATCGCGCACCGCGCTGGTGCGGCTCCTCTGGGACTTCCTAGGCACCGAATTCGGCAGCCGGCATCAGCAATACGAAAAATTCTATGGCGGCTCGCCGGCGATCGTGAAGCAGAACACCTATCGCAATTTCGACTTCAAGCGCGCCACCGCGCTCGTCGACCGCGCGCTGAGTTTGCCGCCGCTAGATTAACCCGCATCTTCGCCTGCCGAGCCCAGGAGCCCACGATGATCATCTCGCGACGCCATCTCATCGCGCTGGCCGCCGGCGCCGCGGCGCGGTCCGCGCACGCGCAAAGCTATCCGGCTCGTCCGGCGAGGATCATTTCCGGCTTTCCACCGGGCGGCATCAGCGACACCTATGCGCGCTTGATCGGGCAGTGGCTGTCGGAGCATCTCGGCCAACAATTCATCGTTGAGAACAGGCCCGGCGCCGGCGGCAATCTCGCCGCCGAGGCGGTCGCGAAAGCGGAGCCCGACGGCTACACCCTTCTCCTCACCACCTCCGCCGACGCCTGGAACGCAACGCTCTACAGCAATCTCAACTTCAACATCGTGCACGACTTCGCGCCGGTCGCGTGTATCTCGCGCGGGCCGGGCGCGCTGGTGGTCAATCCGTCGGTGCCGGCCAATTCCGTCGCCGAGGTGATCGCGTATGCCAAGGCCAATCCGGGCAAGGTCACCGTGGCGTCCGCCGGCATCGGCAGCGCGCCGCACATGTACTGGGAGCTGTTCCGCATCAAGACCGGCGTCGACATGGTGCACGTGCCGTATCGCGGCGGCGGTCCTGCCGTCGCCGATCTGCTTGGCGGGCAGGTCCAGTGCTATATCGGCACTACCGCCGCGGTCATTGGCCATATCAAGGCCGGCAAGCTGCGTCCGCTCGGGGTGACCACGACGCAGCGCCTCGCGGTGCTGCCCGACGTGCCGGCAATCGCCGAAACGGTGCCGGGCTACGAGGCGACGATCTACGTCGGCATCGCCGCGCCGCGCGGCTCGCCCGCTGCGATCGTTGATACGCTGAGCAAACAAATCGTCGCCGCGGCGTTCGACCCGAAGATGATGGCGCGGATTACCGAGTTGGGTGACACGCCGGAGCCGCTCGCGACGCCCGCGTTCGAGAAGCTCGTGGTCGCCGAGGCACAGAAATGGGCCCAAGTGATCAAGACCGCGGGCGTGCGAGCGGAATAAGCCTCACGCCTCCGCGGCTGCAAGCGCCGGCGCGGACGGCGGCGACTTTTCCGCGGCCTTCGGCTCAAGCGCCGCGGCGACGGCTTCCTCGACCCGCTCCAGCCAGATGAATTCCATCTCGCGGCGCGCGATCTCCGGAATGTCGTCGTAGTCGCGGCGGTTGCGCGCCGGCAGCATGACGCGCTTGATGCCGGCCGAATGCGCGGCGACCACTTTCTCCTTGATGCCGCCGATCGGCAGCACCAGGCCGCGCAGGCTGATCTCGCCGGTCATCGCGGTATCGTTGCGCACCGTGCGGTCCGTCATCAGCGAGGTCAGTGCCATGAATATGGCGACGCCGGCGCTCGGGCCGTCCTTCGGCGTAGCACCCGCCGGCACGTGGACGTGGATGTCGCTCTTGTCGAAACGCAACGGATCGATGTCGAGCGACACGGAGCGGTTCTTGACGATGGAGAGCGCGGCCTGCGCGCTTTCCTTCATCACGTCGCCGAGCTGGCCGGTGAGGATGAGCTTGCCGGAGCCGGGCACGCGGGTAGCCTCGATGAAGAGGATATCGCCGCCGACCGGCGTCCAGGCGAGCCCGGTGGCGACGCCGGGCACGCTCAAACGCATCGCCGTCTCGCTCTCGAATCTCGGTGCGCCGAGGATCGGCACGAGGTCCTCGCGCGAAATGCGGATCGGGCCCACCTGCCCTTCGGCAACGCGCACCGCGGCATGGCGCAGCACCTGGCCGATCTGGCGCTCGAGCCCCCGCACCCCCGATTCGCGGGTGTAGAGCTGAACGATGTCGCGCAGGACATCGTCGCCGATCTCGACCTGGCCTTCCTTGAGCCCGTTCGCCTCGAGCTGCCGCTTGACGAGATACCGGTGGGCGATCTGCAGCTTCTCGTCGGCCGTGTAGCCGGCAAGGCTGATGATCTCCATGCGGTCGCGCAAGGGTCCCGGAATGGTGTCGAGCATGTTCGCCGTGGTGATAAACACCACGCGGCTCAAGTCGAACGGCACCGCGAGATAATTGTCGCGGAAGGTGTTGTTCTGCTCGGGGTCGAGCACCTCGAGCAGCGCGGCGCCCGGATCGCCCTGGATGCTGGCGCCGAGCTTGTCGATCTCGTCTAGCATCATGACGCAGTTGCGCGAGCCCGCCTTGCGGATGTGCTGGACGATGTTGCCGGGCAGCGCGCCGATATAGGTGCGGCGGTGACCGCGGATCTCGGCCTCGTCGTGCACGCCACCGAGGCTCACGCGGACGAACTTGCGGTCCATGGCGCGCGCGATCGACTGGCCGAGCGATGTCTTGCCGACACCGGGCGGACCGACGAAGCACAGGATCGGCGCCTTGCCTTGCGGCGCAAGCTTGCGCACGGCGAGATATTCGATGATACGGCGCTTGATCTTATCGAGGTCGTAGTGGTCCTCGTCGAGAATCTTGCGCGCCTCGGCGATGTCGATCGGCTTCTCCTCCGGCAACGCCCAAGGCAGCTCGATCAGCCAGTCGAGATAGGTGCGGATCATGCCGTATTCGCCGGCGGCGTCGGGCATGCGCTGCAGCCGGCGCAGCTCCTTGCGCGCCTGGTCCTCGACCTCCTTCGGCATCTTGGCGTTGGCGATGGCCTTGTCGAGCTCAGCCATCTCGGCAGCCTTGCCCTCCTCGCCTTCGCCGAGCTGGCGCTGGATCGCCGCCAACTGCTCGCGCAACAGCGCCTCACGCTGGCGCTCGTCGAGCGCGGTTTTGGTCTGGCGGCCGATCTCCTGCGACAGCCGCAACACCTCGATGCGGTGCGCCAGCAGGCGTGCGACCTTGTCCATGCGCGCGGCGACGTCGATGGTCTCGAGGATTTCCTGCTTCTCCTCGGGCTTGATATCCATGTAGGCGGTGGCGAGGTCGGCCAGCGCGCCAGGCTGGTCGATGGACTGAACCGCGGCCAGCAAGTCGGCCGGCACCTGCGGCAGAAGCTCAACCGCTTCGACCGCCTGCGCCTTCAAATTGACGAAACGCGCCTCGATCTCGGGCGAGCTGAAGCCCGGCTCCGGCACGCGCGTCACCCGCGCCACCATGAACGGCCAGCCGCTCAGATATTCGACGATCTGGAAGCGCTCCTCACCCTGGCAGATGGCGTGGTTGGAGCCGTCCGGCGCGGTGATGTAGCGCGCGAGATTGGCGACCGTGCCCATGCGGTGCATGTCGATGCCGTCTGGATCGGCGACGTCGGCGGCGCGCTGCAAAAGGATGCCGACCTGGCGCTGGTCGCGCACGGCCTGTTGCGCCGCGGCGACCGACTTCGGCCGGCCGAGCGTAATCGGCAGCACTAAGCCTGGAAACAACACGACATTACGCACCGGCACGACGATGAGCGCGTCTGCCGGCAGCGGCGGCAACGGGCCGGTGCCTGGCGCGCTTGCTTCCCTGGCCAAAATTTCGGGCTCAGCCACGGCTCACCCCTGCTTTCTGCAACGTAATGACAAGGCAACCGGCGACCACGGCGCGGCTCACATTGGTGTAACGGCCGGCCGGCAGCCGGACGCGTCGATAGAACCGCCCTTGCGGCAGCTCGAGCCGATGAATGACCGCGGTGCGCCATTCGGCCGGCACGGTACGGGTGCCGGCGATGACGAGGTCGCCATCCTCGATGATGGCCTGCGCGCTGTCGGCATCGACGCCGGGCAGCGCGACCAGCGCCAAAACCTCGTGGTCGGTCTCCAAAATGTCGACCGGCGGCTCCCAGGCCGGCAGTTGCGCCTGCGTGCCCGCGGGCCGGAACAGCTCGCGGTGCATGCGCTCGGCCCGCGCCAGCATGGCGACAGCTTCCGACCACATCCAATCGCGTGCGGCGTCACGAGCCATGGATTGTGCCCTCCAGTCTCGACTGGCTTATGTGTGGACCGGAGCGCGGAAATTCAACGGCGCCGCTGCGCCTTGCCGGTCAGCGCGGCGCGGCGGCGGCACGGCGGGCGCTGCGCACCCCGTCGGCGAGCGAGCGCACCAGATCGGTGACCGCCGGCACCGTCGCCGCCGTGGCCTTGGCGCCGGCGTCGAGGCTTTGGCGCACGGCATCGACCAGAGCCGAGCCGACCACAACGCCGTCGGCATTCTCGGCGATGGCGCGCGCCTGCGCGGCGCTGCGCACGCCGAAGCCGACGCAGACCGGGAGCTTGGTGTGGCGCTTGATGCGGGCAACGGCGCCGGAGACCCGGCCGGGATCGGGCGCGGCCGAGCCGGTAATGCCGGTGATCGAAACGTAATAGACGAAACCCGAGGTGTTCGCGAGCACGGCCGGCAGCCGCTTGTCGTCGGTGGTCGGCGTCGCAAGGCGGACGAAGTTGAGCCCGGCTTTGAGCGCCGGCAGGCAGAGCTCGGCGTCCTCTTCCGGCGGCAGATCGACGATGATCAGACCGTCGACGCCGGCCATCTTGGCGTCGGCGAGGAATTTGTCGACGCCATAGACGTAGATCGGATTGTAGTAGCCCATCAGCACGATGGGGGTCGCGTCATCGCCGGCGCGAAAGGCGTGCACGATGGCGAGCGTCTTCTTCATGTTCTGCCCGGCACGAAGCGCGCGTAAGCCCGCCGCCTGGACCGCCGGGCCGTCGGCCATCGGATCGGTGAACGGCATGCCGAGCTCGATGATATCGGCGCCGGCCTTGGGCAACGCTTTGACGACGGCGAGCGAGGTCGCCTCGTCCGGATCGCCCGCCATGGTGAAGGTAATGAGCGCGACACGGCCTTCCTGCCGGAGCGCGGCAAAGCGGCGGTCCATGCGTTCGGTCATCGCGCCTTGCTTCCCAGATGCCGCGCCACCGAATCCAAATCCTTGTCGCCGCGGCCGGAGAGGTTGACCACCATCAGGTGATCCTTTGGCTTTTTCGGCGCGAGCTCGAGCACCTTGGCGATGGCATGCGCAGGCTCGAGCGCCGGGATGATGCCTTCGAGCTTCGACAGAAGCTGAAACGCGTTCAGCGCCTCGTCGTCGGTTGCCGAGAGAAATTTGATGCGGCCCAAATCGGCGAGCCAGGCGTGCTCTGGCCCGATGCCGGGATAATCCAGGCCGGCCGAGATCGAGTGCGCCTCGTTGATCTGTCCGTCCTCGTTCATCAGGAGATACGTGCGATTGCCGTGCAGCACGCCGGGCCGGCCGCCGGCGATGGAGGCGGCATGCATGCCGCTGTCGACGCCGTGGCCAGCGGCCTCAACGCCGAAAATCTCGACCGACGCATCGTCGAGGAACGGGTGGAACAAGCCCATGGCGTTGGAGCCGCCGCCGATGCAGGCGATCAGCGAATCCGGCAGCCGGCCCTCGGCCGCCAGCATCTGCTCGCGAGTCTCGCGGCCGATGACCGACTGGAAGTCGCGCACCATCATCGGATAGGGATGCGGGCCGGCGATGGTGCCGATGCAGTAGAACGTCGATCCGACATTGGTGACCCAGTCGCGCAACGCCTCGTTCATGGCGTCCTTGAGCGTCTTCGCGCCGGACTCCACCGGCACCACCTTGGCGCCAAGCATGTGCATGCGGAACACGTTCGCCTTCTGCCGCCCGACGTCGACCGAGCCCATGTAGACGATGCATTCGAGACCGAAGCGCGCGCAGAGCGTCGCGGTGGCGACGCCGTGCATGCCGGCGCCGGTCTCGGCGATGATGCGCTTCTTGCCCATGCGCCGCGCCAACAGGATTTGGCCGAGCACATTGTTCACCTTGTGGGCGCCAGTATGATTGAGCTCCTCGCGCTTGAGATAGATTTTGGCGCCGCCGCAATGCTCCGACAGACGCTCGGCGAAATAGAGCGGCGACGGCCGGCCGACATAGTGGGTCAGGTAGCCGTCCATCTCTTTTTGGAACGCCGGATCGGCCTTGGCCTTGGCGTAAGCCTGCTCGAGCTCGAGGATGAGCGGCATCAGCGTCTCGGCGACGAAGCGGCCGCCATAGATGCCGAAGTGCCCGTGCTCGTCGGGTCCGGTGCGGAACGAATTGGGCCGCTGCACGGTCATGCCGGGCTCGCGAGCTTGCCGGTGGCGATGCGCGCCGCGGCGTCGCGCGCCGCGCGCACGAAGGCGCGGACCTTGTCGTGATCTTTTTCGCCGGGCGTGCGCTCGACGCCCGAGGAGACGTCGACAGCGGGCGCGCGGGTGATGCGCAGCGCCTCGCCGACGTTTTCGGGATCGAGCCCGCCCGACAGCATGAACGGCACGCCGGGATCGAGATTTTCCAGAAGATGCCAGTCGAACGACTTGCCAAGTCCGCCCGGCCGGGAGGCCTCGCGCGGCGCGCGAGCGTCGAACAGCAGCCGGTCGGCGACACCGGTATAGCGGGCAATGGCGTCGAGGTCGCTCTCCACCGCGACCGGCAACGCCTTCATCACCGGCAACCTGAACAGGCGGCGCACCGCCTCGACCCGCGCCGGCGTTTCCTTGCCGTGCAATTGCAGCATATCCGGTTGCAGCGCTTCGACGACCGAATCGAGGAAACGGTCGTCGGCGTCGACCGTGAGCGCCACCTTCTGGGCACGCTCCAGCACGCGCCCACCCAGCGCATGGGCCCTCTCGAACGCCAGATGCCGCGGCGACGGCGCAAAGAACACGAAGCCGACCATGTTGGCGCCGGCATCGAGCGCGACTTCGAGGGCCTCTTCGGTGGAAAGACCGCAGATTTTGACGATGACCGACATTCGAACCGATCGCGCGTTCGCCAACGTTGACCGGCGACGTTCTACATCCCCACACCGGGTTTGTCTTCCTCCAGTCCGCCGGCGTCCTTACTGAACCGGCGGCCGCAGCTGCAGGCGCCCCGGCGGCCTAGTCGCCTCGGGAGCCGCGGCGCCGATCGAGGTGCGCCGGAGCGCGGCGATTTCGCCGCGCAGCGCTTGGACCTCGCGCTCGAAGCGCCGCGCGGCGCGGCGCCAGCGGCCGTGGTTGAGCCAAGTCGCGACGCCACCGATGACGACGCCGAGGATGAGGAGCCCGATGACAAGAGCAAACAACGGCAACGACACCGAGCTCGCCGGCCGCTCGGCGCTGAACGGATCGAGCGACAGCGTCACGAACTGGCGGTTGGCGACCGCAAAGGCGACGATGACGATGGCAAGCGGGATGAGGATGACGGCCGCAACGATCTTGCGCAACAGATTGCCGGCGGTTCGCGGTTCGCGGCGCAACTTGAGCTCTAGCCCGGGCTCTGGCGATTGAGCCGCTCGCGCATTTCCTTGCCGGTCTTGAAGAACGGCACGCATTTCTGGTCGACCGCGACATGGGCGCCGGTTCGCGGGTTGCGGCCGGTGCGCGCCGGGCGCTGCTTCACCGAGAAGGCGCCGAAGCCACGCAGCTCGACGCGGTCGCCGCGCGCCATGGCGGCGATAATCTCGTTGAGGATAGCGTTGACGATGTTCTCGACGTCACGCTGATAGAGGTGCGGGTTCTGCGCCGAAATGTGCTGAACGAGTTCGGACTTGATCATTACCGCCACCCTTTGTCGCCCGCAAACATTACTTCAAGGTCACTTCGCCGTGGCAGGGTGCCAAAGGGCCAACAGACCGTCAAGATTGAACCGCTCGACTTCGGCGACGGCGCTCAAGCCCTCGAACCGGCGCGCCAGCGCCGCGAGCCCGGTCGCATCGAGTAGCGCAACCACGGCGGCGTGCAGGAACGGAAAGTCGCTGAAGCGGCTGCGCAGCTCATAGTCGCGTACCGGCAGCTTGGCATCGACATTCTTTTCCTTGGCGAGCCAGGCGAGCGCGGCTTTCTCGTCGCCAAGTTCATCAATCAGCTTCAGCCCGATGGCCTGATGGCCGGTAAAGACGCGGCCGTCGACGACAGTTTGCAGCTCCGTGTCGTTCAGATGACGGCGGCTTTGCACCAGGTCTTTGAACCAGCCGTAGGAATCCTTGATGATCGACTCGAGCGCGGCCTTGGCCTCGGGGCTAGTCGGCTCGAAGCCGCTCGGCGCCGCCTTGAGCGGGCTCGATTTCACCGCCTCAACCTTGACGCCGATCTTTTCGAGCAGATCGGCGAAGTTCGGATACTGGAACAACACGCCGATGGAGCCGACCAGCGAGGTCTGCTGGGCGACGATGTGATCGCCAGCGATCGCGGTGATGTAGCCGCCCGACGCGGCGAGACTGTCAACCACAATGACGAGAGGCTTCTTGTCGCGCAGCCGCGACAACGAGTCGAACAACTGCTCGGAGCCCGCCGTGGTGCCGCCGGGGCTGTCGACATGGACGATGACGGCGCGCGCAAGCGTCGCGCGGCTGAGGCGGTCGAGCGCCTGGACGCGATCCTGATCGCCGCGGATCAAGCCGGTGATGGTGACGCGGGCGATGTAGGGCCGCACGCCCGTCAGCCCCAGGCGATTGCTGCTCAGCATGCCTACGGCTGCGACGGCGAGCACGATCACTCCGATCGCAATGACGCGCCAGAAGGTGAGCTTCCGGCGCATCCGCCGGCGGTCGACGATCAGGTCCGCATCAAGCGACATGGTCGCGCTCCTGTTGTTGTTCCCCTCCCCGCCCGCGACGAGAGGCGAGCATCGTTATTCGCTCGCCTCGTCCTTTTCGCTCTCTTCGCCCTTGCGGCGCAGCGCGGTGCCCAAAATGTCGCCCAGCGTCGCGCCGGAATCCGAGGAGCCGTATTGGGCAATCGCCTCCTTCTCCTCGGCGACTTCGAGCGCCTTGATCGAGACTTGGATCTTGTGGGTGCGGCGGTCGACCTGGACGACGCGGGCGTCGACCTTCTGGCCGGCGGCGAAGCGGTCCGGCCGCTGCTCGGAGCGGTCGCGCGCCAGCTCCGAGCGCTTGATGAAGGTCGAGAAGTCGGTGCCGACGATCTTCACGTCGATGCCGCCTTCCTTCACGTCCATTACCTCGCACGTGACGACAGCCCCCTTCTTCAATTCGCCCGCGACGCCGGCGGCCTCGGCCGGGGTCGTAGCGGCGCCGCCGGTGAGCTGCTTGATGCCGAGCGAGATGCGCTCCTTCTCGACGTCAACGTCGAGCACCTGGGCCTTGACCATATCGCCCTTCTTGTACTCCTCGATGACCTGCTCGCCCGGCCGTTTCCAGTCGAGGTCGGACAGGTGCACCATGCCGTCGACATCGCCGTCGAGCCCGAGGAAGAGACCGAACTCGGTCTTGTTCTTGACCTCGCCTTCGACCGCAGATCCGGCCGGATATTTCTCGACGAACACTTCCCACGGGTTGCGCATGGTCTGCTTCAGACCGAGCGAAATGCGGCGCTTGACCGGATCGACTTCCAGCACCTGCACCTCGACTTCCTGAGAGGTCGAGACAATCTTGCCCGGGTGCACGTTCTTCTTGGTCCACGACATTTCCGAGACGTGGATCAAGCCCTCGATGCCGGGCTCGAGCTCGACGAAGGCGCCGTAGTCGGTGATGTTGGTGACGCGGCCCTTGAAGCGGGCGCCGACCGGATATTTGGCCTCGATGCCCTGCCACGGATCGTCGAGCAGCTGCTTCATGCCGAGTGAGATGCGGTGGGTCTC
>Ga0306922_10002936_pt1 | contig 15884 bp, 13 predicted proteins | sample sta12Cox44000082_FD_203758 | JGI IMG/M metagenome (GOLD analysis project Ga0306922, IMG submission 203758) | Lab enrichment of tropical soil microbial communities from Luquillo Experimental Forest, Puerto Rico - statoxic.12C.oxic.44.000.082 (v2)... | ecosystem: Environmental > Terrestrial >... | reverse complement strand
GAATCTGAATCGGCTGAAACGCGCAAGCATCACGCACCTCGTGTGAAAGAAATTGTGTACCGGCGCCTAGCCGGAAGGGCTTCGGAAACCGCGTCACGGACGCTGGAAATTGATGCCGTTTTTCTGCATCCTTTCGTAAAACGCCGGAGCCAGGTTGTTTTCCGCGCACACGTACTCTTGAAGGCGAGTGCCGTCCCGCAGCATCAGGTTGGTGTGAATGACCCAGGGCTTGGTCAAGACGTTGGGATCCTCGATGGTGATGTCGTAGTTGATCTGGTCCTTATCGACGCGTGTGTAACGCTCGGTCACATGCAGCGCGTCGGTGTGAAAGGTGCCGGTGCCGACCAGCCACGTCTTTTCGTTGAATCCCGTCACGTCCACTACCAGCGTGTCTCCCTCCCAACGGCCCACCGAATCGCCCATGTAGGTGGGCGAGAGATCGTCGGGATGCTTTGCGTTCAACGGAATGATACGGTACTCGTGCATGTACTCGTACAAAATTACGATTTGTTTCGGGGTCTCGATGATCTGAGTCGGAAAGAGCCCTAAGACTGAGGTTCTGGGAACGCCGGGCGGCAGGCATTGGGCCCCGGGATCGTCAATGCCCCGGTTCTTGTACGACTCGAGGACCTTCTGAGCGGCCCAGGGCTGATAAGGAGCTCTTTCGGCCGCCGCCGGCCGGTCCGAAGCCGATAGAATCGCGGGTGCCGACGGATTCTTTCCCGTTCCGCCGATACCTGGCCCGGAATTGGCCTCTTCCCAACTCCCTTTGACCGTGCTGCCGCTCTGCCAGACACCGGTCAGATCCGGCTTGCCGTCGGGAGTGCGCGGGACCGAACCCTTGGTGGAAGCCTTGTTCTTCTCTCGCGTGGCGTTTTGCGCCGGCAAAGACAGGGTCAGGGCGACGAGAACGGCCAAGACTCGGCCCATCACTTCACCTCCACCGGGGGTACGCTTCCGCCATCTCCGGTACCCGCCGGAGGACCGAAGAAGAGCTTTTCGCCGCTGGCCAGTGTGACCTGCCGTGAATGGCCCCAATTGGTGCCGTCACGGGCGCGCCAGCCTGTTACCGTGATCGTGTCGCCCGGTTTCATACTGATTCCTCTCTTCCAGCCGGTGCGGTACAGGACGCCTGGACCATAGCCTTCGAACTTCCAGTTCGCCACACCTCCTTTTTCGTCCTTGACGTCGAGGTAGAAGTAGCTGTGGGGGTTGGTCCACTCGATTTTCGTCACAACGCCCGTGAGGGTGATGGGCTTGTTGGCGTCGTATTCGGCGCCAAAGGAATGGTGCGCCGCGAGCGGAATCGCAAGCAAAGCGATCGCGGCGACGAGCCGCCAAAGTTGGGATTGGATCATTTTGGCCCGGAACTCCACTTTCATCGAATTTTCATCGAACCAGATCGTGGCCAGTATACACCAGCCACCTCCATCGGGGGCTCCCGGACCTTCACTCAATCGGCGATCGGAGCGGGGCTCGGAGCGGGTGGGAAGGCTGGCGCGGTGAGGTTGGCTGGTCGTGCCCTCGCAAGAAATACTTGCACCCGTCGCTTCGTCCCAACTCGATTGGCCCTTCTGCTAACGCTTGGGCGCTTGACCGACGGTCACCGAACGAGACAATCGTCCGAACCGGTCGTCATTCGCAGATTTGCCGCAACCGACGACTTCAGCAAGTTATTCATTCGAATCAGGAGGCGAGCCGATTTTATGTTGCCTACGGAATGCCACGGATGCCAAAGACGCCCTAGATCAATCGAGCGTCCAAGCCTGCCGGATTCCTTTATGTGCTTCCCGCCCGCTTATACAACGGTTTCGCTTTGGCCGGCTTCCGGGACCTCTGTTGAGTCTGTGTGCGCGGCTTTGTTGGGGCTCCCTTTTCTGCCCGCTGACTTTCACTCATCAATTGCGTAAACACATCGGCATACTCGTCCATGGCCTCATTCTGGAATTTCAGAGCCCGCTTCAATGCGAGGTCCCGGCTGGAGGGCGACATTGAGTCGTACTCGTTTAGAACCCTTTTAGTTCGGGCGATCGCGATCTCATACCAGTGCTCAGCTTCGCGCAACTTTTCAAGCCAGAGCGCTTCGGTTTCCGTCCTGCCTTCCCGTTCCCAATGTGGCATACGCGCCTCCTCTCGACCGGGCCGTCGATAAAATGGCACGCATCGTTCAGTATCAGGGCGCCTTTCCAGTCCTGTCGTAGGGATAAGATACCCCTTGTATAAGATGGGACAGTTTGCCGCCCCGATGGAGAACAAGGGGTCTACCCGGGCGACACGAATGTTATTGGTGAAATCCGTGGTCGTTGATCGTAGGTGGCCTCTGGTTGGCCCGCTCCCTCAAAGACGCCCGCCGCGTCCGCTGCGCGGTCTCATCCAAGCCCAGTAGGCTGTTGGCGATACAAGGTCAACCCCCACTTGGCGCCCAGAGAGCGTCGCTTTATGATACGGAGGTCAATGATGTAAGCAGAAGTTATCCCGATCGCTCAAGCGCGCGACCTGCGTATGAGAATCATGAACGGGAACGCGCCGTTATTGCCCCTTGATCTTCACGACGTGGATCGTTTTCGTCGATTTGTCTAAGGTGCCTAGGACTGTGACCTGCTGAGCCGCGAATTGGCCAGCCTCCTGATCGTCGAGCTGATAGATTTCCTGGTTCGAAGGATCGTAGAGGACCCATTTTGCTCCACCGCGTACACACGTCAGTGCACAATCCCTTTCGACATGTTCTGCCGTACCTGCGCAAGTACTATCTTGGATTTCGCCGGTGAAAACGCGGGGCCTCCCGTTCGGCACCGGCAGTGCGACAACAACGAGTAGGGAAACCGTGAGGAGCAGGCCCAACATCATCAGCGCTGGTCGCCAGGTCTCAATCTTCCCGATTCTTTCAATCAATCTCAACATATTCATATCTTTCATCCGCCTAGCATAAAGGTCCGCTGTTGCCTCGCCGGTGGAGAACGAAGGGATCACGAAGCCATGACATGGACTTCACCCTTTCCCCGCGCTTGCGTATCTCTATTGAAAAGACTCCGTTGGCGTTGTTCCGGCGCATAACTAGGGGTTAGCTGCTTGTGTGGATGTGGGAAACGAGGGTCGGAAGGTCTGCTCGAGCCTCGATCCCCCGGAACAAAGACGTTCCTGTGTGACTATGCCAAGGCTCTCTCGCTGATTCGGCACCGCTTGCTGAGCCCGTTTTGCTCGCACGAATTTTCCAGCCGGGATCCTTTGGTTTTCGTACCCGCGTGGCAGGCTCTTCACCACGCCCATGACCCGGTTGCGCGGGGAGTCGCCAGCGAGTCGTACCAACACTCCCCGAATCAATGGGATGACTTGCTTGGAAACACGCTAAAAAAGGCCACGCTCTGTTCGCCGCTTGGGGCTAGTCGGCCGTTCCCTTGCCTATCGCCAGGCACAGCTTCCGCTTGGGGGGCCGCCGTCGGAGGGCGCCCTGGGGCGGACGAGGCTCGAGGCGTCAGCTAGCCCTTGCTCAGGCTTTCCAATTCCGCGATCCGGTGCTCCACTTCCTGGCTGAATGCTTCCACATCCGGCGGCGCGTAGCCGGCGGCACGAAACGCGTCGCGAATCTGGCTCGGTGAAAGCTGGGCAAGCAGATGCCCCAACCAAATGGCATCCGTTGTGGGAATGTGGCGGCCGAGCCAGAGCAGGCCGACCCTCCGGCCGAATTCGGGAACGTCGAAAAAGAAGCCCACTGAAGGCAGGGAGGGCACATAGAAGTCAACGAACCCCGGCGAAACATTCTTGATCAACTTCGAATGGCGATACGCTGCCAGACTTCCTTTTGACGTCCGGTCCAAACCTGTGGTGCCGAAACTAGCACCCAAGTCGCTCACCAAATAACGCTGTTCGGGATTTTCGCCAACCGTCTGGTACACGGAGTTGTTCTGATCCTTAAGATCCCAATTGTTGATGACTGCCATCAATACACGCAGCCCATACCACTCCCGCGTGTCCTTGAATGGATCGGCCGCCCACGACCAGGTGCCGATTTTCTTCTCATTTTTCAAATGCCGCTTCAGGCGGACATTTTTGACGGTGTCGCCGCCTGAGACTAGACGTTGTCCCCGGCTCAGATGCTTCATGCCCTGAATATGTAGCACCGGCATGAAGTAATCCTCGTTTGCAAAATATCCGACCGCCCAGACCAGCCGCGAGGCAACGGTCTCCGGCCGGGCCTCGATCCCCATCTTCACTCTCCACTTGACCCCGTCTTGATCGACCACGTCGAATTTGGGACTGCTGCCGTCTGTGATCTCATTCTCGAACTTGAACGGACCATGCGGTTCGTGTGCTTTGCCGCCGGGACCGTAGAACAGGTCCCGAGAAACGAGATCCACCGGCTCCCGCCACAGGACGGCGATGCCTTTTCCGTCGGTTGGCGCCGGGGTGGTTTTGCCTCTGGTCGCCCGGGCTCCGAAGATGGCGATGCCCAGGATTAGGACGATGGAAGCTTTAAGTGCCTTAGAAGCCTTATACATAAGGGGTAACTCTCCGTTTCATATCAGCCGGCAACCCAACTGAAACCGGCCCAAAATCTGGCACGTCTGAAGGGTTTTGTGCCAATAAATACGGTTCGAAATAAATACAGGATTACTAGAATGGACTTCCCCAGGTTTCGTTTCGGGGTCAGTGCGCTTGCGCTGGCCCTTTGTTTCCCAGCGTGGCCGGCCGCTTTAAGTGTGCCGGGCGTCCCCAATTTCTACCAGGTCGATGAGCACGTCTTCCGCAGCGCCCAGCCCTCCCCTGAAGGCTGGCAAGGCCTTGCCAAACTTGGCGTTAAGACGGTTATCGACCTGCGCCGGCCCGACGAGCATTCCACCGCAGAAGAGGCGCGGGCCGTGGAAGCGGCCGGCATGAAATATGTCAACGTTCCCATGAAGGGTGTCGTGGCGCCACCGCCTTCGGTGATCGCCAGGGTGCTTGCGTTACTGAATTCACCAGACAAGGTCCTTGTGCATTGCCAGCGTGGCGCCGACAGGACCGGCACGGTAATCGCGTGCTACCGCATCGCGCATGACGGCTGGCAGCGCAAGCAGGCGCTGGACGAGGCCAAGTCCTTGGGCTTGCGTTGGACCCAGGTGGGCCTTAAGAAGTTCATCATGTCCTACCAACCGAGCACTGCCAGTCTGGCTCCCGCTTCGGCCGCAGCTGGCCTCTAAACGATGTCGTATCGCACATTTCTCTCCGGGTTGTTTCTTATAGTGTTTTTTAAAGCTTGTCACCAGATTACGCTTCCCCTCCTATTTCCGTGCTGCGCTCGGCCTCTCGTGGGGCCCCATCTCACCCTCAAATTCCGAAGCGTCTTCTCGCTGGCTGAGTGTGAAGCGGGTTCGGGCCGAATATGATCTGACCCGAAGCACTTCCGGCTAAGCGCAGCTGGTCGGGCAGTAGCGGGCGCGCCCGGCCGCCGATTTCGGATCGACGCCGGACGACTGATTTGCTGTGCTGAACCAAGACAGGCGACGCGTGCCCCGACGCCGCCGGTCACGACGCAGGGGCAAATTTCAAAAGGTACGCAAGTGAAACTTAAGAAAATCAGCAAGACCTTATTCCCAACATTCCTCGTCTATTCGGCGGCCTGGTCTTCAGCGGCCACGGCAGAGACCCGTCCAGTAGTTTGGGTCGCACCCAGCTTACATCGAGTAGGATTGTCCGATGCGGCCGGCAGCGACACCGAAGTAACGCTCTCCGCGGCGCGCGGCGAGTACCAATCATTTCAGATCGTGGCGAACGGCGCGTCCAGCGGGCTCCACAATGTGAATGTAACGATCTCAGATCTCAAGGGGCCGGGAGGGCAGGTGATCCCCCGAACCAACTTCACGCTATATCGCGAAAAATATGTGCACGTGACCTCCTCGAGCCCCAACTGGGGCGGCTCCAACAAACCGATGGGCCCCGGCTGGTACCCCGATGCGCTCATCCCGTTTACTGACCCTGCTACGGGTAAGCCGCTTTCGGGATCTTTGACGGCTGTGCCGTTCGATCTCAAGGCCAGCACCAACCAGCCGGTGTGGGTCGATCTTGAAGTTCCCCGGACTGCCGAACCAGGCATCTATACCGGAAGCTATACGGTAACGAGCAATCAAGGCGATGCCACCGGACCCATCAAGGTGACGGTCTGGAATTTCGCTTTGCCGAAAACTCCGTTCCTCAAGTCATCGTTCCTTTTCTTCCAGGCAGGAACCCTCGCGGCGCAACAAGAACTGTTGCGCAACAAGGTTGCCCCCTTGTCTACCAACCCGAGAGATCAGGCCTTGCTCATCAAGGAACATGGACTCGGAGCCACACAAACGGGCCCCTTCAGCGGAGCCGATATAGGCAACTGCAAGATGTCGCCGGCGCCGTCGGTCAGCCAATTCAAGTCTTTGGCGGCATCTCAGCAACCCGGGCTGATGCTGTACGATTACAGCGCTGATGAGATCGGCCATTGCAGCAGTCTCTATCCCACGATTCGGCAGTGGGCATACAACATGCACCAGGCCGGTATCAGCAATCTGATCTCCATGTCGCCTACTCCCGCTTTGTACAACGACGGTTCTGGAACGGGCCGCTCGGCAGTGGACATCTGGGTCCTGCTGCCAGTGATGTACAACAATTCCAAGGGTGAGGTCGCCAATGTGTTGAAGAAGGGCGACTCTGTCTGGTCCTACAACACCCTGGTGCAGGACGCTTATTCTCCGAAGTGGGAGATCGACTTCGATCCCATCAATTTTCGCATTCAGCCAGGCTTCATCAATCAAAGTCTCGGCCTCTCAGGTATTCTGTACTGGCGGGTCGATAAGTGGCCTTCTGATGCGTGGAATAACGTAAACAATGCGGGCACTTACAGTTCAGCCAACTACCCCGGGGAGGGGATGCTCGTGTATCCGGGGCAGGCAGTCGGCGTTCCGGGTGTAGTCGCTTCGATGCGGTTGAAGTGGTTGCGGGACGGTGTCGAGGATTATGACTATGTGCAGATCCTCAAGAACCTCGGAAAAACCGACCTGGCGTTGCAGATCGCTCGCTCCGTGGGACCGGACTGGACGAACTGGACTCGAGATCATAACGCGCTCTATTCGGCCCGCCAACAGCTCGGAGAGGCCATCAATCAGATCATGAATTCGCGCAACCGGTCGGCTTCTCCCGACTCCTCTTCGGTCGACAAGTAGACACCGCATTTCCGTCGGAGCATCGGATCCGGGTGCGAGTCCCGCCGCGGGCTTGTAGAATCCGGTTCATCTTCTCCGACTATGACACGGGCGGCAGGCGATCGTTGGGTCGAGCCCACCAGACGTAAAAGGTGGGCAGAAGAAAAGTGCTCATCATCAGGTCCACGATCAAGCCGCCCACAACCACAATGGCAAATGGCCGTTGTGAATCCGATCCAATGGCATGAGCAAGTGCGGCCGGCAGCAGGCCCAGCGTGGCGACCAACATGGTGATCATGATGGGCCTGAGCCTCCGCGTCGCTCCTTCGATGGCGGCGTCTTCGATCGACAGTCCGCGTGCCCGCAACTGGTTGATATACTCCACCATGATCACGCCGGTCTGGACCGATACGCCGAACAAAGCCAAGAAACCAACACCTGACGACACGCTAAAGTGGGTACCCGTAACGTATAGCGCCAGCAGACCCCCGACCCTCGCTACCACGATGTTGACCAGGTTCAGGCATGCCCACTTCGCGGAACCGAAAGCGCCATATACAATCAAAAATATCAGGAAGACGGTCATCGGAACGAGGATCAGCAATCGCTCCTCGGAGCGTTTCTGGCTCTCGTACTCGCCCGCCCATTCGAAGTTGTAGCGGGGCGGTAGCTTTACCTTCTCGTTGACCTTTTCGATGGCCTCCTCTACGGTACTGCCGAGGTCGCGGCCACGCACGCTATATTTGACACCCACATAGCGCGAGTTCGACTCCCGGTAAAGGGCGGAAGCGCCATCGACTACTCCAATCGTGCAAAGTTGAGCGAGCGAGACTCGTTCGCCGGAGGGTGAAAGCAGGCGAATGGTTTCGATCGCCTCCCGGGTATCTCGGTAGCGGGGAAGATATCGCGCGACCAGGTCGTAGCGCTGCTCGCCCAACAACACCCGGCCAACCGTGTTGCCCCCCACGGCTGTCTGAATGGCGTCCTCTACATCCGTGACATTGATCTGGTAGCGAGCCGCGGCGTCGCGGTCCACAGCCAGGTTCAGGTTCGGTTGGCCGATGACGCGTAAAAGCCCCAGGTCCGCAACACCGGGGATCGGCCGCATCACATTCACCACCTCAGTTCCCTTCGCTTCGAGCGTCTTCAGGTCGTCGCCATAGATCTTGACTGCGAGCTGTCCCTTGACGCCACTTACGGCCTCTTCCATGTCATCCGCTATGGGCTGCGTAAAACTCCACAGGACGCCCGGGATCTTCTCCAGCTGGCGGTTCATGGCGGCGATCAACTCGTCTTTGTCCTGGCGAAATGCGGGCCGCCATTGTTCCCGTGGTTTGAGGTCGACGTAATATTCGGTGTTACAGAAGTCGACGGTGTCAACACCGTCATCGGGCCGTCCGACCTGCGAAACCACTTGAGTCACTTCCGGAAAGGCAGCGAGGGCGAGGCGCGCTTGGTTCATCAATACCGTTCCTTCCGTCGGCCCGACGCTGGGAGCGGCCGTACCACGCACCCAAATGGCGCCTTCGTCGAGGTGCGGGAGAAACTCCGATCCGATCATGCCGCTCATTAACAAAACGAGACTCGAACCCACGGCGATAACCGCGGCACCGGCCATCACCCAACGGTGATGTACCGTCCAGGTGACGGCTACCCGGTACGCTCTGGTGATCAATCCCAGGATTGGGTTCTGCCACTCCCGGACCTGTTTGCGGAACAGGATGCTCGCCAACACCGGCGCGACCAAGATGGAGAACGTCAGTGCCCCCAGGAGGGCGAACGCCACCGTCCAAGCCATCGGACGGAAGATCCGGCCCTCCACCTTCTGTAATGCAAAGATCGGCAGGTAGGCGGTGATGATGATGGTGATGGCGTAAAAAACCGGTCTTTGCACTTCATGCGCCGCAGCGCGTATCCTCTCAGAAATCGATCTCGCCTCCTGTTCCCTGCGGCCTAAGTGGCGAAGAATGTTTTCGACCATCACGACGGCGCCATCCACGACCATCCCGAAATCCAAAGCGCCCAACGACAGCAGATTGGCGGGAATGTTCTTGAGATTGAGGAAAATCGACGCGAACAGGAGTGAAAACGGAATTGTCAGAGCCACGATCAAGGCGCTGCGCAGGTTTCCCAAAAATAAGAAGAGGACCAGGCAGACCAGGACAAAACCCTCAGCTAGGTTTCGCAGCACAGTGGTGGTCGTATAGTGAATCAGGTTGCTGCGGTCCAGAAACGGAACCAGCTTTACTCCCCGCGGCAGAATGTGGCCGTTGAGTTCCTTAACTTTCTCGTGGATGGCTCTCAGGGTGGGCTCAGCGTCCGCGCCCTTTCGGAGAAACAGAGTAGCCTCCACCACGTCCTCGTTATCGAGAAGCTTTCCATTCGAACGGCGGATCACTTTGCCGACCTGGCCCAGCCGAATCTTCGCCCCTTGCTCGACGGTTGCAATCTCGCTGATGCGGATCGGCGTGCCGTTGTGGGCCTTGATGACGGTCCGGCGGATATCGTCGACGCTGCGGATGAGGCCGACCGCGCGCACGTGAACTTGCTGCAGCCCGACCTCCACAAAACTTCCACCCGCATTGACGTTGTTGTTGGCTAGACGCGCCTCCACGTCGCTGAGACCGAGGCCGTATGACACGAGTTTGTCGGGATCGATCCGGACCTGGTATTCCCGGGTGAGCCCCCCCAGACTGGACACAGCCACCACATTGGGGATCGACAGGAAGTGCTTTTCCAGGACCCAATCCTCGATCGATTTCAACTCCATTAAGTCATACTGTGGATTCGTACTGCGCAAGGTATACCAGAAGATTTCGCCAACCGGACTGAAGTCCGCTCCGATTTCCGGCTTCAGCCCTTCGGGCAATTCGGCCTGCGAAAGCCGCTCGAGCACCTTCTGTCGGTTCCAATTATTCTCCGAATCGTCATCGAAGATCAGTATCACGTTGGACAGGCCGAACATCGAAATTGAGCGCAGATGTTCTACGTGCGGGATGCCATTGACCACGATCTCGATCGGAATCGTCACCTGTTGCTCCACCTCCTCGGCGGCTCGACCGGGCCATTGCGTGATGATCTGTACGTAGTTGTTGGCCACATCCGGGTAAGCTTCGACCGGCAGCCGGTGAAACGAGATCACACCCCAGATCGTAAGCAGGACCGCAGACGCCAGGACCAGGAAGCGGTTGTCCAGAGCGAAATCGACCAGTCTGCGAATCATGGGACGGCGTTACTGCTCTAAGCTGTTTTCAAGAAGCAGTGCATCCACAACTACCCGGTCGCCGGGCCGAATTCCCGATACGATCTCCTGCCTGCCGGCAACGACCATCCGCCCACTGACAACCTCGACGCGACGGAAGGTGTCCGAGCCTTTCGGCACGTAGACCCAATCCCGGTCGTGAAGGTGCAGAATGGCCGATGCTGGAACCATCCCCCGCACCTGCTTCGACGGGCCGTGAAACGTGGCTTGGACGAACATGCCCAGACGCATGAGTCCAGGATTCTCCACTTCCACGCGAACCTTCGCCGTGCGCGTATTAGGGTCGAGGATTGATCCGATGTTGCCGATGCGGCCCTTGAGCGTCATGGCCGGGTAGGCGTTCAGACGAATTTCGGCGTACTCACCGAGGTGCACCAGTGGCAAATCGTTCTCGTATACGTCGCAGAGAATCCAGACATGAGACAGGTCGGAAATGGTAAAGGCATTCGGCGATGCCAAGCCTTGGGTGCCCGAGGCGGCAGTGACCTGCTGGTCTGTTATGACTCCGGAGACCGGCGCCGTGACATCGATTACTGAGCTCGGATGTTCTTTGTCCGCACCGAGCACCTGGAGACGTTCGGCGACAGCTTTCACGGTGACGTCGGCTTTCTCCTCCGCCTCCTGAACAACCTCCAGCTCCTTCCGCGCGATCGCCCCTCTTCCGTATAGGATCTTCGCACGTGCGAGTTGGGCGCGGGCTAGCTTCTCGTCGGCAACGGCCTGCAGGTAGTCTGAGAATGCACTTGCAATGTCGGCGCTTTGAACCCGCATGAGGACTTGCCCCTTGGTGACGCTGTCGCCCAAGCGGGCGCGGATCTCCAAAATCCGGCCCGAAGCCATCGACACCACCGGCACATTGCGCGCAACATCGGCACTGACGACTCCGGTTACGTTTAAGTCCACGGCAGTGGCCTGCGCGGTAGCCGTGGCCACCGGGAATCGTTCCGGGTGGTCCACCTTCACGATGCTAGTGTCCCCCTCGTGTTCCACATCCGAGGCCGCCAGGGCCTCCACACGGGCGTCTCTCGCCTTCACGATCCGGTCACAGCCAGCCAGCCAGATGACCGGCACCATAGCGAGGCCGGCTTTTGCGAAAGCCCGGTTGTTCATCGGATGACCTCCAGTCCCACCGCCAGATTCAATTGGTTCGCCGCGGTTAGATAAGACCCGACGAGGCTCAAGTAGCTGAGCTGGATGCTGCGGTAATCCTGCTGGGCCTGCAGGAAGTCGAGCAGCGATGATCCACCGCTCTGGTAAGAGAACGAAATCGTCTCTCGCACTCGCACCGCTTGTTGCAGATACCGGGTCCTGTAAGGTCGCAGCAGGGTTAAGTCGGTCTGGATTGTCGTATACGCCGAGTCAACGTCGCCGAAGACTTCGGCACGAATGGCCTCCACCAGCCGCTGCTGTCTGCTGATATCGAGTTGTGTCCGAGCCTTTTCACCTTGGTTGCGGTCGAAAATGCGGAGCGGAATGGTAACGGTAACGCCGAAAAAAACTGGGATCGGTGGATCGCGTGCCAGGTTCCAGCCCACCGTCGGATCAGTCGAAGCGTTGGCGATGGCAAGCCGGTAGTCGGTTTTTGCCTTGTCCACAGCTTGCAGCGCGGCCCGCAGGTCAGGCCGGTTCTCGGACGCCATCTGCCGGAGCTCTTCGAGCGGCGTGAGGATTTCGGCGTAATCGAACGGCCCGGTCACGTCCAACTGGTCGACCGGCGTGCGATCGTTGAGTAATGCCCTGAGTTGAATCTTCGCGGTGCGCAGATTGACGAGAGCGGTCTGCACGTCAGTCTCGAATTGGACGCGCTGCAGCTCCAGCCGGTCCAGGTCCACCTGCGCAATGTCACCGGCACGGAATCTGTCGCGGCTGACCTCGAGCACGCGATCGTAATAGACGAGACTCTCGCGCGTGACGGCCAGCACCGCCTTGTGTTGCAGCACTAGCACAAAGGCGTTTCGCAGATCAAAAAGAAGGTTTCGCGTTTGGTCCGCCAGCTGGGAGCTAGCGATCGCCGTGGCATTTCGCGCACTCTCGCGGCGCAACGCCCGCTTGTGCTGACGCTCTATCAAGTAGCTGCCGGAGACGAAAGGTAAGGTGTTTGCAAATGGTTGGTAAGGGTTGGCGGTAAAGGGATTGATTTGATCGACCGAAGCGGTGAGTTCCGGGTTGGGGCGCAGAAACGCTGTGATCTCTTCAGCGCGGGCTTCGCGAACCCCGATCTGGCCCGCCTGGATGGTCGGATTGACGGCTTCAAACTCCCGCTTCGCGTCCTCCCAGGTCAGGGTCTTCTGCGCGGGGGCCCCGCTGGCAGACCACACCCCCATCCACACCCCGATCTTCAGAAACCAACGCCGACGTCGCGTTCGGCTTCTCCCGAAGGCCGATAGCACGTGGCCCGTATGTCTTGGAGGAAGGATGGGGGCTAGTTCGGCCGTCGGAAACGTATCGGTTTCTGAAGCGAACCGCGGTCCAAGGTCCTGGCGCCTCACCTCTCGACTGCGCCCATCCTTCTCGTTGAGAATTCTTTTTGGGTTGTGGGCCTTCCGTGGCGGTTTATGGTGTCCGAACAAGACCGATACTGCGGTTTCCGACCCTCTGCGCGCTCGCAAGCACCTCCACAGCGACCGTAAACTACTGTGCCGTCGACGTTCGTGGAGGAGAATGTGTCCGGCCATCGTCGACTCCTGGCCAAATTACATAGCCGATTTCATACTGGTGCACAGCTACCGCTCTCTCACCGTGCGGATCCCCTTGAGTCTGCTGGGACAAACGCCTGGATGGGAAGCGTCAATTCGGTTGTTCTTCTACCCGACCTCGCATACTTACGACTTTGGTAGGGAACGAAGTGGCGCTTTTATTGGGGTGAAGGCCCCTGGAGCATCAGTGCTTTGCCGCGAAGTTCGACGCCTGGGCCAGCCTTGCGGCGGCTGGCCGGTTCCCAGGCTTTCGGCCAAGCCCTCACCCACACACCTCGTCAATTTGAGGTTCGAGGGCCGTAGACGCCGCCGGGGCCCTAACTATACCCTCCCGGAGACGCCCGAAAACGAATCGCACCGGCGGCTCTGGCAGTCCGAGATCATAGGCGGCAAACAGGAGGCTGTGTATGATTCGGATCACGGCATTGCTGGCTTTGGTAGGCGGCGTATTTCTCGGCGGTGCTGGCGCGGCTCGTGTGGATTTCGACCATGGCTGCCATTTTTCCCGCTACAAGACGTTTCTCTGGGCAAAGTCGCCCGACGGGCAGTCGTCAGATGAGCTATTCCCAAATCAGCTGATGCGGGAACGAATCGCCGGATTCATAGAAGAAGCGCTGGCCGCGAGAGGCCTGAAGCGCGTCGAGTCGGGCGGCGACCTGCTGGTCAGTTACCAAGTCAAGGTGACTGAGGAACCGATCTACACAACGTTCAGCGATGGGACGGGACCGGGCTGGGGCTGGGGCTGGGGCAGTGGCATCTCCACCACTACGACGGAAGTGATCTATCAAGGCACGCTGGTGGTGGACATGTGGGATTCCCATCATCAGCAGCTCCTCTTCCAGGGTACCTCGACCCAGCTGATCAGTTCGAAGCCTGCCAAGAATACCAAGAGGCTCGCTAAGGCGGTCAGGGAGATTTTGGAGAAGTATCCTCCCCAGATGTGATTTGATGTTCTACCCTCGGCCGCTCGCGTGCCCTTCTAGGCGCAGTAGCCTCCGCTATCGAGCTCGACGAAAGAACACGTGTCTCAACGCGCGCTTGGATACCTTACGGCGGTCGCTCGCTCCGACTCGCCGGGCTCTCAACAAGAGAGTGATCCAAGCGCGGGCCGGTTCTCCGGGTAGTGTGCTCGCGCTCGACTGGAACGAAAAGCCCCTTGTCACGATACCATCGGTTAGCCACCCCGATGGGTCCCTGGCGTCAGGCTCGAAGGCGCAGAAATGGGGGCGCCTGGAGGCGGAAGAGCTTTCGGCGTGCGGTTCACGGTTGAATCTTCGAGAGGAGGCGACCAATGACTTTTTTGACATGGATTGTCCTCGTCCCCAATATTGTGCCCGGTGCCTTGGTAGGCGCATGGTTGTTCACTAATCTTCGGGTACCCGTGTGAGTGGACTGAATTTTGCACAGTCTGCTGGTAGCTGTAGTGGCGGCGGTGGTGGTTCTGGGTTGGTGCGACCGCAGTCAATATGATATTTTTGCCGCCCCACGTTGGCTCCCCGTTCACGCGGACCTCAACCACGGCGAGTGCATGTCAGCGCTGTGCACGGCCGCTAGTTCGGGCGATGGGACTCGATGATCCGTGGTTTATTTGCCGCAACACAAGTTGCCAGCCCCAATGATTCTCGGGTGGATGCCGGGGACCGCATTACTGGGGGCGTTTGCCGACGCCCCAAAAAAGAACGCCTTTGTATTTGAGCCACATCTCCAGTATCAAAGTGGTCTGGAGGCCCTCGCTTTGTGGAGGAGAGGTAGTTTTCCATGATCGCAAGCGAAACCGAGTGCGCATCCATCTCGACTGACGCCCCCAATGCCAACTGGGAGGGGCTGCAGAAACCGAGCTTCGAGCCGGACTTCCACAGGATGCTGATGGTCGAGGCGGGTGCCAAGATATCCCTAGGCGATATCGATCCCAGCTACAGCGGTATTCAACGGTCGCATGAACAAGCTCTACCGATAATCGCCTCTTATGTAGAGAAGATCGGCCAGCTGCAGTACGTGATGCACGCCGAGAAGAAGCACTCTCTGCTGATTGTGCTTCAGGGTGTCGATGCGGGCGGTAAGGACGGCGTCGTCCGTCGTATCCTTACCAGCATGAACCCTGCCGGATGTCGTGTCGTCGCGTTCAAGCAACCGACGGCATCCGAATACGCCCACGACTTTCTCTGGCGCGTGCATCCCTATGTTCCCGCCAAGGGAGAAGCCAGAATTTTCAACCGCTCCCACTACGAGGACGTTCTGGTCGCCCGTGTCCACAATCTCGTTCCAGAAAGTGTTTGGCAAAAACGCTACGGATTCATCAACGACTTCGAGAGGCTGCTAGTAGCCGAGAATAATACAACAATCGTCAAATTCTTCCTGCATATATCGAAGGAAGAGCAACTAGCTCGCTTTAAGCTTCGGTTAGACGATCCATCGCGGCGCTGGAAGATCAGCGAAGCCGATTACCAAGAGAGAGAGCACTGGGACCGTTACGTCGAAGCGTTCGAGGATATGCTGTATAAAACCAGCACGCGGTATGCGCCGTGGTTTATTGTCCCTTCGAACAATAAGTGGTTCCGCGACTTGGCTGTCTCGCAGATAGTCACTCGAACACTCGAGGATCTGGCGATGACGCTTCCCGAACCGGCCGTGGATATCGCACGCATCCGGAGGCTATACCACGCGGCCGAGGCGCAAATCAAGGCATCGTAAACGGACTGCCCGCACAAGAGCTGACAGGCTAGGGAGAGCTAGGAAATGAGCTTGGTTCATATCTCAACCATGACTTATCATCAAGTCGAG
>Ga0306922_10002935_pt1 | contig 15897 bp, 9 predicted proteins | sample sta12Cox44000082_FD_203758 | JGI IMG/M metagenome (GOLD analysis project Ga0306922, IMG submission 203758) | Lab enrichment of tropical soil microbial communities from Luquillo Experimental Forest, Puerto Rico - statoxic.12C.oxic.44.000.082 (v2)... | ecosystem: Environmental > Terrestrial > Soil... | reverse complement strand
CCTGGCGCTGAACAACACCTGGGTGCTCAACGATACGTCGGTCCTCGCGCTGCGCTATGGGATGACACGCTTTCCCGACAACAACACGTTGAGCATCCCCTTCGACCCGTCGACGCTTCCCTTCTCGCAGACGTTCCTGAATCAGATTGCGCTGCAGAAGTTCTCCGACGTGCGTATCCGTGGCGGGTACGACTCGCTAGCAGCCCAGACGTTCGGCGCAATCGATCCCACGCAGATCAACTGGAAATCGACGAGCGCCAATGCGTCCTACTCGAAGTTCTTTGGAACGCACACCGTGAAGGTGGGCGGTGACTTCCGGAAGATCGGAGTGGACACAACGATCCCTGGGGCCGGCGCAGGTTTCTTCGATTTCGATAAAGACATCACATCGTCGACGGGCGCGAACATCAGCAGCCAGACCGACGGCAATGCCTTCGCGTCGTTCCTGCTCGGGTTTCCCTCGACGCAGCGGTCGAGCTTTCTTTCGGTCTCGACACCCTTGAACGTATACGCCTACTATTTCGGCGGCTACGCGCAGGACGACTGGCGAGTGAGCCCGAAGCTGACGTTGAACTACGGGTTGCGGCTCGAACACGAGCGGGGGCTGGCCGAACAGAACAACAACTTCACCGTCGGTTTCGATCCGAAGATGACGAGCGCGCTGTCGTCGGTCACGATCCCGGCCGATCCGGTTGCCATCACGCCCGCGCGGCAGGTGACCGGCGGTTTGATGTACGCGGGTGTCAACGGCAACCCGACAACGCAAGGCAGTCCGCCGGCGCTGAAGGCGTCGCCGCGCGCGGGAGTCGTGTACGCGATCGACACCAAGACTGTGGTCCGCGGCGGCTACGGCATCTATTGGGCGCCGTTCAATTACCCGGTTCCAAGCACGTCCACCAGTAACTACGGGCAGGTCGGGTACACGTACAACACCAACGTCGACCAGACCTCGGCGAGGTACGCGAACGGCACGCTCTTGTCGCTGACCAATCCGTTCCCGACGGGCATCCAGCTGCCGTCGGGCAACACGCTGGGCGCGTTGAGCGGCCTCAACACGAACATCAGCTATGTCGATCAGCACCGGACGGCGCCCCGTGTCCAGCAGTACTCGGTCGACCTTCAGCGCGAACTGCCGGATAGCCAGGCGATCAAGCTGAGCTATATGGGCGCTCGCAGCGATCACATTGGTCTCGGGGGCTCGAACGACATTGGGATCGATATCAATCAGCTCGACCCTAAGTATCTGGCGCTCGGCAGCGCGGTGCTCAACCAGCAGTTCTTCGGCAACCCGAACGTGCCGCTGTCGCTGTCGACGCCGGCAACGCTATCGCGCGCGCGGCTTCTCACGCCCTTTCCGCAATACAACCAGGTGAACGCACGTCAAGTGACCGAAGGGTACAGTCGGTACAACGCCGCCGTGTTCGAGTGGACCAAGCGGCTGACGCATGGCTGGGGCGGCACCGTCAGCTACACGTACAGCGTGCTGAAGGACAATCAGATCGGTGAGACGAACTTCTACTCGGCGGTCAGCCCCGCCATCGCGATGAACAACTACAACTACATCTCGAGCATGCAGGCGTGCCAGGCCGGCCAGCAGTTCACCACCGCCTGCTATGATCCGGCGTCGGAGTACGGCTACAGCATCCTCGACGTGCCGCACCGTGTAATCATCGCGCCAGTCGTCGAGCTGCCGTTTGGCAAGGGCAAGCCGTGGGGGGCCAACAACAGCGCCGTCGATTGGATCCTCGGTGGATGGGTGTTGGCGCCCACAATCAATATGCAGAGCGGCTTCCCTCTCAACGTGCAGCAGGCTGCGATTTCGGCGCTCTGCCCAAGTCAGGGCACGTGCGTCGCGAACCGTCCGAACCTTACGGGTGCGGACGTTGCAACGTCGGGTAATTACGAGGATCGTCTCGCGTCGGCCGACCATCCCACGGCGACGTGGGTGAATCCGGCGGCGTTCAGTCTCGCAACGTCAAACACCTACGGCAACGCACCTCGCACGATCACGTCCGGACGGACGCCGGCGCAGTACAACGTCGACGGCGTCTTCATCAAGAACTTCCGTTTCGGAACGAAGTCGGCACAGGTGAAGATCGAACTGCTGAACATGTTCAATCGGGTCAATGTCCGCGCGCTGCAAGGCAACAACAACGCGAGCAACTCGGGCTTCGGCCAGACCAATATTCAGGCCGGGTTCATGCGGATCACGCAGCTGATGTTCCGTTTCAATTTCTGAGGCCTCGACACAGAGGCACAGAGACACGGAGTAAACTTTCTCCGTGTCTCTGTGGCTCTTTGGCCTCCTACTCTCTCTTACCTCGCTCTTCCCTCAGCAGTCGCAGCCTTCAGCGAAGTCTGAGGCGGCGCTCCTCGGCCACATCTCGTTTCCAAACTCCGGCGCCGCCGCAGCGCAATCGGCGTTTATCCGCGGCGTCCTGCTCCTTCACAGCTTCGAGTACGACGATGCGATAGCGGCGTTCCGGGAGGCGGAGCGCGTCGACCCCAGCTTCGCGCTGGCGTACTGGGGCGAGGCGCTGAGCTATGACCAGCCGCTGTGGTACAACGAGAACGTCGAGAAAGCACGGGCGGCCCTCGAGCGCCTCGGGCCGACGGCCGGCGCCAGGCAGGCCAAAGCACCCACGGCGCGCGAAAAGGGTTACCTCGACGCCGTCGAGCGTCTGTTTGGCCTCTGGGGTGGGGACCCCGGCGCGAGCGATGCGTCCAGGAGCGAGCGTCACCGCGCCTACGCGGACCGCATGGGAGAGCTGTCGCGGGCGAATCCGGGAGACGACGAGGCCGCGGCCTTCTACGCACTGGCCCTTCTCGCGACGATCCCCGAGGGCCAGCGCCACCCCGAGATCTCCCTGAAGGCTGGCGCGATTGCGTCAGCCATCCTCGAGCGCAACCCGCAGCATCCCGGCGCGGCTCACTATGCCTTGCACGCCTACGACGATGGCGAGCACGCGGCGATGGGGCTCAAGGCGGCTCGCGTGTACGCCAGGATTGCGCCGGCATCGAGCCATGCGCGCCATATGCCGTCGCATGCGTTTCTTCCGCTGGGCCTCTGGGACGAGGCAGCCGCGTCCGACGAATCGGCGTATCAGACGTCGGTCGACCTGGCGCGCAGCAAGGGGCTGTCCCCGGCGCAGTATGACTTCCATGCCCTCAGCTGGCTGCAGTACGAGCTTCTCCAGCAGGGGCGGTTCGAGAAGGCGCGAGGCCTCGTCGGGAACATCGATGCCGCGCTGGCCGCTTCAGCCCCTCCGACGCCTCCTGCCCGCCCAGCCCTTCCTGGCCCTCCCGCCCTCCCTGCGCATCAGCACGTCGAGAGCGAGATCGGACGTGGCAACGGCCCGCTGTCGCTCAAGAGCGAGCGCGCCTCCATGCGCGCCCGCTTCGTCGTGGAGAGTGGACGCTGGGATGTGATGAAAGGGCAGGGCTCCTTCGACAACGTGGATGAGCTCTTCGCGCTGGGACTGGCGAGCGTACGGCTCGGCGACCAGCCGCGCGCAGAAGCGGCCCTCGAGGAGCTGCAGCGCGCGAAGGCGGCGGCGCCCGACGACTCCAACCGGCGCCTCGCCGAAGTCATGTCCCGGCAGGTCAACGGACTCCTTCTGATGTCGCGCGGCGAGAAGCGGGAAGGGCTCGCGGCGCTCGCGTCGGCCGCGGCGCTCGAGGCGGAGCTGCCGAAGCCGATCGCGCGCCCCTACCCGATCAAGCCCGCAGGCGAGCTGTACGCCGAAGCGATGCTGGCGTCGGGGGACGCGGCGGGCGCCCTGCGTCAGTTCAAGGCGTCGCTCGCGCGCACTCCAGGACGGGCGGCGTCGGTCATCGGCCTGGCGCGGGCGGCGAAAGCGGCCGGTCACGCGGCCGAGGCGTCCAAGGCGGCGCGCGAGTTCGTCGCGATGTGGCACCTCGCCGACGGCGAGCGGCCCGAGGTCGCCGAGGCCAGGCGCCTCGGTCAGTAGCCTTCGTGCGCCGACAGTCAATGGCTGATGGCTAGCGGCTGAGGCCTCATCGGCGATCCCTTTATCGTTGCCGCAGTCTGTTTTGCAGTCGAACCGCCCTGACGATCTGCTTCGCCTTGCGCGTCCGTTCCGACCGTGCGCCCTCGTCCAGCCGCGATTCGAGATACCGGCCTTCGCGCTGCAGGCGGTGATAGCTGGCGAGGCGTCCAGGGGTCAGCTGGCCGCCTTCGACTGCCGAGGCGACCGCGCACCCGGGCTCGCCGGCGTGCGAGCAATCGCGGAAGCGGCAACCGTCGGCCAGCGCTTCGATATCCGCGAAGGCGTGCTCGAGGCCGTCTTCGGCGTCCCAGAGCTGCAGCTCGCGAAGTCCCGGCGTGTCGATCACGATGCCGCCGTCCGGAACGCGGAAGAGCTGACGCGACGTCGTGGTGTGGCGACCGCGTCCGTCGCGGCCGCGAATGGGCTTCACATCCTGGCGGCCGTCGCCGAGGAGCGCATTGATCAGGGTCGATTTCCCGACCCCTGAGGATCCGAGAAACGCGCTGGTTCCACCGGTGCGGATGATTTCCGTCAATGCAGCCATTCCATCGCCGGACATGGCGCTCGTGACGAACACCGGCACCCCTTGTGAGGCCGATGCCATCTCGTGACGCCATGCCTCGGGATCTGGGCACAGGTCTGCCTTGTTCAGCACGATGATCGCCTGCGCACCGCTCTCCCACGTGAGCGCGAGATACCGCTCGACGCGCCGCAGGTTCAAGTCGCGATTGAGCGACGTCACGAGCAGCACGGTGTCGATATTTGCGGCTACGACCTGCTCTTCGGCCGATCGGCCGGCCGCCACACGTGAGAAGCGCGACCGGCGCGTGAGTATTCGGTAAATCGTCGCGGCGCCTTCCGCAGGCCGTAATCCCGCCAGTACCCAGTCGCCAACCGCTGGCAGATCGGCGTTCGAGGCCGCCGCATGCCGCAGGCGCCCCGACAACTCGGATCGCCACTCCGCACCTCCAGTCGACAGCCGGTATCGCTCGCGACCTTCCCACACGACGCGCGCCGGCGTCCACCTGGCGCGCTCATCGTCCGTGATCTGCCCATCGAAAAACGTATCCCACCCCAGATCCATCAGTGCGCGCACGGTCGTCTCCTCTCGTGGGCGCCTCGGCGAAGCGCACACCATCAATGCTCACATGTCGTGGTGGTCAGCGAGAGTGAGGGAAGGACCCGAGGTGACGACTGAATGTCGAACGTATATGACCGGGCTAGCCGGCCGCGGGACCCTTCCTCCGGCATCGGACAGTCATAGGCAACTCCCGTGGGCATTGTACCAGAGCTCACACGCGGTCGATCGTCGCCTCGCGCACGTAGTAAAAGAGATCCAACCGCCGGGTCCTGATCGACGGGTCGGTGACTTTCAACGCAATCTCATAGCGGCCGGGCGACGCCGGCCGCCACGTGTGCGTCCACAGGCTCCAGGTCAGCGTGCTCGCGGGCAGGGGACAGTTCTCGACCGGTCTCCACGGCTCGGTGGCCTTGAACCGGATCGCAAGCGCGCTGGTCGGCCCCTTCGAGGCGGCACCGCCCCAGATGATGCCCACGACCCTGTACGTGATCGTCCCCTCGGCATCCCACTGCTCGATGCGAACTGGTACTGCTGCGGTGTCGATGACGGCCGGCGTGTAATCTCGCGCCAGCGCAGGCGAACCGGCCTGTTGCGTCCGCGACGCGAACTCCCGCATCTGCGTTGTCGCCGGCGCGTCTTCACCAACCAGGTCCACTCGCGTGACCCACTTGATGCACGCGCACCCGTACCAGCCCGGCACGACGAGCCGCACCGGCGCGCCGTGATCTCGGGTGAGCGGTGCGCCGTTCATGCGCATGGCAAGGACGGCGTTCGCCAGATCATCGCGCGAGAAAATCCAGCTCGCGCCGGGCACCGACGTCCTCGTGGGCGTCGCCTCATCGTCGAAGCCGGTGATGAGCACGCGAGAACCGGGCGAGGATGTGCGGGTGGGGCGGAGGCGATCGAGGACCGCCTGGAGCGGCACCCCCTCCCAGTCCGCGACGCTGATGAGCCCATAGTTGGCCGGATCGGCGTTTCCGGAGCACTCGAGGAGGTACCGGCCCGCTGGGCCGCTGAGACGCTCCAGCTCGTCGAGGGCGAGCACCCCGTCGCCAAGGGCGACGGTCCAGCCTGGGGCCGCAGGCAATGAAGGCGCCGCGGCCGTCCTGATGAAGAAATGCTCCGTCGGGGTGACGAGCCGGTCAGGGGCGAGTGACGAAAGATCCGAGAACAGGCGGGCATCGAGCCCTGAGCCTAGCAGCTGCTGAAGGGGGGCGACGCGAGCACCGGGCGTGCCGAATGGGACGGTCCCGACGAGGCGTCCCGCCGGAGCAGATTTGAGGGCGAACATCTGGCGGCGCAGAAGAGCGGCTGCCGCAGCGCTCACCAGAAACTCGCGGCGGGATACGGACCGATCCACGCGCGCATCCTGAGCCATCAGCCACCGCTCACGGCTGATGGCTGATGGCTCACGGCTGGTGGCTCCCGACCTAGTGGCTGGTCGTCTTCGTCGGCCAGACGACGCCCTGGTCTTTCTTGGTCACGGGCGCGAGGCCTTTGTAGACGAACTTCTGCACGCGCTTACCCTCGTAGGTTTCGGTCGTGTAGATGTTGCCCTTCGAATCCGTGGCGATGCTGTGCACGGCGTAGAACGCGCCGGGGTAGCGGCCGCCGTCACCGAAGGTCGTCAGCTCCGTCAGCGACTGCCGATCGAACACCCGGACTTTTTCGTTCGCGCCGTCGGCGAGATAGAAGTACTTCTGCTGCGGGTCCCTCGAGAACGCGATGTCCCACACCGAGCCGTCGCCGAGCGTGGTCTTCGCGACGATCGCTTCCTTCTGGAACTTGCCGTCTTTGGTGAATACCTGAATGCGGTCGTTCGGGCGATCGCAGACATATACGAGACCGTCGTTCGAAGGCACGGCGCAGTGGACCGGGTTGCGGAACTGCTGGGCGGGCGGCGCGGTGGGGTTGTAGCGGCCCAGGTTGGTGTCGTCGGGCTTGTTGGCGTAAGCGCCCCAGTACCTCTTGATCTTGCCGGTGTCCATGTCGATGACGGCGACGCGGTGATTGCCGTAACCGTCCGCCACGTACGCTTCGTTTGCGCTTTCGTCCAAGCTGATCTTCGCGACCTTGTTGAACGCCCACATGTCGTTGCTTCCCGCGCTGGCGTACGCGAAGCCAAATTGCTTCACGAACTTGCCATCGCGCGTGAACTTCAGGATGTGCCCGTCGTTGGCGCCGTTGCCGCCGATCCACAAGTTCCCTTTGCTGTCGGGCGTGATGCCGTGGTTGGATTCAGGCCATTCGAAGCCCTGTCCCGGCCCGCCCCACGCCTTGACCATGTTGCCGTCCGGGTCGAACTCCAGGATGGGCGGCGCGACGTTGCAGCACTCCGCCGCCGGCGGATTCGCGGTGGCGTAGATTTCCTTCGGGTTCAGGTTGCCCTCACCGCGATGGATGATGAAGACGTGATCGCGCCCGTCGACGCCCACGCCAATGACGTTGCCGTACAGCCAGTGGTTCGGCAGCGGCTTGGGCCACATCGGATCGACCTCAAACCGAGGCGCCTGCACCGCGGTCTTTGCCTGCGCGGAGGCCCGCTGCTCGAGAAGGTACTGCCCGACGCCGAGAGCCAGCGCCGCGGCGACGAAGCCGGTTCCGACCAAGAGATTGCGCTTACGAGTCATAGGTGACCTGCCCTCCCATGAAGACGCGTGGAGTATACAATTTTCGAGGTGAAAAAGGCTGCTGCTGTGTTTGCCGCCCGCGACGTCGTGATACGGCTGGCATTCCTGTCATTCCTGACGCTGGTTCCGGGGCAGGAGACGGCCTGGGCCCACGATATCCCCAACGACGTCACGGTCCAGACCTTCTTCAAGCCTGAAGGGCCGCGGCTGCGACTGATCGTCCGCGTCCCGTTGGCCGCGATGCGTGACGTCGACTTTCCGAGGCGCCGCCCGGGCGGCGGCAGTCTCGGCGGCGTTTCCGACCTTCTGGACCTGCCTCGCGCGGACCAAGCCCTGCGGGACGCCGCGACCCTTTGGGTGGCCGATTTCCTTGATGTCTACGAGAACGACGAGAAGCTGGCGTATCCATCGATCGCGGCGATTCGGGCCTCACTGCAGTCCGATCAGTCTTTTATCTCCTATGACGATGCGCTCGCTCATGTGACCGGACCGCCGCTGCCTGACGACACCGAGTTCGTGTGGTCGCAGGGGCTGCTGGACATCCTGTTCGAGTACAAGATCCGGTCAGACGAGTCCCGTTTCTCAATCAACCCGCGCTTTGCGCGGCTGGGGATCCGCACGCTGACGGTCCTGCGTTTCCTGCCGCCCGGCGGCGCCGTGCGAGCGTTCGAGTTTGAGGGCGACCCCGGCATCGTCCGACTCGATCCACGCTGGTACCAGGCCGCCCTGCAGTTCGTCAGGCTCGGGTTCGAACACATTCTCGACGGCACCGATCACCTGCTGTTTCTTTTTTGCCTCGTGATTCCTTTCCGCCGCATCCGCTCCCTTGTCGCCGTCGTGACGTCGTTCACCGTCGCACATTCGATCACCCTCATCGCGTCCGCGAACAACCTCGCGCCCGATGCCTTGTGGTTCCCGCCGCTCATCGAGACGCTCATTGCGACGTCGATCGTCTACATGGCGCTCGAGAACATCTTGGTCGCGAGTGGGACAAGTGAGTCGGGTGGGACAGGTGGGTCGGGTCGGGCGGGGATGGCTTTGCTGCCGGCCGAGCTTCAACGGCGTTGGCTGATCACGTTCGGGTTCGGGTTGGTGCATGGGTTCGGGTTCTCGTTCGCGCTGCGGCGGACGCTGCAGTTCGCCGGCTCGCACCTGCTGACCTCGCTGCTCTCGTTCAATGTGGGCGTCGAGCTGGGCCAGCTTCTCGTGCTCGTCCTGCTGATCCCCGCGCTCGATCTGCTGTTCAAGTACGTCGTCGCCGAGCGGACGGGTACGATCATCCTGTCTGCGCTCGTGACGCACACGGCCTGGCACTGGATGACCGAGCGGTGGGCGGTCCTTCGTCAATACCGATTCGAGTGGCCGGTGCTCGATCTGGCGTTCTGGGCGAGCGCGATGCGCTGGGCGATGGTGGCGGTCATCGTGGTAGGAATCGCGTGGCTGATTCGGCTGTCGCGGGGACGATCAGTGCCGCGCGTCGAGCACCGCGACGTCGTAGCGCTCGAAGACGCTGTCGGAGGTCACGATCGTCAGTCCGTGTGACCGTGCCTGGGCGATCAGCAGGTCGTCGGGGAGAGGAGCGTCGAAGTTGCGTCGACTCAGCGCTTGTCGATCGTGGCGATGGTGATCGCGTCTCCCTTGAGCTCTCCCGTTACCTTTACCGGCTGACCGGCGAACGTCTCGAGATCCCGCTGGTTCTGATTAGCGATCTGAATCACTTTCGCGTCGACCAGCAACACGTACTTCGAGCCGCCCTTGACGCACGACACCGTACAGTCGTGGTCGGTCATCTTACCCGCGCCTTCGGCGGCCTCTTCGTGCTTGGCCTTGCACAAGCTGTCGCTGATCTGACCGCTCAGCGTCGCCTGGGTCTGGTCGGCGGCCCGTGCGGCGATGACGGAGAACGCAAGGAGGAGAGATGCGGCGACTCCGAGGATACTGGGTGGCTTCATGGTTTGGCGATCATAACCGAGACAGGCTACGGGGACCGTCAGCCCTCCGCCGGCTCCAGCGCCGGCGCCTGTCCACTGACGACCCGCAGGCTCTTGCGCGCAGTCTCGGCCAGGATGACGACTGCGCAAACCATCATGATGGCGGTGCAGGTCGTGTTGACGTAGCCCTGCACGTGGACCGTCGGGTCTGGCGCGGACGTAAGCGGCCAGAAGTTGTCGGTGATGTTCATCCACCCCGCGACCAGCGTGGTAATGGTGATCAACCCGCAGGGCACACCAGTCACCCACCAGTATCTCGCGCGGCCGATATTGATGACGAGCGTGGTCGCGACGGCAAGCGCGACGACGCCCAGCAGCTGATTGGCCACGCCGAACATCGGCCAGATGGTGCTGATGCTCCCGGTCCAGATGAAGTAGCTCCAGCCGAGCACGATGAGCAGCGTCGCCGAGAACGAAGCGGTCAACGAGCTCGCACGCGCATAGGACGGCAACGCGCGGCCGCCGAACTCCTGCAGCAGAAAGCGGGCGATTCGCGTACCAGAGTCGATCGTGGTCAGGATGAACACAGCCTCGAACATGATGGCGAAATGGTACCAATACGCCATCAGGCCCTTCATGCCCGGCAGTCCACTGAAAATCTGCGCCATGCCGACCGCCAGCGAGACGGCTCCGCCCGTCCGCCCGATCACGTTCTCGCCGATCTGACGCTGCAGCTCTGGAAGGTTGACGATCGATAGACCGAGCTTCGCGAACACGGCCGGCGGCGCGTTGATGGCGAAGTAGTCGCCCGGATAGAGGGCCGTCGCCGTGATGATCGCGACGATCCCGACAACGCCTTCGACGAGCATGGCGCCGTAGCCGATCGGTCGGATGTCAGACTCGCGGTCGATCATCTTCGATGTGGTGCCGGTCGAGACGACAGCATGGAACCCGGAGATCGATCCGCAGGCGATCGTAATGAAGAGAAACGGAAACAGCGGGCCCGGAATGATGGGGCCCCCGCCGCCGATGTACTGGGAGAACGCCGGCGCATGCAGCTGTGGATTGAGAACGATCACGCCGAGCACGAGAAACGCGATGGTCCCGATCTTCATGAAGGTGCTCAGGTACGCGCGAGGGGTCAGGAGCATCCACACGGGGAGGATGGACGCTGCGATGGTATAGGCCCCCATGGCGATGGTGAGCTGGTGCTTGGACAGCACGAACACGCTGCCCATCGTCGACTCGGCGACGTTCTTGCCAAACACCACCGCCAGGAACATGACGATGATGCCGATGATGGTCGCTTCGGTGATGTGGCCCTTGCGCCACTGAAACATGTAGAAGCCCATGAAGAAGGCGAGCGGGATGGTGACGAAGATCGTGAAGGTCCCCCATGCGCTCTCGGCCAGCGCATTCACGACGATAATGCCCAGACCGGCCATGGCGATGACCATGATGAAGAGGATCGCGACGGCCGCCGTGAGCCCAGCCGCCGGGCTGACCTCGCTTCGGGCGATGTCGGCCAGGGAGCGACCACCCCGCCGCGTCGACGCCCACAACCAGAATGAGTCCTGCACGGCGCCGGCCAGGCACACACCGCCCACGAGCCACAACAGGCCGGGCGCGAACCCGAACTGCGCGGCGAGCACGGGCCCGACGAGCGGACCGGCTCCGGCGATCGCTGCGAAATGGTGGCCGAAAAGGACCCAGCGGGTCGTCGGGTAGAAATTCGCGCCGTCGTATTTCGTGTGGGCCGGCGTCGCCCGCGTGTCGTCGAGCGCCCAGACTTTCGCCGCAATGAACGCGCTGTAATACCGGTAGGCCAGCCACAAAACGACAAGCGCCGGGACGATCACGTAAAGAGCGTGCATAACCTGAGGATTATACTCACGAGAGGATGATGCCCTTTCGCCGACTCTTCGACTATGTGCGCCGCTATCGGCGCGCGTTCACGCTCGGACTGGCTTGCACCATTCTGACGCAGGCGGTGACGCTCGTCTCGCCCAAAGTCCTGCAGTACGCCATCGACGACCTCACCCGCGGCGTGACGCGGGCGAAGTTGATCGAATACGGCGCGGCCTTGCTCGCCATTGGACTGTTCGGTGGAGTGTTCCGGTTCCTGATGCGCCGGATTCTCATCGGGGCCTCGCGCGACATCGAGTACGACATGCGGAACGACTTCTTCGCGCATTTGCAGAAGCTGCCTCCGGCCTACTTCCAGGCCCACCGGACCGGTGACTTGATGTCCCGGGCCACCAACGACTTGAACGCCGTTCGCATGATGATCGGGCCTTCGATCATGTACTCCGCGAACACGATCCTGACCTTCGTGGTCGCGCTCGCCATGATGATCGCGATCGACCCGCGTTTGACGCTGTTCTCGCTCGTCCCGATGCCGTTCGTCTCGCTGTCGGTCAAATATTTCGGAAGCGCGATCCACAAGCGCTTCGAGGAGATTCAGGCGCAGCTCTCCGACGTCAGCGCCGTGGCGCAAGAGGCGCTCGCCGGCGTGCGGGTCGTGCGCGCATACCGCCAGGAGCAGGCGGAGGTGGATCGCTTCCGCCGGAGTAACAATGAGTACCTGCGGCGAAACCGGGGGTTGATCGTCCTGCAGGGCTTCTTTTTCCCCAGCATGTCGTTCCTGCTCGGCCTTGGCGCGCTGTTCGTGATCTGGCTCGGCAGCCGGGACGTGATCCGCGGCCGAATCACCGTCGGCGAATTCGTGGCGTTCAATGCCTATCTCACGATGCTCGCCTGGCCGATGATCGCGTTCGGGTGGGTCACCAACATGCTCCAGCGCGGGATGGCGTCGTGGAAGCGGATGCTGGAAGTGTTGGACACCAGGCCTGACATCGTGGATCCGCAATCCCGGGGTCCCCACGGCGGCACCCGCCGTGGGGTGGAATCCGCAATCCGCAATATTCAGGGTTCCATCGAATTCCGCGACCTCACGTTTTCATATGGAGAACGCCCGGTTCTGCGCTCGGTGTCGGCGAGAATCGCGGCCGGCGAGACCGTCGCGCTGGTGGGCCCGACCGGATCGGGAAAGTCGACGCTCATGGCCCTCCTGGCGCGGCTCTACGATCCCCCGCCCGGAACCGTGTTCATCGACGGTACTGACGTGCGCGACCTGCCGCTGGAAGTCCTGCGCGGCGCCATCGGGTTCGTTCCGCAGGAACCGTTTCTCTTTTCGGACACGATTGGCGACAACGTCGCGTTCGGGCTCGACGGGATCAGTCGGGCAAGTGGGGTGGGAATGACGGGAGAGCCAGGACAGGCGGACCGCGGCGCAGCCATCGAAGTCGCGTCGGCGGTCGCGCGCCTGGACAAGGACGTGGCGGACCTGCCGAAGGGCTACGACACGATTGTCGGCGAGCGCGGGATCACGCTCTCAGGCGGGCAAAAGCAGCGCGCCGCCATCGCCCGCGCCGTCATCGTCGACCCTCGGATTCTGATTCTGGATGACGCCCTGTCCGCCGTCGACACGTATACCGAAGAGGAAATCCTTTCACGGCTTCAAGCGGTGATGCGCGAGCGGACGTCGCTCATCGTGTCCCATCGTATCTCGACCGTCCGCCGGGCTGACCGGATCCTCGTGATCGACGAGGGGACCCTCATCGAGCGGGGGACGCATGACGAGCTCGTCGCGCGCGGGGGCCTTTACGCCGAGCTGTACCGGAAGCAACTGCTCGAAGAAGAGCTGGCGGCCTCTTGACATCTCACGACGAAGAAGTCCTCGGAAAAGCCTACGACGCGCGCCTGATGCGGCGGCTGCTGCAGTATTTGAAACCGTACTGGCGGCAGGTGCTCGTCGCCCTTGCCGCGATTTTCGTCGGCGGTGCCGCGTCGCTCGCGCAGCCGTACTTGATCAAAATCGCGATCGACCGATTCGTCGTCACCCGGCAGCTCGACGGCCTGAACGTTCTCGCGGCGCTGTACTTGCTCGTGCTCGTCACGGCGTTTGGCGCCGAGTACCTGCAGACGTGGACGATGCAGCTGACCGGGCAGCGGATCATGTTCGACCTGCGCATGGCGATCTACGAGCATCTGCAGCGGCTGGATCTCCGGTTCTACGATCGAACGCCGGTGGGGCGGCTGATGACCCGCGTGACGTCGGACGTCGACGTCCTCAATGACCTGCTCACGTCCGGCGTGGTAACGGTGTTCGGCGACGTGTTCGCGCTCGTCGGCATCATGGTGATGATGCTCTGGATGAACTGGCGGCTCGCGGTCGTGGCATTCGCGGTGCTGCCGCTGGTGGTCCTGGTCACGCAGTGGTTCCGACAAAACGTGCGCGACTCGTATCGCGTCGTGCGCGGCTGGATCGCGCGCATCAACGCCTTCCTTCAGGAAAACATCACCGGCATGACCACGGTACAGCTCTTCAGGCGCGAAGCGCTGAACTTCGCGCGGTTCGACCAAATCGACCGCAACCACCGCGACGCCAACATCGAGTCCATCTTCTACTACGCGGTGTTCTATCCCGCGATCGAGGCGATCGCGGCGCTGGCTTCGGCCCTCATCATCTGGTACGGCGGGGGGACGGTCATGCGCGGACTGTCGCGTTCTTCCGGGGGCCCTCCCCCGGAATTGACGCTCGGGGGGCTCGTCGCATTTCTGCAGTATGTCCAGCGCTTCTTCCGCCCGATCAGCGACATGTCGGAGAAGTTCAACGTGCTCCAGGCGGCGATGGCCTCGTCGGAGCGTATCTTCAAACTGCTCGACGAGCGCGTGCTGATCACCTCACCCGCACTTGCAGCCCGCCGCCTGGCAGGGTCCGGCGGGCATATCGTGTTCGAGAACGTCTGGTTCGCGTACGACGCGCAGCCTGGTCGGGACGAGGCGGCTGTGGGCCTCGGAAAGGGCGACGAGGTCCCCGGGGTGAACTACGTCCTCAAAGACGTCAGTTTCGAGGTCCGTCCCGGCGAGCGCGTCGGGATCGTCGGGGCGACCGGCTCGGGAAAGACCACTCTCGTCAACCTGCTGCTGCGGTTCTACGACGTCCAGCGAGGGCGCATCACGATTGACGGCGTCGACATCCGGCAGCTGGATCTACGCGAGCTGCGCGGTCTGTTCAGCCTGGTGCTGCAGGATGTGCACCTCTTCAGCGGAACGATCGCGGACAACATCCGTCTGGGCGAGCCGTCGATCGACAACGAGAGTGTCAGGCGCGCGGCGCAAGCCGTCCATGCGGACACGTTCATCAGCCGTTTGCCGAACGGGTATGCCAGCCCGGTCGCGGAGCGAGGGTCGACGCTCTCGGTTGGTCAGAAGCAGCTGCTCTCCTTCGCGCGAGCTCTGGCGTTCGATCCGTGTGTGCTCATTCTGGACGAGGCGACCTCGAGCGTCGACACAGAGACGGAACTGATGATTCGCGACGCTCTCAAGGTCCTGATGGCCGGACGAACCACGATAGCGGTCGCGCACCGCCTCTCGACCATCCAGGACATGGACAAGATTCTCGTCATCCACAAGGGCCGCCTGCGCGAGCAAGGCACCCACCAGGCGTTGCTCGCTCAGCGCGGAATCTACTTCAAGCTGTTCGAGCTCCAGTATGCGCGGTAGGCCGGAGGGCACACTCGACGCGGGTTGCGCCCTCTTGGAGCAGGTCCTGACAGGTCCGATGCGGCAGGCGATGGCCGCGGAGTTGTCGGCCGAAAGCGATCTGCGGGCGGCATTGTATCGACTTCGATCGTACTTTCGCGCAAACGTCCTGTACACGGGCGACAACCCCATCAGGCTCGAGCGCATCGTGAACGCCTACGACCGTGAAACCCGGCAGGAAGGGTTTCATGTTCTTCACGACTGGGATGGCCGGGCAGACCGCGTCGCCGAGGACTCGATTCCGGTCGACGTGCTGAACTACATCGCGCGTCTGCGCGGCGGCAATCCCGCGAACCAACAGGTCGTGGCGATTCTCATCGACTACTACCTGCTGCACCTGCTTTCCTTGTTTGCGCTCAGAGTGTGGGAGGAGGGCGACGCCGACGAGAACCTTGATCGCCTCGACGAGCTGCTGGCCGCGCTCCAGGGGCCTGACGGCAGCGGCCAGCCGTTCGTGAAGAACGTGGAAACGCTCATCCTGATTGCCACGTCCCACTTCGAGGTTCAGGAGCGCGGATACGACCGGCTCCTGGCGCGTGTCAGGAGCTTGAACCGTTCCCACCAGCTCAAGGTCGCGCTGAGCCACGCGCAGAGCATGGGCAGCCATTTGCGATTCGGCTTCGAGGCGACGTATGCAC
>Ga0306922_10002934_pt1 | contig 15898 bp, 14 predicted proteins | sample sta12Cox44000082_FD_203758 | JGI IMG/M metagenome (GOLD analysis project Ga0306922, IMG submission 203758) | Lab enrichment of tropical soil microbial communities from Luquillo Experimental Forest, Puerto Rico - statoxic.12C.oxic.44.000.082 (v2)... | ecosystem: Environmental > Terrestrial >... | reverse complement strand
ACGTCATCCTGTCACATGCGACCAATTTGACGGATGAGGAAATCAAGCTGATCGCATCGACGGGGACGCGCGTCTCACACAATCCCAGCTCGGTCTTCTCGATGAACGGGCGCTGCCCTGTTACAGAGCTGATCGATGCGGGCGCGAACGTTATGCTTGGGTCGGATGGCGTGGCGCCGGATCGCAGCTTCGACATGTTTCGGCACATGTTTCAGGCGACGCGCTATCACCGTTTCTATTTCCACGATGCCAAGGTGTTACCCGCCGGTAAGGTCCTGGAAATGACCACTATCGATGCCGCGAAGGCGCTTGGCATGGAAAAGGAAATCGGCTCGCTCGAGCCTGGCAAGAAGGCGGACATCATCTTGGTGGACTGGTTCAAGCCGCACCTCGTGCCGATGAATATGCCGGTCTATCGCATGGTCTATTACGCCAACGGCGAGGATGTCGCGACGGTTATTGTTGATGGACGTATCCTGATGCGGGATCGCCATGTGTCGACGGTGGACGAAGGGAAGGTCCTCGACGCGGCGCAACAGGAATCGGAATTGGCCGTCCGCCGCGTGCGATTGCCGGACGACCCGACCGCATTGCCGGACGGCTTCTGGGGGACGACGCGATTGCGAGACAAGACGCCCAAGTAAACCAGCCAAAGGGGCTTCCTGTGCTCATAAGCGGTGCCTTGATGGCATTCTTACTCAAGAGCACTTTTTGACTGCGGCGGGCCGGAAGGATTTCGTGCTGGCCACCCAGCACTGATCGAAGATCGAGCAGTAGCAGGCTTCCAGCGTAATCCTGTTCCCCTGGCGTGCCGCGTCGGCATAGTCCCAAAGTTCGCCGTTTGCGTCGGTCCGTGTCCATCGGACGATGACTTGCTCGCCGCCACCCTTCAAATAAGAAGGAGCGACGCTCGCGTAAGTGAATTGCCCAATCGTCGCTGAGTCGGATGCAAGAACGTGCTTGGCAATGGCCTCTTGTTTAAGCCGTTGCAGTGCATCGGGCCAGTGACCCACGAGGTGGCCGTCGAGCGCGATTGAAAACCGCTCGATCCGTGCGGCGCCGGCACCGGGATTGGAGACAGTTGCCGAGAGCTCACGAACCAGCTCACCATTTGCGCGCACCTCCCCGTTGCTGGTGTCAAACTGGAGAAAGGGGCGTGAATTCGCCTCAACCAACCGTTCCATGATGTGACCATGATGGAGCGCAAGTGCCAGCGAGCATACCGAGATGAAGATTGCGCTAGACCCGACAATTAGATCCGTGAGTCGGTGGCCTGTCTTGTGGATTTCGGGCCTGGTCTCCGGGTCTGGCAGCATGGTCTTTCCCCCTCTAAAGCGCTCTTATTCTCTTATTTCGGCTGCACCGGTGTCGAATGCGAGATTTGGAAAATCTTGCATGCGCACCGCCCCAGGCCAATATTCGCGCGCCGCACAGGGGAGCGTTAGCGGCGACTCCCCGTTCCCGACTTTGGACTAAGCCGGAGCCAAGCCTGCAACGTGATGCATACTCCACAGAAGCCAAGGGGTTGAGATATGCCACTTCTTCATCAGATGCACGAGTCGGGCAATTGTTACAAGGTGCGGCTCGCTGCGCGCCAACTCGGCGTAGCGATCACACTTAAGAACTACGGGCTTCACGACGGGTCGACGCGCAAACCGAATTACCTCTGCAAGAATCCGAATGGTCGTGTGCCGATGCTAGAGTTCGAGGACGGCCGTGTGCTTCCAGAATCAGGCGCGATCCTCTGGTACCTCAGCGAGGGCACGCCGCTAGCGCCCGCCGACCGATGGGGCCGTGCTGAGGCGCTGCAATGGATGTTCTTCGAGCAGTACAGTCACGAGCCCTATATCGCAGTGGCACGCTTTTGGCTCGCCTTTGCTCCGAAAGAAGAACTTGAAAAGAAACGCCATCTCGTTCCCGAATGGCGCGCGAAAGGCAATGCCGCCCTCGGCGTGATGGAGACGCATTTGGCGAGGCATGACTGGTTCGCGGGCGGGCGCTATTCCATTGCCGACATCGCGCTCTATGGCTACACCCATTGCGCCGCCGACGGTGGATTCGACCTCGGCGCCTATCCCGCGGTCTGTGCTTGGCTGAAGCGGGTCGCGGCTGAGCCCGACCATATTTCCCTTGCGGAAGCCTGGTGAGCCGTTCGGCAGCCGGACGGGTGCCGGTTGGATCCAGAGCGGCCTTCAAGGGCAATTTTCTTTATTGGACCTTCGTCCAATGATCCACAAATTCACCGCCGATGGCTGCGGTAAATCCCTCTGCCCCATAGCTGACCTCCACCCCCTCGCCGGGTGGCGAAAAGTTGAATCGTCCATCCTTCGTGATGACAGGTGTGCAGTGGTCGGTCACCGGAGGCGCCTCATTGGTGACCCCGGGCTTATCAAGGTCCTTTCTGATCGTGTAAACGATCCATTCGCAATACTTGTCCGCACTAAACGTGAAGCGCCCGATCGTCGATTCCGACGCGACCGCTCCATCGTCTTTCCTAACGAACAGGTTCAGGTTGAAACGTCCGTCCGCATTCGTATACAGGGCCGCGATTGAGGGGGGTCGGAGCACCGTACCGTTGGCCGTCACGCGCTCGGTAAGCTCGTAAGTCCCATCGATGGACGGCAGTGTCGATGACGCGGACATCGCAGGCTTGTAGTGGACTGCCGATCCCGCCAGAGCGCTCAGCTGAATAAGCCCACCGGCGGTCCAACTTGCGAAGGCGAGTGCTTTCATGGGCTTAACGACTTCGATTGTGCGCTCGGGCGAGTCTAACCTGTTGGGCTGGCCGACTGCTCCTGGCCGCGGGCTTTGTCATGCGTGGCGCTCATGACGGATGATATTGAAGCCTTCATCGACGGCAGGGGGGTCGAAGTACGCCGTGACTTCTTCGAAGTCAGCTTCCGTTGTCCATTTAGCGTCCGGCGGGAGTCCAAGCTCCTGGCTCCGTTGCTTCAGTTGACGCTTGCAAACCTCGTCAGATGCCATGATGAAGTGAAGCTCGTGGTCGGACCCCGACATCTCGAGCAACTGCCGGAACCAGGCTCGCTGCCTCTTCGTGTTGGCGGGAAAGTCGAGGACGACCGAAACCCCTTTCGTCAGCAATGCCACGATGTGCGGCGTGAGGACGCTCTGAAGTCGGGTTGAGTACTTCACGAAGGCCGCGAGGTCGATGAGTTCACCGGGATACAGGGCCCCCAAAAGACCGTCCAGTGAAAGGTGCACGGCATCTTCCCTTGCCGCGAGCTCTTTCGAAAGCGTCGACTTGCCGGCAGCCATCTTCCCGCATATGAACAACAGCTTTCCTCTCCGATGCGCGTCCATAGCGACCTCAACCCTGCGTGTCGTAACAGATTTTGTTCGCGTCGACAGACCCCCGCCATATGCTCCCGCGTCCTGGACCACAACAAGGGCGGAAACCGACCCGTCCACGCCAGCGACCGGGCCGGCTCACATGGCGCGGCCATCGAAGTCGGTTAAGCTCGTATTTTACGCAGCTCTGTTGGCTGCAACATCCGCGCCGCTTGACCAATGAAGGTACTGCTGCTGGGCGCAACCGGGTCGATCGGCGCATCGGTGCTGAGCGCACTCATGTCCCGGGGCCACGAACTGCTGGGACTGGCTCGCTCTGATTCCGCGGCAGACGCCCTCAGCTCACTGGGCGCACAGCCGGTTCGTGGCGACATCCGCTGGCCTGACGAGTGGGCGGACATTGCCAAATCAGTCGACGCCGTCATACAGGTCGTGGGCGATTTCACCGCTGATGCTGAGGCAGTCGGTCGAAATCTGATTTCCACACTCCTGCGTCGCATCGAAGCTCGAAGGGGCGGCGCGTATCCGGCTTACATCTACACTGGAGGCTGTTGGCTCTACGGCGCGACCGGGGATCGCGTGGCCACTGAGGACTCCCCGTTGAATGCGCCCGCCGAGTGGGCATGGAGTATCGATCACCTGAGAATGGTCCTAGGGGCGCCTGGAGTGCGGGGCATCGTGATTCACCCGGCGATGGTGTACGAGCGCGACGGCGGCGTGCTGGCAGGGTTCCGCGATGATCTCTCAACCCTCGGCAGGGTCCGGATCTTCGGTCATGAGAATATTCGCTGGCCTCTGGTTCATCGTGCCGATATCGGCGAGCTATATGCACTCGCGCTCGAGCGGGCTCCACGTGGCGTGTCATATAACGGGGCCACCGTCGACTCAATCACGGTCGGGGCATTGGCCCGAGCAATGGCGTGTCGTGCCGGCGTGGACGCGACTCCGCTGGTGCGATCCATTGACGAAGCGGTAGCTGAGTTTGGCGCGTGGGTCCGCGGCTATGCAATCGATCAGCGTATGAGCGGTGCCAAGGCCCGGCGGGAGCTCCGATGGTTGCCCACGCACACCGATCCAGTGGCTGATATCTCCTAACGTTCGACCCTGCAGAGACATTTCAGTAGCTCAAAGCCCTTCGCGATTGAAAAGCCAGACATTGACCGCGCCGTAGACTCTTCCCCAGATCGGACTGGGCCGCTATAAAGCAGGCGGATTTAACCTGCCGCAGCCAATAGGCTAAGCTGCCGTCCCACGGGGGCATCTAAAAGACCCTCCGGCGATCTGTCAGGGGTGGTCCCCTCGTGACTGAGCCATCGCACGCGGTATTTCTCAGCTACGCCTCACAGGACCAGGAGGCCGTTCAGCGGATTTGCGACGCCCTGCGCGCGGCGGGCATCGAGGTGTGGTTCGACCGGAGTGAGCTCCGGGGCGGCGACTCCTGGGATCAGGCGATCCGGCGTCAGATCCGAAGCTGCGCCTTGTTCCTGCCGATCATCTCGGTCAATACCGAAGCCCGGTCCGAGGGTTACTTTCGCCGCGAGTGGAAGCTCGCCGTCGACCGCACCGACGATATGTCGACGGACGTGCCATTCCTCGTGCCCGTCGCGATAGACGACACCCCGGAATCGAGCCCACGAGTGCCAGATCGCTTCCGACAGGCGCACTGGATTCGATTGCCCCCCGGAGAAGTGTCACCCGCATTCGCTGCGCGCATCGGCGCTCTCCTGACTGCGCTGGATACACCACCCCAATCACAACCCGGATCGGGACTGTCGGTCGCCGATTCGCGGCCGAGCATCCGCTCCCAATCCGCCGAGGACTCGCAAGCTCGCCCCCGAGATCCGTTTGCGCACGCCGAGTTCAGCCGCTTGACGGACTTCATAGGGATCGAGGAGCAGGCGGCAATTTCTCGAGATGGGCAATTCGTTGCCTTTGTCTCGGATCGCGACGGCCCACGGGACATATTCGTCGGCCAGGCCGGCAGCGGAAACTTCGAAAATCTCACCAAGGGAGCGATTTCCGACTTGCGCAACCCGGCGTGCCGAGTGCTCATTTTCTCATCGTCCGGGTCGGAGGTGCTGGCGTGGACCAAGACCACCGATGCGAACGGCGCGATCGTCGATTATCAGTGGACGGTTCCAGTCGCGGGCGGGAGCTTACGGTGCGATTGCACCGGGGCCGGAGAGGCCGACTGGTCGGCGGATGGCAAGAGACTCGTCTACCACCCATCGGCCCCGGGCGATCCGTTGTTCGTCGCCGCGGCAGACGACCCACGCACCGCACAGCAGGTCTACATTGCACCGCCGGGCATACACTGCCACTTTCCTCGTTGGTCGCCGGACGGTAAAACCGTGTACTTTGTGCGCGGCTTCGTGCCAGACGAAATGGATGTCTGGCGTGTAGGTGCCGACGGCGCCGGACTGGAACGGCTTACCTGGCACAACTCGCGCGTCGGTTTCCCGGCGCTCCTGGACGAGCGCACTCTCCTGTATCTGGCCACGAATGCCGATGGGTCGGGACCCTGGGTCCACATGCTGGATCTCGAGCGCGGAACATCGCATCGCCTCAAGACAGGCGCGAATCCGTACACTTCGATCGCAGCAAGCGCAGATGGCCGGCAGCTCGTTGCCACCGAAACTTATGCCACGGCCACTCTGTGGCGCGTGAGTCTAGGTGACGGAATCGCCGGGACCACGGACGCGGTGCAGATACCGATACGCACGACGCGTGGCATATCGCCCCGCATTGGCCCCGATTTCCTCATCTACCGCGCCCCGAAGGCGGGCGCCGACGCGCTCTGGAGACTCGAGGCGGGAGCGCGGACGCGTGAGCTCTGGAGCGGAGTCGACAGTCGCTGTGTCGCGGGTCCGGTGCTGAGCACCAACGGCGCGTCGGTAGCGTTCGTCGTACAACGACGCGGGCTCACGCGGTTGTACGTGATGAGCTCCGACGGTAGCGGTGCGCGTATGCTGTCGGGAGAGCTCGAGGTCCGGGGCGCACCGAGCTGGTCGCCGGATGGGAAATGGGTTGCGATCGGCATCCTGCGCGGGCGTGAGCCGCGACTATTCAAGATCCCGGCCGCAGAGGACCGCCCAGCGGTTCCGCTGACGGCGGGTTACGGGACTGACCCGGTGTGGTCGCCTTCGGGCCAGTTCTTGGTGTATACGGGCGAGGACGTGGGCACGGTGATCGAAACCAAGGCAGTAGGCGCCGACGGCGAACCGTACGCCCTGCCGCGGCTCGTCTTGAACCGAGGCTCCAGGCGCTTCGCTTTCGGCGGGGACGACAATACGCTCGTGTTTCTGAGGGGGGCCTTGTCGCAGAAGGAATTCTGGGCCATCGATCTGCGCAGCGGCGAGGAACGGCCACTTACGAAGCTGGGTCCCGGGCCAGTCATCAACGACTTCGACGTTTCTCGCGACGGCCGCACGGTCGTGTTCGATCGGGTGCGCGAGGAATCTCACATCGTGCGCATTCACATCGCCGGGTAGGGGGCGCACCCGCTGCGAGGCGGCACCGGATTCCTAAAGCGATTGTGCGAAGCAACAACCCGAGCCGTTTGACAGTCAGGACTGCGAGGGTTCATAAGCACCCGGCATCCCAGGCGCACTCCACCAGGGCGATTGATGCGGGCAACCCTGCCGGCTGCACCGATGGTCAGGGCGCTCTGCTGAAGATCGACCAACGCGGCCTGCCGCGCCCCAACCGGGAGGACACGGGCGCTTGCGACATGGGGGCCTACGAAAGGCAGGGCGATTAGAATAAGCACCGTCGAGTTGGAAGAAGCTGGATGACCGGAGCGATGGGGAGAACGGGGCCTCCGAGCGAGCTGCAACATCGTTACGCGTCCTTCTGTACGCGCTACGGACTTCGCATTCCCATCCTGCTTGCTCCGATGGCCGGTGCCTGTCCACCGCCACTCAGCGTCGCCGTGGCGAGGGCCGGCGGCGCCGGGGCGTGCGGCGCTTTGCTCATGTCGCCCGCAAAGATGGCGAGCTGGGCGGCGGCGGTGCGCCACGCCACGGATGGTCCTTTTCAGATGAATCTGTGGGTCCCCGATCCTGTCCCGCAACGCGATACCGAGCACGAGGCCCGCGTTCGCGACTTCCTTGCCCGCTGGGGACCGCCCGTGCCCAGTGACGCTGGAGATACGCTTCCGCTGGATTTTGCATCTCAGTGCGAGGCGCTTCTTGATATTCGGCCTGCAGTTGCTTCTTCCATCATGGGACTATTTCCCGGACAGGTCATCGATGCCTTGAAGAAAAAGGGAGTTGCCTGGTTCGCGACGGTAACTACGGTCGATGAGGCCCGACGAGCTGCGGCTGCCGGCGCCGATGCGATCGTCGCTCAGGGCGCCGAAGCAGGCGGCCATCGCGGGACCTTCGACGCCGGGCTCGCCGAGCAACAGCTGATCGGCCTTACCGCACTGGTACCGCAAGTGGTCGACGCTGTGGATGTGCCGGTGATCGCGACCGGTGGCATCGCGGACGCGCGCGGCATCGCCGCCGCGTTGATGCTGGGCGCGAGTGCGGTGCAGATCGGCACTGGGTTACTTCGCTGTCCGGAAGCCGGACTCCCATCAGCGTGGTCGCAAGCGCTCGCGACGGCGAAGCCCGAGGATACGATGCTCACTCGCGCGTTCAGCGGTCGCGCTGGCCGTAGCATTGCCACAGAGTACGCGCGCGCGGCCGCTGGCTCGACCGCACCGCGGCCCGCGCCTTACCCGATTCAGCGCGCACTAACAGCGGCGATGCGCAAAGAGGCGGTCGCCAAGGACAATCTGCGCTCTATGCAGGCGTGGGCAGGTCAAGCAGCCGCGCTGGCGGTCGCGCGGCCCGCGCTGGAAGTAGTCCAAGAGCTTTGGAGTGGCACCGAGCAGTTGTTGGGCTACGCTGCTTAGCGCTGACATCTCGTGCCACGGATCCAAGAATCAGGACTTCCTCAGAAGTCCCTAAAGATCGCCCGCTAGTCGATAGCTAATCTCGCATTCGAGGCCTGAAGGACAGTTGACGGAGTGGATCCCTAAGGCGATTGTGCGAAGCAACAACCCGAGCCGTTGACAGTCAGGACTGCGAGGGTTCATAAGCCCCTGGACGCGCGTCGTCCCGGGGAGCCAAGTTCCATGACAGTTAGTTGTTGAAGGGGAAAGAATCCAACACTGACGGGAGCACCCTCGTGAAAACTAAGTTGATCAGCAGAGGAATTGTCTGCTCGATATTCGCGCTGTTCGTCGCGATGACCGACGCTGCGCTCGCGCGGAATCCCGTACCGCTGATCAATGAGCCCCTTGCACCTGACGCCGCGGCGCCGGGTGGGCCGCAATTGACGCTTACCGTAAACGGGACCGGCTTTGTCTCGGGTTCGGTAGTGCACTGGAATGGCAGCCCGCTGACAACCACCTTTCTGAGCAGTTCGCGGCTGAGTGCCGTCATACCGGCCACGGAGATCGCCAAAGCCAGCACCTCTTCCGTCACAGTGGTCAGTCCTGCCCCGGGCGGCGGCCCATCGAATGAGGCTTTTTTTGAAGTCACTCCGCCGAGCTCGTTAGTCCGGCTGGCCAAAACCGACTACGGCACGGCAAGCGATTCTTATTCGTTGGCGGTTGGGGACTTCAACGGGGACGGCAACTTGGATCTCGCAGTGGTGGACTACGACGCCAGCGTCGTGAGCATCCTCTTGGGCAACGGCGACGGGACTTTCCGCCCCCAGGTCGAGTACGCCACTGGAACTCTCCCTCGTGGGGTTGCAGTAGGGGACTTCAACGGGGACGGCAAGCTCGACCTGGTGGTGGCGAACTCTGCTAGCGACAATGTGAGCGTGCTCTTGGGCAACGGCGACGGGACGTTCCGGCCTGCGGTGAACTACGGTACCGGGTCGGTTCCTGGGTCGGTGGCGGTCGCGGATTTCAACGGAGATGGCAAGCTCGCCCTGGCAGTGGCGAACTCTGGTAGCAACAATGTCAGCGTCCTTTTGGGTAACGGAGATGGGACATTCCAAGCCGCCGTGAACTATCCCACCGATATTCAGCCGCTTTCGGTGGCGGTGGGGGACTTCAACCGGGATGGGAAGCTGGATTTGGTCACAGCAAACGGTAGTAGCGCCGATGTCAGCGTGCTCGCCGGTAACGGCGATGGCACGTTCCGGCCGCACGTTGAGTATTCGACAGGACAATACGCCGCCTCGGTGACGGTCGGGGACCTGAATCAGGATGGCAAGTTGGACTTGGCCGTGGCGGTCCCGTGCGTCTCGTGTGATACCGGCGGCATCGTCGCCATCCTATTAGGCAACGGCGATGGCACCTTCCAGACGCACATGGACTATACAGCAGGAAACGGCGCCTACTCGGCCGCAATAGGGGACTTCAACGGGGACGGCAAGCTCGACCTGGCAGTGGCGAACTCTGGTAACGACAATGTCAGCGTCCTTTTGGGCAACGGGGATGGGACATTCCAGGCGCATGTCGACTACCCGACGGGAGGAAATAGCAATTCGGTCGCAGTCGGTGACTTCAACCGCGACGGACGGGTCGACCTGGCGGTTGCCACCGGAAGCGGTGTGGTGTCGGTGCTGTTGCAAACTCCAATCGTTTCACTGTCGAAATCGAGTCTAACCTTTGCCGACCAGGTGGTCCGGACACGCAGCTCTTCGCAGACGGTGACGCTTACTAACACCGGCGTTCTCAAGTTGACCATCAGTGGCGTGTCGGTGACTGGAACGAACGCAACCGATTTCAGTCAAACCAACACGTGCGCTTCGAGTCTCCCGCCTGGAGGGAAGTGTACGATCACAGTAACCTTCGTTCCGACTCAAATCGGGCCGCGAACGGCCTCGGTCAGCATCACTGATAACGCGGCAGACAGCCCTCAGACCATTGTTTTGAGTGGCACCGGCGTGGTTGCAGGTTCGAACGCGACACTCTCATCGACCAGCCTGAGCTTTGCTACGCAGATCGTGGGTACCTCGAGCCCGGTGCAGTCGCTCACGCTCACCAACTATGGCAGCGTGGCGCTCAGTATCAGCGCCATCGGCATCACAGGCGCCGATCCCAACGACTTTGCGCAGACTCACACATGTGCGGCGTCAGTGGCCCCGGGAGCGAGCTGCACGATCAACATCACTTTCAAACCTACTGTAGGTGGGTCGCGAACCGCGCTGTTGTCGGTAAAGGATACTGCGCCCGGCAGCCCCCAGACGGCGAGTCTGAGCGGGACCGGGACGGCCGTGATGCTCGCGCCAACCAGCCTGTCCTTTTCCTGCCGGTCGTTCCCCAGGACTTGTCCGCCTCCACCACAGCACGTGACTCTGACGAACGTAGGGAGCACGATACTCGGTATCGGCGGCATTGCGATCACAGGCTCTGGTACCTTTTCGCAGACAAACAACTGCGGTTCGAGCGTGGCAAAGGGAAGCTCCTGTGTCATCACCGTAACGTTTAACCCGCCGCTTGGTAACCCGCTGCGCCCAAGTACTTTCACCGGTGCGCTTTCCATCAGCGATGACGGCGGTGGCAGCCCGCAGCAGGTTTGGTTATACGGGAGCCGTCGCTGAGGGCCGACCGGCGCCGAGAACCCCGACTGGTTCCAGCCACACAGATTACTCGAGACCTGCTCGGCGAAAGCCTTCGAGGTAATGCTCGCGCTCGACGTCGTGCTTGATCGGCATCTTGTTGGCGATCCAGCGCAGCGAGATATTGGGCTGCACGCGACGAAGCTCTTTCAACGCAGCCTGTGCCATATCGACTTGTCCCGCCATGCAGGCGGCGGCGGTGAGTACGCGGTGCGCGCCGACGAAGTCGCCGCGCTGGCGGATGCCCTCACGCGCAAGCCGCATCGCTTCTTCGTAGTTGCGTCCGACGTAGTGCGCGTAAGCGGCAATGCCGCAATAGATCGCGGCCAGCGGATCGCGCGGACTTAGCCGCAAGGCGCGCTGTGCGGCCCTCACCGCCTCCTCCCAGCGACCGCAGTACGCGAGCACCAGCCCATGGTAGCCCTGCGCCAACGAGAAGTTCGGATTGAGCCGCAGCGCCGCTTCGAACTCGGCGAGTGAGTCGTCGAACCGGCGCGCGAAGAGATGGACGGAGCCTAGCGCGAGGTGCGCCCAGGGATCCTCGCTGTCGGCCAAAAGCGCAGCATTTGCGGCGCGCTCGGCGATCGGGATCGCCACCGGCATGTCCTCCCAGCCCATGTGGGCGCTGAAGGTATGGCTGGTGGCGAGAACGCCTAACGCCTGGCCATAATTGGGATCGAGCGCGGTGGCTTTCTCGAGCAACGCCTGCGCCACGACGTTGTCCTGGCGCGTCACCCGCCAATGGTGCGACAGCGCCCGCATCACCAGGTCCCAGGCGTCCAGGCTGTCGGGCGGCTTGCGCCGGGCGTGGAAATTCTCAGCGGCGTAAAGCTGCGGCTCGATGGCGGCGACGATCGCCTCGGTGATCTCGTCCTGTACCGCAAATACATCGGCGAGGTCACGGTCGTAGCGCTCAGCCCAGAGGTGGCTGCCGGTGGCGACATCATTGAGCTGCGCGGTGATGCGCACGCGCTCGCCGACCTTGCGGACACTGCCCTCGACCACGTACCCGACGCCGAGCTCGTCGCCGATCTGCTTCAGATGCACGGCCTTGCCCTTGTAGATGAAGGAGGAATTCCGGGCAATGACGAAGAACCAGCGCAGCTTCGACAGCGCGGTGATGATGTCCTCGCTGACGCCATCGGAGAAATAGTCCTGCGTCGGATCGTCGGTCATGTTGGTGAAGGGCAGCACGGCGATCGCCGCTCGGTCCGGAAGCGGCAGCGCCGGGCGAGACGGCTCGGAGTTGTCCACCGCAATAGGCGCGGCATGCGCAGCATCGCCGGCCGTTTGTGCCTGTACCTCGCCCACGAAGCGAAAGCCCTTGCGGGCAATGGTGCGAATCAGCCGCTGCTCCTCCCCGCTGTCGCCGATCGCCCTGCGCGCCGCGTTGATGCGGCTGGTCAGCGTGGAGTCCGACACGACGCGACCGAGCCAGATCGCGGCGATGAGGTCGTCCTTGCTGACGACGTGGTCGCGGTTCCGCAGCAGATACACCAAGAGGTCGAACACCTGCGGCTCGATGGGAATCGGTTCATGGCCGCGATGCAGTTCTCGCCGCTCGACGTCGAGCGTGTGGTCGGAAAAGCGAAATTCCACCGTGTATCGCCCCTGCGCCGGCATCTGCCGTGGCGGTCAAGCAATATTCAAGCGCATCTCAAGGGCAAATCAAGCGCCGGGCAAGGCTTTTCGGCACCGCCCTTGGCATGCTTCAGACCTGACCGAGCCCGTTCCCACCAACCGAAACTTTTGGAGGACCCCCAGATGCCACTCGTTACGATCGATGTGATCAAGGACGTTTTCAGCCCCGCACAAAAGAAGGATCTCATCGCAAGGGTGACCCAGGCGATGATTGACGTGGAAGGCGAGAATATGCGGCCAGTTACCTGGGTCCGCATCAATGAGTTCGAGAGCGGAGATTGGGCAATCGGCGGCAAGGCACTCCGGACTTCGGACGTACAAGCTCTGGCTGCAGGGAAGGCGGCATAGGTCATTTGCTACGATACGGGACGGCGCGACACGGCGTCGTCCCGTCCCCTTTTTCGTTTTGGAGGCTGCCGTCTTGCGCTGCGGAATCAGCAGCGAACGTCAACTCCTGCTGGGAGAGCTATACACGTCCGCAGTGTGTCCCTTGTTGGCCGATTTGGGATGATGTTCAGGCGCCGCCGACGCTGGATTCGGCGCCGGCGGTGTCCTCGAATCTCGTACGCCGCTGCCCCGTAGACGGCCAATGGGTTACCCTGAAAGGGTCGGCCCGGGATTTTTCCGAGCATCGCTCGCAGCCAGACACCTACATGGACTCCTGGATTTCCGGTCTAGCCCTGCACGGCTATTCGATTCTTTTCGCTGCGGTATTCATGGAAGCGGTTGGGCTGCCGATACCTGCAGCCCTGGCCTTGCTCATCGCCGGAGGCGCGAGTGCTCGTGGCTCGTTGCAGGTCCCGTATGCTTTGGGTGGAGCCCTCCTGGCGATGGTCGCAGGCGACACGCTGATGTTCGTGATGGGCCGCTATACGGGATGGTGGCTGCTTGGCGTACTCTGCCGCATTTCATTGAATCCCGAATCGTGCATCTTGCGTTCGGCAGATTCCTTCTATCGCCGCGGACGGGCGCTGCTCGTGGTGGCAAAGTTCATTCCTGGAATCAACACGATGGCGCCGCCGCTAGCTGGCTGCATGAATATGCGACTCGCGCAGTTTTTTGCGCTGGATCTGGCCGGGGCCGCGCTCTATACCGGCGCGTACTTTGGCGTCGGGTTTCTTTTCAGCGACGCGCTGGAGGCAATCACCCGAGGTTACGAGGCATTCGGCCGCATCGTAGGATGGGTTGTGATCGCGCTAATAGCCGGTTACGTGGCCCTTCAGTTCTGGCTGTGGATCAGGACGCGCGCGCTGCGCACCGTTTCCTTCGAGACCCCTCCCGAGGCGGCGCGACAAATGGCGGCTGGTGCTTGCATCTACGACGTGCGCAGCCACGGCTACCTTGATGCAAAGGCGAGTCGCATCACGGGATCCACAAGGCTGGATCCGAACACGCTGAACCGGTGCAGCGAGGAGGAGTTTCCAGATGGACGATTGGTCTATGTGTACTGCACCTGCATTCGTGAAGCAACCAGCGTGCGCGTGGCGCGGGAACTTCACAACAGAGGGGTCAGGGTCGCGGTGATCAAGGGCGGCCTGCGGGCTTGGAAGAGCGCTGGCTTACCCGTCGAGCCCGTGCCACTCGAAGAAATGGCGGCACTTCCGAGCTTTCGCTGATTTCGCTCAGTTGTCGTCGATGCACTGATCTGCTTTAGGAGTGAATGATGCTTCAGCACCTGGTACTTCGATTGGCAGCCGCATCCGTTCTGGTCGCTGCGGCCCCCGGCGCGTTCGCCCAGACACAGCCACCGGCAACACCCACCACTAGGATCCTGGCGATCGGGACGTTTGCGCCGGGTACGGATATGCAGTTGGTACAGCGCACTCTAGCTGCCGAGGTACGTGCCACTGCCGAACTCTATCTCGATGGCAAGATCGACCAGTGGTATTCGCTCGAGAACCGCCCGGGGGTGGTGTTCATCCTGAACGTCACCGACCTCGGTGCGGCACAGGCTATGCTCGAAGCGCTACCCCTGGGCAAGGCGCACCTGATGACCTTCGAGCTCCACCCGATCGGGCCGTTGAAGCCGCTGCGCCAGTTATTAAAAGCACCAGAGGCGCACTAGCTCAACCTGAGGGCTGACACGTCTACTAGAAGCAATCAAGATCTTCGGCGAATGCCACCGGCCCAGGATACACCCGCGCGATCACAGCTCGCGTTTCAGACTCTCGCCCCAAAGTGCGCAGCATACGATGTGACAGCACGACTTGCCGGACGCCAGCGATTTTGGCGATGCGGCCGATCACGGACGGAGGCATGTGGAGCTGTCTCGCAGCGCCGGTTTCACCTTCGGGAATCGAGTTATGCGCTACGAACAGATCTGCCCCTGTCGCCAGCCGCTCGAGATTACCGTTATCACCGTTGGTGTCGCCGGAGAATACGATGACCCTGCCGCCCATCCTGACACGCCACGCAATGGCGGGTACGGCGCCGTGGATGACTTGCGTGGCATCCAACAAGAGGCCACCTGTGCTGATGACCGTTCGGATCTCGCGACCTGTTAAGGCGACATCGTGCGCCTCCAGCGAGTAGCCGCCATTCTTGCCCGCCAGGAAATCTGCCAGATACCGGTAGACGCCGTGTTTGTCGTCGAACAGACCGGTCACGAATTCGGTGGTCGAGGGGAAGCTCTCGCTGCCGGGCGGTCCATAGACTGGCAAGGGAACCTTGCGCTCTTCGAAATACGAAGACTTGATCAACGCGGGGAAGTCTGCGCTGTGATCGATGTGGAGATGCGTGAACAGGACCGCATCAAGTTGAGCCACATGTGCGCCGGCCTGTCCGAAGCGTAGTGCGCTGCCGCCGCCACTGTCGATCAGGAGTCGCGGTCGGCCATCCCGCCAAACGAGATAGCTGCTGGACGCTCGCTTATCTTCCAGCTCGGGACCGCCGGAACCGAGAACCTGCATTTGCACGCCATGTCCATTGCACGTGGTACGCGCCGTTGCCACCACCGTTACGAGAGGGACTACGCACAGCAGCGCGAATATCGCCGGTTTAGGGTTCTGCATGCCTCTCCACCCGGCGTTTACGAGCGCGCAGCGCTCCGCCTGCGTTACAGAGGTAGGCACGCGGGGTCGCCCAGGGAAGAAGTGTCACGGCATGCATACGGCAGTCCTACGGGCGCATCTGTTCGACCCACTGCCCGCGCCATTTGCTGGGCTCGAATGGATCGGCAAAGTACTGCGTCTCCCGGGCAACCTTGTCGCCCTGGAACTCCATGATGCTCACGGTGTAGGACGGTTTGCCGTCATACGTGAGGACATATTCGGTGATCCACAGATCACCGCCGCCCATGATTCGCCGAATAGCGAAGCGCTTTTCGCTCGGCTGATTGGTGCGCGTGATTTGTATGTTTCGTCTGCCGCGGATTCGCTCGCCC
>Ga0306922_10002932_pt1 | contig 15902 bp, 15 predicted proteins | sample sta12Cox44000082_FD_203758 | JGI IMG/M metagenome (GOLD analysis project Ga0306922, IMG submission 203758) | Lab enrichment of tropical soil microbial communities from Luquillo Experimental Forest, Puerto Rico - statoxic.12C.oxic.44.000.082 (v2)... | ecosystem: Environmental > Terrestrial >... | reverse complement strand
CGATCCTTCGGGTTACGAGCCGTCGTAGGTGTTCGGGTCCGGGCGCACGCGGGTGCCGTCGTTAAGACCGTTGATGGCATCCATGTGTTCCGCGGCCAACTCGAAATCGAAGATGTCCAGGTTGCTGGCGATGCGCTCAGGTTCTGTCGATCGGAAGATGACCGAGTTGCCCAGTTGCACGTTCCACCGCAGCAGCACCTGTGCGGGTGTCTTGCAGTATTCGCCGGCCACCGAGGTCACGGTCGGGTTGTCCGTCAACCTGCCGAGAACCAGCGGAGTGTGGGACTGGGTGACGACGTTGTGCTGCGCGTTTGCTTTGCGCGTGTCGTCCTGATTGAGCAGGGGGTGCAGCTCGATCTGGTTGACGGCCGGCGTGACGAAGGTTAGGTCGATGATCGTCGACAGGTGATCGTCGGTGAAGTTGGCCACGCCGATCGAGCGGGTATGGCCCTCTCCGCGGGCTTGGATCAAGCCGCCGAAGGCGTCCGGGTACTTGCCCAGCGACGGGGCCGGCCAGTGGATCAGAAACAGGTCGACGTAGTCCAGGCCCAGCCGCTCCAAGCTGGCGGCGACGGCCCCCCGGGCGCTGCTGAAACCCTGGTCGGGAGTGGCCAGCTTGGTGGTGACGAACAGCTCTGCCCGCGGGATCCCGGAGGCCGCGATCGCGCGGCCGACGGCGGCTTCGTTGCCGTAGGCCGCAGCCGTGTCGATGAGCCGGCAGCCGACTTCCAGTGCGGCAGACACCGCGCGTTCGGTCTCTTCGTCCGATAGTTCGGCGACCCCCAGGCCGAGCACCGGCATGGTGTTTTCGTCATTGAGAGCGATTGAGGGCACGGCGGCGCGCGAGTCGCCAGTCAACGTCATTCACCTACCTGTGAAATTGAAGGTTCGAGGGTCCGGACCCAGCCGAGTTCCGTCATCGAGCGAGGATATCGACGTCATCTCAGCGGGACTGAGTTCGAAATCGAACACCTGGAAGTTGCTCGCAATCCGTGTGGGGTTCACCGACTTGGGGATCACGATATTACCCAGTTGGATGTGCCACCGAATCAACACCTGGGCGGGTGTCCTTCCGCATCCTTCCGCGACGGCCGTGACCGTCGGATGAGTTAACAGCGCTCCGTGCCCCAGCGGCGCCCACGCCTCGGTCGCGATGCCGCGCTGGGCGTGCACTTCGCGCAACTCCTTCTGGGGAAACCGCGGATGCAGCTCGACCTGGTTGACGGTCGGAACGATGCCGGTGGCGTCGACCAAGACCGTGAGGTGCTCGGGCTCGAAATTGCTGACTCCGATGGACCGGATCCGGCCCTGGTCATGCAGGTGGGCGAAAGCCTTGAAGGTGTCGACGAACTTATTGAGCGCGGGCAGCGGCCAGTGGATCAGGTACAGGTCGAGATAGTCGAGGCCAAGGCGATCCATGCTGGCGTCGAACGCCGTGAGCGTGCTGTCGTAACCCTGGTCGGAATTCGCCAACTTGGTCACCACGTAGAGTTGGTCGCGGGGCACGTCGGAATCGGCAAACGCTTGTCCGGTCTCTCGTTCGTTTCGGTAGGCCGCGGCGGTGTCGATGTGCCGGTAACCGGCGCGCAGCGCTGCACTGACAGCCCGCTCGGTGTCCGCCGGAGGAACCTGGAAGACTCCGAGCCCGACGACGGGGATCGAATTACCGTCGTTCAGCGTGACAACGTTTTTGGGGTTTTTTTCGAGGGAGCTGCCCATGACGAAGAGTCTGCCAGGCGCGCCGGACGTCCACCTTGGGGCGAAAGGCTCACCGATGGGGTGGGCCAGTCGCGTGCAGGGGGCGGCGACCACCGTTGGTGTCAAGATCATTCCGTGGATCCCGCCCGCCGCGAGGAGGGCGCTAGTCCACGGTCGCTCGGTCATCATCGACGGCAACACGCTCGATCCCACGCTGCAGCTGATGCTGTCGGGGATGCGGGCCGTCGGCATCGACGGCCTGGTCGTGGACGACGACCCGGCCGCGTCCCGCACCCAGCTGCGCGAGCTGATTTTGGGTATTCCCGGTCCGCAAATTCACGTCGAGGTGGACGACATATCGCTGCCCGGACCCGCCGGTGAGATCGCGGCCCGGCACTACCGCCCGGCCAGTGGTGTCGCCGCGCCGCTGCTGGTCTTCTACCACGGCGGCGGCTGGGCGATCGGTGATCTGGAAACCTATGACGCGCTGTGCCGGCTGACATGCCGCGACGCCGGCATCCATGTGCTGTCGATCGACTACCGGCTGGCTCCCGAGCACCCGGCCCCGGCTGCGCTCGAGGACGCCTATGCGGCCTTCAAGTGGGCATACGAGCACGCCGGTGAACTCGGCGCGACGCCCGGGCGGGTTGCGGTCGGCGGCGACAGCGCGGGCGGCAACCTGGCCGCGGTCGTGTGCCAGCTGGCGCGCGACGAGGCCCAGAACGGGATGAGCCCCGTGCCAGTGTTGCAGTGGCTGATCTACCCCCGGACCGACTTCACCGCGCAAACCCGGTCGCTGAGCCTGTTCGCCCGCGGCTTCTTGCTGACAAGGCGGGACGTGGACTGGTTCCACGCGCAGTACCTGCGCGGTTCCGGTATCGACCCGACGGATCCGCGGGTGTCTCCGGCGCTGGCCGAATCGCTGTCCGGGCTGGCGCCGGCGCTGATCGCGGTCGCCGGATTCGACCCGCTGCGCGACGAGGGCGAGGGCTACGCGAAGGCGCTGCGGGCCGCCGGGACCCCGGTGGACCTGCGCTACATGGGTTCGCTGACCCATGGGTTCGTCAATCTGTTTCAGCTCGGGGGCGACAGCGCCGTCGCGACCAGCGAATTGATTTCGGCCCTGCGCGCCCACCTGAGTCGGATCTGATTCGCCAGGCGGGTCGCCGGTAGTGTGGAGGCGCCGCTAAAGGAGATTGTCCGACCGCCGGACAAGCCAACAACGAAGGATCAGCGAACCTGTGGCCGACAAATCCAAGCGTCCTCCGCAATTCGACGTGAAGTCCGCTACCGGCAAATCCAGCCGACTCCTGCCGATCGCGGCCACCGCGTTCGTCGTGCTCCTATTGGTCGGCGTCGTCTACTGGGCCATGAGCCACAAGAAACCGAGCGCCACCGGCTCGGGCGATACGGTGCGGGTGGCGTCGAGCAAGGTGGTCAACCAGCCTGGGACCAACAACCCCAAGGCCGTGGTCACGTTCTACGAGGACTTTCTGTGCCCGGCCTGCGGCAACTTCGAGCGCACATTCGGGCCGACGGTGTCCAAGCTCATCGACGCCGGCGCCATCGCGGCCGATTACTCCATGGTGTCGATTCTGGACAGCTCGAAGAACCAGAACTATTCGTCGCGCGCGGGCGCGGCGGCCCGGTGCGTCGCCGATGAGTCCATCGATGCCTTCCGCCGTTTCCATACCGCCCTGTACAGCGCCAACATCCAGCCCGACGAGCGCGGCACCAGCTTCCCCGACAACGCGAAGTTGATCGAACTCGCCCGCGAGGCCGGCGTCGTCGGCAAGGTCCCGGACTGCATCAACAGCGGCAAGTACCTTTCCGCGGTCGTCGGCGAGTCGGCGGCCGAAAAGATCAGCGCCACGCCGACCATCAAGATCAACGGCGAGGTTTACGAGCCGACGACTCCCGACGCGCTCGTCAGCAAGATCAAAAGCATTGTGGGCGACGTGCCGGGCATCGACAGCGCCGTCGCTCCCGCAGCCCCATCGTGACCAGCCCGGTGTCAGCAGAAACCGCCGGCCTGACACCGGATTCGCGTTCTTCGGCGCGCGTACCCGCGGCCAGCGCGTGGTGGGTGCTGATCGCCGGTGTGGTCGGCTTGGTGGCTTCGATGACGCTGACGGTGGAGAAGATCGACATTCTGCGCAACCCGTCGTACGTGCCGTCGTGCAACATCAACCCGGTCGTGTCGTGCGGCTCGGTGATGGTCACTCCGCAGGCGTCGGTGCTGGGATTCCCCAACCCGTTGCTCGGACTGCTGGGCTTCACCGTGGTAGTCGTCACCGGGGTATTGGCGATCGCGAAAGTACTTCTGCCCCAATGGTATTGGTATGGCCTGACGGTCGGGATCCTGGTTGGTGCGGTGTTCGTGCACTGGTTGATCTTCCAGAGCCTGTATCGCATCGGGGCGTTGTGCCCGTACTGCATGGTGGTCTGGGTGGTCACCATCTCTCTGCTGGTGGTGGTCGCCTCGATCGCGTTTCGTCCGGCGCTGCAGCGACGTCAATCCGGTGCGGCGCGGGTGCTGTACCAATGGCGGTGGTCGATCGCCACGCTGTGGTTCACGGCGGTGTTTCTGCTGATCATGGTGCGGTTCTGGAGCTATTGGTCGACGCTTGTCTCCTAGGGGTTTTCGTATTTTGCGCGGCAAGAGAAAAGGCAAACCCCTGGACCCCCTGGACATAGCCCAGGGGTTTGCCGACCGTTCGAATCAGAATCGTGCGCAGCGAACCGGATGAAGTAGATCGGCCAGCGGGCCGGTGCAGGGGCCCACCCAACTCTGTGTTGGCGCGTAACCGGGTGGCGGCGCCCAACCCTGCGGCGGCACCCAGTCATTCGGCGGTTGCCAGCCCTGTGGCGGAACCCAACCCTGGGCTGGGTATCCGTTGTTCCAGCCAGGACCCCATTCGGGGTGATACCAGTCGGCGGGTGGTTGGTAGTAACCGGGTGGCGGCGACCAGCCCTGCGGCGGCCGCCAGTCATTCGGCGGTCGCCAGCCCTGTGGCGGAACCCAACCCGGAGCTGGGTATCCGTTGTTCCAGCCAGGACCCCATTCGGGGTGGTACCAGTCGTACGGGTCGTCCAGACTCCAGCCCCCTCGGACGCTTGCTGGTCCACCCTGGATTGCGGGCCCGGCCGCTGCGGCGACCGGAGAAAGTCCGCACATGCTTACTGCCGCCGCACCGGCCGCAGCCAATGCGAGTGTTCGTAATTTGATAAATCTCGTCACGTTTGTCGTCCCCCTTTCAGACGACTAGCTTATGGTCGCGAGGCTGGGCCTTAGGTCACGGAAACGCGGCTATTTTGTTGCCTCTCGGCGTCTATCTTTCTTCACCAGTGGGGCTGCGGGTGCTTGGCCGGCGGACCCGTTGACTCGTGAATCCAGCATTTAGGCACCCCGCGTGTTGGATTGTGGCTCAGCAACTTTGGGAAAATTGTTTGCTAGAGAACACTGAGGCCTACACTGCGTTGACATGGGAAAGAGTCACCTGGGAGTTAGTCCGACCCCTACGCTGTTCGCCTGGGACCATTGGTCGACACTTCTCTCTTAGGGTCTCTTAGGTTCTCTTAGGTGAAGCGACGGCGGAGGTAAGGGGCCGACGGTGATCTCCAAAGTGCTTGTGGCGAACCGGGGAGAAATCGCGGTTCGGGCGTTCCGCGCGGCCTACGAACTCGGCGTCGGCACGGTAGCCGTCTACGCCTACGAGGACCGCAATTCGCAGCATCGACTCAAGGCCGACGAGTCCTACCAGATCGGCGACGTGGGTCACCCGGTGCGGGCTTATCTGTCCGTTGACGAAATCGTCGAGACGGCCCAGCGGGCGGGCGCCGACGCCATCTACCCCGGTTACGGGTTCTTGTCGGAGAACCCGGACTTGGCCGCGGCATGTGCGGCCGCGGGCATCACGTTCGTGGGCCCCGGCGCCGACGTGCTGGAGCTGACCGGAAACAAGTCTCGGGCCATCGCTGCGGCGCGTGCCGCCGGCCTGCCCGTGCTCATGTCGTCGGTGCCGTCGGCGTCGGTCGACGAGCTGATGTCAGCCGCCGAGGGCATGCGGTTTCCGTTGTTCGTCAAGGCGGTCGCCGGCGGCGGGGGCCGAGGCATGCGCCGCGTCACCGATATCGCCGCGCTGCCCGAAGCCATCGAGGCCGCCAGCCGAGAGGCCGAGTCCGCGTTCGGGGAGGCGGGCGTCTATCTCGAACAGGCGGTGATCAAGCCGCGCCACATCGAGGTGCAGATCCTGGCCGACACCCATGGCAACGTGATCCACCTCTACGAGCGTGACTGCAGCGTGCAGCGTCGCCACCAAAAGGTCATCGAATTGGCGCCCGCGCCCAACCTGGCCGCCGAGCTGCGCGACCAGATGTGCGCCGACGCGGTCGCTTTCGCCCGGCACATCGGGTACAGCTGCGCCGGCACTGTCGAGTTTCTGCTGGACGAGAACGGTCACTACGTCTTCATCGAGATGAATCCCCGGATTCAGGTGGAGCACACCGTGACTGAGGAGATCACCGACGTCGACCTGGTTTCGAGCCAGTTGCGCATAGCGTCTGGAGAGACGTTGGAAAGGCTGGGCCTGCGACAGGAGAACATCGTGCCGCACGGCGCCGCACTGCAGTGCCGGATCACCACCGAGGATCCGGCCAACGGGTTCCGGCCCGACACCGGCCGCATCAGCGCTTACCGCAGCCCGGGCGGCGCCGGCATCCGCCTGGATGGCAGCACCAACCTGGGCGCTGAAATCAGCGCCCACTTCGATTCGATGCTCGTCAAGCTGACCTGCCGGGGCCGTGACTTCCCGGGCGCGGTGGCCAGGGCACGCCGGGCGATCGCGGAGTTCCGGATTCGTGGAGTGTCGACGAACATTCCGTTCTTGCAAGCGGTCCTGGACAACCCGGACTTCCAGGCCGGCCGGATCACCACGTCATTCATCGACGAACGGCCGCAGCTGCTCACGGCTCGCGCGTCGGCGGACCGGGGCACCAAGATCCTCAACTATCTGGCCGACGTCACCGTCAACCAGCCGCACGGCACGCGGACATCAACCGTGTACGCGCAGGACAAGCTGCCCTTTATAGATCCGAGCGACCTGGAGGCTCCGCCGGTCGCGGGGTCCAAGCAACGACTGGTCGAGCTGGGCCCGGAGGGCTTCGCGCGCTGGCTGCGAGAGTCGCCGGCGGTCGGCGTTACCGACACGACGTTTCGCGATGCCCACCAGTCGCTGCTGGCGACACGGGTACGCACCAGCGGACTGGTGATGGTGGCGCCGTATCTCGCCCGCACCGTGCCGCAGCTGCTGTCGGTGGAGTGTTGGGGAGGTGCGACTTACGATGTGGCACTGCGTTTCCTGAAGGAGGACCCTTGGGAGCGGCTGGCCGCGCTGCGCGCGGCGATGCCCAACATCTGCCTGCAGATGTTGTTGCGGGGCCGCAACACCGTCGGCTACACGCCGTACCCGGAATTGGTGACGTCCGCGTTCGTCGCGGAGGCGACGGCCACCGGTATCGACATCTTCCGCATCTTCGACGCGCTCAACAACCTCGAGTCGATGCGCCCGGCGATCGACGCGGTGCGCGAAACGGGTTCTGCGGTAGCCGAAGTCGCCATGTGCTACACCGGTGACCTGGCCGACCCGGATGAGCGGCTCTACACACTCGACTACTACCTCAAACTGGCCGAGCAGATCGTGGACGCGGGCGCGCACGTGCTGGCCATCAAGGACATGGCCGGACTGTTGCGGCCACAGGCGGCACACCGACTGATAGGCGCGTTGCGCAGTCGCTTCGACCTGCCCATCCACGTGCACACCCACGACACCCCGGGCGGCCAACTGGCCAGCTATGTCGCCGCTTGGCGCGCCGGCGCCGATGCCGTCGACGGTGCCGCCGCGCCCATGGCGGGGACCACCAGCCAGCCCGCGCTGAGCTCGATTGTTGCCGCCGCCGCACACACCGAGTACGACACGGGTCTGTCACTCTTGGCGGTGTGCGCGCTGGAGCCGTACTGGGAAGCGCTGCGAAAAGTGTATGCGCCCTTCGAGTCTGGGCTGCCGGGTCCGACGGGACGGGTGTATCACCACGAGATTCCGGGCGGACAGTTGTCGAACCTGCGCCAGCAGGCGATCGCCCTCGGGTTGGGGGATCGATTCGAGGAGGTCGAAGACGCCTACGCCGGCGCCGACCGCGTATTGGGCCGCCTGATCAAAGTCACCCCGTCGTCGAAAGTGGTGGGGGATCTGGCGCTGGCGCTGGTCGGCGCGGGTGTGACCGCGGACGAGTTCGCTTTCGACCCAGCACGATTCGATATCCCGGAATCGGTGCTGGGGTTCCTGCGAGGCGAGCTGGGCGACCCGGCGGGCGGGTGGCCGGAACCGCTGCGGACTAAGGCGCTGGCCGGCCGCGGGCAGGCCAAGCCCACTCAGCAACTGAGCCCGGAAGACGAGGCCAACCTGTCGCTGACGGGACACAAACGCCAGGCCACGCTCAACCGGCTGCTATTCCCAGGCCCGACAAAGGAATTCGAAGAACACCGGGAAACGTACGGCGATACTTCGCAACTGTCCGCCAACCAGTTCTTCTACGGCCTGCGGCAGGGCGAAGAACACAGGGTGAAACTCGAGCGCGGTGTTGAACTGTTGATCGGGCTGGAAGCCATCTCCGAACCCGACGAGCGCGGCATGCGAACGGTGATGTGCATCATCAACGGACAGCTGCGGCCAGTGCTGGTGCGCGACCGCAGCATTGCCAGCGCGGTCCCGGCCGCGGAGAAGGCCGACCGCGGCAATCCCGACCACATCGCGGCACCGTTCGCCGGGGTCGTCGCGGTTTCGGTGTCCGAGGGCGATCAGGTGAGCGCCGGCCAGACCGTCGCCACCATCGAGGCCATGAAGATGGAAGCCCCGATCACCGCCCCCAGGGACGCCACCGTGCAGCGGGTGGCGGTGTCCAGCACCGCACAGGTGGAGGGCGGGGACTTGCTGGCGGTGCTCAACTGACCGCGCCGGCGACGATGCGGAGCGAAGCGATGAGGAGGAGCGGCGCAGGTGACCAGGATCATCGGCGGCGTTGCCGGAGGCCGCCGCATCGCCGTCCCGCCGCGGGGAACCAGGCCGACCACCGATCGGGTGCGTGAGTCGCTGTTCAACATCGTGACCGCGCGACGGGATCTCAGCGGTCTGGCGGTGCTGGACCTCTACGCCGGTTCGGGCGCACTGGGGCTCGAGGCGCTGTCGCGCGGAGCCGCGTCCGCGCTCTTCGTGGAGTCCGACCAGCGCACGGCAGCGGTCATCGCCCGCAACATCGAGGCCCTGGGTCTGAGCGGTGCGACGCTGCGCCGGGGCGCGGTGGCGAGCGTCTTGGCGGCCGGCACGCCGTCTCCGGTGGACCTGGTCCTGGCCGACCCTCCCTACGACATCGGGGCCGCCGAGGTGGACGCCGTCCTGGCCGCGTTGACCATCCACGGCTGGGTGCGCGTGGGAACCGTTGCCGCGGTCGAGCGGGCGGCCAGCGGCGCGGCGCTGACCTGGCCGCAGGGCTGGTCCGCGTGGCCCCAGCGGGTTTACGGCGACACCCGTTTGGAGCTGGCCGAACGGCGCTGAGGCAACGTGTACCGTCATCCGTCATGTGCGCCGCTCCTCAGCATCGCTCCGCTCTGCATCGTCGCCGGCGCGCGTCATGAGCGGCGCGGTGTGCCCCGGATCCTTTGACCCGGTGACGTTGGGCCACGTCGACGTCTTCGAACGCGCCTCGGCGCAGTTCGACGAGGTGGTGGTGGCGATCCTGATCAACCCCGCCAAAAAGGGCATGTTCGACCTCGACGAGCGGATCGCGATGATCGAGGAGTCGACGACTCATCTGCCCAATCTGCGGGTGGAGGCCGGGCAAGGCCTGGTGGTCGACCTTGTTAGATCCCTGGGGATGACCGCCATCGTGAAGGGTCTGCGCACCGGCACCGACTTCGAATACGAGCTGCAGATGGCGCAGATGAACAAGCACATCGCGGGGGTCGACACCTTTTTCGTGGCGACCACTCCGCGGTATTCGTTCGTGTCGTCGTCGTTGGCCAAAGAGGTTGCGATGCTGGGCGGTGACGTGTCAGAGCTACTGCCCGAACCGGTCAACCGTCGCTTGCGCGACAGGTTGGCCGGCGACCGATGAGCGCGGGGGATTAACAAGCCACGGTCGGCAGGTTCATGGACGCGATTGTCGAGGAAAGGCTTACGAAGCCGGCGGTGTGCCCTACAGCGGCGAATATCGCGGTCCGCAAGCCTTTTTCGACCTGTTGGCGACGATGAACGAGGGATGGGAGCTCACACTGCGCCCAACGCCTCAGTATCTCCTGGCGGACGAGACCGTTGCGGTGCGCTCCCGGCTGAAGTTCACCGGGCGTGCCTCCCGCCGGAGCGTCGAGATGAGTTTGGTTGAAATCTATACAGTTCGCGCGGGCCTGATTGTGGAACTCGACATGTACTACAAGGATCCGTCTGCGGTCGCGGCGCTGCTAGCGGTGTAGCGCTCGACGCGCCGCACGGCATTCACAAGACGACGGTCTGGTTGTCGTGGACGATAATTCGGTCCTCGCAATGCCAGAGCACGGCGCGCGAAAGCACCGCGCGTTCGACGTCGGCACCCATGCGCACCAGATCGTCGACCGTGTGGGTGTGGTTGACGCGCACCACATCTTGCTCGATGATCGGCCCCTCGTCGAGCACCTCGGTGACGTAGTGGGCGGTGGCGCCGACCAGCTTGACACCGCGTTCCCGCGCGCGCTTGTATGGGGCTGCGCCGATGAAGGCCGGAAGGAACGAATGGTGGATGTTGATCAGCGGGCAGCCGACCTCGTCGAGAAACGCCGGGCTCAGTATCTGCATGTAGCGCGCCAGCACCACCAAATCCACGTTGCCGCTGAGCAACTGGAGCTGTCGCTGTTCGGCTTCGGCGCGGCTCTCGCGGGTGGCCGGGATATGGATGAACGGCACCCCGAAGGGGCGAACATACTCGGCCAGGTTCGGGTGGTTGGCGATCACCATGACAACTGACATCTGAAGTTCGCCCCGACGATTACGCCACAGCAGATCCAATAGGCAGTGGTCTTCCTTCGACGCCATGATGGCGACCCGCTTGGGCTTGGCGGCCTCGGTAAACCGGTAATCGATATTGAACTTGTCGGCCACGGTAGTCGCGAACTCGCGCTCCAGTGCGTCTCGGGCAGCCGTTAGGCCGGGCAAGTGAAAAATCGCCCGCTGCAAGAACGTTCCGTCCTCGGGCGCGGTGGAGTGCTGATCCAGGGAAATGATGTTTGCGCCGGCGTGGGCCAGAAAGTTGCTTACCGCGGCGATCAGTCCCGGCCGGTCATGACACCGCAGCAACAGCCGACCGATGTCGGCCGGCGGCGGCGGGCCGCCGGGCGGTGGCGGATAGTTGCCGTCCGTTGTCGGCGCTGGCACCGCGGAGTCCGCCATCATGGGTTCCTTAGCCGATGGGTCCCGGTTAGAAGATCGCGAGATGGGAATTTTCGCTGGCCAGGATACCGTCCATCATGGCGCCATCGGTATTTGGGTTGGGTCAACGCTCTTCCCGTGTTTGTTTGCTATGTTGCGCGGTGACCGGTGCTAGCCTGCACCGATGCACCCGGCTTACCTGGCGACCCAGCTCCACGGCGTGACCAGCGTCGTGGTCGCCTTGGCTTTCACATTGCCAATCCCCACAATCGTCTTGGCCTTGTGGTGGATGTTCAGGGAGCCGAAGTTTCGCGGTCCCGCACTGACGGGAACCGCGGTCGTTTTATCGATGAGGTCGATCGGCGAAATGGCGCAGAACTCACTGGTCCCCAAAATTATGTGCCGAATCGGACTGAGGGTGGCAGTCCCTGGCCGCGAACCTTACGACGTGAAGGTTTGGAAGACTATTGCCCCGTGGGTGATGGGCGCAGTTCGGCCCGGCGCGACTGTCGGGGTACAGGTTGATTCCAGCAACCCGCGAAATGTTCGGATCGATTTGAGCGGACCGCGATGGTACCAGCGCGAACCGCAATGGTACCAGCGCGATCAGCACGAATATGCCGTTCCAGCCAATCAGTTAAACCCGGTCCATTCGGCAGCAGTTATCCTCGCGTCGGGTCAGCGCGTATGGGGGGTACTTAAGTCGTTCGCTCCCACCGGGACTACGCCCCGCAGCCTTGGCAGGACTCCCAGCAGGCCGGAATTGCTTGACGCCCCACATTACAAGCTCGTCATCGAGCTTCACTTCCCGAATCTGGCCCCGATGGAAGCTCGAACCCAGCAGCCGGTACCCCCAACCCAGGTTCCCAATCTCGCCATCGGACTCCAACTGCCTTGCGCGGTGGACCAGGCTAACCCCCAACTGTGCGTCGTCGACTGGGACGCCATCACCCGCTGATCATCGCCGCGTCATACGAGGGGCGCATCGATGCCGTATTTCGTATCCCGCATTGAGCGCATCATGGTGGCGTTGGGCGGGACTGAAACGCAAGTGGTGCAAGCGATTCGATCCGTCTGTCCGCTCTAATGACTTTCGTGAATGTCGTCGCGTCCGGCGTCCGGGGAGCCACCCATCATGCGCACCATCGGGAGCCCGCCGCTGGTGATGAACCGGGCGATCAGTATCGCCGCGATGACGAGGAAGGCGATGTTGAGCCAGGTGGTGTAGTTCCACGAGATCGCCGCCTGCATCACCGTGGCGTTGCGCTGCTTTGGAATGAGACTTGTTGTCCCGAACAATAATTCGATGAGGTAACCGGCGGCGACCATCGCGGCGTAGAAGGTGCCGAGCAGCGTAAGCATCATCCGGGTGCCGTAGTACTTGCGGTAGATGTTCAAGATCGGCAGGATCACCAGGTCGGCGTAGATGAACGCGATGACACCGCCGAAGCTGATGCCCCCGTTCCACAGCACCGCGGCCAGTGGCACATTGCCGATCGAGCAGACGAAGGACACGATCGCCACTATGGGACCCACGAGCGGCCCCCATAGTGCCGACCAGCCCGGGTGGTCAGCCAAAAAGAAGGTCTGCCAAAATTTTTCGGGCACCCACGCCGCGATGGCACCGGCGATCAGCAGGCCCAAAACGAGGTCCCGGAGAATCGCCAACCACTCCATGACGAACACGTGCGAGACCGAGGTGAAGCCCTGCGGGGAAAAGAGCCGTTGCCAAAACGAGCCCTCCCCTTTGATGGACATGTCCATGGCGGCATGGCCTTCCATCGAGCCGGCGATTCCCCGCTCTGCCTGCTCGCGGGCGGCGTCGACGAGTCGGGACCGCACGAACAGCCGGAACAAGACGGCGAGCACCACGATCATCAGCGGGCCGCCGACGAACTCGGCGGCGGTGAACTGCCAGCCCATCAGCAGCGCCAGGATGATGCCCAACTCCACCACGAGGTTGGTGGAGCCGATCTCGAACGCCATCGCGGCGGTGAAGTTGGCACCCTTGCGGAACAGCGAGCGCGCCAGGGCCACGGCGGCGTACGAGCACGACGACGATGCCGCCCCCAGTCCGGCCGCCACCGCCAGGGTGCGGGGTCGGTCGTCGCCCATCAAGGCCACGATCGTCGAGCGACGCACCACCGCCTGCACGACCGCCGACAGGGCAAAGCCCAGGATCAACGCCCACAGGATTTCCCACGTCATGGACCCCGCCAGTTCCAGGGCGTGTCCGACCGCTGCCAGCGCTCTCACTGGACCTCCGCTTCGGTTGCGTGATTCGGTGATCCTGACGGCAGGCCCTCAGCGCCGCCGCCGTCGTCCGCCCGTCAACATATACCCCTCGGGGGTATAAATCAACCGCGCCGGAGGTGGGCATGGCCCATTTTTGGCCCCTGTTTTGCGCCCCTGCCTGCCCGGTCCCCTAGAATGGCTGCAAATTCGGCGCGGGGGCCGGGCAAAAATACGGGCTGAATAACTCGCGCGGCGATTCGGCCCGTGAGCACGGCATGAACGGGCATTTCTATGGATTTCGCTTCCGACCGGCAGTGCCGGTGCCGGCATGCTTCGGCATTGCGCGAGCAAATGCCCGACACACCGGCTCGCCACCACTGTCACAGACGCAACACCAGGCACACTGGTAACAACAGGATTTTTTGCGAGACGCCAGGAGGGTATGGCCGTGTACCGAGTTTTTGAAGCGCTGGACGAATTGGGCGCCATCGTCGAAGAAGCGCGTGGCGTGCCGATGACGTCCGGCTGTGTTGTGCCCCGCGGTGACGTGTTGGAGCTGGTAGACGACATCAAGGATGCGATCCCGGCCGAGCTGGACGACGCCCAGGACGTGCTGGACGCGCGTGATTCGATGCTGCAGGACGCCAAGGCGCACGCCGAATCCATGGTCTCCTCGGCGACCACCGAGTCGGAGTCGATGCTCAACCACGCCCGTGCGGAGGCCGACCGGCTGCTTTCCGACGCCAAGGCGCAGGCCGACCGGATGGTCAGTGAGGCGCGCCAGCACAGCGAGCGGATGGTGGGTGAGGCTCGCGAGGAGTCGATTCGCATCGCCACCGCGGCGAAACGCGAGTACGAAGCCGGCATCAGCCGCGCGCAGGCCGAGTGCGACCGGCTGATCGAAAACGGCAACATCGCATACGAGAAGGCCGTGCAAGAGGGCATCAAGGAACAGCAGCTCCTGGTGTCCCAGAACGAGGTGGTGCAGGCCGCCAACGCCGAAGCCACTCGTCTCATCGACACGGCGCACGCCGAGGCCGACCGGCTGCGCGGCGAGTGCGACATCTACGTGGACAACAAGCTTGCCGAGTTCGAGGAGTTTCTCAACGGCACGCTCCGGTCCGTGGGGCGCGGCCGCCACCAGCTCCGGACGGCGGCCGGTACCCACGACTACGCGACGCGCTGACGCCGCACAGCACGTCAACCCGGCGTCCGCGCCCTGGTATTACCCGGCCGGCGCCGTAGGATTTCTCCTATGACGCGGCAGCACAGCACCACGACGCAGCGCCATCAGACCTCACCGATGATCGTCGATATCGCCCGACTCGGGCGACGTCCCGGGGCGATGGTCACGCTGCGAAACACCGTGCCCAGTCCGTCGCGCATCGGACTGCCGATGATCGCGATCGACGTGGGCGCCCCGTTGGAGCTGGACTTGCAAGTCCAGTCGGTGTCCGAAGGCGTGTTGGTCACCGGAACGGTCAGCGCGCCCACCGTCGGCGAATGCGCCCGTTGCCTGACCGAGGTGACCGGGCGGGTGGAAGTAGGGCTGACTGAACTGTTTGCGTACCCGCACAGCACGACGGAGGCGACCACCGAGGAAGACGAGGTCGGTCACATCGTCGACGAGACCATCAATCTGGAGCAGTCGATCATCGACGCCGTCGGGCTGGAGCTGCCGTTCTCGCCGGTGTGCAGCCCCGACTGCCCGGGATTGTGCCCCGAATGCGGCGTTCCGCTCGCCGCTGAGCCCGGCCATCACCATGACCGCATCGACGCGCGGTGGGCCAAGTTGGCTGAGATGCTGCCTTCTAAACCAAACGAGCACTCGCCCGAGCAACCGCCCGACCCGGATACCCCGCAGGACGAGCGGTGACCTCGCGACAGGCGCTGTTCGACGCGCTCGGTGTCGATCTGTCCGATGAGCTGCTCTCGCTGGCGTTGACACACCGCGGGTATGCCTACGAACAGGGCGGGCTGCCCAACAACGAGCGCCTGGAGTTTCTCGGCGACGCCGTGCTGAGCCTCACCGTCACTGACGAGCTCTACCATCGCTATCCCGATCAGCCGGAGTCGTACCTGGCCAAGCTACGGTCCAGCGTGGTGAATAGTCGGGCACTGGCTGGCGTAGCGCGGCAATTGACCGACGAGGGTCTTGGCGCCCATCTGTTGCTCGGACGCGGCGAGGTGGTCAGCGGCGGTGCGGACAAGTCCAGCATTCTGGCCGACGGGATGGAATCGCTGCTGGGCGCGATCTACCTGGAGCACGGCATCGAGGTGGCCCGTGATGTGGTTCTGCGCCTGTTCGTGCCACTGATAGAGGCCGCGGCTGCCCTCGGCGCCGGCATGGACTGGAAGACCAGCCTGCAGGAGCTGACCGCGGAGCGAGGTATGGGGGTGCCGACTTACGTCGTCACCTCGACCGGTCCCGACCACGAAAAGGAATTCACCGCGGTGGCCGTCGTGATGGACACCGAATACGGGACGGGCGTGGGCCGCACCAAGAAAGAAGCCGAG
>Ga0306922_10002930_pt1 | contig 15909 bp, 15 predicted proteins | sample sta12Cox44000082_FD_203758 | JGI IMG/M metagenome (GOLD analysis project Ga0306922, IMG submission 203758) | Lab enrichment of tropical soil microbial communities from Luquillo Experimental Forest, Puerto Rico - statoxic.12C.oxic.44.000.082 (v2)... | ecosystem: Environmental > Terrestrial >... | reverse complement strand
TTCGGTTGCCGAGTCCCGGGCTGGCAAGCGAAGCGCTTGCCCTACAGCAGAAAGCGAAACGCAAAAGTATGTTCGTCTTCCGGACTTGATCATTGTTGATGGCGGAAAAGGGCAGCTCTCGGCCGCGTGTCGTGAATTGCAGCGGTTAGGCTTGCACGATCTTCCTGTCATAGGCTTGGCCAAGGAACGCGAGGAGATTTATCGGCCCACCCGGGCATTGCCGCTGCGGCTGCCAATGGATTCGCCTGCGTTGCGTTTGCTTCAGCGCATTCGTGACGAGGCCCATCGGTTCGCCAACGCGTATCATCAGCTGCTCATGAAAAAACGCGTCGAAGAAAGCATTCTCGATGATTGCCCCGGTGTAAGCCAGAACCGGAAAAATTTGTTGCTGCGGCGATTTGGATCCGTGAGTCGCCTTCGGAAAGCGACCGTTGAAGAGATTGCTTCTACGCAGGGCGTTGGTCGTAGGCTGGCCGAAGACGTGCACCGATTCTTGCAAAGCCATTGATTTATCCGCAGATGTCGCAGATTAACACAGATTCTTTCAAATGAGGTCAATCTGGGGAAGTGTAGCCTATCAGTGGATCGCCTTGTGGCTCTTTGCGCTGGCGTCGGCAACGCAAGCGCAGACGCTGGCGTCCGTCCCGGCAGTGAGTCCTAGTCCTTCGCCGGAAGAAGAGACGATTGTCCCCACTTTCGAGACGCAAAAACTTGCGCGTACTTATATTCTCGATGTTCCGGCGCCACGTGGGCAGATCACAGACCGCAACGGCGCGCCACTCGCGCAAAACCGGCTGAGTTACAATCTGGTCATCAATTTTCCAACGCCGCTGGATTTTTCGGATCAGCAGGCACTCAGCTACACAAGGGAAAAGATAGATGAAGCAGCGAAATCAATTGGACGCAGATTCCGGATTTCCGATGAGACGATTCTTCGTCATTACCGCAACCGGGGAATCATGCCGTTCGAGATCGCACAGAATCTTAGCCAACAGGAATACGAAAACATCAAGGGCTCGTTGCCGAGCGGCATAATGGTGCGGCCCATTTACGTGCGGATTTACCCTAACGGGAAAATTGCCGGCCAGATTATCGGCTACACGGGAAAGACCGGGCGAAATCCCGACGGCATCGTCGACAACCACGAAACGCTGTGGCCGGAAACGGAAGGACGCGAAGGTCTGGAGCAAACCTTTAACGAGATGCTCACGGGCAAGCACGGCGAATACAAACTCACTTTCGACAAGGACGGTCGAAAGACTTCCGAGAAGCTCATCACTCCGCCTGAGCCCGGGTATAACGTTGTCACCACTCTTGATTTGCATTTGCAGGAACTAGCGGAAAAAGCGCTGGCGGCAAAAGCGAAGCGCGGCGCGATGGTGATTATCGATCCAAACAGCGGCGACATTCTCGCGCTGGCGTCCTGGCCTACATACGATCCCAATGCGTTTATTCCCTCCATCTCGGCCGATCAATTCAAAGCCTTGCAAGACGACAAGGACATTCCCCTTTTGCCGCGCGCGTATCGTTCGTCTTATCCGCCCGGATCAACCTTCAAGATTGCGGTGGGCATCGCTGCGCTGGAAAGCCACGCAGTTTACCAGGATGATCGATACGAATGCGTGCCGGCCTTTCAGATTGGCAACGTCACGTTCCACAATTGGAAAAAGGGCGATCGCGGCGCGCTAAATTTTGTCCAAGCACTAACGGAATCGTGTGACACGTGGTTTTATCAGGTTGGCATTAAGACCGGTTCGGGGCCGATCATTGATTGGGCATTGAAACTCGGTTTTGGCGCGAAGTGCGGTATTCCGCTGCGGGGTGAAGCTGAAGGTCGCATTCCCAACGATGAATACATGAAGGCCACGCACGGCCGCAAAATTCTCAACGGCGACATCGCAAACATGTCAATTGGCCAGGGAGACATCCAGGTGACGCCATTGCAGATGGCGCAAGCGATGGGAGTCATCGCCGATGGAGGAACGTTATATCAAACCCGCCTCGTCCAACAGGTGCAGACTTTTGATAATCAAATTGTGACCGCCTACCAGGTGCGCGCCAAAAGAACGCTGGACCTTTCATCCGGGACGCTAGACCAATTGCGCACCGGAATGATTAACGTAGTGAATGGCGCAGGCGGCACGGCGCATCAGGCCAGTCTCGATAATGTTGAAGTCGCCGGGAAAACCGGCACCGCGCAATGGGGGCCAAAAAACAAGGAGCGCACAGCTGCGTGGTTCGCCGGATTTTTGCCCGCCGACCAACCGCGATATGCATTCGCAACTGTTTATGAGGGCGACGTCGGCAGCAAAGTCCACGGTGGTTCCGCTGCTGCGCCGATGATCGCGGATGTGTTCAAAGAAATTTACAAGGGACAGATGATGGCCCACCGCGAGCAGCGCCGCGCTCGCGAACAACCCGAAATCCGCCGCGCCGAACCGGTGGAGGACGACGACGAATCAGATTAGAGACACGAATTATGCGAATTGACACGAACCTAACAATTTTTGATTCAAACTCGCCTGGGTAAATTCCGGGGAATTAGTGAAATTCGTGTCTATGCCGCCGCAGTTTCCTTCGGCAGGTCCATTGAAAGTCGCCCGCTTCCCAGCTCGCTCGCCGCTACCCATCGCGGCTTTACCTTCTATGTGGCTACTCCCACCAGCTCCATTGTCCCCTTGAACTTGGGCGGATCTTCTTCGATTCCGAAGTTGTCGGAATAAAGCTTGGCGACCTTTATCAGGTCGTCGGCCGTGAGCGGCGGACATTCTGGTGCCTTGGCAAATTCAACGAGTTGTTCTTCGTTGTAAATGTTCGGCAGCGTCGAAGCGACGCGATCGTCCGCGAGCAGCCATAGCAGCGCGGCTTGCCCCAGTGTGCGCTTGGAATTTTCAAGGAACCGCAACTGCGCAACTTTTTTGATTCCATTGAGCAGCCAACTCCGCAGCCGATGGCTGCGATGATCGGTCGGCGGAAACGTCGTTTCGGCAGTGTAATTTCCCTCGAGCATTCCGGACGAATGCGTCACGCGAATGAGGAACATGGTGTCTTTGCCCGCATCGGTCGCCGCTTCGCGAAAGGCACACCCGGGATGTTGCTCGAGCATGTTGTAAATATGTTGCACGCTCGTCATGTCGCGCTCGCGAATGCAATTTGTTCCTTCGTAGAGCCAGCCGATGGCCGGCCCCAACGCGATCCCGTAGTAACGAACTTTTCCTTCGCTCTTTAATTTCTCGAGGGTTGTCCAGAGCGCATCATCATAAACCTGTTCCATCCGGATATTGTGCAGTTGGAGCAGATCGATCCGATCAGTTTTCAATCGCTTCAGCGCTGCATCCGTCGCGCGAGTGACCGCTTCCGGAGAAAAATCCTGCGGAATTTCGCGTTGCCCGCGTCCGCGCGCCTGGCCGTAATGGACAAAATCGTAGCCGACCTTGGTCGCGATCACGATTTCATCCCGCTGGTTTGGAAACGCCTTCGCGATCAATTCTTCGCTCAATCCGTTTCCGTACGTGTCAGCGGCATCGAACAAAGTGATGCCGAGATCGAATCCCTTGTGCATCAGCGCAATCGCTTCGCCCTCGGTAAAATTTCCCCACCACCCGGTTGAAATCGTCCATAGTCCGAAGCCGACTTCGCTGACCGTCAGCTCGGTGTTTTTATAAGTCCGGAAACGCATACGCGCATTTTAGCGGATGAACAGGACGACGTCCAACACCCAAGATTGGCGGAAGAATGGCGATGCCACGTCCGCCATCTGAATTCATGGAAAAAGCAGTTCCTCCGACGAGGTCGCATTGACGATCTGGCCGATATAGGAGCCTTGGCTCTCGTTCGCACCTGCGCAGCGGATGCAAATAACGTAGTCTGCCGTAGAATTGCTGCGTGGGTTGGCGATAAAGATTTCGCCTGCGAACAGCTTGCACGTGCCACTCACCTTCCAAGCGGCGGCAGTTATGGTGAATTAAAGCTGCTCCCATGGTGGGACCCGTTGCGCAGCGATCCGCGTTTCGAAAAAATCGTCACCTCCCTCGCGCCGAAGTAATTCCGACAGCGTACGGGGCTATGTTTACCGCTCAGAATGCCGGCCTTTACCGATGCTCCGGCGTGGCAGGCAGAAGTCGCTGAGACTTTTCAATCCTCTGTGGCCGCCGTGTTCTCTGTGGTAAAATTGGAGTGTGGAACACAAATCAGACGCCGCATTATTGATTGTCGCGCATGGCTCTACCGTGAACCCGGATTCGAGCGTGCCGACGCTGGCCCATGCGGCGGAGATTCGGCGACGAGAAATATTTGCGGATGTCGAGTGCGCGTTCTGGAAGGAGGAACCGAGTCTGCGCGATGCGATCTCCTTGTTCGATCCAGAATTGATCCACGAAGTTCATATCGTGCCAAATTTTATCAGCGAAGGTTATTTCACGCAGACGGTGCTCCCGCGTGAGCTTGATCTGACGGGACGGATCACAAAACGACCCAACGGCCAGATCTGGAAATATTCAGAGCCGGTTGGAAATCACCCGATGATGACGGAGCTCCTGCTCAAGCGCGCATGCGAGGTCGCATCAGGTGCCAGTCCTAGCGAGACCAGCTTGCTGATCGTCGCGCACGGAACGGATTTGAATGAAAACAGCGCCGTCGCAGCGAAACGCGAAGCGGAAAAGATCCGCGCCCTCGGGAAATACCAAGCGGTGCTGAACGTGTACATGGAGGAGCCACCTCTGGTGGCGGAGTGGCGGAAATTGACGAAAACTCGGAACGTAATCGTGGTCCCGTTTTTCATTTCTGACGGCTTGCACAGTTATGAAGACATTCCGAGGTTGCTTGGCATCGTTGCAACGGCGGGCGTTGACCGCGGCAGGTCTGGGTCAGCGTCCCTGGCTACAGCGCATGGCGAAATCTTTCGCCACAACCCTTACAGGATCGACAATCGCTCGCTGTTCTATGCGCCATCGATCGGCACTGATCCCGGTTTTGCCGATATCATTGTCGAGCAAGCGTTGAACGCAAAAAGTTGAAATCGTGCTGGCGCTTGGTTTGTTTTGCGCCAGATTGATTTCCCCGCAAATGAAGGAGACAACGTGCAAGAAGCTGCAGGAGATCGGAGCGTTTGCGTTGGCTGGCGGGTGCACCCGAAAACGAATGAACCAACTGGTGGAAATGATTCGCGCCGCGCGCGACTACCGGTGGGTGGCCATTTACAAGATCGTCAAGAATGAATTTGTGATCATGGCCGAAACCGGCAACGAGCCGCCGACGTATCCGCGGTTTCCCGTTACGCAGGGGCTGTGCGCTGCGGCGCTGGAATCGGGCAAGCCGATTATCGTGGGCGACGTGCACAAGGACGTGCGTTATCTGCCCACCTTCCACACCACGCGCTCTGAAATCATTGTGCCCATGCGAAACAACCACCGCCACATCCTCGGTATGCTCGATGCCGAGAGCGATAAATTAAATGCGTTTGGCGATGAAGATCGACAATTTCTGGAACGCGCTGGCGGGTTGATCGCGCATTGTTTGCATTAGCGGATGCGGGACACAGACATCTTGCCTGACGCGCTCTTAGTGGAACGTGCCAGATGGCCTTTCCCGCCTCTCCCCTCGGAGAAGGGGAGAGGACTAAGGTGAGGGGTTCGAAACGTGTCTGCGTGCTGCGGGGATTGACCCTCACCCTCCTCCTCTCCCTGACTTGGACTTGGGAGAGGCGACCCGTTAGCGTTTGAAAATTCGAGCTGCGAACTGACCACCGCTATTCTCACCATGTCCGACTCCACCGACAAGCTGCTTGAGTCTGCACTGACTGCCCCGTTTCACGTTGGCCAAATTCTGGTTCAGGAAACGAGCACCGGTGGGTTCACGCTCTACCATCGCGATGACAAAGCAGCGGATCAATTGAAGATATTTCGAAGCGCAGAAGACGCGATTGAAATTGCGAAATACGACGACGCTGGAAACTATCGGCCGCTTAAAACCGCGCCCAACTTGCGCGAGGGTTGGCGACTGGAGCTTCAAACGCTAGAGGATCTGAGACGCGGGCTGGATTATTTTTATCCCGGACGACTCGCGGTGTTCGCTGCCTGGAAAAGCGATAAACTCCAAACCACACCGTTGCGGGAAACGTTGGATCGACAGTCGGGGATGTATCGTGTGGCGGCGAAAATTTCTGATTCGCAGATCGATGATCTCGTGGCGGACTTCTGCCGATCCAACGGCGGTTGTCTGCGGACGATTCTATGGAAGCGTGATGCGGACGGTGCGATTGCATCAACAAAGCTACCTAAGGAGAAACTTGATCCCGCGCATGACCAGGCTGCGGTTTGTAGCCGCCGCCGTGAGGACGACGCGCCCGCTTCGCACAGCGAAGCGGCTACAATTCCGTTGCTTTGTCAGGAAGCGTGCAATCTCTTGATCGCCCAATGCCGGAAAGTGGTGAAAGGCGAATGATCATTCGCGCGCGCACCGTCGTGACGATGGATGGGGCGCCGACTGAAGACGGGGCAGTCGTTGTTTCCAAAGATCGAATCGCCGATGTCGGGAAATTTGATGAGATCAAAAGGCACAACGCGGGTGAAATTATCGATCTTGGCGAGCAGGCGCTGTTACCTGGCCTGATCAACGCGCATTGCCACCTCGATTACACCTGTTTGCGCGGGAAAATCCCGCCGCAAAAATCTTTTGCCGATTGGATTCGTGCGATCAACGCGGAGAAGGCGAACCTCTCGCCGAAAGATTATCTCGCCTCGATCAACAAAGGTTTCGCAGAAGCCAAAAGATTCGGCACAACGACCATCGCGAATCTCACTGCGTTTCCGGAGTTGATTCTGCAGATCCGCGCGCCGGTTCGTGCCTGGTGGTTTGCGGAACTGATCGATGTGCGCACGCCCGAGCGAGCGAACGAAATTGTCGCTCTGGCAGTTGAATCGCTTGGCCGGGCGCGACCGCCGGGCGCGCCGTGGGGGCTCGCGCCGCATGCATTGTTTACGGCCTCAAAGAATCTCTATCGCCGATGCGAAGAAGTCGCCAGGCGCGAGAACACTTTGCTCACCACGCATTTGGCTGAGTCGGGCGAGGAGATGAAGATGTTTCGCGATGCGTCGGGACCGCTCTATAAATTTCTGAAGAGCATCGGACGGCCGATGAATGATTGTGGAAATCAGACGCCGCTGGAGATGTTCCTCGGCGCGCCCGGCGGTCGCGCGCTGCCAAGATGGATCGTTGCGCATTTGAACGAGCTGGCCAAGAGCGATTTCGAGTTGCTGCAGAAATCGAAGGAAAAATTTCATGTAGTGCATTCGCCGCGCAGCCACGCTTTTTTCAATCACAGTCGATTTCCGTTCGAACGTTTGCGCGCGCTCGGCCTCAACATTTGCCTGGGCACCGATAGTCTGGCCAGTAACCAGAGCCTGAGCTTGTTCGCTGAGATGCGCGCGTTTCAAAAAGAATCTCCACAGACTTCTCCAGAGGAGATTTTGCAAATGGTAACCGTGAATCCCGCGTCTGCGTTGCAGCAGCAGAATGCGCTGGGCCGCATCAGTCGTGGATTCCGAGCGGATCTCACAACCATTCCCAATAATGAAACACGCAACCTGTTCGAAGATGTCGTTGCCTTCGATGGGACGGTCGATTGGGTGATGGTTGATGGAAAGATACAGCGCGTGCGGGAGCTTGCCTGCGGTCAGCCATGCCGGTAAACTCGGCTATGGCCGGACAGGCAATGCAACAGACACAAAATCTTGCCCTGCAGCACGTTCTCTCGCCGCAGTTGCAACAAAGCCTGCTCATTCTCCAGACGCCGCTGCTTGAGCTACGCAACCTCGTTCAACAGGAAATGGAGACGAATCCGGTGCTCGAGGAGTTGGCGGCAGAGCCCGGCGCCGATCAACGCGAGGCCGAACCTTCCGCAGACGACAATTTCAGGGACGAATTCGAGGAGCTGGCGAGTCTGGACGAGGAATGGCGCGATTATATGGCGCAGTCGGCCAGTTACCGCGAAGGCTTTCGAGATTCAAAGGAAGCACAAGATAAGCGCCAGGTCTTTTTCGATTCCATTCCGGTGCAGGAAACGCTTCAGCAAAATTTGATCGGCCAACTGAATCAGAGCGTGCTCAGCGCCAACGATCGCAAAGCTGCCGAGCTAATCATTGGCAATATCGATGACAACGGATTTCTACAAAGCACGCCGGAGGAAATGGCGCTGAACTCGGGAATTCCAAGAGAAGATTTCGAGAAGATGCTGCCGCTGATCCAGAGTTTTTATCCGGCGGGAGTCGGCGCGCGTGATTTGCGCGAGTGTTTACTCATTCAACTTCACCGGCAAGGGAAGGAACACAGCCTTGAATACAAGATTCTCTCCGAGCAGATGGAAGATTTGGGCAGGCGACGCTTCCCTGAGATCGCACGGCGGATGGGAATTAGCGTCGAAGACGTGCAGAAGGCCGCTGACAAAATCGCGCGGCTAAATCCGCGACCGGGGCAGGTTTTCGCCGCTGCGCCGCAAAACTATGTGCTGCCCGATGTGATGGTGGAAAAGGTGGATGGCGACTATCAGATCAGCTCAAATAACGAGCAGATTCCGCATCTGCGGATCAGCAATCTTTACAAGGACATCATCGCTTCCGGCAACACTCAGACCAGCGAGGTCAAAGATTACATCCGCGACAAAATCCGCAGCGGAAAGTTCCTGATCCGCTCGATTCATCAACGCCAGCAGACAATTCTCAACATCGCGCGCCAGATCGTTGCGCGGCAGCGCGATTTTCTTGAACATGGCCCGTCTCAGCTGAAGCCGATGACGATGGGAGAAGTTGCCGATGCCGTGGGCCTGCACGAGACCACAGTTAGCCGCGCTGTGTCCGGCAAATACATGGCCACACCGCAGGGCGTGTTCGAGATGAAATACTTTTTTACCTCCGGCTACCAAACCGCGACCGGCGAAACGCTGAGCAACACCAGCGTGAAAGGAGCCATTCTCGATTTGGTGAAGCACGAGAACGGCGTCGCGCCGTTGAGCGACCACGAGATCGTCGAGATTCTCGCCGACCGCGGCATTCCGATCGCGCGACGCACCGTGGCCAAGTACCGCACCGAACTGAATATTCTGCCAAGCCATATGCGGCGGAAATATTAAGCCTCCGGCTCAAGTTGAATTGTTAAACGCGTTACATGGTTACAATGGTGAAGCCTCCAACGATCTAACGATGTAACCTTTTTAACTTTTCAACTTGCCATGAATCCCTCGCTTCGCGCCGCGGTGATCGCCGAATGGCGTGGCTTGCCTGAGAGAAAAATGCGGGCCGACCGGTGGCAGTCGCCTGCGGAGCTGGTTCCGAAGCTGATGCAGCGCCTGGGACTTCGTGAACGCCTGCATGAAAGAGAAGTAATCGACGCGTGGTCCAAGATCGTTGGCGAATTTATCGCCGCGCATTCGACGCCGTTCGCGTTGCGTGAGGGAATTCTCTATGTCCGCGTGCTCCAACCGGTTTTGCACTACGAGCTCGAACAAGTTTCGAAGATCGACATCCTGCGAAAGCTCAAAAAACGCTTTGGCCCAAAGACCGTTCGCGACGTTCGTTTCCGAGTTGGTTAATAAAGAACCCTCCCGATTCGTCCGTTGCCCCTCAAACGGAAAAAAGGTATTGTCGAAATTTTAAAACGGTGAACGCGCAACAAAGGTCTGCGGAGCCGACGCCTGATCTCCAGTTCGAGATTGCACATCTCCTGTTAATCGACGTTGTCGGTTACTCGAAACGGCTCGTGAACGAGCAGATTGAAGTCCTGCAAGAGTTAAATCAAATCGTCCGCGGAACGGAATGTTTTCGCACTGCGGAAGCAAGCGACAAACTTATCCGAGTGCCGACCGGCGACGGGATAGCGCTCCTTTTTTTTCGCAGCCCGGAAGAACCGGCGCGATGCGCTCTGGAAATTAGCAAAGCACTGCACGGTCATCCGCAGTTTCAATTACGGATGGGAATTCACAGCGGCCCGGTTAATCGAGTCACCGATGTCAACGACAAAACAAACATAGCCGGCTCTGGAATTAACGTGGCCCAGCGAGTGCTGGATTGCGGCGATGCCGGGCACATTCTTTTGTCCGCGCATATAGCCGAGGATCTGGTTCAATATCGGCACTGGCAACCCCACCTGCACGATATCGGTGAGTGCGAAGTGAAGCACGGGCTGCGCCTGCACCTGTTTAACCTCTACAAAGACAATCTTGGCAATCCGCGGGTGCCTGAAAAATTCAAGGGACAAAAAAGATCGCGGCAGAAGGCTGTCACAGTTCGTCCAATTAGCGCGCCCGCCTGGTCCAAAGTCGCGCTTACGGTTGCTTTGCTCGTGTTGACAATCGCCCTTGTTATTAGCTCGTTGATGCTCTTCCAGCGAGCATCGCCACAGAAGCTCATATCCAGCACTGCCGAGGCCACAGGCAGCGTAGCAGGTATTCCCGAAAAAAGCGTCGCCGTTCTTCCTTTTGACAACTTTAGCGATGAGAAAGAGAACGCCTACTTCGCAGACGGCATTCAGGACGAAATCCTTACGGACCTCGCCAAAGTTGCGGACCTAAAAGTAATCAGTCGTACCAGCGTGATGCAGTATAAGAACGCCGTAGCGCGCAATCTGCGCGAGATCGCCCAGCAACTGGGTGTGGCGCATGTACTAGAAGGCAGTGTGCAACGCACCGCCAATCGTGTGCGTGTAACAGCTCAGTTGATTGACGCCAGGACAGACACGCATCTTTGGGCGGAACGCTATGACCGTGATTTAGCGGATGTCTTCGCCATCCAGAGCGAAATCGCCAAAACGATAGCCGACCAGCTCCAGGCCAAAATCTCTCCGAATGAAAAGGCAGCAATCGAGAAGGCGCCCACCGCTGACCTCGCGGCGTTCGACCTTTACGAGCGTGCCAAAGATCTCTGGGCGGACGTCACCGATCCAGTCCACGCGGAGGAGAAGCTTCCGCAAGCAGCCCAACTACTGGATGAAGTCGTCGCCCGGGACCCGCAGTTTCTGCTCGCTTGGTGCCTGCTCTCCAGAGTGCATGGCGCTCTATATTGGACTGGGCATGACCGCACCGCGGCCCGTCTCGATCTGGCTAATGCGGCAGTACAAACCGCGTTGCGTCTTCAGCCAGAGGCCGGCGAAGCTCACCGCGCGCTCGGGACCTACTATTACTATGGCTTCCGCGACTACGCACAGGCCAGCAGCGAACTAGCCATTGCCAGACGCACCCTCCCCAATGATGCCGAAATATTCCTTTACATAGGCTTAATCGATCGCCGACAAGGACATTGGGAAGACTCAGGGCGCAACATGGAGCGCGCGCTTGAGCTGGACCCGCGCAACCTCTTTATCCTCCAGCAACTGGCGCTGAGCTACCTGACGCAGCATCGCTACCAAGATGCCATCCGAATCCACGATCGTACGTTGACAATAGTTCCGGGCGACCCATTGACCCGCATTACTCGGGCACAGGTCATACTGCATTGGAAAGCGGATATCAAGCCGTATCAGACTACGCTTGGCAGCCTGATAGCTGAAGATCCTCGCATAGCCCCGGACGTAGACTATCCCGACTATGCTCTGTGCGAACGGACTGCCGCCGCGGCCGCGCGCGCTCTGACAAACTACCCGCGTGATGGTGTGACCACCGATTACGGCGTCCACTGTCCGCGCGCCTATTGGGAGGGGGTCGTCGCCCGTTGGCAGGGTGACTCAGCGAAAGCGCAATCTGCCTTTATGGTCGCTCGGAGCGAAGTAGAAAAGCTTTTGGCGAAGCAACCCGACTTCGCGGCCGCCATCAGCCTTTTGGGAGTAACTGATGCGGGTCTTGGACGCAAGGAACAGGCATTGCAGGAAGGACGGCGCGCATGCGAATTGCTTCCCACCTCCAAGGACGCCATTAGCGGCGTCTGTCTCGCCGTGAACCTGGCACAAATTTATGCCTGGACCGGTGAAAAAGATTTGGCCATCGAGCAGATTGCCGAAGTAGAGCGCGTCCCGAACGAGCTCAGCTACGGTCTTCTTAAGCTTCATCCTTATTGGGATTCGCTACGTGGCGATTCGCGCTTCGAGAAAATCGTTACTTCGCTTGCGCCGAAGTAGTCTGTTTGCGTTCTAACCACGCCGTAGCCTTGGCGGTGGCGGGTCGCCTCCCTTGCGCCGAAGTAGCAGGCAAACCGACTCCTGCAACATAAAGGACCGACTCGCGGACCCCATCTATTCCGAGATCTTCTTCGATCAGTGTGTCCTTCAGTGCAGCCGTACAAAACGGCGCCAGGCCAAGCCAGGTCGCCGCCAGACAAAACGTTTGGCACAAATGACCCGCGTCGAGTAGCACCACGCGATATGCACGGGCAACACGATACTTCCACATGGTGCGCGGAAATACCGCCGTCATTAAAAACAGTGCAGCAGCTTTTTTGGCATGCTGTGCGCGAGCACAATAAAGCCAAGCTTTGTTAGGCGTGACGCGGGTGCTAAGCTTTTCGAGGTAATGGTGCGCCGGATGGTAATGATACAAACCGGGGCTCAGACCTTTAACCCGCAAAGCCATGAAATACACTTCACCAGGGTGCCGTGCGCCGGCCGAGGGACTGGTTTTATGCAGCAACCTCCCAAATCTAGGCGAATACGGATAGCCGGTAACACCCCAAACTAGCGAAAGAAGTTGGGATACACCTTCAAGCGTCGCATTGTTGTTCCTCCTTTCTTTGAGCGACGGAACTCTCAGGGAATCCGCAGCTTCACATTTTTCCGAGGATATTTGAGAAGGCAACTGAATGTCAACTGTCGTGATGCAATCGTACCGAAAAGTGACAGCATGCTCTGCGCTTTCGACAGAGCGCTTCTATAATCCGTGACATGGCTGTGTCATTGCGATTCAGGGCATCAAACAAATGGTAGAAAACGCAAATCGACCGCTGGCAGTCGCCCGCGGAGCTGGTGCCGAAGCTGATGCAGCGTCCGGGACTTCGCGAGCGCCTGCATGAAAGAGAAGTAATCGACGCGTGGTCCCAGATCGTTGGTGAGTTTATCGCCGCGCATTCGACACCCTTCACGTTGCGTGACGGAATTCTCTATGTGCGCGTGCTTCAACCAGCCTTGCACTACGAACTCGAACAAGTTTCGAAGATCGACATTTTGCGAAATTAAAAAACGCTTCGGCACCAAAACCATCCGCGACATCCATTTTCGGGTGGGCTGACCTGTAATGTTGTCGGGACCAGTAAGATCAGCTGGCATTAACAACAACCCGATCTCCCGCAACCTGAACACGCAGCGCAAATAATGCGCCACCTGCGCAAGGACCGCCAGCACACTTACCGGTATCCGGTTCGTACAGGGAGCCATGAGTCCCGCAGGTCAAAAATCGGCGGTCATCGTTGAAAAACTCGTTCGGCCACCAATCGAGAGGTGTACCAGCATGGATGCAGTAGTTAACATAGGCGTAGTAATCCCCGCCGAAGTTCACCACGAAGCCTTCGACCAGCCGCTGCCTCCAGAAAATGTGAAATTTCCTGGAATGGCCTGGTGGGATTTCGCCCAGCGGCGCCGACCACACGGTCGAATGAGCAGTTTGATTAACCCCAATCGGTTTCATTGCAAAGATGGGATAAGCTTCTAAGCGACTCTGGTCAGCATGGGCGAAGGCATGCGAGCCATGCCTAGCTGGGACCTTTGACTGTTATAAAACGGGCGATGTATGGATACTGGCAGCGCCCGCACAGTGCGCCGCATCGTCGCGGGATTCCATTGGAGTTTCTGGTGCGTGAGCCGAAGCTTAGTCTGCCGATGAAGGATTGCTCCAATGGCAATCGCTAAACCGAAGCGCGCCATCCATGCGCCAACGCATCCGTGCGGTCCCGCGCCGAAGGATACATGATAGTTGGGGCGACGCGCGAGATCAAGCCGATCCGGATCCGCGAATTGCTCTGGATCGCGATTTGCAGCGCCTAGCAACAGCACTATCAGCTGCTTTGGCCCGATGCACCGGCCTGCAAACTCAATCTCCTCCGAGGCACCGAGGATCGCCACCTGAACTGGAGTCTCGTAACGCAGCAACTCCTCTACTGCGACATTAATGGACCGAGGGTCCTCGCGAAGGCGAGAGAATTCCTTCGGATGTCGTAGCAACGCAACCACAGCATTTGTGATGGAAGCAGACATATTCTGGGCCCCAGCATGAAAGAAAAACACACAGTTCGCGAGAATCTCCTCTTCGGACGGGCGTGCTTCGCTTGCTTCTACATTTAAGGCGTGGCCAACCACATCCTCGGGCCAGCTCTCTCGCCGAACGTCAATCATCCTCCGGACATAGGCGCGGATCGCTTCAAGAACCTTCACCGCCGCTTTTGCCCTTATGATCGTCTTATGACCCATGCGTCGCGCCGTCGTGAACTTCCTGAGTTGATCGCACCATTCGATGAATTCTCTCCGTGTGGCGCGCGGCAACCCCAACATCTCACCGAACATGTGGTCGGCTAGCGGCTGAGAGTAGTCACTGACTACATCCATCGACCGGCGCCGCTCGGCTTTGACTAACAACTCGTGCGCGAGACCTTCCATTTCTGGGCGCAGCTGCTCAAAAGCAGCCGGATTGAACGCTCTGTTTAACGGGCGGCGCAGGCGCTCGTGCTCGGGAGCATCATTGTAAAGCACCTCTCGGTTCATGATGCCCCCGAATGGGGCAAGACCGTCCTGGAGATCGGGCGGAAGCTGGCTGACATCAAACGGAAAGTTCTTCGTGGTCAGTCGCGGATCAGTCAATGCAGCTCGCACGTCGGCGTAACGCGTGAGGAACCATCCATATAAGACAAAGTCCCAGTGAAAGGGGGCTTCAGAGCGAAGCCGATGATACAGCGGATAAGGGTTGGCGACGTGCTCGGCCTCTTGCAATGCAAAGAAGACGCCTTGGTGTAAAACGTCCTTATCCATGTCGCCAACGCTTCGGCCGTTCAGCGCTTGGACCTAGCGGAGCTCAGGTAGAACCCCGCATAGTGAAGTTGTCGCCCACCCACAAAAGCAGGTGTCGCGATACTCCCTGGAATGTTTGGACTTCCAATGTATTCGAATTCACTCGGCACGTCTTCCAGGGCTGCGACGACCTTCTTCTTGCGGCTTTCACTCACTCTGCTGCGCTCGAGCGTCGCTCGCGGAAGCTCGTAGTAATTTCCCGCACCATCCACGAGAACGATGATCTGTTTTTTCCTGCTCGGACGCTTCTTCGAATCCTTTGTCGGTGGCTTTTTCATCTCTTCATTTCGCTTCGTTTGCTCGATCGTGTCAAGGCGAAACCATGGAGCGATGGGAACAAGGTTCGCGTGGCGCAGTCGTCACTTGGAGATGTAGGGGCAAGGATCTCCGGATCCGATGGGTTCCTCAAGATGTTAAGCGCGATCGTTGTGAGAAACTGTGCGTGCTCGACCTATCAGATCATTCATTTGCCGACCCGAGGTGGAACCAATGCGACCAGTTGTTTGAAACGCGGATCACTCCGCAGCGGATCGAACATTGGATCGAGCCGAAGCAACTCAGGAGTGAGCGGTACGTTTTCAGGCAGTAGGCCTGCATAGGGGATTGCGAGTAGTTTTTGTAAAGCGGCGATGGCGCGGTCATTCTCCCCTGCCTGGGCCGCGACGCGGGCGAAGATGTCGATCGGAAAGGGACCCAGTAAGGTATCTTTCTCGATCGGGAGCGCTACCATGGCTCGTTCTGCCAGAGGCAACGCAGCGGCATGATCGCCAAGGCCCGCATTGGCTAGGGCGAGAAATCCGATAAGACTAAAATTTTCCGGCTGTTCCGGAAGGAACAACTCGAGTTCGCTGCGCGCCTGTCGCCAACTTTGGCGCGCAGCGGCATGATCGCCGGCAACTTCTTGGGCCCAGCCCAACCAAAAACGTAATTCACCATTGT
>Ga0306922_10002926_pt1 | contig 15913 bp, 19 predicted proteins | sample sta12Cox44000082_FD_203758 | JGI IMG/M metagenome (GOLD analysis project Ga0306922, IMG submission 203758) | Lab enrichment of tropical soil microbial communities from Luquillo Experimental Forest, Puerto Rico - statoxic.12C.oxic.44.000.082 (v2)... | ecosystem: Environmental > Terrestrial >... | reverse complement strand
CTCGATGCATTTGAGCACGAGGCCGGTGTCGATTTCCGCCACCGACAAAGCGCCAATCTTTGGATAGACGTAGGTCTTGAGCGTTGAGGTCCATTGCCGCGCATGCACGCGGTTCTTCCAGCTGCCTTCGTTGGCGGTGATGTAGGCGGTGGCGCAGTCCTTGAAGGTCATGGCCTTGGCGGCTGCCAGGGCGCGCTCTGCCTTTGCGGCCTTGCGGTGCTCAATCGGATCGATGCCGTCCAGCAAAAGCAGCCGGGCGGCGCGGGCACGCTCGCGCGCTTGCTTGAGCGTAACGGTGTGCGTTGGCCCAAGGCCGAACCACCGCCCCCTGCCGTCAACGTTCGTAGCGCAGCAGCCAACTCTTATTGTTGGCGTTGACGACCTGCAGATAGAGGCCGTGCGCATCGTGGTACCGACCGGGCTTGGCGCGCTGCACCCTCTTCGCCGTCAACCCCATGGGATTCGAACCCTCTCGATGTGGCGGGCACTTCTTGCGCGTGCGCTTGGCCGCGTCCGCCTAACCGGCGGCCTACGGAAAAACCTACGGATCGGCCGCCGGAATACAGCGGACTATGTCGGACGTCGCCGCACCGCAGTCAAGGGCACTAGCGATAAAAGCACCGAAAAATTGCGCACTTACGCGGGCAGCAGCGGCCCACAGCGGACGGCGTTGCCACGGACTCCGTCTCCGCCAGTTTCACCGCACGCCCCACTGCGGACTTTCGCACCAGCCGCGCCCTTCCCAAGTATCGAGCCGGCCAGCCGGCGAATTTGTCGGCTGCTGGCGAAATGCAAAGGGGCGGGCACCTCGCCCGCCCCTTCAAGTCTCTGTCGGCTGACCGAAGCTTACCACTCGTCGGTGCGGTACCAATCCTGCAGAGGGTAGCCGTTGTAATAGCCGTTTTGCTGCGACTGGTAGCCTTGCTGCGGCGCCGATTGCGCGCGTTGCGCCAGCGCGGGGGAGGCGATCGCCATCGCAAGAATAGCGGTAGCAATGAGCGTCTTCATGGTTTTCTCCTTACTGAACCGATTGATCCCAGACGCGGCGACAATTGTGCGCCGAAGGATCACTGTGCAATGCACAATATTTTGAATCGTCCGTGAGCGGATGATCACAAGAAAGTAAGGATTCGCTGTAACTTATCTCGCGTCAGCCGCGTTTATACGAGATTAATGCAACGCAAAATTTACGCGCTAGGAAGTGCCTGTGGCAGCGATATGAGAGGGATAAATCCGCCGCAGTAATCGCCGCCGAAGATTGGCGGGATTCGCGGTGGGGAAGACCTAATCCTTGGCGAAGCGGGTGGCGATCGCGGCAAGCGGTGGGCGCGGTCGGTCCTCGGGGGGAACGTTGGGTCGCCCGATATGGACGAATCCTGCGATCCGCTCGTGGTCCTGAAGGCCGAGCGCGGCGAGCACGCCACGGTCGTAGGCGTACTATTCGGTGATCCAACTCGCGGCGTAGCCGAGCGCGTGGGCGGCGAGCACAAGGCTCATCGCTGCGGCTCCCGCGGAGAGCACCTGCTCCCATTCCGGAATTTTCACATGCGGGGCGGCGCGGCTGACCACGGCGATGACGAGCGGCGCGCGCGTCAGGCGGGCGCGCTCGGCTTCGACGTGCTCGGGCTTGGCCTGGGGGTATTTGGCGCTAAACGCGGCGACGATGGCATCGCCGGCGGCCAATCTCGCGTCGCCATCGCCACGGCACGAGCTTGCCGTGATCGGGGACGCGTGACGCGATCGTCAGCAAGGTCTCGATCTCGGCGGCGGAGGGACCGGGGCCGGCGAGCTCGACCGGCTTGATCGAGCGGCGGGTCTTGAGGAGTTCGAGAGCATCGCGCATGGCTTGATCGAGGCAAGGGCGCTGAGAACGTTCGCGCCTATAAACGGCCGCAATTTCCGCAGCCGCGATAGTTGGGCGGTTTGCGCTAGCACAAGGCCGGTAACGCTGACAAATCGCCGGCAAATGGCATGAATTTGCCGCTATTGCGGTCGAAAACCGCGAGTTATGGGCATTGGGGGGAGGAGGTCCGGGAGGGGGGGCCAACTCGTTTTGGCCACCGGGATCTGGCTCGCGGCGTTCTGCGCCGCTGCCGACGCGCAATTCTTTAGCAGCGCTGGTGCCGACGATTCGTTCGCATTGCGCCCGCCGCGGGACGTGCCTTCAGCCCCGCCCGGGCCTGCCCAAAGCCTCGTTCCTCCCAGCGGCAATGCTGCGCCAAGCGTAGCACCGAAAGGACCGCTGCTGCAGTCGCCGGCTTCGGCCAACCCGGGCGCGCAGGCTCACGCCGCATCCGCCGCGTCCGCCCTGCTGCCCGGACAAGGGGCGCTCGCCGTCAGCGCGCGCTTCGGCCGCGATCTGCCGCCAATCAACGGTTCCTTGCATTGGCGCGTCTATCGCACGGAGCAGAACGGCGTCCCACGCCTGGTCAAAGAGGACAAGGGACCGGCTCCGACCTTCGTCCTGCCGGCTGGCCCCTACATCGTCAGCGTCGGGTTTGGGCTGGCGACCATGACCAAGGCGGTCCAGGTACGCGCCGAGACGATGAAGGACGTGTTCGAAATTCCAGCCGGCGGACTGCGCATCGAAGGGCGCGTGGGCGATGCGCGCATCCCGCAGGGACAAATCTCATTCGACCTTTACAAAGGCAGCCAGTTCGAGCCCGGCGATAAACGTCCGATCGCCACCGCGATCATGACCGGCGACATCGTGTTGCTCCCGGAGGGCGCGTATCACATCGTTTCGAACTACGGCGATGCCAACGCGACCGTGCGCTCCGACATCCGCGTCGAGATCGGCAAGCTCACTGACGCAACGATCAACCACCGCGCCGCTATCATCACGCTCAAGCTCGTGAGCGAGCGCGGCGGCGAGGCCCGGGCCAACACGCAGTGGTCGGTGCTGACCCCCGGCGGCGACGTGGTCAAGGAATCGATCGGCGCCTTCCCGCGCGTGATCTTGGCGGAGGGCGAGTATCGCGCCATTGCTCGCAACGATAACAAGACCTACGAAGGCGAGTTCCGCGTCGTCAACGGCGTTGACCGCGAGATCGAGATCATCGCGCGTTGAGGCTCTCCTTTCGGAGCAGCTTGCCGGCATTACGGTCGGGGCCGCTGCCATGCGGTCGTGATAATTTGCCTTAGGAGCAAAGGCGATGATGGGTCGCTTTTGCAGCACCGCAGTCATTCTGCTCATAGCGGGGATTGCCGCGGCCGAAGCGGCACCGCTCGTACCGTCAGGCGATCTGCCCGGCCGTGAGCGCTACCGCTTCACGCCGTCGCCGCTCGACCGCTTCATGCAGCCGCAGCCGCGCGTGAAGCTGCTCTTGCGTTGGGACTGCGGTGAGCGCCGCACGTACTCACCGCACCGATCGCAGCGCCACCGCCGTTGTTGAAGTTGGCGAGGGCCTCCTCGGCGTAATCACGCCGCCCGCTTTATTCTTCGCACATCCGGCGCCACCGCCTCCTCGGCGAGCGCCTTGAGCGCGGCGTCGAGCGGCACCACCGTCTGCCCTTCGTGTCCGAGGCGGCGGACCGAGACGGTGCGGTCGGCTGCTTCCTTGCGGCCGACCACGAGCAGCGCCGGCACTTTGGCCAGCGAGTGCTCGCGCACCTTGTAATTGATCTTCTCGTTGCGCAGGTCGCCCTCGACCCGCAGCCCTGCGCGCTCCGCCGCGCCTATGACGTCGCGCGCGTAAGCGTCCGCGTCGTCGGTGATGGTGGCGACGACTGCCTGGAGGGGCGACAGCCAGAGCGGCAGGTGCCCGCCATGGTGCTCGATGAGAATGCCGATGAAGCGTTCAAGCGAGCCGAACATGGCGCGGTGGAGCATCACCGGCGTCACTTTGTTCGAGTGCTCGTCGATATAAAAGGCGCCCAACCGGCCCGGCATGTTGAGATCGACCTGCACGGTGCCGCATTGCCAGTCGCGGCCGATCGCATCCCGCAACACGTATTCGAGCTTGGGGCCATAGAAGGCGCCTTCACCCTTGTTGAGCGTCCAAGGCCTGCCTGAGGTCTTGAGCGCCTGCATGAGCGCAGCCTCGGATCTGTCCCACACCGCGTCCTCGCCGATACGCTTCTCGGGTCGATCGGAGAATTTGATGGTGACATCGGCAAAGCCGAAATCCTCGTAAATCGAGAGGATCAGGTCGTTCATGGCGAGCGCTTCGGCAGCAATCTGTCCTTCCGTGATGAACACGTGGGCATCGTCCTGCGTGAAAGCGCGCACCCGCATAAGACCGTGCAGCGCCCCCGACGGCTCGAAGCGGTGCACCTTGCCGAATTCGGCGAGCTTGAACGGCAGGTCGCGGTAGGACTTCAGCCCATTCTTGAAGATCTGGATGTGGCCCGGGCAGTTCATCGGCTTGACGACGAAGGTGCGCTCGTCGTCTTCGCGCGGCTGGGTCAAGAACATGTTTTCGCGGAAGGTCGCCATATGGCCGGAGGCGACCCAGAGCGAGGAATCCATGAGCTGTGGCGAGTTCACCTCGACATACCCGGCGGCGGTTTGGCGCCGGCGGATGTAATTTTCGAGGATCTGATAGAGCGTCCAGCCCTTGGGGTGCCAGAACACCGAACCCGGCGCCTCCTCCTGGAAGTGAAACAGGTCCATCTCGCGGCCGAGCCGCCGATGGTCGCGCTTCTCCGCCTCCTCGAGCTGCTTGAGATAGGCGTCGAGTTCTTCCTGCTTGGCGAAAGCTGTGCCGTAGATGCGGCTGAGCATGTCCCGGTTGGAATCGCCGCGCCAATAGGCGCCCGCGACCTTCATCAGTTTGAAGGCGTTGCCGACCTTGCCGGTCGAGGTCATGTGCGGGCCGCGGCAGAGATCGAACCAATCGCCCTGCTTGTAGATCTTGATCTCTTGGTCTTCCGGGATGGCGTCGATGAGCTCGACCTTGAACAGCTCGCCCTTGTCGCGGAACACGCGCTTGGCTTGTTCGCGCGCCCACACCTCTTTCGTGAAGGGTTTGTCGCGGGCGATGATTTCCCGCATCTTCTTCTCGATGGCGCCGAAATCCTCCGGCGTGAACGGCTGGTTGCGGAAGAAATCGTAATAAAAGCCGTTATCGATCACCGGGCCGATGGTGACCTGCGTGCCCGGCCACAGCGTCTGCACCGCCTCGGCGAGCACGTGGGCGGCGTCGTGCCGGATCAGCTCCAGCGCGCGCGGATCGTCGCGGGTGAGAAACTCGATTTTACCGTCGTGCTCGATCGGTTCGTTTAGATCTCGCAGCACGCCGTCGAGTGCCATAGCGACCGTGCGCTTGGCGAGCGAGGGCGAAATCTGCTTGGCGATGTCGAGACCGGTCGAGCCTTTTGCGTACTCCCGACGCGCGCCATCGGGAAAGGTCAGCGCGACCATTGTTTGCTCCTGTTGCTCACTCGCTGCCTACGAATGCAGGTAAGCGTGGGCGGACTTTCTTGAAGATGGCGCCGGTCCGTCGGCGCCGCCGCGTGCACAAGGCGGCAAAACGAAATCACGATTATACGATGTAAATGAGCTGCGCAACGCGGCGGGCTCGTCGCAAATAACGCAACGCGAGGCGCTTACTTTGGAGGCGCATGTTCGACGACTTGGGTGGTCCCGCGCCAGCGCCCGTAGCGCCAGGGCAGATACCAACGCGCGCGATCCGGCAGCGACGCCGGCACGAAGTCGAGCCCGGAGGTTCCGAATGGATGGCAGCGACAGAGCCGCGCCAGCGTCATCCAGCCGCCGGCCCACAGACCGAAGCGGCCAATCGCCTCATCACCGTAATCCGAGCAGGTCGGCAGATGCCGGCAGTCGAACCCGCTCAGTGCGGAAAAGCCGTGGCGGTAGACCTTAATGAGTGCGCGGCCGAGGCGGCGCGGCGCGCTCGCAAGATAGCTCAGCACCATGTGCGCAGGGCCTGCCGTATGATTGCAGTTCCAGGAATGCTGCGTCGGGACCGTATCTCCGTACCCCCTAAGATAGTCGTGGCAGCACGAGAGGTCATGCCGGCTGAGGTAAAATGGGATGTTCCCAAGCGCGTTTTCGGACTGGACCCGAATCTCCTTCGCCTCTAAAAAGGGACGGCAAACTGAGGGACACAGAAGCGTCTTCGACCGGCGTCGGCTCAAGAAGCGTCGCGAAGCGCCTATGAAGAGGGTCAGCATGCTCCGATTGCTTTGGAGCGCATTCGCGCTTGCTTGCGGAATAGTCCAAGCATCCTCCGCGCCACCGACACCCCTCCAGGAAGACAGCGGCAGCGCCCCGATGCGCTTCGAATGGAGGCGCGAGGGCCCGGCCCAGACATGCGGAACGAACTGCCGCGTCTGGATTTCCGCGGTCGGCTATATCACCGCCGATACGCCGCGCGAGTTCGAGACCTTCGCCAAGGATCCGAATGTGCGAGGAGCGGTCCTAGTTCTCGATTCCGACGGCGGCTCGGTCCTGGGCACGCTGGCGCTGGGCCGCGCCATTCGAAGCCTTGGCATGATCACGACCATCGGCAAGACCACGGCACTGCCTGCCGCCGGCAAGGGCGACCGCCGTGCGATGCTGTCGCCTGACGGCACATGTGAATCGATGTGCGCGTTCCTGCTGCTTGCGGGCGCGCGCCGCTATGTGCCGCCTGAGGCGCACGTCCTCGTTCATCAAATTTGGCTCGGCAAAAAGCGCAAGCAGGCGCTGGAATCGAACTATTCGGCCGAGGAGCTCAACATCGTCCAGCGCGATATCGGCCGTCTCGTGCAATACACGATCGAAATGGGAGGAAGCGGCGAGCTCTTGGAAACGGCGTTGCGGGTTCCCCCTTGGGAGCCGCTCTATAAGCTTTCCACGGATGAACTGCGCCGCATGAAGCTGACGACCGCCGAAGCCCTATTCGAGCCCGAGGTTGCGGGATCGCCGCCGCCAAAATCGACAACCTCGCTGGCGACCGTCGGCCAACCCGCCGCCCCACGCGACTAGCGTTTATTCGGCGCACTCGATCCGGCTCCAAGGCCTGCGAGCGGCTCAATATCTAGTCCGCTTGCATCGGGAGCGGCTGAACAGCTTGGCGTAGCCGGTTCGCATCTTGTCCCAATCGGCCAGCGCTGCCGCATAATCCGAGTTTGGACAGTGGGCGACGTGCGCCTTCAGGCGGGCGGCGAACGCCATCAGGGTCTCGAGCGTGATGCAATACGGCGGCCGGTCGGCCGGGGAGGCCACCTCGAGCCGCGGCAGTTCCGATTGCTCTCTGGCAAGTGCCGCGGCCTCGACCGCGCAGTCGGCCGCCGGCGCGGCGGCATTCCAACAACAGATGAGGATCCCGGCTAGGCAGGCCCGCGCGGCCATCGCGGCCCTCCATCGATCCGGCATGCGCAGCCCCAGAGGCCTTATTCGGCGGCCATCGCGGCCTTGCGTTTGGCTTCGATCTGATCGATTGCCGTGGTCACGGCGTCGAACGTCAGCATCGTCGAAGCGTGGCGCGCCTTATAGTCGCGCACGGGCTCAAGCACGGCGATATCGGCCCACTTGCCGCCCGGCGGGACCCCGTTTTCCTTCAGCATGCGCCGCACCGTCTCGCGCAGGTTGCGCAACTCCTCGGCCTTGGCCCCTACCACGTTGCGCGCCATGATCGAGGAGGAAGCCTGCCCGAGTGCGCACGCCTTCACCTGGTGGGAGAAGTCGGTGACGGTGTCGCCCTCCATCTTCAGGTCGACCGTAACCGTCGAGCCGCAAAGCTTCGAATGGGCAGTCGCGGTCGCGTCGGGACTGTCGAGGCGGCCCAGCCGGGGAATATTCCCGGCCAGTTCGAGGATGCGGCTGTTGTAGACCTCGTTCAGCATGCGCTTCGAAGGCGGTTGGTAGCACGGCGGCGCGATTGCGCGGCGCTCTTGCACGAATATATAGGGAGCGGCTCGCCAGCGCGAGCAAGGACCCGCGGGTCTGGCTTAATTGAGCAAAGCCAGATCGAAGCCATGTCAAATGGGAAGTCGACGCGCATGGGTCGAATCCTCTGCATGGCGTATGACTGACTGACGCAGGGCCACCCCGTGACACGCCGGCTTGGGGCCGGCCGAACGAAGAGATTGCGATGGATGCCGTCGTCAAGCCTTGGCCCAAATCGTCCCCCGGAGAAAAGCCGACTCTATCCGATCACGTGCGCGCGGCTCCCGCTCCCGTGGTGCCCAAGCCCTCGCGCGAGCAAGCGCTCGCCGCCGTGCGCACGCTGATCTCCTATGCCGGCGATGATCCCGATCGCGAGGGGCTGCGCGATACGCCCAAGCGGGTGATCGACACCTACGAGGAGCTCTACAGCGGGTATCGCGAATGTCCGGTCGACGTGCTCGAGCGGACGTTCAGCGAAATCGCCAGGTATGACGACTTCGTGCTGGTGCGCGACATCGCCTTCAATTCCCATTGCGAGCACCACATGATGCCTTTCACGGGCAAAGCGCATATCGCCTATAAGCCGGTGGACCGGGTGGTGGGGCTTTCCAAACTTGCACGTCTGGTCGACGTCTATGCGAGGCGGCTGCAGACCCAGGAGCGTATGACCTCGCAGATCGCCACCGCCATCGAGGAGATCTTGAACCCCCGCGGAGTCGCAGTGATGATCGAAGCCGAGCACATGTGCATGTCGCTGCGCGGCGTGGAGAAACCGGGATCGTCTACGATTACAACACAATTTACCGGCAGCTTTCGCGACAACGCCGACGATCAGGTCCGCTTCATCACCATGGTGCGCGGCAGCGATCGTTGAGCGACCGCGGGCACGGTTGCCCAAGGCGTGGCCTCGTCGCGCAGCATCAATCCTCGCAAAAGCCCGATATAATACCTTTCGCGTCCTACCTGGCGCGCTTCGCCTGTCCGTGCGGACTGCGAAACGCGATTTTCGAGCGAGGTGTTCTTGTCTGACCAGCTTTCACCTTTCGCCCAGCGCGGGTCGGCCGAGGAGGTCGAGGAAGGTCGCGCCTTCGCACCGAAGTTCGATGCCGATGGGCTCGTCACCTGCGTGGTGACCGATGCGCGATCGGGCGACGTGCTGATGGTCGCCCACATGAACGCGCAGGCATTGCAGCAGACCATCGCGACGGGCGAAGCGTGGTACTTCAGCCGTTCCCGACGGAGCCTCTGGCGCAAAGGCGAATCTTCGGGCCACCGGCAGCGCGTCGTCGAGATGCGCATCGACTGCGACCAGGACGCGGTATGGATCCGGGTCGAGCAGGAGGGCGCCGGCGCCTGTCATACCGGGCGGCGCTCGTGCTTCTATCGGGCGGTGCCGTTGGGGAAGGCGGGCGCGGTGAGTCTAGAATTCCGCGACGGCGAGAGGACCTTCGATCCCGGCGCTGTGTACGGCAAAACGAAGTAAGTCACGCAAAGAGCCGCGCCGCTCGCCCCCGCTACGCCGGCGCGCCACCCCTTGTCAGCCGATCCCCGCCGCCTCGGCCCGCGCGAGCAGCTGGCGCGCGCGGTCGAGGTGCGGTCGGTCGTACATCACTCCGTCGATGCCGACTGTGCCCTTGTTCGGCTGCGCCTCGAACGCGGCGATGACGGCGCGCGCCTGGGCGACCGCCGCCGCTGATGGCGTGAACACCTCATTTATGATGGGCACCTGCGCCGGATGAATCGCCATCTTGCCGGTGAAGCCATCACGGCGTGCCTCTTCGCTCTCCCGGCGCAGCGCCGCAACATTGCGGAAGTCGACGGTTACGGTGTCGATCGCCTGCACCCGCGCTGCCGCCGCGCCGGCAAGGCAGAGCGCGCGCGCGAGCCGATAAGGGTCGAGGAAATCACCGTTGCTGTCGCGGTTCGTCTCGGCCCCGAGCTCGGCTGAAAGGTCTTCCCCGCCCCAGGTGAGTCCCTCGAGCCGCGCGCTCGCTCCGCCATAAGTACCTGCAAGAAAGAGCGCGGTCGCGGTTTCCGTCGCAATGGCAACGATCTTGATGCATCCGTCGGAGAGGCCTGCGATCGCTTCACGCGCCGCGAGCTTCGCGTCGGCCCGGACGATATCGGCGCCACCTTCCGCCTTCGGCAGCATGATGGCATCGGGGCGCGCGGGAACGACGGCGTCGAGATCGGCATCGGCGAGACCCGTCGCAAGTCCATTGATGCGAACCAGCAGGCGAGGGCGGTGCGTGGCTTTGCCGGCGTTCCCGATGAACGCCGCGGCGCTCACTCGTGCGTCTGCCTTGCCTTGGGCGGATATGGAATCCTCGAGATCGACGATCACCGCGTCGGCCCCGCTCGCCATCGCCTTGTCGAGCTTTCTTGCGTCGTCCGCCGGAACAAAAAGCAGCGATCGCATCATCGCGGCCGCATGCGCATGAACACTTGGCGGCGACACTCGGCCACCAGCTTGTTGTCCTGATTGTAGGCGCGGTGGTGGAATTCGACGATGCCGGCGCCAGGACGTGACGTCGACTCGCGCTTGCTGATGACCTCGGTGGTCACGTGCACGGTATCGCCCTCGAACAGAGGGTGGGGAAATTTCACCTCGGTCATACCCAGATTGGCGATGGTCGTGCCGACAGTGAGGTGATTGACCATGATGCCGATCATCAATCCGAGCGTGAACAGCGAGTTCATCAGCGGCTGGCCCCACTCGGTCTCCTGCTCGCAGAAATGGCGATCGATGTGCAGCGGTTGCGGATTCAGGGTCATGTTGGAGAACAGCATGTTATCCATCTGCGTGACCGTGCGCGTGAGCGGGTGCTCGTAGAGGTGGCCGACCACGAAATCATCGAAATAGAGGCCGCCGCGCTTGTGGCGGCGCAGCTCGGTGTCTTGAGCCATCGCCTTCCTCCAGGACTATTGCGGGTTCATCCCTTGCGTTTGAGCACCGTAGTTCGAAACGGTTCGAGCGTATCGATCTTGGCTACGTCCTCGTAACGCCATTTAAAGTAGCGCACCGTGATGGCCTCAGCCGTCAGGTCTACGATGAGGAAACCGTTCTCCTCGAGGGGGGACTGCGTCTCTTCGACCTGGAGTCCCGACGGCGTTTGTGGGCTCATGCGGCGGAAGAAGGAAGGCCAGCCATAGCTGTCCGTGCCCAGCGGGCCGGAGAGAACCGAGACCACCGGATTCGCGGTGAGATCGATCTCGCCGGTGCGGCGGATTCGCGTCTCGCCGATGGCGTGCAGGTCGCCGCTGACGAACAGCGGGATGCGCCCTGCCATGCGGGAGGACGCATGCAGCAGGCGGTCATGCTGCGCGCGCCATCCCGCCTGCCAGTACGGCTTCGGCTTGTCGGTCGTCAGGCCGCCTTTGGCTTCGATATCTCCGTACCACTCGCCCCACTTGCCGGCACTCCAGCCCGGGGGCGTCGAGGGCATGTTGATGACGTGCGCCACCTCGCGTACCGCCATGCGGCTGCGAAGCCACGCTTCCACCTCGGGCGGCACGAATGTAGCGCTCGCGCCCGTAAGCGCCATGAAGCGCCGGCAATCGTACATCAACACCTCGGCGAGGCGGCCGTAGCGCAGTGTGCCGAACGACTCCGAGATGCCGGATGGCCGGTCTGCAGCGGACGCGGAAGCAAGGCCGAGCGGTCGATTGGGGTCCGGGAGGAATTCGGGATAGTAGAGCTTTTGCGACGCGCGCGCCGCCGCGAGCATGAACCAGTCGGGCGGAAAACTGACGAAGCGATCATCGGCCTCGTCGTTTTCGAAATAATCGTGATCATCCTGCAGGAAGAACACCGGCGTCGATCGACACAGCGTGCCATAGAGCGGCACGATCTGCGGTCCGACCGCCCGCTTGAGCACCGCTTCATTCGGACTGCCGAGTACCGGCGCCACGCGATCGAACCGGCCGGCGAATGCTGCCGCCTTCGGTGAGGCACCCGATTGTTTGGCGCGCACCGTGCGTAAATCCCAATAAACGTGGTCTCCATTGGCGATGAGGGCGTCGGGCTCGAATGACAACGCGCGTTTGAGCAGGCGCACGCGGGTGGAGATTGGCAGATGCGTGCCGTTGATGTCGTGACCGCCGGCGCAGGTATAGATCGCAAGCCGCAGCTTCTCGGGCGTGTCTTGCGGATCCGGGAAGGTGCGGATCGGCCAGGAATCACCCAGCGGACGTCCGGCTGCGTCGATCAGCGTCGCCTGATAAGTCTGATTGGGGGTAAGATCTTGCGCATCGAACTCCCAGAATTTGCCCTCGCTGTCTGTCCGTTGCCCGGCAATGCGGCGGTCCGCGAGCACGAGCGAGATCGAGGCGAACGGCCGCGCGACCGACGCCTTGAGCAATAGCCGCCGGTCATTGACGGTAGGCAGGAGATGTTCGATCGCATCCGACGTCCAGCCGTCCTGGGCGAGCGCCGCGCGAGCGGTCAGCGGTGCCACGGCAAGTACGCCAGCGCCGGCCAAACCGGTTACGAAATCTCGGCGGTCCATGCCCTCCTCCTCCAGCTGTGCCGCGTTAACGGTCGGCCTCAGCCGTTGGCTTGCACGAAGATGCGGTCGCCTTGCAGGTCGATGATCTGTTTAGCCTTCGAGATCGCGAAGGCAATGGCATCGTCCCTGCCTTGATGGGTATCGGCTCGGATGAAGCGGTGTTCTTTCCTGCCCTCCGGGGTGTCCTTCTCGATGATCCCCGCGGTCTGATAGACGCCGTTCGTTCGGTAGGGGGTTGGACGAATGCGGTAGCCTTTGTATTCGACGGCTGGCGCCGGCGGTCCGTCGGCTTCGCGCAATCCGCCCCCGCCGAAGAGCCGGCTCCATGTTGCTTTGAGTTTCGAGAACATGGCTGATACTCGCACGACGCCACCCGGCGCCCGGGATCACTCATCAATTATTGCGCGACTGCCGCCGCGTGTCGACCGCCAGCCCGTTTGACGGGTGGCTGGCGATGCAAAGCAAAGGCTTGCTGAAGGTTGGGGCGGGCGTTGGCCCTGGAGCCGACTCACCGCGATTCAATATCCGAATTGCTCGCGCAGAATTCGCTCGTCGAGGCTGTGGCCTGGATCGAACAGCATCTGCATGGAGATGCCGTGATCCATTTGGATGTCGACGGAGCAAACCGAGCGAACCTCGTCGTGGTCGGCGACCGCGGCGACCGGACGCTTCTCCGGTTCCAGTACCTCGACGCGCACGCGCGCGGTGTCGGGCAGCAGCGCGCCGCGCCAGCGTCGCGGCCGAAACGGGCTGATGGGGGTCAAGGCCATCAGCGGCGCGCTCATCGGGATGATCGGCCCCTGAGCGGAGAGATTGTACGCGGTCGACCCGGCCGGCGTGGCAACCAAGACCCCGTCGGCCACGAGTTCGCTGAGCCGCTCCTCGCCATCGATGAGAATACGCAGCCGCGCTGCCTGGTAGGTTTGGCGATAGAGAAACACGTCATTGAATGCATGAAAGTCTACCGTATCGCCCTCATTGTCGTGGGCATGCATGAGCAGCGGGTGGATCACCGTCACGTGGGCCTTGGCGAGGCGCTCCGGCAGCTGATCCGGGTAAAACTCGTTCATGAGAAATCCGACGGTGCCGCGGTGCATGCCGTAGATCGGCTTGCCCGCCGTCATGAAGCGGTGCAGGGTCTGCAGCATAAGCCCGTCGCCGCCGAGCGCGACGATGACGTCGGCAGTTTCCGCCGGGACGTTGCCGTAGCGGGCCGTGAGCCGCTCGAACGCCTCGCGCGCCTCGGGAATGGGACTGGCGACGAAGGCTATCCGCTGGAAGCTTGGGGTCGCGGGGCTCATCGCAGGCCTCGTCGTGGGAGTTGTTGACGCCTCGGTATCGAGGCGATGCTGCGGGCGGGCGTCCGCGGCCGCAAGGTGAAAATCATGGAGCGCGTGGTCTTCGTCTATACGACCTATCCATCGATTGTCGAGGCGGAGCGAGCCGGACGCGCACTCGTCGAGCAACGGCTGTGCGCGTGCGTCAACATCCTCCCGGGGATGATTTCGCATTATTGGTGGCAGGGTGCCCTCGAGCGCGGCGAGGAAGTGGTGATGATCATCAAGACCCGCAGCTCGCTCGCCGGGCAAGTCAGCACGGCGGTGAAAGAGATGCACTCGTACGCGACGCCGGCGATCCTGGTCATCCCGATCGAGAGTGTCGACCGCGGCTATCTCGATTGGCTGATGGCGGAGACCGCGCCGGCGGCGAAAGCATGACTCAAATGCGTCCCGTGGCGGCCTAGCGGCATCGCTGAACGCCGCGGGCGTGCCCTTGGCCGCGGCGATTGCGTCGCTTAGTGTCTGGAGCGGCCTTGCGTCTGGGTGGAGATCGCAGGCGGTGGCATGCCGCAGAGGGCAATCAGCATTCGAGCCGTCCGATGAAGCCCGCCCCTTACGGCCCTTTTCCCTATTCGCCCATTGACCGGCGCCCGCGGCTGAATTGGCCGGCGGATGCCTATGTCGCGCTCTGGGTGATCCCCAATATCGAGTTCTTCTCGCTCATGGAGAAGGTGCCGGCCGGCTCCGGCGGCCCGGGTACGCCGGTGCCCGACATCCCGTCATGGTCGGCGCGCGACTACGGCAACCGCGTGGGCGTGTTTCGGCTCATGCGGGTGTTCGATCGTCACGGCATGCGCGCCACCGTCGCGCTCAACAGCGAGCTATGTGCCTATCATCCCGAGATCATCGAAGAAGGTCGAAAGCGCGATTGGGAGTGGATGGGCCACTGCGAGAGCAATACGCGCCGACTCAACGAAGCGCCTCCAGGCGAGGAAAAGGCGATCATTCAACGCACGCTGACGACCATCGCCAAGGCAACCGGGGCGCGGCCGGTCGGTTGGCTGGGCTCCGGCCTGCAAGAGACCTGGGACACGCTCGATCTGCTGGCCGCCGAAGGCTGCGAGTATGTCTGCGATTGGACCAACGACGACCAGCCCTACGTCATGAGCCTCGACGGCGGGGGAAAACTCATCTCCGTTCCCTACAGCCACGAGATCAACGACAAGCCGGCGTTCGAACGCTTCCACCGCACAGCCGACGAATTCCACGACATGATTTGCCGCCAGTTCGACGTGCTCTACCGCGAAGGGGCGGAATCCGGCCGCGTGATGGCGATCGCCCTGCATCCTTATCTGACCGGGGTGCCGCACCGCATCGATGCGCTCGACGCCGCCCTTGGCTACATCTGCAATCACGCGCGGGTCTGGAAGGCGACCGGCGCCGAGATTGCGCGGCATTATCACGCGCAGATCGGCAAGCGATAACGGAGTACAGACGGGTATGGTTCGATTGTCGAAACACGCCTTAATCGCGCTGCTCGCAGGGATGGCCGTCGCGCTGCCGCAGGCCGCGAAGGCGGAAACCGTGACCGTCGGCCTGGTGGGCGCGGTGTCCTCGACCCATTGGCCGATCTACATTGGCCTCACCAATGGCTACTACGCCGCCGCGGACCTGAAACCCGATTTGGTGTTCATCCAGTCGAGCGCGGCGCTGTCGCAGCAGCTCACCGCCGGCTCCATCGATGTTGCGCTGTCGACGGGACTCGCCGATCCGATGCGCGCCATCGACAAGGGCTCGCCCATCGCGATCGTCCGGATCGAAATGCAGGCTCCGCCCTATGCGTTGCTGGCAAAACCCGCCATCAAGACATGGGCCGACCTCAAGGGGAAAACCATCTCGATCGGAGGTCCGAAGGATATCACGCGCATCTATCTCGAGCGCATGGCGGGGCCGAACGGATTGAAGCCCGCCGATTACGACACCGTGTTCGCAGGCGCGACCTCGGCCCGCTTCTCGGCATTGCAAGGCGGCGCAGTCGATGCCGCCATCCTGCTCCCGCCGTTCAATTTCTATGCGGAGTCGGCGGGATTCACCAATCTCGGCCTCACCATCGATTATGCACGAGAACTGCCGTTCGCCGGCGCGGTGGTCGGCCGCGCGTGGGTGAATTCCCACAAGAGCACGCTGGCGAAACTGCTTTCAGTCCACAACAAGAGCCTGGCTTGGTTCTCCGATCCGCAGAACCGCGCCGCGCCGATCAAGATCATGGTGGATGCGAGCAAGCTCAA